>Ga0172380_10003912_pt1 | contig 19786 bp, 33 predicted proteins | sample Leawe162metaG_FD_119747 | JGI IMG/M metagenome (GOLD analysis project Ga0172380, IMG submission 119747) | Leachate microbial communities from a municipal landfill in Southern Ontario, Canada - Leachate well 162 metaG | ecosystem: Engineered > Solid waste > Landfill > Unclassified | place... | reverse complement strand
TCATTCCTGCCAAGAAAGCTTGCGAACGCGAGAGCCTGTCCACCTTTGGCGGATGGAATCCATTCCAGTCCATTCCAGATTGATGACCTAGATTCCAGCTTTCGCTGGAATGACGAACTCACTAAACCAATTAAACAAACTAAACCAATTAAACTTTTATATGCATATAGAACTCCCATCCGATAAGCTCTTTGAAGCTATCAAGATTGTCTCTCATGCTATCACGAATTCTCCGACAACACCTATTTTGGAAAATGTCCTCCTCAAAGTCACAAATGAAAAAATGGTGGTCGTAGCCAATAATCTGGAGATGGCTATAGAGTATACTATTACCGATGATCTCAAGGTTATCGAACCAGGAGATATCACCGTATCACATCGTTTTATCGCCTCCTATTTAAACCTGCTCGAACCTACACAACTGACGATAAAAACCGATACTGGTAATACGCTCCAGTTCATCGTCCAAAAGAATAAAACACGTCACAAGTGACTCAGTGCGGAAGAATTTCCTATGATACCGATGGTGCGACAGGATACTCGATGTGCACTTTCTGCTGATATTCTCAAACGAGCTTTCAATAAGACGCTCTTCTCATGTGCGAGTGGTAATATCCGCCCCACTCTCGCAGGAGTCTGTATCCAGGTCTATCCAACGCATATTACTTTTGCGTCGACGGATAGCTTTCGACTTTCAGAATACCGCTATACGACGGCTACTTCTGTCGATAAAAAAATCTCTATTATCCTCCCTACTCGAAGTGCAAATGAGATCGCAAAAACTCTCCCGGATGATACATCGGTAGAAATATTCTTTGCTGATAATCAGATACTCGTCGTCTATGACCACATCAAGATCTACTCTCGCCTGCTCAATGGTCACTTCCCAGACTATGCAAACTTCTTTCCAAAAAATACCAGTATTCATGCTCTCGTAGACCGAGATAATCTCATCCGATGACTCAGGCAAGTCAGTCTGATAGCACGTGAAAATAATTTTAATGTTAAAATGTCTCTCGAGAAATCTGGGACCATCAAGCTCGAAAGTGGCGATACCGAAATCGGAAATAGTGAAATAGAAATCACGGCCGATGTACAGGGATCAGAACAAGTCGGACTCAATGCGACCTATTTTATCGAGGCATTGCAAGTCATACCGCAGGAGGAAGTACGCATCTGATTTGAGACAAGTCTCTCTCCTATTCTCTTGCACGGTGCGAATAGCGATACTCTGGAGGAAGAATTTCGGCATATTATTATGCCTCTGAAGATATAATACTGTTTGTTTCGCGATGCAAATATCCCTCTATCATTTCAAAAATCATACAGAAAAGACTTTTACAGTATGAGATGGTATTCAGATGCTTGTCGGTGAAAACGGTGCTGGTAAATCAACCTTTTGTGAGGCTATGATGGTCGCACTCAATGCCGAAAACCCCCATCATACCAATTGGTCAGAAAAATCGAGCTTTGGGACGGCTGACTGGTCTCTCAGATTACAAACTGGTGAGGAATCCAATGCTGTTATCTATGATGGTGTTACCAAGACACCAAAATGGTATTACCGAGAATCGAGCACAACTCGCCACAAATACAGTACATCTCTTCCCTCTTGCGCTCTCTGGATCCAGAGTGACCATCTCCGCGTTATCTCGGGAGAACCGGGAGAGAGAAGATGATTCCTCGATGATATGCTCGCGTCAGCCGATATGCATTACGGCCATCTTCTGAAGAATTATCGTACAGCTCTTTCTCAGAGAAATAAAGTTATACAAAATATTCAAGAAGGATTGATGCAGAGAAAAGATCTGACTTCGTGGAATATGCTTCTGGCCCAAAGTGCTGTTCCACTCATAACACAACGACGACAAATGTTCGCGTGGATAGAAAATCTCTCTGAGGAAATCCTCCATCTTCCTGGTCTTACGCGAGTAATGCTCATCGAGAGACATCCTCTCTCGGAAGTCTCTGTGGATAATTTTTTGAAGCTTCTTCAGGAGTATGAAGACCGCGATGCTATCGTCTGAAAAACTACCGTTGGACCACAGCTCGATGATATCGAGTTTAGTGTCTCGATAGACCAAACCTGGAAACCAGCACGATATACGCTCTCCCGTGGAGAAAACAAAACTCTCCTTCTTTCCTTTATCAAAAAAATAGGAATGTATATCCAAGATCAATCTGGTAAAGCACCTCTGTTCCTATTAGATGATGTCCTCTCAGAGCTCGATGAAGTCCATATTGGATCTCTTTTGAGACTTTTTGAAGGTACCACAACCATTATCACTACACAACCAAATCATGCAGGTACTTCGACTGAAGGACTGCCACGAATTGGATGGTAACCTCGAGTTGCTTCTTCGGGTAAAATCACTACAATTTCCCTGTCCTCCCCACTGGTGCATCTGACGGTTTTTTTTCCTTATAACTATTTTCTCATTGAGGAGCCGCTTGATTGCTTTACTGCGAGAGAGCACAGCACTTCGAGGACAAGGAGCGATCCTCTTTGTTCATTTGATCTCATTGGAAAATTTCCGTTTATAACCTTGGGGAAGATTTTTCTCTGAAAAATCTTCCAGATAAAAAAGAAGAGATAAAAAATAAGAAATATGGACTTTTAACACGCTCAAGTATGTCGGAAAATACACTCTTATTAAAATCAAAAGTTTTTGCGCTCGATATAATATTCTTTTACCAAGCTCTTCAACAAGGAAAAGAATTTGTCATATCAAAACAACTCTTACGAAGCGGAACAGGCATTTGAGCGAACATAAGGGAAGCAACATCTGGACAATCAAAACAAGATTTTTATGCAAAAATATGTATATCCTTTAAGGAAGCTCATGAAACAATGTATTGGCTAGAACTTCTTGAAGAATCCTCACTCACCCATCTTGATACAAAAAAATTACAGCTACAATGTATGGAACTGATAAAAATGCTTGCTAGCACAAAACTTACTACAGAGCAAAATCTCAACTATAAAAAATAATCCTTCACTCTTCTCTTTTCTCTCTTATTTCTTCTCTTAAAAATATCGTGTCCAGAAAGTCCTCCATCGATGCTCGTAAAATACAGATTCTCTGACTCATAGTCCGGGAGTATATCAGAAGTGGTGAATCGACGGGGAGTAAGTCGCTCGTCCGTGAGGAACAGATGCTTATCTCGGCAGCTACAGTGAGAAATGATATGAAACAGCTCGAAGATATGGGACTCATCTATCAGCCCTATAATTCTGCATGACGTCTCCCAACCACACGAGGTATCCGTATGTATGTGGATTATTTGATGGAGGTCACCCCTCAGAAATATATTGCTCCCTCTCTAGAAAATAAAAATATTGTCTTTGAATTTCACGATGACCGACTCTATGATATGATTTCTGATTTTTCAAATGCTACTGGAGATCTCGCTTTTATCAGTTCGCCTGAGGCGGGTATTTATTGTATCTCAGGGATTTCTCATTTTCTCAAAAAACATAGCGAAGCCCTCTGAGAACAAATCTTTACTGTGCTGGACGTCGTAGAAAATCGCACACTCTTTTCTCGCACACTCGCCAATCTCACACAACCAAACCGTATCACTATCTGTATAGGGGAGGAAAACATACTTCCAGAGCTTGAGTCCTGCAGTCTGATGGTAGCCGATGCTGTCCTCGGATGACATCATTGTCACCTCGGTCTCCTCGGATCAAAAAGGACAGACTATGCCTTTAATCTTTCAGCGCTCAGAGCTGTCTACTAGTGGTATTTTGTGCTCAGATTCGTGCTAAAATCTTGCATTTCAAGAATTGACTCTATAATCGGGGAAGTTTCCCTTATCTACCCCTATGCCCCTTCAAACTCTCCTCTATCAAGAGGCTATTGCACGTATAATAGACACCCATCTTATCACAAAAAAAACAAAGGAGGAGACACCTCAACATTTTATCGTCGCAACACATGGTCCGACACTTATGGCCGCTATCAAAGAGGATTCTAGTATTCTCGATATGATTGGCATCTATCGTGTGAACTGTTCTCATCTTGGAAAAGAGAATAATTGGGAGGCACTCTGAGAATTTTTGCGAACTATTCATCCATTCTGTCAGATACTTATCGACCTGCAGTGACCAAAGCCACGAATACAGGAATTCGATCCAGCCTTGGGAGATAAAATCATTGTCACTCTTGGAAAACAATTTAAAATTTCCTCTGCGAGTGAGACTGATGCTGATAAACTCTGTACAGAGGAGCATCTGAAAGTCTGTTTTCCCCAGATTGTCGATGTCATGGAAGTGGGAGATCTCGCTGTATTCGACGATGGGAAAATGACAGCCACCGTGAGAGAAGTTCATGATACTTATAAAGTCATAGAGTGCACGGATATAGGGGGCAGTAAAGAAAGCTATACTCTCAAAGGACGTAAAGGAATCTGCGTCCGAAATAAACCTCTCGGAATCGACTGTATCACTGATCACGATCATGAGAGTCTCAAATTTGCTCGCGATGTTGTGGGGTTTGATTTTGTTGATAACATCATGGTATCATACTTTCTCCACCTACAGCATATTGAGGACTTTATGAAAATCGTACGAGAAGAGTACCATTATACTGGCAAGCTGGGAGCAAAATTTGAAACACCATTTGCTGTGAAAAATGTGAATGAAATTCTCGCTACAGGAAATATACAACTTGCTATGTTCGGACGTGGAGATCTGCGAGTTGAGATGGATCTTAGAGCAATTCAGAATATGCACGATATACAAGTATACTTTTTTGAAGCATGTAAAAAATACCATGTCGAGTCTATCTGTGCAACCGGATTTCTCGAGAGCATGATGACGCCTGACGGAGTCGTGGAGCCAAATGAGATAGGTGATATGCAGATATCTATGCGTACCGGAGCAGACCACCTGATGCTCTCGGCAGAGTCATCATATGGTCCCCAGGCACGAAGATGTGTCAAAACAGAATCCACGTTCCAGAAAGATATATGGGAAAAGCTTACTCGATGAACTGTCGAACCGCATGAACATCCAGAGCAGACGCTTACGGAACTCCTCTATCTGTAAGAAATAATTGCTATAGAAAGGCAAAACGAAGATTTCAAAAACCGCGCAAAAACGAAGTGGTTCGAGTGAAAGTCGAGCCGTACTGAGTACGGTGAACGAGGAGCGCAGATTTGAGCTTGGAGGACGAGTTTTCGCAGTTTTAACGTTCCGGTGGTATACCGTAATACTCGAGGAGAAATGCAGCAATATCCTTAAATGCCTTGGCAGAGGAAAACTCAGCATACTGTGTACTTCGTGGACGATCAAATCGCACAATAATAACAAACTGAGGATCTTTTGATGGTCAAAATCCCGCATAAGATGTATTAGTTCGTCCATTAAGACCTGCTTCAAATCACCCCTTACTACTCGCTATCTGAGATGTACCTGTTTTTCCGGCAAGTGTATATCCCGGTACTCGCCCAGCCTTCGCAAGACCTTGTGTTGCTGACTCAGTCAGCATAGCTGTTACCTTTTGTGCTGTCGTCTCTCCGATAACGCGCTTAATAGGTATTGGCTCAGTAACGACCGTGTCACCATCAGGATACACTCTTTTTTGGACCGTATATGGTTGCATCAAGATGCCTCCATTGGCAAATGCAGAGTATATGGAAGCCATCTGTACCATATTCGCCTGAATACCCTGTCAAAATGACATCGTAAAGAGTTTTGCTCGTGACCATTTTTCATAAGGGTCAAGTGCCCCTATATTCTCACCATCTAACGTGATACCAGAAATATCTAAAAATCAGAATCTCTTGAGATATTCATAGAAAAGTGGCATCCCGATTCGTTGGATGATGTTAATCATACCCACATTACAGCTATAATTAATGGCATTCCGAAAATTATGAAAACCCTGACAGGCACTTTTTAAAAGGTCATTGATTTCGAAGTTATCGATTTTTACAGATCATGCATCCTCATACATCATATCGGGCTCTATCTCACCGGTATCAAGGCCTATGGCCACTGTCACTCCTTTGAAAATACTTCCTGGCTCATAGGGTGATGTAATGGGGATATTTTGGTGCGCCAAGAGTCATACCTGATTTTCATAGATATAAAAAATGCCGGTAGGATCTGCGAGGGCCGTCCGCATGTCATCTTCTTTTGAAATTTCCTGAAGTGTTACAAATTTATTTTGATAGATTTTTTTGACATTTCATGTTGGAGTTTCGACGAAGAGTACTTTCCCAAGAAGTGGGAATACAGGATCTGGATACTGAGTAGGATCAAAGCGCATAATAGTATCGGCATTCCCTGGTCTTTCTGGATCAAAGGAAGGGTAGCTCCCGATAGCGCGTACCGCACCTGTTTTTGGATCCATGATAATCGCGGCTGCTGTATTCGCACCAGTCGTACGTATCCCCTCTTTGAGGGCTGCCATCATAGCATTTTGGATATTAGGATCGATGGTGAGATAGAGATCAACCCCTTTCACTTCCTGCTGTTCTTTTTCATCGAAAATAGGACGACCAAGACTATCCCTCCTCTCTTCTGCCTTTCCTGTTTTTCCAGCCAGAAGATCCTGAAAATACCCCTCAATACCGAGTCGTCCGATACCATCCCCATCGACAAATCCAGTGACTTGAGCAAGAGACGTCCCTCCAGGATATTGACGGACTGGATTATCTGTGAGTTTCAGACATTTATAAATCGTATTTTCTGTGAGGTATTTTTCTTGATCGAGGAGTGTAGGAAGCGTCTGTTGTTTCAGAAGAGCTGCGTCACTCGATATCCTGGCTGAAACCATGTAAGAAAGTTCTGGTTCCATTTTTTCTATGATATCGACGTTACGGTTTTTTCGCAGCTTCAATGCTTCATCGAGCGCGAGAGGATCAAGACGAAGTATTTCGAGGACTTCAGCAACACCCCGAGAAGAATCAAATCGTGTTGGGTCCACATAGACACTATCTCCTAGGATAATAATCCCAGGATTTTGCAGGGCAGAGAGTCGATCCATATCTTGAGCAGAAATACCAGATGCGAGACCAATCCGTGTCTTATAGAGCCTATGTGACTGCTCACGAACGGTCGGAGCAATAAAGGCCAATATCGATTCTTTTGAAAAAATAAAGTTTTCTGGCATCGTAAACGTATTCGTATATTTCATGATGTTATCGATACAGCTTACCTGAGATCGATTTTCACAGAGATGACGATAGGTGATATCCAGCAAGAATGCTTCGAGCATATCGAGATTGCACAGGCCTGATGGATCTATCTTGAGATCTTTTGCGATAAGAGTAGTAGCAATAATTGTGTTCATCTCTTTCTCATACCCCGTTCGTCGTGGATCAAGTGTCCCAAAAATAGTTCCACGGTTCACGGCAAGTTCGGTGTTTCGAATCTGTTGTCTATCAGCTAATCCTGTGTAAAAAGCATGATCGACAAGTGTGTATTTTCAGAGCGTAAAAATTATTCCTATACAAAATACCCCCATACCACCCAATACCAACATCATACGTGCTATAGGGGAGAGATGGTCAATAAAATTGGCGAGAGTACGGAAACGGGGATGCATAGAAAAAGTTTAATTCGTTTAATTGGTTTTGTTGGTCTAATTGGTTCCTAAACAAATACTTCCTTCATTTTTATTTCTTCTTTTTTATTTTTGCTTTTGATTTAGAGATATTGTACTGATTTTTTCTCCTGAAGAAAGTGTGTCAGCGTCCGAATGCTTGGAGTCGTCGTAATATAGTGAATAATATGTCCATGCTGTGCGAGATGTTGAGCCATGATCCAGAGTGGAATCTTCTTCAGTCAGAAGAGAATATTCCGAGAGAGATTCTCTTGTACGATATAGATATGCTGAAAATGTCAGAGACGCTTGAGGAGTGCTCGCCTTGTGCCAAATAAAATACCCTGTGCACCTTGCAGTGTCTCGAGGTATATCTTTTTTTGGCGATGAATCGATTTTGGATGTGTATCCACGATAGCGTCCATTCCACACTGTTCGTACCACCACTGTACGGAGATACCATCTGGCACAATAACGGCTCCAGGAGATGTCTGAAGTGTCTTTTTTAAATAGGCAATAATCGTATCGGTATCTGTGGCAACGATATAATCCGCGATACTCCCCTCTCATTTTATATCTTTTGGTGGAATGAGGTCGAGAAAATTCTTTTCTTCTAAAAGATCAAAGAGGCTCACAGGCAGAAAAAGCTGAGCAATAACATGAATACGTACAAAGAGGTATCGTGCCAACTGAACAATAAGGGAGATCTCGCTCGCAGAGAGGAGTGGAACTGTGCAGTGCGGTGCTTCGACGGACTTTAATACTCCTTCGTGAGGGATCTCGAGAGCGATATTCGCGACTATCCCAATAATCGTATCTTTTCCCCAGGGTACTTTCACACTACTCCCTATTTTGATAAAGGGTTTAAATTCCTCGGGGATATCGTAGGTCACTAGACGATCATCGATGGAACGGGTATAAGGTATAACAGAGCAGAGCATGCTTTAAACAATTTCAGTATTAGGGCTTTCTTCTTTGAGGAATGTGATAGTATCCTGAGTTGTCTTAACAGGATGGAGCACAACTTCTGCAATATCTTTTCACACATCTCGAATAGCTCATCAGAAAATAGCCACAGAGTCCAACATTGCACCGCCCACTCCTCTCTCCATCTCTTTTCAATGACGAGTTTCAATGGAACCCATTGCTTCATATCCCGTTCTTACATCTTTATGATTGGAGTCAGATATCTTTTCTGGATTTTTTGGAGTTGTCTCACGTAATTTTCTAGATCCTAGAGTTTCCCTAAAATTTGCGAGTTTTGAAATTGTTTCTTGAGAGTTCTGCTGTTCAGCGGTATGAAGTTGTTCAGTTTTTTTGAGCCAGTGTTCAAAATCCTTCGAAAGATTAGGTTTCTTTTCAGAAGTATTCTCTGATTGGGGTAATTTTTCCTTTTCTGTCATACTCTCTATTGTACAAAAAAGTATGCGGTTGCAAATTCTGGTTTCTTACTTCTTGTCTTTGACTGCAGAATATACCATACTTCACGTGATATCTCTTGCCTCTATCTGCCCGTCTCATACCATCTCATCTACAATTTGCTGGATATGTTTAATTCTGTAATGTGTTTTACCCTGTAGAGCTTTCATAATCATGTATATAGATACCCGATCCTGCTCTCCGGATGTTATAGACATAAGGATTTCATTTTTGAGTTCATGTTCTTTTGATAATATTTCTCGTATTTTTTCGCGTCATTTTTGTGATAAAGAAACGACCGAACAACCACACGGAGTCATATGTCATGGTAAAATATGAAAATGGTGGTCTTTTTCAACCTTTTTGAGCGTTGCTGAGCGCTGTCTATCTGTTCATGGAAGTTGGTGATCTACGAGACTTCACTCGCCTTCGTCCAATAAAAAAAGGAGATCTTGTGGTGTTAATGGTAACATAAGAATATTGTACCATAATAATAAATAAAATCAATATCTTCAAAAAAATATCGCATTTTCAAAAAAATATATACAATTCCTCCATGTTCAAAAATCTTCCCCTCCGTATCACTGACCCCGAAATATTCGCTACCATCGAAGGAGAATTCCTCCGTGAAAATGATGGCATGGAGCTGATTGCCTCTGAAAACTATACTTCCCCTGCTGTACAGGAAGCTCTCGGAAGTATCTTCGTCAATAAATATGCCGAAGGATTTCCTGGACGACGCTATTATGGTGGGCAAGAGTTTACTGATGAGATGGAGACTATCACGATTGAGCGCGCTAAGAAACTCTTTCATGCAGACCATGCAAATGTCCAAGCACTCTCTGGTGCGGCAGCGAATATCTGTATTTATAATGCTGTCCTGAATCCAGGTGATACGATTCTCGGTATGGACCTCTCGCACGGCGGGCATCTCACGCACGGAAGTCCTGTGACGCTGATGAGCAAAGTCTATAATTTTGTTCGCTATAAAACCAGTGCTACCAATAATCACTTTATGGATTATGAGAATCTCCGAGAAATGGCACTCGAACACAGGCCAAAACTCATCATCGCAGGGTACTCGGCTCATCCACGAGAACTGGATTATGAGAAATTTGTCGCTATCGGAAATGAAGTAGGAGCAGTACTTATGGCAGATGTTTCTCACTTTGGGGGACTTATCGCTGCTGGTGTGATGAAAAATCCTCTCGATTATGGTTTTCATATTATGATGACCACGACTCATAAAACACTTCGTGGACCACGAGGAGCCCTGATTCTCAGTAAATGAATCGTCTCTAATCCGCTCAAGGCACCAGAACCAACCATCGAAAATATCCCAACAAGAATCGATCGTTCTGTCTTCCCTGGAGTACAAGGTGGACCCCATATGAACCAAGTCGCTGCCATCGCAGTAGCTCTCCATGAAGCAGACACCGATGAATTTCGAGAATACGGCGCACGAGTCCTCAAGAATAATCATGCCCTGGCAGAGCTCCTCGTCTCTCGAGGGTATAAGTTGGTGACTGGTGGTACAGATAATAATATTATTGTGATTGATTTCTCTGGAACTGATATGGATGGTAAAAAATCAGAGCTCACCCTCGACGCTATCGGTATCTCAACTTCCAAATCGACTATCCCCGATGATCCAAATCCACCATTTCGACCATCAGGACTTCGTCTCGGTCTCCCTGCGATGACCACGAGGTGAATTCGAGAAGAAGATGCAGAGCAAATCTGAGATTTTATCGACCGAGCACTCAAAAATGCTGATAATGAAGAAGTTTTAAAAGCACTCAGAGAGGAAGTTCGAACATTTTGTAGGAGGTTTCCAGTGGTGAGAAAATAGATGTTCCATTAAAAAATACACGGTATGTTTATTCCTCCATGAGAAAAAATCATTGACACAAAAAAGTGTCGCCTGAGCGCACAGGAGTTTTTTGTGACCGATCGTGACCTGGAGTTTTATGACAAAGTGTCTCCCGTATTTGGAGGAAAGAAATATAGTATTCCCAGTCCAACACTTTGTCCTGAGGAACGACAAAAAAGGAGATTAGCATTTCGGAATGAGCGGAAACTCTATAAGAGAAAATGTGATAAAACGGGGCAGGAGATTATCTCTATGTATTCTCCCGATAAGAAGCCCTATCTGGTTTACGATCAGAAAGTATGGTGGGGTGATGATTGGAATGCATTTGAGTATGGAACGAAATTTGATTTTGAGAAAGGTTTTTTTGAACAATTTGATACATTATTACGAGCGGCTCCACGGATTAATCTCATTAACAAGGGGCATGAGAACAGTGAATTTTGCAACTTCGCAACTCAAAATAATAATTCTTATTTACTTTTTACATCGGGATGGTGCGAAAACTCCTATTTCTCAAATCGAGCTCTCTCTGCAAAAAACGTATGTGATAGCTCCAATATCACACATTCCGAACTCTGTTATGAAGTAATCGATTCCAGTGAATGTTATAACTGTAAATGGCTACAGAGCTCACATCATTGCTCAGATTGCTTTTATGGATATGCTCTCGCTGGGTGTGTAAATTGTATAGGATGTTATGGACTGGTAAATAAACAATTCTGTATTGGCAATAAACAATTTAATAAAGATACTTTCTACAAAAAAGCACCCGAGATCCTTTCCTCTCTATCACAAGCCAAATTCCAGAAACACCTGCAAAGTTGCACACGAAAGTATGCCAATATCACCAATGCAGAAAATAGCACCGGAGATGCGCTCCAGGATGTCAAAAATGTTTATTTTTGATTTGAATCAGAAAAGCTAGAAAACTGCAAATATATGTACAATGTGACAGAATCAAAAGACTCCTACGATATCAATAATGATGATCATTCAGAACTCGGCTATGAAGTGGTTGGGTGAGAATCAAACTATCAAGAATCCTTCTCTGACATTAGTTGGTTTAATAGTTTCGTCTCATACTCATCGCTTTGTTTCCATTCGAAGAATTTATTTGGTTGTACTTCACTTAAAAATGCTCATCACTGCGTCCTCAATAGGTCTTATTCCACCGCTGAATACGAAATACTTTGTGGAAAAATCATAGACCATATGAGAAGTACCAGCGAATGGGGAGAGTTTTTTCCCCATGAATTGTCACCATTTGGTTATAATGAAACAGTAGCTCAAGAGTATTCTCCCATGACAGAATCAGAGGTGAAAGCAAAAGGCTGGAACTGGTATGATTGAGAAAATAAAAATACCTATATTTGAGCCTATTATGTGCCTCTTCCCATTTCACAATACGATGAGAGGGTAGTATGATATGATTGAGCGAAGAAGAATATTGATGAAGTTTTGGAATGAATTATTCAGTGTAAAGTAACTGAAAAACCATTTAAGATTATCAAACAAGAGCTGGCCTTCTATATCGAGAATTGAATACCGATTCCTACGAAACATCCTGATCAGAGACATAAAGAGAGAATGGATTTACGAAACCCGAGAGAACTCTTTGAGCGTACTTGCTCGGAATGCCATAGGGGCATCGTTACCACCTACGCTCCTGAACGTACTGAGAGAATAGTATGTGAGGAGTGCTATAGGCGGCTTGTTTATTAGGTTTCATACGTTTAATGTGTTTAATTGGTTGTCCGGATCAATAACTTCCTTCATTTTTATTTCTTCTTTTTTAATTTGTAATTTGTAATATGTTTATTCCTCCGTGAGAAAAAATTATTGAAAAGAAGATTTGTCAGCTTTCTGGCAAAGAGTTTATTATCACTGATAAAGATATCGAATTACTCGACAAAATATCCCCTTCTTTTGGTGGTCAGAAATATAGTTTGCCAGCCCCAACTCTCTGCCCCGATGAGCGACAGAAACGAAGGCTTTCTTTCCGAAATGAACGAAAGATGTACAAGAGAAAGTGCGACCTCACGGGAAAAGAAATTATTTCAGTGTATTCTCCCGATAAGACCTACCCCGTCTATGATCAAAAGGTCTGGTGGGGTGACGATTGGGATCCGACAACCTATGGAAGAGTATTTGATTTTGAGAGAAATTTCTTCGATCAGTATGCAGACCTCCTCGCGGTGACGCCAAAGATATCCCTCTATAGTGTCCAATGTGTGAATTCCGACTACACAAACTTTACACTCTCTTCAAAAGATTGTTATATGTGTGTAGGGACGACGAGTAGCGAGGAAGTCCTCTATTCTAATTTTGTTCGAGATGTAAAAAATACGATTGATTCAACTTTTTGTTATGAATCTGAACTTATTTATTACGGTATCGACCTCACCCGATGTTACAACTGTTTTTACGCAAAAAATTCTGTCAATTGTCGTGATTGCTTTGGTATTGAGGAATGTAGTGACTGTCATCACTGCATTGGCTGCTATGGTCTCAAAAATAAAGAATTTCATGTATTCAATAAACCTGTTTCAAAGGAAGCATTTAATGATGTATGGAAAAATGCGTTCCTTCATGGATGATCTCTAAGAGTGCTCGCCGATCTCAAATCCCTCAGAGAAACGCAGTATGTACGAAATATTCATACAATTAACTGTGAAAATTGTTATGGAGACCAGATTGAAAATGGAAAAAATGGTTTTATGTGTTTCGATGCAAAAAATATCGAAGATGCTCGCTACGCATATTTTAGTCCAAAAAATAATACCTGTCTCGATGTGACGTATACCGCACCTCTCGGAGTAGAATATTGTGGCGAATGCTGTTCAACATTAGCAAGCAACAATTTTGCCGTTTTCCAGGCTGCCCATGAATCACATGTTTTTTATTCCAATCTCTGTCAAAACTGTGATTATATTTTCTGATCTTCTAGCGTCAAGAAGGGGAAGCATATTCTCCTCAATACCCCCTACTCTGTCCAAGAATATGAAACACAGTGTGGAAAAATCATCGACCATATGAAGTCTACGAAGGAATGGGGAGAATTTTTTCCGACGGAACTTTCTGCTTTTGGGTACAACGAAACAGTTGCTAATGAATATTTTCCCATGACAGAGGAAGAGGTAAAAGCAAAAGGATGGAAATGGTACGATAGAGAAAACAAAAATACATTTACAGGAGAACACTATACTCCACTTCCTATTACCCAATATGATGAGAGAGTAGTATGAAATACTCTTGCTCGGAAGAATATCGATGAGGTCTTGAACGGAATTATCCAGTGCAATGTGACCAAAAAACCCTTTAAAATCATCAAACAAGAACTGCTCTTTTATATCCAAAATAGTCTCCCCATTCCAACCAAGCATCCAGACCAGAGACATAAAGAAAGGATGGAACTGAGGAATCCCAGAACACTGTATGAGAGAACGTGCATGGAATGCCAGAAAGAGATTATAACCACTTACTCTCCAAACAGACCTGAAAAGGTGGTCTGCGAAGAGTGCTATAGAAAGCTGGTTTATTAGGTTTCGTCATTCCAGCGAAAGCTGGAATCTAGATCATCAATCTGGAATGGACCGGAATAGATTCCACCTCGCGTTCGCAAGCTCTCTTGGCTGGAATGACGGGAAAATATATTCCTTCCTATGACTGTTACTATGACTATGGCTTGCTTTGCTTATGCGCACTCATTCTAGCCTACTAGGTCATAATGAACTCCCGTATCAAGAACCTTTGTCACAGAATTAACTTTTGGATCGTAGTAACTAATCATCAATTCGATAAGCTGATCCTTTGTGAGAATATGGGACTGAAGTCCTACGAATTGTAGACTTGATTGAATGGTGGTTGCTTTTTCTTGACACTTTTTCTGCATATAACCAATTCGTGCCATATTATGGCGTATTTGATCATAGGTAACCGTCTGACTCACGCCAGCAAAGAAGCTTTTTACTATCTGAAACATCCCTTTTGGAGAAACACTCTGATTATCGGTTTCATCATGGGGAATGATAATGTAAAATTCTTTTTTCATAATCTGTGCTACATTCACGAGATTCGTCAGAAACTCTATATATCGCTCTGATTGTTCCTTAAGAAGTGTATTTGATTGTCCAGCAGTGAGATTTTTGAGACGCGTGATATATCATTCTATATCGACCTTGAGAGACCGAATAAGTATCTGAATAGGAAACTGCAGAGCATTCAGAAAATGCTGAAATGAATAAATAATCGCGTCTTGTTCTGGTTCGCTCTTGAGGGCAAAGTTTACTGCCTCGACCTTGAGAACTATTCGTGCAGAGCCATCCTTCATTATCACAATATTATCTCTCACTTCTGAAAATGGGAGGTATCGCTGAGTAGAATCATCTGGATGATTGGTTTTTTTGGGCTTTACGGAAGCCTCTGTCATATCTTTTCCAGGTTTTATCTCCTCGACCTTTTTATCGGCAACAGTGGAATTCGCTGGCTTTGAGGAAGTTTTTTTCGGAAAAAGAAGATCAAGGGGATTTTTCATAAAGGTATTTTACAGTGTTTTTACATTTTCCGCAAGTTTTGAGGTCTCTTTTGCATGTTTTTTATTTTTTTTCTCATATTGTTCTGGGCGGACGTAGCCGATTTCGAGCGGAGAATAGCTATCCACACCTCGAGTCCAGATACGACCTTCCCCATTCGCACCGTTGCCATTTATTTTATAGCGTGCGATATTGAGAAGAAAAGGAAGAAAAGTCATCTCGTGAGTACGAAATTTTGCTACCAGGAAAAAGATACCGACAATCAGGATACAAATGATTACGAGGGGAGTTTTCGGAACTTGTCCATCGAGTTTATTAAAGAGTCAGAAGGCAAGAATCAATCCCACAATGATAATACCCATCTGTCTCAGACTGAGTCCGAGAATAATAGTATCTTCATTTTCTACCTGGATCGGGATTTTATACTGCATATCCATATTCTGCCACACTTTTCTATCAAATACAAACCCTCAATATTGACAATGTATACATTACAGTATAATAATATCATGGACAAGTCTAAAACTCCAAATTCATCCGAATCTGAGATGGGGAAAAATCTCCCTCTTGGTGTCTACACAGTAACGTGCTGATCAAAGAATAGATGTACTTTCCCTATTTCCCTCAGAAATAATCAGGTCGACAGGCCAATATGGCTTTTTTATGATGAATCAAAATGAAGAGCTATTGTCGTCTTTGATCAGAAGTGTTTTTCGGAAGAGTTTCCTGATCTTCTCTTGACACAAGCTGATATAAATAAACAATGAAAAATATTATTCCCAGAAGGTTTTTTGGCGTCACATAACATCTCTCTTATCGAGTGAAATCCTATACGATTCGTTTCTGTGCCATGAAGAAATGCAGAAGGAACTCTAGAGATCTTCTTTTCTGATGAGTGCTATCAAAAAGATGTGGCACAGTATCAACGAGAACTCGCAGAAAAGGTTGCAACTATTTTAACGACATCTCCAATTCCTCTACGTATTACCCCAGCGACTTGTAGCACCCTAGAACTCACCTGACCGGATGGTGTTATCCTGCAAGTATCATCAGAAACAATTTCGTTGACTTCTTAGATATACGATAAATTCCTGTTCACTGTTGATTTCTCGGAAGAATGGATACAATCCTTTCATGAAAAAAACCCTGATAATCCACGATACTTTTCTCTATAGATGAGGGGGTGAAAGACTGATAATAATGATGGCAAATGTCCTCAAAGCGGATATTGCTTCTGGATTTTTTAGTACAGGAAGTTATGACCTCAGAAAGCAGTGATTTACGGGCAAGATGATACCTCTGATGTCTCCAATATTTCTCCATGATTTCACTTGGTTACCAGGCAGTATAGCATTTGTACTCAAAAATGGTCTTCGGCATTTTGGTCTCAAATGGGCTTTTTCTCGCAGTGCAAAAAAACTCAAAAAAGACTATGACGTCATCATAATGAGCGGTGACTGCCTCTCGGCTGTCAAACATTTCAAACGAAAAAAAATCATCTACTACTGTCACACGATTCCTCGCTATCTCTTTGACCAAAAGGAAGCATACGAAAAAAAGGTACCCAAGAGTATGCTCATGGCCTACCAATATATGACAAAAAGGTTTCGAAAAGCCTATCTGAAAGATCTCAAAAAAATACATATGCTCGTAACCAACTCAAAAAATACACAAAAACGTATCAAAGTTTTCACAAAAAGAGATGCCGAAATACTCTACCCGCCGGTGGATACAACGTTTTTCACTTTGTGAAAAATAGATAACCAGAAAACCGGAAAACCAGAAAACCAGACATCTAGTAATCGGGTTATCGGGTTATCGGATGTATCGTATATGACTAATGATCATGACCATTACTTTCTCTCATTTGCTCGTCTCTCGTCTATCAAACGTGTCGATAGAATCGTGGCTGCGTTCCAGAAAATGCCGGAGGAAAAACTCATTCTGACCTATGGGAAAAATGACCCTGAGAAAGAAAAAATATTTCAGATGATCGAAGGGTACAAAAATATCTCTGCAATATGTTCTCCCGATGATGGAGAACTTCGCCAGCTTATTCAAGAAGCTACCGCGACAATTTATGTTCCTGTGGATGAGGATTTTGGTATGAGTCCGGTAGAGTCTATGTCATGTGGTACGCCAGTTATCGGTGTCAATGATGGTGGACTCAAAGAGACTATTATTGATGGCAAAACGGGCATACTCATCCATCCTGACTGCAAACCAAGCGATATCGCAGAGGCTGTGCAAAGAATTCAAACACTCTGAGATATGAGTGAAAGATGCCGTGAACGTGCGATGGAATTTAGCCTCTCACATTTTGAAGAGCAACTCAAAAAAATCTGTTCGTAATATTCTGATAATCAAGAAAAAACCCATGCTTTTCATGGGTTTTTACTATTTTTAATAAGGAGAGCGCGTCCTAACTGTTCCAGAATTTTGCCTCTTGAGTAATGCTTTCAGTTGTCTTTTTACAACTTTCATAACTTCTGCTCATCATTCTTTGTCTAATCCTCCCCTATTTCCGTTTGCCAAAAGTCTTTTTTCCTTTTCTAACATTCTTCTTCTTTTATCATCATCTCTTTCTGGATGAAGAGGTTGTGGAATTTTCGCAGACTTTTTGGTCAAATCAAGGATTTTTTCACACCTTTCGCCAACCTTTTTAATTACATAGTCTCACTGTCTCTCTTCAACTGGTACCTCTGTTTTCCAGCTTGGAGTGGTAGCGGGTCGGGGACAAGGAGCAAACCAATCCCTATTATCGTCATGACGGGAAAAATCTTTCATAAAATATATTAAACGATAAAAATGTAAAACAACTCTAAGAACTCCTTCTCTATTGTCAAAAGATTTTTATACTAACTTTTACCCATTCTCTATGAATTCTATTCTACTTATTACGGGGCTCTTTGCTATTTCCAGCACAGGACTCATAATCCATCTCTGGCAGGAAATTCCTGAACGTCTCTTGCATCTCCTCGTCGCACTCTGAGGTGGCACGATGCTCTCAGTGGCACTGGTCCATATTCTCCCTGAATCACTTGAGGAAAATTCGCTTGCTATCTATGCTTTCATAGGTGGTTTCGTCTTTATTTACCTGATAGAAGAACTCCTCACCCCGCACAATCACGATCATCATCACGGGGACCATACTCATGAGGATCCTCATGAGCATATCAATCACGTGATTATCGTCTCATGGATTGCTATCTTTCTTCATACGATTTTTGATGGAGTCGGGATACGTGCTGGCATGAGCCTTAGTACGGATCTTGGTATGAGTATTCTCGCTGGCGTTTCCATACATCAGATACCCGTTTCTCTTTCACTTGCTTCCCTATTGAAACAATCACACTTTCGCATCAAAACACAAACTGTATTACTGCTCATATTTGCCCTCGCAGCCCCACTCGGATATCTCTTCTCTACCATCCTCATCCCTTCACAAAATATCCTCGTAGTCAGCCTCATGACCGCATTTGCATGAGGATCTCTCCTCTATGTCTCCAATGTAGAATTTCTCCCTATGATCCATGCTCAATCGTCTCGAAAGATGAAATATATTACTGTGATACTCTTTGTGGTAGGAGTTGTCGGGATGAGCCTCGTAAAACTCTGGGAATAATAAATTTTTTACTATAATGCAACTGCCTGCTATATCTTTATATCTTTTTATGAAAAAAATTTTCTCTCTTTTCCTTTCTTTCTCATTCTTTATCTCTGCTTTTGCCGAAGATATCGCACAAAATACTCAGCCTTTTAAAAATGCCCCTTGGTGTAGTATGCCATGTGGTCGAATTCACCTCATAGTGTGGTTGACTCTTCTCGGAACAATAGGGTTACAAATTCTGATGTTGGTGCTATTTCCAAAAATGAAAAAACTCAAGAAAAGATATAAATGGACTATCTACGGGGTGGTGACTCTCGCAAGCATTGCGGTCGCTGCCTATATACTCCCCCCTTACCTTCAGGATGGTTTTGTAATTGGTCGATGTTTTATCGGTGATCCTATGGGTTGTCAATAGAAGTGAATTGTAGTTGTAAAAGCTGATTTTTCTCTATAATTTACCCATTCACAGAATGGGTATTTTTTACTTCAAATAATTAAAATTCCTTCTTTTTTCTTTTTTCTCTCTTATTTCTTCTTTAATAACATGTATCCTCATCAATCTATCGAAAATAAGTGGCAACGCTATTGGGAAGAACGCGATACTTTTGAATGTCTCAACCCAGAGCTTGAGAACAGTCATAAGCCAAAATTTTATGCCCTCGATATGTTCCCTTATCCCAGTGGTGCAGGACTTCATGTCGGACATCCAAAGGGGTATACAGCAACCGATATTATCGCCAGATACAAACATGCAAAATGATATCATGTGCTTCATCCGATGGGGTGGGATGCCTTT
>Ga0172380_10003911_pt1 | contig 19793 bp, 15 predicted proteins | sample Leawe162metaG_FD_119747 | JGI IMG/M metagenome (GOLD analysis project Ga0172380, IMG submission 119747) | Leachate microbial communities from a municipal landfill in Southern Ontario, Canada - Leachate well 162 metaG | ecosystem: Engineered > Solid waste > Landfill > Unclassified | place... | reverse complement strand
GATCAATCCGATCTTCCACGCAAGAATCGACCCGATAAAGCCCGCGGCAGCGATACCAACAAACAGAACTCCACTGATTCGCAACTTTCGAAGCAGCACGTAGCCTGCGGTCAGGACAGCACAGCCAAAGAGTAGGCAGCCCAGCGTCAGTACGCCGCCCACCGCGTCCTCACTTGCTGTCGCGTAGAACAGCTGTCCCTCACGAACCGTCAATTGTGTGCGCGGAGCGACTGCGCCCCAGACGACGCCAACCACGATGCCGAGAACAACACATCCAGCAAGAATCCACGCAACTTCTCGCAACTGTGATCTACGTACGCGAGATCGATCTTGTGTCGTCATGGCGCGTTCAGGTCGACTGCCGAGGCGCCAGACATGCACGAAGGGCCCAGCAACTCTTTCAAATCGGCGAACAACGATGGACTGACCGTCACTCGTTTTGAATCATCGAGGCGCATCACCGTCGTGCGCGAACCGTGCTTGACTTCGAGCCGAACTTCGGTGGTTCCCGGATGTGTCAGGAGAATTTCGTTGAGACGCGCAACAACCGGTTCAACGATCCGAACCGCCGGCACGCTGAGTACGACTGGACCGTCATGCGACGAGGTCAGGTCCGGAATCGTGATGTCCATCGCAATGAACTTCATCTCGTTCTCGTCGCTGCGATCAACGCGACCGCGCACAAGGAGAACCGCATCTTGCGAGCAGTACGGCCCCATGAGGGAGTACGCCTTCGGGAAGACCATGATCTCTACTCCGGCATCAAGGTCTTCCAGACTAACGATGGCCCAGGTATCGCCCCGTTTGGTTACTTTGCGGGCTACCCCAGTGACCAGACCACCGACTGTCACCACTTTGCCGTCGGTCATGTCGTCGCTGTGGAGCAGTGCGATCGAGCAATCCGTCGCATTGCGCAGCGTGTGTTCGACACCGTTGAGCGGATGATCGGAAACGTAGAGCCCTAACATTTCACGTTCATTGGCGAGCAGCGTCGACTTCTCCCATTCGCCGACCGGGATCGTCATATCGAGGCCGAAGGCAGAACTTTGGCCCGATTCCGCCGCTTCGGCACCACCGAACAAGTCGTACTGCCCAATCGATTCAGCGCGTTTGGTCTCGACAATTGCGTCCACGGCTTCCGCGTGGATCTGGACTAGCCCACGGCGACTATGGCCAAGGGAATCAAATGCCCCAGCCTTGACCAGCGACTCGACCACCCGTTTGTTGCAGGCAGAACTGTCGATTTTGCGGAGGAAGTCGCTGAAGTCGAGGAAGCGACCCTTGGCGACGCGGGACGCAATAATCGAGTCAACCACGTTGCCGCCAACGTTGCGGATCGCTGAAAGCCCAAACCGAATGTCAGTGCCCGTCGCGGTGAAGTTCGCATCAGACTCGTTGACGTCAGGCGGAAGGACCTTGATACCCATCCGTCGACACTCGTTGAGGTAGATGGCGCTTTTGTCTTTGTCGTCTTTGACGCTAGTGAGAAGCGCAGCCATGTACTCAGCCGGATAGTTCGCCTTGAAGTACGCGGTCCAGTACGAAACGAGTCCATAGCCAGCTGAGTGGGCGCGGTTGAATGCATAGTCAGCGAACGGGACGAGCGTCTTCCACAGTTGAGCGATCGCGTCTTCAGTGAACCCGTTCGCGATCATCCCGTCCCGGAATGGGATGTACTCCTTGTCGAGGATTTCCTTCTTCTTCTTACCCATCGCGCGGCGCAAGAGGTCAGCGGCGCCGAGGCTATATCCAGCGAGTTGCTGGGCGATCGTCATGACTTGTTCTTGATAGACGATCAATCCGTACGTGTCGCCGAGGACCTCAGAAAGTGCGTCTTCAAGTTCAGGGTGAATGGGAATGACTTCTTGGCGACCGTTCTTGCGGTCGGCGTAGTCGTTGTGTGCGTTGACGCCCATTGGACCAGGGCGGTAAAGCGCGATAACAGCGGAGATGTCGTCGAAGCCCGTCGGCGCCATCGAACGCAGCAGTGCTCGCATAGGTCCGCCGTCGAGTTGAAAGACGCCAAGAGTGTCGCCGCGACTCAGCAACTGGTACGTCGGTTCATCCTCGAGTGGAAGATCCTCCGGGATGATCTTAGTGCCAGTATTGGCCTCGATCGCGTTCACGCAGTCATCAATGACTGTCAGGTTGCGCAGGCCGAGAAAGTCCATCTTGAGCAGTCCGAGGGTCTCGCAGACGCCCATGTCGAACTGAGTAATGATCGAACCATCTTGCTGACGCTTCCAGATCGGAATCACATCGATCAGCGGCTCACGACTCAAGATCACACCAGCGGCGTGCACTCCCGGCTGGCGCTTGAGGCCCTCGAGTCCTTTCGCCGTGTCAACGACCTTCGCCACGTCTGGGTCGGACTGGTAGAGGTCGCGGAACTCCCCCGCCTCGGAGTAGCGCGGATGTTTTGGGTCAAAGATCCCGGCGAGTGGGACGTCCTTGCCCATCACAGCTGGCGGCATTGCCTTGGTGATCTTGTCACCAACGGCGTAAGGCATGCCGAGCACACGGGCCGAGTCCTTGATGGCTGCCTTCGCCTTGATCGACCCGTACGTCACGATCTGCGCCACACGTTCGGAGCCATATTTTTGTGTGGCATAACGAATCATGTCGCCGCGGCGGCGTTCGTCGAAGTCCATGTCGATGTCGGGCATCGAGACGCGTTCAGGATTGAGGAAGCGCTCAAAGAGCAGGCCATGCTTGATCGGATCAAGTTCGGTAATACCCATTGCCCACGCAACGATCGAGCCAGCCGCCGATCCACGGCCAGGTCCGACTCGAATGCCCTCTTGTTTGGCATAACGCACAAGGTCGGCCGTCACCAGGAAGTAGCCGGGGAAGCCCATCTGACACATCACGGAGACTTCGTACTCAGCCTGCTTGCGATGAGTCTCCGGGACGGGTTGGCCTTTGAACCGTTCGACGAGCCCCCGCTCCACTTCCTTGACCAGCCACGAGTCCTCCGACTCACCGTCCGGAACGGTGAACTGGGGCATGAGGTTCGCGCCCTCGTTGAATTCAACGTTGCAACGCTCGGCGATCTCGAGCGTGTTGTCGCATGCCTCGGGTAGCTCCGCCCACAGGGAACGCATCTCGGCTGACGACTTCAGGTAGAACTGATCGCCGGTGAATTTGAAGCGCTTCGGGTCATCCATCATCGAGCGCGTACCCACGCAGAGGAATGCGTCGTGCGCGGCAGCATCTTCCTGGCGGACGTAGTGCAAGTCGTTAGTGGCAAGCAGCGGCAGACCCAAAGTCCTAGCGATCTTCAACAGGTTCTCGCGGTATGAGCGCTCGATGGGAATCCCGTGATCCATTAATTCGCAGTAGAGGTTTCCCTTGCCGAGGATGTCCTGGTAGTCGGCCGCGGTCTCAAGCGCCCTGTCGTACTTGCCGGCCTGAAGCCAACGGTTGACCTCACCGGAGGGACACCCGGTCGTCGCGATAATGCCAGCGCCATAGGTTTGCAGGAGTTCACGGTCGAACCGCGGGTGGCGGTAGTAGCCCTCCAGACTCGCCAACGACGAGAGCCGAAACAGGTTGTGCATCCCCTGCGTCGTCTCGGCAAGGACAGTCATGTGGGTGTACGCGTGGCGACCTCGAGCGCTCGACTCACCAGCCTCATTGGTGCCTTCGTCGAAACCTGCACCAAAGTCGAACGGCGACTGCTCAAAACGGCCTTGTGGGGCGTAGTAGCCCTCCATACCGATGATGGGCTTCACACCGGAATTCTTGCCGCGCTTCCAGAAGTCGTAGGCGCCGTAGAGGTTGCCGTGATCAGTAATTGCCAGCGCAGGCATCTCTAGCCGTACGGCCTCTTCGAACAGGTCATCGAGGCGAGCCGCACCATCGAGCATGGAGTACTCGGTGTGCACATGCAGGTGCACAAACTGGTCTCGACTCGTCACCACGGCAGCCTAACTCTCATCGCTGACATCGGTGGGCTGCCTCGCCAATCTCACCACCGTGGTTGCCCGGCAAGTCGCTATGGGGGTGGGTTAACAGCCGTTCACCCACCCGTACCATGGGGAATATGCAGCGCACAATCTTTGAACCAGAACATGAAGAGTTCCGTTCCGCCGTCGCCACGTTCTGCGAACGTAGCGCCGCCCCGAACCTGGAAAAGGCGATCGAACAGCGCGTTTTTGATCGCGATGTGTGGCGCCAAGCTGGCGAGCAAGGATTCCTTGGACTCGAAGTGCCCGAGGAATTCGGTGGCAGCCAGGCAGATGACTACCGCTTCAATACCGTGTTCGCCGAAGAGCTGGCCAAGGTCAGCATGGGATTGAACTCGTCCATGCAGATCCACTTCGATATTTGTGCGCCGTACCTCGTTGATCTCGGCACGACCGAGCTTAAGACTCGGCTTCTGCCGGACTTCTGCGCTGGCGAGAAGGTCGCGGGCATCGGCATGACCGAGGCCGGCGGCGGCACCGACCTCGCCGCGCTCAAGACAACTGCAGTGCCCGACGGCGACGACTGGATCATCAACGGGTCGAAGACCTTCATCACAAACGGCTACACCGGCGAGATCATCATCGTCGCTGCCCGCACAAGCCCGGAGAAGGGTGCCCGGGGAATCTCGTTGTTCGTCGTCGAAGAAGGCATGCCGGGCTTCGAGCGTGGCCGAAAGCTGGAAAAGACCGGACAACACGAGTCCGACACTGCCGAACTGTTCTTCAACAACGTTCGCGTCCCAGGCGAGAATCTCCTCGGGGAGGTGGATTCCGGCTTCATCTACATGATGGAGCGACTGCCGCAGGAACGGATCGGCTGCGCAATCAGCAACCTTGCCCATGCCAAGCAGGCATTTCTTGAAACTATCGAATACGCCAAGGAACGTGAAGCGTTCGGCAAGCCCATTGGCTCGTTCCAGCACCTCAAGTTCATCCTCGCCGAACAAGCAACCAAGCTTGACGTCACTCAGTCGTTTATGGACGAATGCGTGCAAGCGAAGATGAAGGGCGAATTCACCTCTACCGATGCTGCCAAGGCAAAGTGGTGGACCTCGCAGGTTCAAAACGACGTGATCGACGCGTGCCTGCAGATCTTTGGTGGCTACGGCTACATGAACGAGTACCGAATTGCCCGCGCCTGGCAAGACGCTCGCGTGACCAAGATCTGGGCTGGCAGCAACGAGATCATGAAGGAACTGATCGGACGCGAACTCGGGTTTTAGTCCGAACTTGTCGCCGCTACTGTCTGAACTGCGGCCGATGGCACAGTGCTGGGTAGTCCACGCGTGGTTGCCAGCGACCCTAGCGCCAGGAATGCCGCAAATAGCAACCCTGTCTTGAGTGCCTGCAATTGGGCAGCTTCGTAGTCCTCGACGACGGCTGCTGACGTCGCCTGATCGAGTCCGGCGGCTTGCGTCGCGGCGGCGACTTGTTCAGCTGACACGAAGTCGATTCCTGCCTCGATCGAGACGCCGACTTGGGCAGCGACCTCGGAGCTGATTCGCGGATCATCCTCGATATTCGAAGCGAACCCGCTGGTCAACCCACTGAGCACGATCGCGCCCACCAGCGCGACGCCCAGCGATGAGCCCAACTGCTGGCCGGTGAACTGCAACCCACCTGCCTCGCCGCGGCCTGAGGCTCCCACCGATGACTGGACCACGTTTCCGAGCTGCGAGGCGATTAGACCCATCCCAACCCCGAGCACAGCCATCGACACCGCAAAGAATGCGTCGGCCAGAGTCGGATCGACGTTCGCCAATAGGCCGAGAACACCCACGAAGGTGGCACTCAACCCCGTTCGAACGATGCCCCGGATCGAGAACCTGTTCGACAATCGCGCACCAACCGCGGCAGCAAGGAACATCGCAACGGAAACTGGGAGCATTTTGATCCCGGTCTCGAGCGCATCCAGGCCCAGCACTAGCTGCAGGTACAGCGGGATCGTAAAGAAGACCCCCATAAGGATCAAGTTCTGACTCAACAGTCCCATCAAGCCTGCTCGCAGCGGCAAGATCTTCAAGAGATCGAGGTGCACGAGGGGGTCGCGCTCGTGTGCTTCGCGTAGCCGCTGCCAACGGACAAACAGCCAGATCACACACGCTCCGAGCCCGATCACAAACGGCGTCAACGAGAACCCGAATGGCTCGATTGGGGAGTTCTTCGGCGAGATCCATCCCCATGAACTCGCTTGCAGGACTCCAAGCACGATCAAACCTAGGCCTAGGGCAGACAAGACACTTCCGACAATGTCGAGGCTGGGTCGCTTACCCGTCCGGCCCGCGTCACGAACAAACGGCGTCATCGCGAGAATGAGCAGCACGAGGACCACTTCTCCGACGAAGACCACCCGCCATGAGAGCTCCGTCGTGGCCCAACCACCAACAATCGGACCAACGGCAATTCCCGCGCCTGCCACACCACCGATCACTGCGTACGCCGTCAGGCGCTGCTTACCTTCGAAATTGCCTGCGATGAGCGCGGCCAACGCAGGCAACACCAATGCGGCACCTATGCCCTCGAGGATCGACCAACCCAGGGTGAGCACAGCCACCGTCGGTGCGACAGCGGTGATCGCCGAACCAACCGCATAAATCACCAGACCGATCGTGAACGCCCGGCGGCGGCCGATGATGTCGCCGATCTTGCCGCCCGTGAGCATCAACATCGCCATCACGAGGCAATAGAGGGTGATCACTGCCTGAATCGTGGTGACACTGGTATCGAAGTCGCTCACCAGTTGGGTGATCGAGACATTCATGACCGATTGGTCCAGCACCATCACAAATTGAGCGATCGCCAACGCGATCAACGGTAGCCAGCGGCGCATCTCAGTCCCTACACGTAAGTCCTGCGGCCGCGGTAGCCACAGCGTCGGCACAAGCTAGCGGACAAGCCTTTGGACTCCTAGTGCCCAAAGTCCCAACACTCCAAAGAAAATTGACGGACTAGCTCACGACCATGCGCCGCGCAAGCACCACGCACTGGTCGGCGATCTCGTCGCCGGTCAGTGAGCCATCTGGCCGGAACCAGGAACTCACCTGGTCGACCATCTCGATGAGGGCAGATACCAGTACCGGCACATTGACGGACGCGTCATGGTCGGCTTGCGGTGCCGCAGCGATCGTCAAGTCGCGAACGATCGCGCGATACCCGGCGAGGGCCGCAAGGTGGCGGTCGTACGTCGCCGGGGGGAGCACCCTACGCATGAAGTCGGCATCAACGAGTTTGTCCTGCGCGCGGGCTAGCGCCACATCATTGGTCTTGTACCTCGCGTGGCGGCGCAGGAGTTCAAAGAGTCGCTGGGACTCTTCGAACTCTTCAAGCCCACCAAGCACAGTCGTGAGGAAATCGCTGAGCGCATAGTCGACGGCAGTCGCGAGCACGTCCGCTTTAGATTCGAAATGGTTGTAGATGGCGGGCGCCTTCACCCCAACCTCGGCGGCGAGCTCTCGCATCGACGACGATTCGTAGCCTCGGTCCGCAAAGAGCTTAACCGCGGCAACCAACAGCCTGTTGCGCGTCGCTAGCTCGTCGTCCAACGGATCCTGAGAGATACCCGCCAAGTTGAAGCTGGCCAAATACCCACCTGGGTTTCTGCTTGCGGTACCGGGGATCGCCGAGGCCGCTGTAGTCACCCGCCGATCCTACTTACGCGCTGAGCACTGCGAGCGCGTGGGCAAGATCTGGTGGATATGGCGATTCAAACGAAATCTGTTCACCTGTCCGGGGGTGGGTGATCGTCAATGCGACAGCATGAAGCCACTGGCGAGTAAGGCCCAAGCGCTTTGCGAGGGTGGGATCGGCTCCATAGGTGAGGTCACCGCAACACGGGTGATTCATCGCCGACATATGAACTCGGATCTGATGGGTGCGCCCCGTCTCAAGGTCGACTTCAAGGAGTGAGCCATAGCTGTACGCCTCAAGTGTTCGATAGTGAGTGACGCTGGGCTTGCCCTCGTTCAGGACTGCAAATCTGTAGTCATGATGCGGGTGGCGACCAATGGGCGCGTCGATCGTCCCACTACTCGGATCGGGATGACCTTGGACAAGGGTGTGGTAGGTCTTAGAGACTTCTCGATCCTTGAACTGCGCCTTCAAACTCGTGTATGCCTGGGGTGTGCGTGCAACCACCATGAGCCCACTAGTACCCACGTCAAGGCGATGGACAATCCCTTCACGCTCTGCCGGACCAGTCTCGGCAACAGAGACGCCTGCTGCGCGAAGCCCGTTGGTTACGGTCGGTCCGGTCCAGCCGGGGCTCGGATGCGCTGCGACTCCCACTGGCTTGTCGACGACCACAATGTCGTCGTCTTGGAAGACGATCGGCACGTCCACGACCGGCTCATCAGTCAGTGTCTCGTCCGCGACCAGGACTTCGATCGTGAGCCGTTTGCCAGCTACGAGTTTGTCAGCACGCGACACCCGCTTGCCACTGACTTTGACCGCCCCGTCGGAGATGAGGTTCGCCGCCTGGTTCCTCGAAATGCCGCTGAGTCGTGAGACCCCGACATCAGCCCGTTCACCATTAAGGGAGTCCGGGATCTCAAAGATCTCGATCGCAGGTGAATCACTCACGACGAAACACCGCGCAATGGGACCCCGCGAATGGTCAAGATCACGATGAGCGCGGCCGAACAGCACACAGCGATATCCGCGACATTGAAGATGGCGAAGTACGGCACCTGGATAAAGTCAACAACGTGCCCACGGCCAAAGCCTGGCTCACGCAACAACCTGTCGAGCAGGTTCCCGAGCGCGCCGCCGAGCAAACCCCCGAGCGCGATTGCCCAGGCCTTGGACCCAAGGGTGCGTGACGTCACAACGATGACAACAGCCACAACTGCCGCGAGAACGCTGAAGATGATCGTGTAGCCGCCACCGAGGGAAAATGCGGCGCCAGGGTTCCTAATGAAGGTGAATTTGAGAAGCGGTCCGAGTACCTCCACCGACGGCTGACTCTCTAGGTACGCCACGGCCAACAGTTTGGTGAGTTGGTCGATCACGACAACCACTGCCGCGACCAGCAGCGTCAGACCGATGAGCGAGCGACGCTCAGATGCGATGGGTTCGGTGGTCGCCAGTTCTGGACCGGGCGCTGGCTCAGGCTCAGTGGACACGAGAGCAGGCTAACCTGCCGGAGTTGTCCGGTTGTGAGTGAACTAGCTTCGTTCTTCGGCTTGCTTGCATTGCAGACACAGGGTTGCCCGCGGGAATGCTTGCAGGCGTGCCTTCCCGATCGGTCCGCCGCAGGATTCGCAAGCGCCGTACGTTCCGGCTTCGATCAACGCGAGCGCCTTCTCAGTCTGCAGCAGCAAGTTGCGGGCGTTGTCAGCGATTGACATCTCTTGCTCTCGTTCAAACGTCTTTGAACCTGCATCGGCGACGTCGTCGCCGGCGCCATCACCAGAGTCGCGAACGAGATCAGCGATCCCCGATTCCGTCGCAGCTAGTTCGGCTGCAAGGCGCTCACGATCGACGAGGAGTTCAGCCTTCACCTCGGCCAGTTCCTTTTTGGTCCACGGCTTCTCGTTTGCTAGTACTCCACGCTGCGGCATTTGAACCCCTTATTCATGGCATCGTCGGGTGGCACGTCGAGGGATCACCCTAGAGGGTTTGCGGTGCCCTGCGCATGCTGGCAACCCGATCTCAGATGCTGCGACCCGCCGCCGGGCGCTGCGCTGGCGTAACCTATGTCCCGTGTATCGCGCAATGTCCCCACGAGTGGACCTTCCCGGCATGGAACGTGAAGTACTTGACTTCTGGAGTCGCGAGGACATCTTCAACCGAAGTCTGGCCCAGACAGCAGACGGACCAACCTGGGTGTTCTACGAAGGCCCGCCAACGGCCAATGGCATTCCGGGAACCCACCACATTGAAGCGCGGGTATTTAAGGACATCTTCCCGCGGTTCAAGACCATGCAGGGCTACTTTGTGCCCCGAAAGGCTGGCTGGGACTGCCACGGCCTACCCGTAGAGCTAGCGGTCGAAAAGGAACTCGGATTCACTGGCAAACGCGATATCGAAGAGTTCGGGATTGCCGAATTCAACGAGCGTTGCCGCGAATCCGTGCTCGGCAACGTCGGCAAGTTCGCCGAACTCACCGACCGCATGGGCTACTGGGTCGACATGGACGATGCCTACTGGACCATGAATCCGGAGTACATCCAGAGCGTCTGGTGGTCGATCAAGCAGATTCACGATGCTGGCCTTCTTGGGCAAGACCACCGTGTGTCGCCCTACTGCCCACGCTGCGGAACCGGGCTTTCCGATCACGAAGTTGCACAGGGGTACGAGGACATCACCGACCCCTCGGTATACGTCCGATTCGCTCTCACCGGTGGCGAGCTTGCGCAGCTGTACCCTGGCCTATCGCTATTGGTCTGGACGACGACCCCGTGGACGCTCGTGTCCAACACTGCGGTGGCAGCCAAACCCGACGCGACGTACAACATCGTGGAGTTTGACGGCTCCTTCTACATCGTTGCTGCCGCCCTCGTCGAACAGGTATTTGGCGACGGTGCAACGGTGCGGGCCGAACTACCCGGCACTGACCTTGAACGTCTGCCATACGCCCGACCATTCGACCTCGTTGACATCCCCGACGCACACTTCGTGACCCTCGGGGACTACGTCACGACCGAAGACGGCACTGGCTTGGTTCACCTCGCACCAGCATTCGGCGCCGATGACCTTGCCGTATGCCGCGAGTACGGCTTGCCCGTGGTGAACCCAATCCGTGCCGATGGCACGTTCGATCCCGACGTCGCACTCGTCGGCGGGCAGTTCTTCAAAACCGCCGACGAAGACCTAGTCGCAGACCTCAAAGCGCGAGGCCTGCTGTTCCGTCGACGCGACTACAACCACTCGTACCCACACTGCTGGCGTTGCCACACCCCGTTGATGTACTACGCACAACCATCCTGGTACATCCGCACCACCAAGATCAAGGAACGATTGCTGGCGGCAAACGAAGCAACGACGTGGTATCCCGAAACCATCAAGTGGGGCAGATTTGGTGACTGGCTCCACAACAACGTCGACTGGGCACTATCCCGAAATCGCTATTGGGGCACTCCCCTACCGATCTGGCGTTGCGAAAACGACCACACCACATGCGTCGGCTCCCTTGATGAGTTGGGCAAACTCGCTGGGCAAGAGCTTTCAGCACTCGACCCGCACCGTCCCTTCGTCGACGACATCACGATGCCGTGCCCGCACTGCGGCGCCAACGCTGAACGTGTCCCCGAAGTCATCGACGTCTGGTACGACTCAGGCGCGATGCCGTTTGCTCAGTGGGGCTACCCACACAAGAACGTCGAGACCTTTGACCAGCGGTACCCGGCGGACTTCATCTGCGAAGCGATCGATCAAACCCGCGGGTGGTTCTACACCCTGATGGCCGTTGGTGAGTTGGTGTTCAATCAGTCCTCGTACCGAAACGTGCTGTGCCTCGGCCACATCCTGGATGCCGAGGGTCGCAAGATGAGTAAGCACGTGGGCAACGTGATCGAGCCGATGGGCTTAATGGACCGTCACGGCGCCGACGGCGTGCGCTGGTTCATGCTCGCCGCTGGATCTGCGTGGTCATCGCGTCGAGTGAGCGATGAATCGATCAATGAAGTTGTTCGCAAGACGCTGCTGACGTATTGGAATACCGCCTCGTTCCTGTCTCTGTACGGACGCATTGCGGAGTTCGATCCAAGCGATCCACGAATCCCGGTTGCCGCCGAACGCGGTTCGCTCGATCGGTGGGCGCTGTCCGCAGTAAATGAACTCATCGCCAAGGTTCACGCCGCACTGGAGGACTTTGACACCCAACTTGCGGGACGACTGCTCTCGAACTTCATTGATGATTTGTCTAACTGGTACGTGCGTCGGTCTCGTCGACGCTTCTGGGACGGCGATCTGGCAGCACTGGCAACACTGCACACGTGCCTGCGAACCGCAACCCTGCTGATGGCTCCGTTCACGCCGTTCATCACCGATCGAGTGTGGACAGATCTGTTCGCAGACCAGCCAGGTGAGCCAGTCTCAGTACATCTGGCCAGTTGGCCCCAGGCCGAACTCGCGCTGGTGGATGCACAACTCACGACCAACGTTGAACTCGTGCGACGACTCGTGGAACTTGGTCGCGCTGCGCGTGCTGAATCGAAGGTGAAGACCCGCCAGCCACTGAGGCGCGCGTTGGTCGCGGCCGACGGGTGGGCAGATCTTCCGGCCGATTTGTTGCGGGAGATCACTGACGAACTCAATGTGCTTGGCGCAGTGGGCCTCGACTCTGAAGATGCCGACCTCGTTGAGGTTTCAGTTAAGGCGAACTTCCGCGAACTCGGCAAGCGATTTGCCAAGGCGACTCCAACGATCGCGAATGCAATCGCGAGCGCGCCCGCAAGTGACGTGGTGAGCGCCCTGCGCGGTTCGGGAGGGTACTCGCTCAATGTTGACGGCGAGGTTGTCGACATCCTGCTTGCCGACGTCGTCATCACCGAGACTCCGCGCCAGGGCTGGGCCGTTGCGACCGACAGCGGAGAGACGATCGCGCTCGATCTTGCGCTGGATGACGAACTTCGACGCATTGGCCTGGCACGAGATGTGATTCGCGACATCCAAGAGGCCCGCAAACAACGTGGATTCGAGGTGACCGACCGGATCACTGTCGAATGGTCAGCCACCGGCGAGGCCGCCGAGGCAATCAGAGCTCACGCTTCGGAGATTGCTGAGGAGGTCCTCGCGACCTCATTCGTGATGGCGGGACAGCTTGATGCGTCCGACGCAAACGTCTCACCAGTGGCCAACAGTCAAGCTCTGGCGAGGATCACCCTCACGTAGCTACAACGGAATTACACCGGAGAACCCCGGGTGGCACGGCCCTGTGCCCTACTTGTCAGGTTGCAGGCTCGGCACAGCGGTTTCCGGGCTCTCGAGCCTGATCCCCTACAAGAACGTGATCGCGAGCTGGATTGCGATCTGTAGCAGGATGATCAACACCAGAAACGACAGGTCGAGCTGTACTCCACCGAGTTTGATCGGCGGGATGAGCTTGCGCAACAGCTTCAACGGTGGGTCAGTAAGGGTGAACACCACCTCGCACAGGACAAGCACGATCCCCTTGGGCACCCACTCGCGCGACAGCATCTGCACCAGATCGATGACAAACCGCGCCAACAGAATGACGAAATAAAGCCAAAGGATGGTGGCGACGATCTCGCCAAGACCCGTCACGATTTGCCCCTCTTAGCTGTATCGATACCGCGTTGCGTGGATCAGCACCGCGCGAAGAACCCTGGCACCGCGACTAGCCGAGTCTCCAACGATAGAGGACTCGGCTAGGTGCGGACCTTGACTAGCTGCGGCCTGCGAGGCCCTGCTTCTGCAACTGCGCGCGCGCCTCGTCAGCATCGACGTTCACGTTCGCTGGTGACAGCATGAATACCTTGTTCGTGACCCGCTCGATTGATCCGCGTAGACCAAACACCAGGCCAGCTGCGAAGTCGACGATCCGCTTGGCATCAACGTCGTCAAGTTCCGTTAGGTTCATGATGACGGGATTGCCACTGCGAAACTCTTCACCAATGCGGCGAGCGTCGTTGTAGCTGCGAGGGTGAAGGGTCGTGATCTTCATGGGATCAACCGTTCGGGCTGTCGCTCGTTCCACTGGCTTGCTCCGAGTTCCTGCTGGGTGGGACGACACCGGCTCCTGCGCTACCGTCTCGGTGCGCCAGTCGCGGGTTTGCCGATCCGCTGCCTGACGACGACGGGTCAGATCGTCTGCCCGCTCGTCGCGAGGGGCCTCGGTTACCCGAACCGTGTCGCGCTCGTCGCGGTCTGAGTATCGGTCAGAACGCGCCGACCCAATCCGTTCAGAGTCGCGGCTACCGCTGCGGGCATCGTCTTCGTAGTAGTAGTCATCGTCGTAGCGACCATCCTCGACTAGTCCGAGGTATACCGCCATCTTGCGCATTGCGCCGGCCATTCTGCTCACTCCTTGCTTATGCATGTGGACCGACCGCGTGGGGAATTCCGCCGCCGGCTTTGGACACTACCTCACGAATCCGACGCGTTCCCCTAGCAACGCCGAACCCAACCTGATATGTGTCGCCCCGGCTTCAATAGCCGTGACGAAGTCCCCGCTCATTCCCGCGGAGATGATTGTGGCGGACCTGTGCTGGTCCGAAATTTCCTCGCTCACTCGTTTCAACTTCTCAAACGCAACACGTGCGTCTCCCTCACGTGGGGCCACGCCCATCACGCCGCCAAGTTCAAGCCCGTCGGCTTCGGCAATCTGATCGGCGAGTCGCGCCGCTTCGTCTGCTGAAACTCCTGCACGCCCAGCGATCCGATCCTGGTCCAGGCTGACCTGCACGAGACACGTCAATGGACTTCGTTCATCCCGCAGGACTCGATCCTGCAACGCCACGACTAACGCAGGCCGGTCGACCGACTCAATGCAGCGAACGATCGGAACAACTAGCTTGACCTTGTTCCGTTGCAACTGGCCCACGAAATGCCAATTCAATGCGAGGTCGGCGCACGCCCCCTGCTTGGTCGCTAGTTCTTGCGCCTTGTTCTCCGCGAACTCAGTGACCCCGAGGTCGTTCAGCAATCTCACATCGCCTGCCGGCCAGGTCTTTGTGACGGCTACAACCGTGATGTCGCGACGAGCACGACCTGCACGCTTCGCCGCCTGCGCCACCATTTCGTCGGCCTGTGCGAGGGAGCGCTCGAGGTGAGACCTGCGCGCACCAGGTTGGGGCTCAGAACGACTCATGCCTGGGACCCGGCGGTCCGCATCACAATCACAGCGCCTTGACGGCCTGTGACCCGATTCCTGCGAAAGGAGAAGAGCTCGCGGTTGGTGAACGTGCATTCGTGAATCCGTTCTGCATCCACCCCGAGGTCTTGCAACGACGCCATCACGGCAGCTGCCACATCCACGCGCCACTGTCCTGCACTGTCTTGAGACACCGATGTCGGCGATACGTCCGCAACCGCTGCGGCACAGTCGGAGTCCACCGCGTAGCAATTCGGGCAGATGGCTGGACCGACGACGGCCGAGATCGACGGCGCGTGCGCCCCCGACCTGACCATTCGTTCCACTGTGGCGGGAACTACTCCTGCCACAACGCCCCGCCACCCGCAATGCACTGCTCCTACTACTTGATTCTCAACGTCTGCTAGTACTACTGGAGCGCAATCTGCGGCCAGTGCGACCAAGGCCAGTTCTGGTGTCGTCGTGATGAGGCCATCAGCGAACGGGCTTTCCGTGATGGAGTCCTTGTTCACCTCGTGGACGTTGGCGCCGTGCTCGGCCTTGATTACCGCCAACGTACTTCTCGACACTCTGGCCGTGGTTGCAATCGCATCGAGGTTCGCGCCAACAGACTCTGGAGAGTCCCCGACGTGCGCCGCCAGGTTCAGCGATTCGTATGCCCCTTGACTTGATCCCCCGCGGCGATCCGTGAAGTACCAGTCCGCCGTGAATCCGGAGCGGGCGGAGCCTGAGGTGGCCGTGAACGTTCCTGACCACATTCAGACCCCGCCTCGCTACGGTGCTCGGTCTTACTTGAGGAAGTCGGGAACGTCGAGGTCCCCGGCTGGCTCGTCGAAGGCAATCGTTCGCGACGTCGGTGACAGTGGACGACCAACTTCAGCCTTGCGTTCCGTCGCAGTCAGATCAACAGTCTCTGGTGCAGTCGTCTTGGCTTCGGCACTTGGTGCATCCTTACGCGCCGAGAGCGGCTGTCCGACGAGCGCACGGCCACCGGCCGTCGTCTTGCGCGGCAACGGCTGGCCTCCGTCGAACCCGGCGGCGATAACCGTGACCCGAACCTCGTCGCCCAGGGTGTCGTCGATGACCGCACCGAAGATGATGTTGGCTTCTGGGTGGACTGCCTCGGAGACGAGTCGAGCGGCTTCGTTGATCTCGAACAGGCCAAGGTCAGATCCGCCCGCGATCGAGAGCAGCACGCCGTGCGCACCTTCGATGCTTGCCTCGAGCAACGGCGATGAGATGGCCATTTCGGCTGCGCCAATCGCACGCTCTTCACCTCGCGCTGAGCCGATGCCCATGAGCGCCGAACCAGCGCCACTCATGACGCTCTTGACGTCAGCGAAGTCAAGGTTGATCAGACCTGGAGTTGTGATCAGGTCGGTGATTCCGGAGACACCCTGCAGCAGCACCTGGTCGGCCTGCTTGAAGGCATCGATCATGCTGATCGTGCGATCGGTGAGCGACAGCAGTCGATCATTCGGGATGACGATGAGCGTGTCGACCTCATTGCGAAGCGAGTCGATTCCAGCTTCAGCCTGGGTCGCGCGACGTCGCCCTTCGAAACCGAATGGACGTGTCACCACACCGATGGTCAACGCACCCAAGGTGCGGGCGATCTTGGCAACCACGGGTGCTCCACCCGTGCCGGTTCCGCCACCTTCGCCAGCGGTAACGAAGACCATGTCAGCGCCGCGCAGGACCTCTTCGATCTCCTGCTGATGATCTTCGGCCGCCTTGCGGCCAACCTCCGGATCGGCGCCAGCGCCAAGTCCGCGAGTGAGGTCGCGGCCGATGTCGAGCTTCACGTCGGCGTCGCTCATCAGCAGTGCCTGTGCGTCGGTGTTGATGGCGATGAATTCAACGCCCTTCAGTCCGACATCGATCATGCGGTTGACAGCGTTGACGCCACCGCCACCGATGCCTACGACCTTGATAACGGCTAGATAGTTCTGCGGGGCTGCCACGATGTGGGTCCTCTCAAATTGGTTCATGCAGTGCGAGCCTGCTGGGCGTGTTGGACGTGCCTTACAGGCCCACTGCGGGCCTGGGTTGTACACGGGGAAGGACCAAAGAACCTGACCATCAACCTCTACTTGAGGGTTATGTGACCGTTAGCTTCTCGGTTGATGGAACACTAGGTTCACTCACCACTCGGTGCAAGCAACTCCACCAAGAAACGCGGCATTTCTTTCAGACTTTCTGGGCCGCTGGCGTGATAACCAGACCAAACCGGGACAAGGGTTAGCGTCTACTTGAGGCTTACCTCAACACTGTCTCCTGCAGTGGCAACACGATGGTGAAGCTAGTGCACAAGGGGTAGCTGTTCCGGGGTCGTGGTGGGCTCCGGCAATTCCGGCGGAACCACGATCGCCCACACGCCCATCACGACCGACAACGCGACCATTGAGAGCCCTGCGTACAGGTTGATATTCATCCCCGCTGCCTTCTCAAGCTCGGCTGGCGTAGCGAAGAATCCTAGGATCGTCACCGTCACTCCGAAGATCGCGAAGAGTGCGCAAATGTAGGTCCGAAGGTCCAGCATTCGCGCTTGCGCCATCGTCATTGGCGGTAAATCCTCTGGAGATTCAACCGGTGAATCGTCTGCCATCAGAGGCTCCTTTCAGATCCTGCGAGCAGTGGAATTGAGGGGTGAGGTCCATCCGTAGGCATAGCTAGAGGAATGCAAATGGGATGTACATCGCCAATGCCAGTGCGATCGCTCCGGCACCAAGGAAGGCGGGTTGCTTGTACCAACGGACCGGCTTCGCATCTGCCTCGGCGTCACGGATCTCCATACCCTTCACCAGACCCTCCAGTTCAGCGATTGGTTTCGGTTCAGTGAATGCGGTAACGATCAACGAGACCACGAGGTCAACGAGCGCGGCGGCGATTCCCATCCACATCGCCTGCTGAAATGACGACCGGAAGAGGTCGTCGTTAGAGATCGCGGCACCCCACACTGCAGCAGCAGCACCGATCCCGGACAGCATCCCCCAGAACCCGGCCCAGGGCGTCATCCGCTTCCAGAACATCCCCAAGATGAAGGTCACGAACACCGGGGCTTGGAAGAACGAGAACAGCGTCTGCAGGTACTCGTTGATGTTGTTGTACTGAGCTGCAATGAACGCGGTGCCAATACCGATGAACACCCCGATCACGGTGATCCATCGACCGAACTTCAGGTAGTAGGCGTCAGCCCGATCCTTGCGAATGTAGGTCTGCCAAATGTCGTAGGTAAAGACCGCGTTGAAGCTCGAGACGTTCGCTGCCATACCGGCCATAAATGCTGCGACCAGTCCCGTCACAGCCACGCCGAGCACCCCACTCGGCAGGAGCGTATCCATTAAGAGTGGGATCGCATTCGTATACGTCATCTGCGGATTGCTCTCGTCTCCGAGTCCCGGGATGATGAGGGCCGCAACGATGCCCGGCAGAATCACCAAGAACGGAATGAAGATCTTGGGGTACGCCCCAATGATCGGTGCACGTCGAGCTGATGAGAGGTCCTTGGCAGACAACGCACGCTGTACCTCGGCAAAGTTGGTTGTCCAATACCCGAAGCTCAGGATGAATGCCTGGCCCAGAATGATGCCGATCCAGTCCCCGATGGGATTGTTACCGCCAATTTCGGTGCCCGACCATGGGTGCAGCCAATAGTCGGGATAATTCTGCAGCCTGTCGATGACTTCGGCCGGCCCACCAGCTGCAGCAACTCCGACGATCGCCAGCGGGATTAGTCCAGCGATGATGACAAAGAACTGCATGACCTCGTTGTAGATCGCTCCGGTCAAACCGCCTGCCACAACGTAGATGAGGACAAGAAGCGCAGCGACAACGATCGAGATGGGCAGCGACCAACCCAAGAGCGCGACAAGCACGATCGCCAGCGAATAGAGGTTCACCCCCGCGATCAATACGGAGGAAACCGCGAACGCACTCGCATTTACCAGGTGGGTTGGCCGGTTGTACCGCCTCCGCAAATACTCCGGAACCGAACGAACCTTCGATCCGTAGTAGAACGGCATCATCACCACACCGAGGAACACCATCGCGGGGATCGCGCCGATCCAGTAGTAGTGGACGCTAGCGAAGCCGAACTGTGCGCCGTTGGCGGCAAACCCAAGGATTTCGACCGCACCCAGGTTCGCCGAGATGAATGCCAGCCCGGCGATCCATGCTGGGATAGACCGTCCAGAAAGGAAGAAGTCCAGGCTCGTCTTCACCGAGCGTCTCACGACGATGCCAATGCCAAGAACGAAGATGAAGTACACGAAGAGCAGCGTGTAGTCGACGGGGCTCATATCGAGCCGAACGTCGGCAGTGCCGACAATCCGCACGATGGCGTCGGTCATTAACGCTCCGGCAAGTACGGCAAGAACTCGGTCGATCTTGCACCGGTGTAATTCTGCCGACAGAAGACCGTTGTCGCGCCCCGAGCGGGCTCCTAGCCCAGATTCACCCGTGCCTGCATCACAATCCGCATTGCTGGGTCTACCACTGAGTGGGACACGAAAATCTCAAGTCTCGCGCAGAGAAACTGCGACAGCTACAGCCCTGGGCTTGGGGTTGGCGCCAACGATGAGGGCACAACTCCGGGAATCGTCGGAATGCCCTCGCCTGGCAGAGCTTCTTCGAGCGGTTGATCGCCTTCAATAGCTCCAGGCGACGTCGATGGTTTGGGGGTTGGCGGTGGCGCAGGTTTGGGCGAACTTTGGGCGCTCGTGGGTGTACTCGGGATCCGCAGATCAAACCACTTGTCTTTGGACTTGGCGAGCAGTGCGACCAAGATTCGCGCCTTGAGGTCATTCTGATCAGCTGGGCCCCAGACCACCGTGGCGCCAGATGACGTCGACAGAATCACGTTCTCAGGCTCAGTTGCCCCGACTTTACTGATCTTCGTCGCCAGTTCCGGCGGCAGCGAGGCCGCTACCGCTATCGCTGCGGCACGCGCGGCGCCCTCGGGTGCTTCAACGATCGGCAAGCCTTGCGGCTTCTTCTTCGTTGACTCGAATGCGTATCCCTGAGCGTCCAGGGTTGCCCAGCGCTCGCCT
>Ga0172380_10003910_pt1 | contig 19794 bp, 20 predicted proteins | sample Leawe162metaG_FD_119747 | JGI IMG/M metagenome (GOLD analysis project Ga0172380, IMG submission 119747) | Leachate microbial communities from a municipal landfill in Southern Ontario, Canada - Leachate well 162 metaG | ecosystem: Engineered > Solid waste > Landfill > Unclassified | place... | reverse complement strand
GGCGCCGCGTGCGGGGGGGGGAGGGGCGCGGCCGGTCCGGGCGGCGGGGGGGGATGCGACCGGACAATCAACAGATAGGAGTCGTTCCCGGCGTTTCAAGAGGCGCCGTCGGCCTTGCCGAAACGCCCGCTCCCGCGGCGGTGACGGCCGCCCTCGTCGATCCCCTGAGGGTCGCCGTTCTCCGACATCAGGATGGCGACCCAGCGCGACCCCTCGAACTCGGCCAGGATGATCATCGCCATCACCGCCAGCGGCGTGGACAGGAACATGCCCGGCAGGCCCCAGAGCGCGCCCCACAGCGCCAGCGCCAGCAGGACCACCACCGGGTCGATGTTCAGGCTGTCGCCCTGCATGCGCGGGGTGACGATGTTGCCGACGACGAACTGGATTGCGTACAGCACTCCCAGCAGCACGAACCCCTGCCAGAGGGTCTCGAACTGGACCAGGCCGAACAGCGCGGGAAAGACGATGCCGATGAAGCCGCCGATGATCGGGATGTAGGACGCCAGAAAGATCAGGAAGGCCCAGAACAGGGCGTTGTCGAGGCCCACGGCGGTCATCGCCAGCCAGGATCCGCCGCCGATCATCAGGCCCGTGATCGTCTGGACCCAGAGGTAGCGCTCCACCCCGAACCGGATCCGGTTGAAGATCTCCAGCGCGTCGGTCCGCTCCTGGTTGTGCGGAAACAGGGCCACGATCTTGCGCTTGAAGCCGCGCCGCGAGGCGATGATGAAGCCCAGGTAGATCAGCACGAAGACGGCGTCGGAGACGACGCCCTGCAGGCCCTGGGCGACCTGGCCGACATATTTCGCCGGGTTCAGATCATCGACCATCTGGGTCAACGGAGGGGGCGTCTGGAATCCCACCATGGCGGCGAGCCGGGCGATCAGGTCGTCGATCTTGGGCCCGTAGCCGACCAGCTGGCCGATGAACCCGCCCGCGCGGTCGGCCACCACCACCAGCGTCACGCCGAAGATCAGCAGCGACAGGACGATCGCCACCAGCAGCGAGACGCTGTCGGGCAACCGCGGCCAGTGATGCTCCAGCCGGCGCGCGAAACTGTCGATCATGATCGCCAGGAACATGGCCAGGGCCAGCGGGGTGAGGATGTCGCGCATCCAGTACAGGGCGGCGGCGGAAGCGATCACGGCCAGGATGACCAGGGCGTTGCGGCCGATGCCCTCCGGCCGCACGGGCGTGGCGACGGGATGGGCCGGCGCCGCGGGCGCGGGCGGGGTGGCGGCCTTGTTCGCGGGCGTCCGGGCCATGCGCTGTCTCCCAATTCCAGGGCGGAGTCTCGGGTCAGCGTCGCCGCCCGTCAATGCGCAGCTTGGCGAAGCGGGGGCCGGCCCTGTAGCCTGAATCGTCACGCGCGAGGAGACGAACAATGGACGGCGCCAGCGATCCCGGAACGCTCTTCGTCGGCTTCTCCGACAAGCCCGAGACCCTGCGGCTGGACCGCGCCAACCGCCACGGCATGGTCGCCGGCGCCACCGGGACCGGCAAGACCGTGACCCTGCAGGTCCTCGCCCAGGCCCTGTCCGACGCCGGCGTGCCGGTGTTCGCGGCCGACGTGAAGGGCGACCTGTCGGGCATCTGCCAGCCGGGCGCGCCGAACGAGAAGCTGCTGTCCCGGGCCCAGGGCATGAACCTGACCCTGACGCCGGCGGCCCCGCCGACGGTGTTCTGGGACCTGTTCGGGGAGCAGGGACACCCGGTGCGGACCACGGTCTCGGAGATGGGGCCGCTGCTGCTGGCCCGGATGCTCGAGCTCAACGATGTGCAGGAAGGCGTGCTCAACATCGTCTTCAAGGTGGCCGACGCCGAGGGCCTGCTGCTGCTCGACCTCAAGGACCTGCAGGCGGCGCTGAAATATGTCGCCGAGAACGAGAAGAGCATCGACGCCGAATACGGCAACGTCTCGGCGGCCACGGTCGGCACGATCCAGCGCGGGCTGCTGGTGCTGGAGACCCAGGGCGGGGCCAACCTGTTCGGCGAGCCGGCGCTGGCCCTGTCGGACCTGATGCGGGTCGATGGCTCGGGCCGGGGCGTGGTCAGCATCCTGGCCGCCGACCGGCTGATCCAGAGCCCGCGCCTCTACGCCACCTTCCTGCTGTGGCTGCTGTCGGAACTGTTCGAGGACCTGCCGGAGATCGGCGATCCGGAGAAGCCGCGCCTGGTGTTCTTCTTCGACGAGGCTCACCTGCTGTTCCGCGACGCGCCCAGGGCCCTGCTGGAAAAGGTCGAGCAGGTGGTGCGGCTGATCCGCTCCAAGGGCGTGGGGGTGTTCTTCGTCACCCAGAACCCGGCCGACATTCCCGAGACCGTGCTGGCGCAGCTGGGCAATCGCTTCCAGCACGCCCTGCGCGCCTATACCCCGGCCGAGCAGAAGGGTCTGCGGGCGGCGGCGGCCTCGTTCCGCGTCAATCCGGCCTTCGACACCGCCGCGGCGATCCAGGATCTGGGCGTGGGCGAGGCGTTGGTGTCGGTGCTGGACGAGCGGGGCGCGCCGACGGTGACGGCCCGCACGATGATCCGGCCGCCGGCCTCGCGGCTGGGCCCCGCGACCCAGGCCGAGCGCCAGGCGGCCCTCGCGGCCAGCCCCGTGCGCGGGCTCTACGACACGGCGCTGGACCGCGAGTCGGCCTTCGAGAGTCTGAAGGCCCGCGCGGGTCTGGCCGCCCGCCAGGCCGAGGACGCCGCCGCCTTGGCCGAGGCGGACAGGCGCCGCGCCGCCGAGGAAAAGGACTGGGAACGCGAGCGGGCCCGGCGCGATCGCTATGACAGCCGCCCCGCCCCGCGCGCCCGCGCCTCGAACCGCCAGAGCATGGGCGAAGCCTTCGGCAAGACCCTGGTCCGCTCGATCGCCAGCCAGGTCGGCCGCGAACTGCTGCGCGGCGTGCTGGGAAGCTTGCGGCGGGGTTAGGTTTTCTTCCCGCGGCTCTTGGGAAGGTCTTTTTCGCTTTGCTTCAGGGCCGCGATCTCTTCGTCGGCGCGGGCTTTGCGCAGGGCCCGACGAAGCTCGTCAAAGCGCCTGTACTCGGACTTCGCCCTGGCTTCGGCGGCCTGGTGCGCCACCTGACCTCCGCCCCGCAAGACCAGGCGACCAAGGCCCTGAAGCTGTTGTTCCAGCAGTTTCGACGCCCGCGCCATCGTCGTGAGCCGCCCGACCTCGAGCTGGTCTTCGAAAATGTCCAACAGGATCGTCGTGAGCCTGTTCAGCTCCCTGAGTTCGGCCGGCGCGAGGTAGTTCTTCGCCACGACCGCGTCCTGATGCCGGATCCCGTCCTTGGCCCAGGCCTGCAATCCCATGTTGGGAGCAGAAGCGTCCACGCGCTCCATCAGAAGCTCTGACGGGGTGTGGTTCACCACCGCATAAAGGAGCTTGGCCTGCGTCTGGCGATAAAACTCGCGCGCGTCGTCTGATCGCGGATCATAGTCCTGACACATCGCGCAGATGCGTCTGAGTTCCGCGTAGACGTTGGCCTCGGTGGAACGGATATCGCGAATCGTCTCGCGAAGTTCGGCGATCCGGTCCTGATCGCCTCCGTCCTTCAAACGGTCGGCATCGACAACAAAGCCCTTCGTCGCAAACCTGACGAGGACGCCAGTGGCCCATTTGCGAAACAGCGTGGCCTGGGCGGAACTGACCCGGTAGCCGACCGAGATGATCATATCGAGGCTGTAGAGGACGCCCGGGCGCCCCCCTCGGGTTGTTTGCATTTTTTGCAAAGAACCTTCTTCGGGCAGTTCGCCCTCTTCCAGGACATTGGCGATATGGCGAGAGATCACCGAGACGTCCCGGCCGAACAGTTCCGCCATCTGCGCCTGGGTCATCCACAGGGCGTCGCCGACATACCGCAGTTCAATATGGAGCCCCTTGCCGGTCGCGTAGATCAGCAACCGGTCGCCCGTGTCCGCATCCTCGCGGAGATGGACGGGTTCGTCGCCCGAGGGGTCGATGGCGGACATCCGATCTTGTTCCTTCGCCGGAGAGCGGGGTGAACAAGAGTAGAACATAGTTAGCCGTCCCGGCCAACTCCGGGTTGCGTGGCGTCAGGCCGCCTTGCTTCGCCGGCGGGCGCGGGTTGGGGCGTCGGCCAGGGTCGCGGTGATCAGCCCGGCCGGCGGGGCGTTGGTCCAGGCGCCCAGGGTGTCGGCCGGGGCCGGGCGGCCGATGGCGTAGCCCTGCACCTCGGCGCAGTCCTCGCCGCGCAGGAACTGCAGCTGTTCGTCGGTCTCGACCCCCTCGGCCACCACCGGGATGTCCAGGCTGCGGCCCAGACCCAGCACGGCCTTGACGATCACCGTGGCGCGCGCGTCGCGGTGGATGTTCTCGACGAAGCTCTTGTCGACCTTGATCTTGTCGAACGGGAAGGACTGCAGCGTCGACAGCGAGGAGAAGCCGGTGCCGAAGTCGTCCATGGCGATGCGCACGCCCAGGGCCTTGAGCCGGCGCAGGTTGTCCAGCGCCCGCTGATAGTCCTTGAACAGCGCGCTCTCGGTGACCTCCAGCTCCAGCCGCATCGGCGACAGCCCGGTCTCGATGAGGATCTCGTGGACCAGCTGGGCCAGGTTCGGCTGGTTCAGCTGCAGCGGCGACAGGTTGACCGCGATGCTCAGCGGCTTGTCCCAGGCGGCGGCCTCGACGCAGGACCTGCGCAGCACCCATTCGCCGAGCGGCAGGATCAGGCCGGTCTCCTCGGCCAGCGGGATGAAGTCCAGCGGCGGGATCATGCCGCGCACCGGATGGCGCCAGCGGACCAGGGCCTCGAAGCCGAGGATCTCGCCGTCGCTGGCCCGGGCCTGCGGCTGGTAGTGGACCACCAGATCCTCGTCGATGATCGCCTGGCGCAGCTCGCGGGCCAGGTTGCGCCGCTCGCGGATGGTCTCGTCCATCTCGCGCTTGAAGAAGCGATAGGCCCCGCGGCCGTTCTCCTTGGCGCGGTAGAGAGCCATGTCGGCGTTGGCCAGCAGGGCCTCGCCCGTGCGGCCATCGTCGGGATAGAGCGACACGCCCAGGCTGGCCGCCATGGCCAGGTCCTGGCCTTCGAAGGTCATGCCTTCCTTGAGCGCCTCCAGCAGCTGGCCGGCCAGCTCGGCGGCGGCGGTCGGCTGGTCCTGGTCGGTGATCTGGACGACGACGAACTCGTCGCCGCCGAGCCGCGCGGCGAAGGACGGCGCCGACACGCTGTTCTGCAGCCGCCGGGCGGCCTCGACCAGCACCGCGTCGCCGGCGATGTGGCCGTGCAGGTCGTTGGCTTCCTTGAAGTGGTCGAGATCGACGCAGACGAGGGCCAGCGTTTCGCCCGAGGCCTCGACCCGGTCGAGCGCGGCCGCCAGCCGGGCCTTCAGGGCGTTGCGATTGGGCAGGCCGGTCAGGCCGTCATGCTCGGCCAGATAGCGGATCTTCTCCTCGGCCGAGCGGCGCTCGCGCAGGTCGCGGATGGCCAGCACGGTCAGGCCGCGGGTCTCGGCCCGGGCGCCGTCGTCCATGACCCGGGCGAACACCTCGACAGGCACGGCCTCGCCGCCGTTCAGCGGGCGCATGTGGCCCTCGCGGCGCTCGGCGTCGGTGCACACCCCCAGGTCGTCGTCGAACGCCAGCAGGTCCAGGCTGAACGGCGTGCCGAGCAGCGTCTCCAGCCTGGCCCCGGCCAGGTCGCAGAAGGCGGCGTTGGCGTCCTTGATGACCCCGTTCTGGATCACCACGATGCCTTCGTAGGCGGCGTTGGCCAGGGTGCGGATGCGGCCCAGGGCCGACTGGCTGGTGGCCGACTCGATGAGCACCGCGCCCAGGCCGCCCAGGATGATCAGGCCGGTGATGGTGGCCACGGCCAGGGTCATGACCCCGCCGGAGAACAGCTGGTCGGGCACCACCACGGTGGCGTCCGGCACGATGGTGATCGCGCCCATGGCGGTGAAGTGCAGCGCGCAGACCGCCAGCGTCAGGACGACGCCGGCGAGGATCTGGCGCGGGAGCCCACGGGCGTCGTCGGCGGCGATCAGGGCCAGGGTCGAACCGATCACGCCCAGCACCACGGCCGCGCCGATGATCGCCGCCTCCCAGACGATCGTCCCCTGGGTGACGAACGAGGACATGCCGGTGAAATGCATGGCGCCGATGCCCAGGCCGATCAGCAGGCCGCCGGCCAGCTTGTTGCCGATGTCGCGGTTGGCGGTGGCGGCGAAGAAGCCGGCGGCCATGAACAGCACCGCGATCATCAGCGACAGCATCGTGCCGGTCGGCGAGTAGCCGGTCTTGAACCCGGGGTTGTAGGCCAACATGGCGAGGAAGTGGGTCGCCCAGACCCCCGAGCCGGCGACCAGCGCGGTCAGCAGCAGCCAGGCGCCGCGCACCAGACCTCGCGCGCCGTTCATCCGGGAATAGAGCCGGAAGGCGGTCAGCGACGCGCAGAGGCAGACCACCCCCGCGACGATCACCATCTTGTAGTCGTGCTCGTTAACGAGACACGAGATGACTTTGAACACGCCCCCACTCCCCATTCTGAGGATACAGCCGGCATGAGTATCGGTGCGAGTTACAAAAAAAGCGTTTCAATCCGGCACGGGTGCGACGCCATGCGGCGGGGAGGCCAGAGGACATGTTCCGATTGCGCGGCGATCCTTGCGTGCCCGCGATCAGCGCTGGCGAACCGGGACAGCCTATCCAGTCCCAAGGGACAGGAAAGGCTGTCCCACGGCTACCGCCCCACGTCCGTGGGAGGCCCTTTCCTGGAAAGGGACCCCGCCTTCGATCTCTTGCGAGCCAGCCTGCCGGCCGGGCCGGCGACGATCCCGGCGTGAGAGGCGTGAGATAAGGGGGGGGTTACCCCTCCAGCCGCGCCGCCTCGGCATCCAGCTTCGCGCGCCAGTCAGCAGCCTCGGCCTCGGGCAGCAGGCCGAGAAGGTAGGGCCAGACCGTCTCGCGGAACAGCTTCGTGCGCGACGCCGACCACGGCCAGGCTTCGGCGCCCCGCATGGCCTCGACCATGTCGATCAGCCGGTTGCGCACATGCTCGGGCTTGACCTGATAGGCCGGCGGGGGCGTCTTCGCCGAAGAGGTCACCTTGCGGGGCATCGCTGAGGTCGCGCTGGGCAAGGCCCATGGCCCGGGTCTCCGAATGCTGATTCGTCCCCGTCACTATCGCGCGCGAAGCGGTGGGTTCAGGCGGCCTCAAGGCGCGACAATTCAGCCATGAAGTCAGCCTTCCAGCGCGCCGCCTCATCATTGGGCAGCCAATTCGTCATTTGAGGAACGATGTTGCGATACATGCGCTCTCGCTGAGATGCCCAAGGCATCGCTTCGGCTTCGCGCAACTCGTCTAGAATTTTTGTAAGCCGCGCTCGGATATTATCCGGCTCCGGTGTGTAGACGGGCTGAAAGGGTCCAGCGGTACGGGCAAATAGATCGAACTGGCTCAAGCCTCTTCCTCCTCGACTCCCAAGCCAAGCGGATCGCGCTCCGGCAACCCGAGTTCCGAACGCGTGAGCGCGGAATCAACAGCCCGGACGAGTATGCCATCTGCCTGATCAAAGAGAGACAACAACTCTTCGACCCGGCCAATCATCTCCAACGCGCCGCGCTACGCGGATGCCCTGATCGGGAACAGCTAACGCCGCGTCGTCTCGCCGGTTAGCCGCACCAGGGCGGCGACTTCGTCCGCCAGCCTGGCGAGCAGACGGTGGGCCGTGGGGTGGTCCTCGGGCGGGATCAGACGGGCCGCCACGGCCAGTTTGCCAGCCACGGCCGCCAGATCGCGCGCCGCCAGGTCCGGCAGCCGCTCGGCCAGGGCGTCGCGCCGACGGCACAGCGTCTTGAGCCGCGCATCGAGGGTTGCACGCGGCGCGTCCCGGTCCTCCAGATCGCCCCACAGCGGCAGCAACCGGTCGATCTCCGCCTCGTCGGCCAGCCAGTCCCGACATAGGGCCGTGGTCTGGTCAGACGGCGCGGCGGCTGTCGGCGCGTACGCGGCTGCCCCGATCAGGGTCCTGCGGGACAGGATAATGGATGAAGGCGGCATGGCGAAGGCTCCGCGCGGGCGGCGGCTGATGGAGTTTCGGCAAGAGGTGAGGGATAGTGAGCATGACGCATGAGGTTGTCAATACACTGTATGCGTATACGAGCACGAGGTACGCACTGATTACGCCGCTGCAAATGAAGCTGGCCCGAACGGCGCTGGGTCTGGGCACGCGTGAGCTGGCGACCTGCGCCAATGTCGCCCCCTCCACAATTATGCGGTTCGAAACCGGCAGGGGCGACATGAAGGTCCAGACCATGGACCGTGTTCAGAGGGCCCTCGAAGACGGTGGCGTGATCTTCATCCCCGCCGACGCCGCCGGCGGCCCGGGCGTGAGGTTGAAGGCCTGACCGGCCTGGCCGATCCTTCGCCATCGTAAAATTAGGTCGTTGGAAAGGGAGACAATCAAGACGGCGCGCCGACACCCGCAACGCAAAACGGCCCCTTGCGGGGCCGTCCTGGTCAGATCATTTGCGGAATTTTGGAGCGGGCGAAGAGATTCGAACTCTCGACCCCAACCTTGGCAAGGTTGTGCTCTACCACTGAGCTACGCCCGCGCTCCAGGGACGCTTTTGGAGGGCGTCCCGAAAATCGAGAGGCGGCTTATGGCAGAGGGCCAAACCCTTTGCAAGCGCCTCCGCCGCCTGAATTCAGACCCCGAGGCGGGGAGACTTCAGCCGGCGCTTGTTGACGTGGTCCTTGGGGGCCGGGCCGGTCTGTTCGGGCAGCTCGCCCTTGAAATAGTAGCGCTGCCAGGCCTCGCGCACGGTGTCCGGGTCCTGTTTCATCAGGCGGCGGTTGAACTCCTCGCGCTGGCGATACCAGGCGTCGTACTGGGCCCGCAGGTCGTCGTTGGAGGCCAGCGAGCGGGTCACCGGCTGGACCTGGGCCAGGGTTTTGTCCTGCACGAGGGTGATGAAGCAGAAGGGCTCGCCCTTCTCGAAGCGCACGCGGCCGGGCCGGGTGAACATCCAGTTCATCGTGAACGGGAACGGCAGCCAGTCGGTCTCGACCAGGCCGACCAGCGGCTGGATGCCGTCCTTGACGTGATTGGGCGGGCCGCCGACCCACATCGACCAGCCGGGCGGGGTGCGGAACAGATAGCCCGGATGGAAGGTGACGATGCCGCGCGAGAAGTGGCTCTTGGCGAAGTCGTGGAAGTCGGGATGGCCGTGGTCGGGCGTGAAGGTGATGCAGTCCTGGTGCGCCCCGCCGGTCCATTCGATGGTGAAACCCACCGGACAGAGGATCTCCCAGCCCGAGCTGTTGGCCATCGACAGCGGCAGGCAGCGATAGGGGTGACGCTCGGCGAAGGCGTCCATCCAGGCCCGCTGCGGCCGGCCCGGCACGATATCGGGCGGGCGCTGGCTGGTCGGGTAGCACTCCAGAAGCATGGCGGCCTCTCCGGTTGGTCCTCGCCCGATCCTGTCGCGCGCGGGAAGCGGTTCCGCAAGCGCCTTGGTTTGAGTATGCGGGAGGGCATGAAGACCAGAGCCGACCTTTTCGCCCTCCTCGACGCCCACGGGATCGCCCATGCGACGCTCGACCATCCGGCCGTGTTCCGGGTCGGCGAGGGGGACGAGATCAAGGCCGCCCTGCCTGGCGGCCACAGCAAGAACCTGTTCCTCAAGGACGCGAAGGGCCAGCTGTGGCTGATCTCGGCGCTGGGCGAGACGGTGATCGACCTCAAGACCCTGCATCACGTGATCGGCTCGGCGCGGCTGTCGTTCGGCAACGCGGCGCTGATGGAGGAGACGCTGGGCGTGACGCCCGGCTCGGTGACCGCCTTCGGCCTGATCAACGACGACGATCACCGCGTGCGGTTCGTGCTCGACGCGGCCCTGGCGCGGGCCGACCCGGTCAATTTCCACCCCCTGACCAACACCGCGACCACGGCCGTGTCGCAAGACGGCTTGCGCCGGTTCCTGGCGGCCGTGGGGGTCGAGCCGCTGATCGTCGATTTCGCGGCCATGCGGGTGATGGACGCATGATCCCCTCTTCGCCGTCATGGCCCGGCTTGTCCGGGCCACCCATGGACACCGGGCATCAGGCGTCGCCCCGGGTGATCGGCTGGCTCTCCACGCATGGGTGGCCCGGACAAGCCGGGCCATGACGAGAGGGAGGGGTGGCAGGGGCGCCCAAAGCGGATTGCGCGATTGAACCACGAACCCGCTGCGACCATCTTGGCGGACAAGCGTTTGAACGCGGGGCGGCGCCCCGCACATGGGACGGAAGACATGACCCTGATCGGAGAGGGCCTGGCCCCCAAGGCCAACAACGCGGCGGCGGCCGGCGACATCATCAAGGACGGCTCGGACGCCGGCTTCATGGCCGACGTCATCGAGGCGTCGAAGACCACGCCGGTGATCGTCGATTTCTGGGCCACCTGGTGCGGCCCCTGCCGCCAGCTGACGCCGGCGCTGGAAAAGGCCGTCACGGCGATGAACGGCGCGGTGAAGCTGGTCAAGATCGACGTCGACAGGAACCCGGCCTACGCCGGTCAGCTGCAGGTCAAGTCGATCCCCACGGTCTACGCCTTCGTGAACGGCCAGCCGGTCGATGGCTTCATGGGCGCCCTGGCCGACAGCCAGGTGAAGGCCTTTGTCGAGAAGCTGGTCGGCCCGCCGCCGGCCTCGGAGATCGACGAGGCGCTGGCCCAGGCGAAGGAGTCGATGGCGCTGGGCGACATGGGCGGGGCGGCCCAGGGCTACGCCACCGTGCTGCGAATGGATTCGGCCAATGTCGCGGCCATCGGCGGCCTGGCCCGCTGCTATATCGCCGGCGGCGACTATGAGCGCGCGGCCGAGGTGGTCGCCATGGCGCCCGACGGGGCCAAGGACGCCGACCTCGACGCGGCCCGCGCGGCGCTCGCCCTCGCCGAGGGCGCGGCCGGCGAGACCGCCCCGTTCGAGGCGGCGCTGGCCGCCGATCCCGACGACCATCAGGCCCGTTTCGACCTGGCCGGCGCCCTGGCCGGACAGGGCCGTCTGGACGAGGCGGCGGACGCGCTGCTGACGATCATCGCCCGCGACCAGGACTGGAACGACCAGGCCGCCCGCAAGCAGCTGCTGACGGTGTTCGAGGCCGCGGGCTTCAATTCGGAGGTCGCCAAACAGGGCCGGCGGCGATTGTCGGCCATTCTGTTCAGCTAGGAGCGCGCCATGGTCACGGGATATCGCAAGGCGGTCGATCTGCCCCAGGCCGTTCCCGTGTTTCCGCTGGACGGGGCGACGCTGCTGCCGGGCGGCCAGCTGCCGCTGAACATCTTCGAGCCGCGCTATCTGAACATGATCGACGACGCCATGGCCGGCGACCGGCTGATCGGCATGGTCCAGACGCGCGGCGGCGATCCCGAGCGGCCGGCCCTGGCCCCGATCGGCTGCGTGGGCAAGATCACCAGTTTCGCCGAGACTCCCGACGGCCGCTACATGATCACCCTGACCGGGGTCTGCCGCTTCGAACTGGGCGAGGAGCTGCCGGTCGGCTCGCCCTATCGCCAGGTCCGGGCCCGGTTCGCGGCCTTCGAGGACGACCTGCGCCAGCACGAGCGGCCGCCCGTCATCGACCGCCCGCGGTTCCTCAAGGCGCTCGGCCGCTACCTCGACCGGCGCGGCCTGGGCATCGACTGGGACACCGCCGGCCAGGCCCCGGCCGACGCCCTGGTCAACAGCCTGGCCATGGGCCTGCCGTTCGCCCCCGCGGAGAAACAGGCCCTGCTCGAGGCGGTGACCATCGCCGACCGGGCGCAGGCCCTGATCGCCCTGCTGGAAATCGATTCCGCCGGCGGCGATGACGAACCCCGGTCGATGCAGTAGAAGCAGCGCCATGAACGACCCCGTCAGCCCCCCCGTCACCGACGTCGATCCGCGCCTGCTGGAGATCCTCGTCTGCCCCCTGACCCGCACGCCCCTGACCTACGACCGGGCGAAGGGCGAACTGGTCAGCAAGGCGGCCAAGCTGGCCTACCCGATCCGCGACGGCGTGCCGATCATGCTGCCCGAGGAGGCGCGGGACCTGGGGTCCTGAGCCCTTTCCCCACGGGAGAAGGCAGGTTTCAGAGCGCCTCGCCTCGCAGCAGGCGCGGCAGATCGCCCACCGCGCCGCCGGCCTCGTGCATGAAGAGCCGCCGCGCCGGCCCGATGCGGTTGACCGCCGCCATGCCGGCGCCGCGCGCCAGCCGGATCAGCGGGTTGTCGTTGGAGAACAGCCAGACGAACAGATCCATGCCGGCCGCCAGGGTGTTGGTGTCGAACCGCCGCCAGGCGGCGTAACGCTCCAGCACGGCCACGGCGCCGATGTCCTCGCCCAGGCGCTGGGCCTCGACCAGCACCTCGGCCAGGGCGGCCGCGCCCTTGAGGCCCAGGTTGAGGCCCTGGCCGGCGATCGGGTGGACCCCGTGGGCGGCGTCGCCGAGCAGGGCGATGCGCGGCGCGCACAGCTTCTCGGCGATGGCGATCGACAGGGGGTAGGTGAACACCGGCCCCATCACCTCGATCCCGCCCAGGAAATCGCCGAAGCGACGCACCAGATGGGCGTTGAAGGCCTCCGGGCTGGCCGCCTTGAGCGCCTCGGCCCGGCTGCGTTTCTCGGTCCAGACCAGGCTGGCCCGGTCCTCGGTCAGCGGCAGGATGGCGAACGGGCCGCCGGGCAGGAAATACTCGTGGGCCACGCCGCCGTGGCCGTGCTCCAGCTTGACGGTGCAGACCACGCCGGTCTGGGGATAGTCCCAGCCGATCGCCTCGATGCCCGCCGCCTTGCGCACGATCGAGCCGCGACCCTCGGCGCCGATGACGAGCGGCGCGGTCAGCACCCGGCCGCTGGCCAGCGACACCGCCGCCCGGCCAGGCCCGACCTCGACCGAGACGACGCGCTCGGGCGCCAGCACCGTGATGCCGGCCTTCCGGACCCCCTCGGCCAGGGCCGCGCGCGTGCGACGGTTCTCCAGCATGTAGCCAAGCGGCTCGCCGGCCACCCGGTCGGCGATCTCGGCCGCGTCGAAATGCAGGAAGAACGGGGTCTGGCCCGGCGTGGCCGCGCCCGGACTGCGGCCGTCGGTGACGAGGATCTCGTCCATCCGCTGGGCGTAGGGCTCGAGCAGCGGGGCCAGGCCAAGCGCGCGCCACTGGCGAAAGCAGGAAAAGGCGATCGCGCAGGAGCGGCCGTCGAAGGCCGGCTCCAACTGGGTGTCGAACGGCATGGGATCGATCAGCAGCGGCTCAAGCCCGCCGCTCTTCAGCGCCAGGGCCAGGGTGGCCCCGGCCATGCCGGCTCCGGCGATGATTACATCGGCGTCAAACGTCTGCATGATCAGTACGGCACCGGCGCGGCGTCGGGGTCTTCCGTCCGCTTCTGACCTTCGAGGATGTCGCCGACCGGATCGGCCGACGGCGAGGCCCTGGGCGCGGCGGCCTTGGGCTTCGGCGCCGGGGCCGGGGTCGGGACCGGCGGGGCGATCTTCGACGCCGGGGTCGTGATCGTCCCGGTCGCCGTCTCGGCGGGCGTCGTCGTCTTCGCCTCGGCGGCCTTCTCGACCGGGGCGGCGGCGGGCGCGGGGCTGGCGGCCGAGGGTTCGAAGGCCACGGCCTCCCGCGCGCTGTCGCCGGTCTGCGGCAGCGGCGTCGCGACCTGTTCCGCGCCCGTGTACCAGCCCGGCGGATTCTTGCGGATCTGGTCGCGGAAACCGAGGAACAGGCCCAGCACCGCGCAGGCGGCCAGGAACAGGGCGACCCAGCGAAGGGCCGGTGGCGTGGTGGTCACGTCGGTCATCAGGGCAAGGTTACAGCGACACGCGCGCCGGCGAAAGCGCGGCCAGCGCCTGAATTGTGGACGCGAGCGTCCATTTAACGCTTGCCGGTCCGGACCAGCGGGGCTATCGGCAACAGTCAGGGCGGCAAGGTCCGAACTTCCACAAGCGCGTTCAGGGGCAGCCGGTGCCGTCCATTTCCAGGAACAATCTGATTCCGGCCATCGCCGCGGCCGTCGCCGGGCTGGCGATCCTGACCGGCGCCGGCTTCTGGTGGGCCGACAAACAGGCCTTCGAAAAGACCGACAACGCCTTCGTGCAGGCCGACACCGTCCAGGTCAGCCCGCAGGTGGCCGGCTATGTCGTCGAGGTGCTGGTCAACGACAACCAGCATGTCGAGGCCGGCCAGGTGGTGGCCCGCATCGACCCGACCACCTTCCAGGCCAGGCTCGATCAGGCCGTGGCCAACGCCGCGGCCCTCGAGGCCGCCGTCAGCGCCGTCGATGACAAGGCCGCGCTGGAACAGGCGATGATCGCCCAGCGCGCGGCCGGCGTGGCCAGCGCCAAGGCCGAGGCGGGCCGGATGGAGGCCGACCTTCGACGGTACGACGACCTGGCCGCCAAGGGCTGGGTCTCGGACCAGAAACTGTCCACCGTCCGCGCCGGAACGGCCCAGTCGGCCGCCTCCGTGGCCCAGGCCCAGGCCGCGCTCGAGGCCGAGCGGCGCGCGGCCGAATCGCTGGGCTCCGCCCGGGCCCAGACGGTCGCCCAGGTCGCCGCCGCGCGCGCCGCCGTCGAGCAGGCCCGGCTGGATCTGGAGCGGACCATCATCCGCGCCCCGGCCGCCGGCGTCGTCGGCGCCCGGTCGGTGCGGCCCGGCCAGCTGGTGCAGCCCGGCATGGCCCTGATGAGCGTGGTCCCGCTGGGCCAGACCTTCATCGTCGCCAACTTCAAGGAAACCCAGATGGCCCGCCTGCGCATTGGCCAGCGGGTCCAGGTGCACGCCGACGCCTTCGGGGACGAGACGATCACCGGCCGTGTCCAGAGCTTCGCCCCGGCCACCGGCCAGGAGTTCGCGCTGATCCCGGTCGAGAACGCCGTGGGCAACTTCACCAAGGTCACCCAGCGCGTTCCCGTGCGCATCGTCATCGACCGCGACGCGCGGTTCGGCGGCGGACTGAGGCCCGGCCTGTCGGTCAGCGTGAAGGTCGATGTGCGCGACAGGAGCGGCCTGTCGTTCGCCGAGTCCGCCGCCGGGAGCGCCCAGCTGGCGCGCCGCGGCGAGTCCCACTAGGCGCGCCGCGCCATGACCGACGCGGCCCTGCCGATGACCGGCGTCAAAGCCGTCCAGCCGGTCAGCGGCCTGGTCAAGGCGGACGGCTCCGTCATGCCCTGGTACATGGTCTTCCTCGGCTTCGGCGGGATGATCATCGGCCAGTTCATGGCCATTCTCGACATCCAGGTCGTGGCCGCCTCGCTTGGGCAGATCCAGGCCGGCGTGGGCGCCAGCACCGACGAGATGAGCTGGGTCCAGACCGTCTACCTGCTGGCCGAGGTCGTGATCATGCCGCTCACGGCCTATCTGAGCCGGATGTGGGGGACGCAGAAGTTCTTCATGGGCGCCTGCATCGCCTTCATCGTCAGCAGCATCGGCACCGGCCTGACGAGCAGCATCGAGGCGATGATCGTCATGCGGGCCATTCAGGGGCTGGCCGGCGGGGCGATGATCCCGGCCGTGTTCTCGACCGCCTTCACCGTCTTTCCGCCCGAGCGCCGCGTGACCGCCAATGTCGTCGTCGGCCTGATCGTGACCCTGGCGCCGACCGTGGGACCGACCCTGGGCGGCCATCTGACCGAGCTGACCAGCTGGCGCTGGCTGTTCTTCGTCAATGTGCCGCCAGGGCTGCTGGCCCTGTTCCTGGTCTGGCGCTACGCCGACTTCGACAAGGGCGACCCGCGGCTGGCCAGAGGCATCGACTGGTGGGGGCTGGCGGCGATGGCGATCGGCCTGCTGAGCATCCAGTACGTGATCGAGGAAGGCTCCGAGAACAGCTGGTTCCAGGACGACGCCATCCTGTGGCTGACCGTGCTGGGCGTGGTGACCTTCAGCGCCTTCATCTGGCGACAGCTGACCTATTACCAGCCCATCGTGTCGCTGAAGCCGTTCAGGGACCGCAACTTCACGCTCGGCATCATCATGACCCTGGTCTCGGGCATGAGCCTCTATGGCGGCACCTTCGTGCTGCCGCTGTTCCTGGCCCAGATCCGTCGTTACTCGGCGGCCGAGACCGGCACGACCATGCTGATCTCCGGCCTGACCATGTTCCTGACCGGCCCCATCGCCGGCGGCATCGTGCGCAAGTTCGACCCGCGGATCGGCATGGTGGTCGGCTTCGGCCTTGCCGCCTACGGGACCGGCCTGGGCCACGCGGTGACCGCCAACTGGGGGTTCGCGGAGTTCGCCCTGCTGCAGGCCATCCGCGCCGCGGGCGTGATGATCGCCATGATCGCCAGCCAGCAGATGACCGTCAGCACCATCCCGATCTCGATGATGAAGGACGCCTCGGCCTTGGTGAACCTGACCCGCAACGTCGGCGGCGCCCTGGGCCTGGCCTTCCTGTCCACGGCCCTGACCCAGCAGACGGCCCGCCATTTCATGGACCTGTCCACCGCCGTCAGCAGCGCCAGCGCCCAGAGCCAGGCGATGATCGCCGGCCTGACCGCCCGGATGGCGCAGCTGGGCGTCGCCGACCCCGAGGGCGCCGGGCGCAAGGCCTTCAGCATGCTGCTGCATCGGGACGCGGCGGTGATGGCCTTCGGCGACGCCTTCGCCATGCTGGCCGTCGGGCTGGCGGCGGCGGCCGTGCTGGCCATGTTCGCCAGTCCCGCGAGAAACCCACAACCGGCGCCCGGCGCCGGCGGAGGCCACTGACATGCCCCGTCTCGTCGGACAGATCGACGTCGCCAAGAGCGAAGCCATCCTCGACGCCGCCTCCGAGGTGCTGGGCGAGCGGGGCCTGTCCGCGCCGATGGAGGAGATCGCCCGCCGGGCCAGGGTCTCGAAACAGACGGTCTACAACCACTATGGCTGCAAGGCCGAACTGGTCCGGGCCCTGGTCGAGCGGCGCGTCAACAGCATTACCGCGCCCCTGCGCGAGGCCGGGGCCGAGGATCGGCCGGAAGAAACCCTGACGGCCTATGCCAGGACCCTGCTGTCGGTGGTCAACAACCGCAGCTACGCCCTGATGCGGGTGACGATCCAGGGCTCTGGCGAGATGCCCGAGCTCGCCCGCGAGGTGTTCGAGGCCGGGCCCAAACATTCACGCGCCCAGCTGGCCCGGTTCCTGGAAGTCGAGACCCTGGCTGGACGGCTGCGTATCGACCATCCGCTGCAGGCGGCGGAGTTCTTCGGCGGCATGGTGCTGGGCCACCGTCAGACCAAGGCGCTGCTCAACATCGCCCCCGACCTGGCCGAGGACGAAGTCGAGGCGATCGCCACCGAAGCGGTGCGGGTCTTCATGCGAGCCTACGCCCCCTGAGGCAGGGGGCGGCGGGTCTCACCCCTCGGCGGGCTCGCCGTCCGGCAGGCCGATCATGTGGAAGCCCGCATCGACGTGGACCACCTCGCCCGTGGTCGAACGGCCCAGATCCGACAGCAGCCACAGCGCCGCCCCGGCGACCCCCTCCATCGAGGTGTCCTCCTTCAGGGCGCTGAAAGCCCGGCCCTGGCTGATCATGCCGCGGCCGCCCGAGATGCCGGCCAGCGACAGGGTGCGCATGGCCCCGGCCGAGATGGCGTTGGCCCGGATGCCCCTGGGCCCCAGGTCGCGGGCGATATAGCGGGTCGCGGCCTCCAGCGCGGCCTTGGCCACGCCCATGGTGTTGTAGTTGGGGATGACCCGCTCGGCGCCCAGATAGGTCATGGTGACCATCGACCCGCCATTCGGCATCAGCGCCGACGCGCGTTTGGCGCAATCGACGAAGCTGAAGGCCGAGATGTTCATCGCCCGCAGGAAGCCCTCGCGGGTGGTGTTCTCGACAAACGAGCCCTTTAGTTCGTCCTTGTTGGCGAAGGCGATCGAATGGAGGAAGGCGTCGAGCGCGCCCATTTCCTTTTCAATCTGGCCGAAGGCGGCGTCCATCGAGGCGTCGTCGGTGACCTCCATCGGCACGAAGGTCTTGACCCCGATGCTCTCGCCCAGCGGACGGACGCGCTTTTCCATGTCTGGCATGTAGGCGAAGGCCAGCTCCGCGCCCTGGGCGGCCAGCTGCGAGGCGATGCCCCAGGCGATCGAATTGTGGTTCGCCACCCCGGTGATCAGGGCCTTCTTGCCCTTCATCAGGTCGCCCTTGGGGAAGCTGTAGTCGTCGGCCATGTGGCGCGCCTCGCGTTGTTTCCGGCTGGTTTTGACCGCCGAAGCCAGACGACGCAAGGCTTCTGATGCGGGCGAGCCGGACCCCGCAGACTCCAAACGCCCCGCGAGTCAATGGAACAAAACGAGAATTTTCTTGACGAATTCGGCCCTCGGAGTATCATCAAACCAAATGGACTGGGCTTTTCTCGGTCGGCGTTGGGCTCCTGGGGTTTCTCGGGGGCCCTTCTGCTTTCAGGGGAACGACTTCAGAGCCTTCAGTTTGGGGCGAAGGACATCAAACGCGCGATTGGACTGGCTTGGCCTCATACTGTGCAGGCCAACGGGCCGAGCCGCCAGGTCGGCCAGTTGGAGACCCGAAGAGTTCACGCTCTTGGGCACAATGAGCGGTTCCCATTCACAAACTGAGAAATCCACCTTCTTGAACCCCCAGCCAGAGTGGGTGGTGGCCAGGCGACGGAACGCCGAAACTAGGGAAGCGTCCTCCGCCTTGCCGCGGCTTTCGAAGATGACGTGGACTTTGCGACCCCTCTGTCCCAGCGCGAGCAGGCGCTCCCGAACTCTTTCCATGCAAAACAGCAGAGCTATTTCATAGGGGTTCCAGGGCGTCGCATACCTCGCCTTCAGTCGCTCCTTATGAATCACCGAACAGACGAGCTCGAACTCAGCGGCGGCGACTGTTTCGTTCAACCGCTCAAGAAACCTGTCACGAAGCGTCGCGTCGGTTCTCAGAAAGCCGAACGGATGCTGCTGACGCCTGATATCCCGCTCGTGAAGGACGACCTGATCGTGCCCGAAGAAGTCCAGCTTGAGTTGCTGTAGCGAAGGTACGATGGAACCTACATAGGCGGCCTTGTTCACCAGAGTGAAGGCGAGGACGAACACCGGAAAGGAAGCTGAAAAGGCCTCCAATCCGTGATCCCCGCTCTCGTCCGCAAAGACGATGTAGTCGCTGAACTCCACCATTGGAGTCGGGATGCTACACCCAAATCAGAGGTTGCCTAGACTCGCGCCATCACCAGGCAGCCGTTGGTGCCGCCGAAGCCGAAGCTGTTGGACATCACCGTCTCGACCTGGCGGTCCTCGCGCTTGCGCAGGATCGGCAGGTCCTCGAAGGCGGGGTCGAGGGTTTCGATGTTGGCGCTCTCGGCGAGGAAGCCGTTGTTCAGCATCAGCAGGCTGTAGATCGCCTCCTGCGCGCCGGCGGCGCCCAGGCTGTGGCCGGTCAGGGACTTGGTCGAGGAGATGGCCGGGGCCTTGCCGCCGAACACCTGCCGCACCGCCTCCATCTCCTTCAGGTCGCCGACCGGCGTGGAGGTGCCATGCGGGTTGAGATAGTCGATGGTCCGGCCGCCCGCGCCGTCGATGGCCAGCCGCATGCAGCGGGCCGCGCCCTCGCCGGACGGGGCGACCATGTCATAGCCGTCCGAATTGGCCGCGTAGCCGACGATCTCGCCGTAGATTTTCGCGCCGCGCGCCCTGGCCCGGTCCATCTCTTCCAGCACCACGATGCCGGCGCCGCCAGCGATGACGAAGCCGTCGCGGTTCAGGTCATAGGCGCGGCTGGCCACGGCGGGGCGGTCGTTGAAGTTGCTGCTCATGGCGCCCATGGCGTCGAACATGTTCGACAGGGTCCAGTCGAGCTCCTCGGTCCCGC
>Ga0172380_10003909_pt1 | contig 19802 bp, 23 predicted proteins | sample Leawe162metaG_FD_119747 | JGI IMG/M metagenome (GOLD analysis project Ga0172380, IMG submission 119747) | Leachate microbial communities from a municipal landfill in Southern Ontario, Canada - Leachate well 162 metaG | ecosystem: Engineered > Solid waste > Landfill > Unclassified | place... | reverse complement strand
TCAAAATAAAATAAAAAAGGCACATATCCAATGTGCCTAAGTAGTCGGAACGGCGGGATTTGAACCCGCGACCCCTACCACCCCAAGGTAGTGCGCTACCCGGGCTGCGCTACGTTCCGAGCTTATTACAAATAGTTTCTAAAAGAAATAAGTATTTTTTTAATTTCTTCTAAATCTTTCTTGAGGTTTCTTTCATTTTCAATTTCAGGTGGTATTTCAATTTTTTCAAAAATATCTTTACTTGAAGGAATCTCGCTGTGAGAAGAGAAATCCTCTAAAATCTTTTTTGCTCCCTCAATTGTATATTTTTCCTCGCGGAGCAACTTTTTAATATAAATAATTAATTTTATATCTTTATTAGTATATATTCTATTGCCGGCGCGGTTTTTCCCGGGTTTGAGCTGGTCAAATTCGGTTTCCCAGTAACGGAGTATATACTGCTCCAAACCGGATAATTTACTTACTTCACTTATAGAATAATATAATTTTTTTAGACCAAAGTCCTTCATACGATTATCTCGCTACTGACTTGAGCTAAAATATATATACTATTGTAAATAATCAACTAAAAAAGAGAAACTAAGGAACTTGTTTAAGCAAAATCTATAACTTGTTTAATTCCTTTACTATATCTATAAGTTCCTGAACGTCTTTCAACTCAAAATCAGCACTATGTTCTCTTGTATTGAAAGTATCTCCATATTTAGCAAAAGCTGTTTTCATACCGATTAGAGCAGCTCCTACGATATCTCTTTCTGCCCAATCACCAACCATTAAAGATTCTTCAGGTTTAATATCGAGTTTTTTTAGAATAGCTTGAAATGGTTCCGGACTTGGTTTTCTTTTACCGGTTTCTTCAAAAGTAACTACTGCATCAAAAAAGACATGAAAATTTAGAGATGCTAATCTAAGCCAAGCTTCTCTCATGGGAGCATCTGAGACTATTCCAAGTTTAAGTCCCATTTTTACAAGAGAAACGAGAGTAGAGTAAACATGAGGGTAAGGAGTTAATTCAGCTTCACGTGCCTTTCTATATGCCACAATTCCAGCAGCAAGTACCTTATGATCAATCTCATTTAGCTCATTTTGAAGAAGTTGGTCAAATACCTTCTGATATTCTATGCCTTGCTCCCTATAGATACTATTTATTTTTTCTTTTGCTTCTTGAAATGTAAGTGGCAATCCTGAATCTATCATAGCTTTAATAGCAGCTTCAATAGCTCTCTCTTTCATTCTCATGAAATCGACAAGTGTATTATCCAAATCAAAAATAATTGCTTTAATCATATTAATTCCTAATTAATTTTTTCAAAATAAAAATGCCACCTATATAACTTAATTCATTAAAACCGGATATATATCCATTGCATTTGGGCGCAGTTAGTAGGGTTTGCCTAAAGTCATCTCTACCACTTAAATTAGAAAGGTGAACTTCTACTTTTGGAAGTGTACAGAGTTCTAAAGCATCTCGAATTGCAACAGAAGTGTGAGCGTATCCCCCCGGATTTATAAGAAGTCCATCAAAGTATGCTCCCGAATTTTGTATAAGTTCTACAATTTCACCTTCATAATTAGATTGGTAAAATTCAAATTGTATATCAGGAAACTCATTTTTGATTAACTTTCCAATCATATCGAGATCAAATGAACCATACAATTTGGGATCACGAAGGTGGAGCATATTCAAATTAGGTCCATTAATTACAATGATTTTCATTTATTATCGTCCATTTCTTCAATTATTTCTCTCAATCTTGGTGGCATATAGATTTCGTTAATTCCTAATTCACTTAAAGCGGCGGCTAAGGTCATAACCTTTTTTTGTGTATTGCTTAGTTTATTAATAACAACAATTTTAGAATCTTCAAGAAGACAATACCCACCTTTAAAATCCCCTCGTTCAAACCTAACAGTTGCTCCCATCTGGTTTGCTAACGATTTTAAATCCTGCAATAGAGCTTCAAATTCTTTTTCTTTAATTTTCATTTTTTTTTGTCAATGGTCTGAAAATATATAAAAATATGATTCCGAAATAACAGAATATTTCAACTAAAGAGAAACTACTAAGCACCACAATTCTTTCTTTTAGAATAGCAGCCAATCTAAATCCATCAACATTTTCTGCAAGAACACCGGCTATAACAGAATAGTCATAAGTTAATAAATAAATCTCAAAAGGTGCCGTAACAATTACAATCATCAAAGATATAAACAACCATCCTTCTTTTTTCAAATTTACTTTTGAAGCCAATAAGAAAAGAATGAAAAATGCTAAAAAAGAGATAAAAGTTACCATGTTGATTGTAAGAATAGGAGAAATAACATATAAGGTAGGCACAAGATTAAAGGCATCAAAAACCGATTTCAAAGTTAGATCATTTGCATTAAATAGTTGATATACTATTAATTGCCTGCTGATATATCCGCCCAACCAGATAACAAAAAATAATACAGTAAAATAAAATAATACTTTGCTAACTTTGTTTAGTTTTTCCATTTTTTTAATCATCATTTTTAACAATTAACAAATATATGAAAAATTTGCGTATTGCCTCAATTGATATTGGTTCAAATTCTGTGATACTTCTAATTGCTGAATTTGACTTTATTACAAATGAATTGGAAATAATCTCTAATCATTATCGAACACCACGCTTAAGTGAAGGGGTGATTATTACAAATAAGATATCTGATTCAAAAATCGATTTACTGCTAAATATATTGACGGAGTTTTCAGAAATAAGCAAGTTACATAATTGTAACAAAATATTGGCAACCGGAACTTATGTTTTCAGAAAAGCAGAAAATGCGAGTAAAATTATAGAGTTAGTGAAAGATAAAAGTGGAATCGAATTAGAGGTTATAACCGGAGAGCAAGAAGCCTACTTATCTTTTATCGGGTCATCTTTTGCTAACGATAAAAATTCATCAAAACTTATTATAGATATAGGAGGTGGGAGTACAGAACTGATTGTCGGGAATGAATCAGAGGGAATTAAGTTTCGCAAAAGTAATAATATCGGAGTAGTAACATTATATGATAAATTTATTTCATCCTATCCCCCATCAGATTCAATAATTTCGGAGATAAAAGAAGAGATTATTTCCATTTTTAATCCAGTAATAAAAATGTTGCCTCGTTTTGATTCTTGTATAGCTGTTGCTGGTACACCAACTACATTAGCTTGTATAAAACTTAATATAAAAACTTTTGAAGAGAAATTAATAGATAGACTAAATCTTTCTAAAATAGACATCCAAGAAATAATTAATTCTATCTCGAATATGAATAAAGAAAATGTTTTAGAACATTATGGCGAAGTAGTAATAGGGAGAGAAGATTTATTACTCACGGGTAGTCTGATATTATCAATATTGCTTGAATTAGTTAATAAAAATTCCGTAACAGTTAGTACGAGAGGTCTTAGATATGGTACTATATTAAATCATTTAATAAAAATGGGTTATAGTGTAAGTGAAATAAAATAGCATAGCCAAAAGAAGGCGACTACGATAGATGCTACTGCCTTATTCTTTAGGATTGTGGAATATCCGAAGAAAAATACTAAAATAGACCAAACAAGAAAAATTAAATCTATTCCATAGAGAATATATGAAGCGAGTGGCTTAACCATAAATGGTGTCGGATTAAACGTCAAGAAAAACTCTCTAAAAAGAGCCAATTTTACAGGCGTTGTAAAAATAAAAGAAATTATTAATGGAATAAAAGAGAAAGTATTAACTACTATAACATCATATATCCTGACTGAGAACCGTATTGATTTTAATAGAATCCATATAAAAAATGATGTAATAATTATAAAAAGGGAATAAAGAAATGTATTTAATATGAGAGACCCGAAATAATATTCCATTTCAATTGTAGAATTAAAAAGCATGTTTTTAATTGGAACTGAATTAGTAAAGCTTGCAAGTCCTGATAAAATTAGAATAAGGATAACATAATTTTTCTTTTCTGCATAAACTAAGTTAGTTATTGTTTCAGACGGTGAATATAGAATATTAGATATTGAATCCCATAGATCGATATTTGCAATGCGATTTCGTAAAAACGTTTTGCAGTTCGAGCAATTAAGATTAAAAAAGGAATTTGACTTGTTACAAGATGGACAGTTTATATTGTTCTTCATTTAATTGGCATCCTAAAGGAGAGATTAAATTTTTTCGACCCAAAATCATCTTCAACATTAAAATCAAACAGGTGAGCATCAACATACGCATCAACTAAATTTAAGAAATATGTAATTCCAATATATACAGCAAATTGATCTCTTTGATCTCTATAAAATTCTCTGAAGTTTAAGTATCCTTTATTTCCTGTTTGAGAATCATTTAACGAATAAGTATAAAGAGAGCGATAATCTTTATATTTATTATTATTATCAATCCATTGATAAGTAAAGTAGCCTAAGATAGACAAAAAGACTGGTGCTTTCCAGTAAGATTCATTATAAATTTGTCCGAGTCCTGGAAGAACAGCACTTTGAAGAACAGCACTAAGTGGTGATTTTTGCATAACAAACTTAGTAGAATCAATCGATTCTTGTGCAGAAATTTCAGAAAAAGTTAGTACGAATAATAATAAACTAACTATTGTTACTTCCGATAATTTCAAATAATTCGAGTAATCTTTCAAATTCATCATCCGAATAAAATTCAATAACGACTTCTCCTTTGCCATCTTTCTTTTGTTTGCAAAAAACTTTAGTACCCATAATAAGTTGTAATCTTTCCTCAAAAGTGCGAAACCCACCATTAGATTTTGAAATCTGAGAATTAGCAGCGACAAATTTTTTTGATTTAGTTTCTAAAAACTCTCTAACTAATTGTTCAACTTTTCTAACTGAAAGATTTTCTTTTTTAATTTTATCAAGAAATTGGCTTTGAATATTTGATGTCGGGAGGTTAATTAAGGCACGAGCGTGTCCAGAAGAAATTTCTTCTTTTATTAGAGCATTTTGAACATCATTGGGGAGCTTAAGCAAACGGATAGAGTTAGTAATGGTGCTTCTATCTTTCCCTACTTTATCGGCAATTTCTTCTTGAGTAAGAGAACACTCATCCATTAATCTTCTATATGCATTAGCAATTTCAATAGGATTAAGTTGTTCTCTTTGAATATTTTCAATTAAAGAGAGAGCAAGCATCGCTTCTTTAGTATCTACTTTAATTATATATGCGGGTATATCTTTATACCCGATATCTTTGCAAGCTCTCAGTCGTCTTTCACCTGAAACCAATTCATAATGACTATTAACACGTCTGACAGTAATCGGCTGAATTAATCCATTTTCAAGGATCGATTTTTTTAATTCATTTAGTGCATCTTGATTAAATTCTATACGAGGTTGGAACTCATTTGGGACAATAGTTCCGACAGGTAATTTAACTAAGATATCGTTAGTGGATCCGTCATCATTTTTTATATTAGTGCTCACTACCGTCAACGGTTGTTCAATATTATCCTTCCCTTGTGGATTTATTAAAGCATCTAATCCTCTTCCTAATCCCTGTTTCATATTAATTACCAACTTCTTTTGGTTTTAAATTGCATTTTTCTAAAAATTCAGTTGCAAGGGAGATGTAATTTTGTGCTCCAATTGAAGTTGCATCATATAAAATAACCGGTTTTGCATGACTTGGAGCTTCTGAAATCCTCACATTTCTGTGGATTAAAGTATTATAAACTTTTGAACCGAAATATTTTTTTACTTCCTCAACGACCTGATGAGATAAACGAAGTCTGACATCGAACATTGTGAGAAGAACACCTTCAATAGTCAAATCCGGATTAGAGGATTTCTTTACCATATTAATAGTATTAAGTAATTGTCCCAATCCTTCGAGAGCGAAATATTCACATTGAACCGGGATCAAAACAGAATCTGCATAGGTAAGAGCATTTAAAGTAAGTAGTGATAATGATGGAGGACAATCAATAAAGATAAAGTCATATTTATCATTAATATTTTCAAGGGCTTCTTTTAGTTTAAATTCGCGTCCTTTTAAGGATACGAGTTCAACTTCAGCACCTACTAAATTAATGCTTGAAGGAAGTATGTCGAGGAAAGGCATATAAGTTGATTGAATAGCTTCATCAGCTGAGCAGAGACCAACTAAAACTTCATAGATTGAATTTAGAGGATGTTCAGTACCAAGTCCAGATGTCGAATTTGACTGAGGGTCGATATCAATAATAAGAGTTTTATATTCTGCTGCTGCTATTGAAGCTGAAAGGTTTATAGCAGTAGAAGTTTTACCGACTCCACCCTTCTGATTTGCGATTACTATTATTTTTGCCATTATTTAATTATTATCTCTTCGCCATATGAAAGAATAGTACATTTTTTCCCGGTCTTTTCCAATTTACTTTTAAATAAATGTGGGTCAGCTTTAATAACCGGGAAAGTATTAAAGTGCATTGGAATTGCTACTTCAGGATTAGCTAATTCCACAGCTTTAAGCGCATCATCAATTCCCATTGTAAAATTATCACCAATAGGAAGAAGCATATAGTCAATTTTATTCATTTCGCCGATCAGTTTCATGTCATAAAATAAACCTGTATCACCGGTGTGATAAATAGTTTTACCATTTGAAGTAATCAAAACACCAGCTGGTTCACCGCCATAATGTCCATCAGGAGTTAAAGAACCATGATGAGCGATTGTGAATTTTACTCTACCGAACTCAAAATTAAAGGCTCCACCAATATGCATATTATGAGCAATAAATCCATGATTACTACAATAATCTGCTAATTCATTAACGCAAATAAAAGTGGAATTGCATCTTTTTGCGATTTCAAAACTATCCCCAATATGGTCTCCGTGAGCATGAGTAAGTATAATAAAGTCAGCGTTAATATCACCCCCTTGTACAGGAGAAGTTGGATTCCCGGTGAAGAATGGGTCTATTAATATTTTGTAATCATAAATAGTCAATTGAAAAGCAGAGTGCGAAAAATATTTTAATTTCATATTTCCTCCTCTAAAATTAAAATCAATTGGGATGCAAATTTAATCAATTCGTAGTTCTTATTTAATTTTTTTTAAATATTTTATTAAATAATTTATTATTTACTTTTGGTTTAGTACTGCCAAGACTGGTAATGAGTCGATTTCTCAGACCGTCACGTGAAAGACCTCTTTTAAGAATTCCATTTTCAGCGACAGAAATGCTACCTGTTTCTTCAGAAACAATTATAACTATAACATCAGCTTGTTCGCTAATACCAATACCAGCTCTATGTCTCATACCAAGTGGAAGACCATCTTGCACAGTTAATGGTGTAAGTGGTAAAGTACATCTAGCTGCTTCTATTACATCTCCTCTAATAATAACAGCTCCATCATGAAGTGCTGTTCTTGGGAAAAAGATAGAACGTAATAAGTTTTTATTTATACGTGAATTTAATAACTCCCCAGTTTCTACAATACCTCTAATTCCGGCAGTCTTAACGATTACTATAAGCGCACCATGTTGATGTTGTGCCAATTCAAATGCAGTATCAGTTAAAATATCTGCAACATCAGTAGCGTTCGTTTTTATAAATGGTTTTAAAAATTGGCTTTTACCAACAAGAACTAATAATCTTCTAATCTCCGGTTGAAACAAAATTATAAAGGCTATAACCCAAATATCTGAAAGAAGCTTAAGTAACCAGCCAAGAGCCTTAAAATTGGCTGCTTGAGAGAGAAATGTAAGGACAAGAACAATCACCAATCCATAAAATATTTGTGCCGCAATGGTTCCACGAATAGCAGAATAAAGTTTATAAAAGATAAAGGATACTATCGCAATATCTAACAAATCTAAAAAATTTATTGATAGAAAACCAATATTAAATATTTCAAACATTTAATGTGATATCCGGATTCTGAGTATAATGAAGTACATCGTTAGAAATTAAAGTATTAGAAACATTGTGAGTCCTAATGATTTTTGCTCCATTTTTTGCGGCTATTAGCTCGGAAGAAAGAGTATGAATATCTCTTTGTGAAATATCAATTCCAAAAGATTTACCAAGAAATGATTTCCGAGATATTCCAACCATTATTGGAGCTCCAATGCCCTTAAATTCATTTAATCGTTTTATAATTTCAAAATTATGGCAAACTCTTTTACCAAAACCTATTCCCGGGTCAATAATTAAGTTTTTGATTCCAAGTTTTCTTAATTGACTTACTCGATCACTAAGGAAATCATAAATTTCTGAGACTACATCATCGTAAAAAGGATTATCCTGCATATTTTTAGGAGAACCTTTCATATGCATTACTACAAATGGTGTATTATATCTCTTAATTACATCAATCATAGCTGAGTCAAATCTGCCGGCACTTATATCATTAATAATTTTAGCACCATTTTTAATTGCTTCTTCGGCTACAATTGCTTTTTTTGTATCGATAGATAAAACAATATTTTTATCATACTCCAATAAACCTTTGATTACCGGCATAATTCTATTTATTTCTACCTCAGCCGAAATATCTTCAGCTCCTGGTCGAGAAGATTCTCCACCAATATCAATAATAGTTGCGCCTTGAAGGTGCATTGTAATTCCGAAATCAATAGCTTCTTTTTCAGAAAGGTATTTGCCTCCATCAGAAAATGAATCAGGAGTAACATTTAATATCCCCATTACGCACGATTTTTTTAGAGATAAAACCTTACCGTCATTTAAGTTTATCCCTAAAGAATCATATTCAGAAAAATTTTTTATAACTTTCGATATTTTATAACCAAGGTCTTCATTACCGACAGATAATATTTCTTTTGCTAAATCTTTAAAAATTGAGAATGAACCAAGCACTAAAAGATCTACAAAATCTTCCTCGGAAAGCTGTGTAGTATAACATATTACTTTATTTGTAAGAACAATTTTTTTTAATTTATTTGATAATTTTAGATTAATGTCTCTAATTTCTAATGCAATTAGGTCTTGCTCGTATAATTCCCGAAATACATTATACTTTGCAGAAATTTTATTGAACACTTCCTGATGAAATAGGTCGATTATTTGTATTTTCATTTAATTACCAAGAGACATTCAATTGATTGTAATATTTAGTTAATTAAATTTCTAAGTTCCAAAGTAGCAGCGGTAATATTATCATTTTTGAAAATAGCAGAACCCGCAACGAATATATCACATCCAGCTTCACAAACAGGTTTAATAGTAGTTAGATCAATACCACCGTCAACTTCAATTAAGAAATTCAGATTTCTTTTTTCTCTTAATATATTTAAATCATTAATCTTTTTTAGAGAGTGCTGAATAAATTTTTGTCCCCCAAATCCGGGATTTACACTCATAATTAGAACCATATCTACGTATTCTAAAATATCATAAAGAGTCGAAATTGGTGTAGCCGGATTGAGAACCACTCCAGCTTTAACGTTTAAGCTCTTTATAAATTCAATAGTTCTATGAAGATGTTTCACTTCTTCCTGATGAACAGTAATATAATTAGCTCCTGCTTTAACAAAATCTTCTATAAAATCATCAGGAGATTCAATCATTAAGTGAACATCAATAGGTAAATTGGTAATATTTCTAACAGCGTTAACCACTAAAGGTCCGAATGAAATATTGGGAACAAATTTGCCATCCATAATATCGCAATGGATAATATCAGCACCGCCAACTTCAACATACCTTATCTGTTGGGAAAGGTTTGTAAAATTTGCAGCTAGTATAGAAGGAGCTATTTTTTTCATAATTTCAATTATCAATTAATTTAGATTGAGTTAAGACCACACTTATAGAGTCGCCAATCGGAATCAAATTACTTTCGCTAGGTACTTGATCGACTACTGTATTTGGTAATAAAGTTGGTGAATAAATATAAGATATCTTACCAATAAAAAGAGAATTAACTTGAAGAATATTTTCTGCTTCCGATAAGGACCTACCTAAAATATTAGGCACACGAATCATACCTATTTGAGGACCGATACTTACTCTAATATTAACCAATGTTCCTTTTGAAATAGTTGAACCTTCAGTAATTGATTGTCCAACAACAGTATAAATTGGAAGTTCAGAATCTACAGAATCGATTGATCCCAATTTCAGACCCGATCTTTCTAAAGTAATCTTAGCATCACGTATCGATTTATTCATTAAAGAAGGCATCTCTAATTTAGGATCGCCACCACTAATTGTTAGATAAATTCTTCTTCCTTCTTTAACTAAACTTTTAGATAATGGTTTTTGGAAAAGGATATAATCTTTTTTCATTTTATCGTCAAATCGAGCGGTTTGAATTATAGGGACTAAGTCCAAATCTTCTAACATTTTTATAGCTTTATCTTTTTGCATGCCAACAACATTGGGAACATTTAGTTCAGTTCCGCTAACGTATAGTGGGAGCAATATTAGATCAAATGCTAATATGACAATTATTATTATGCCGATTACAATTCCGGTTTTTTTTAGGTATTTTTGGGTCGTAGTTTTCATATATTCTAATATATTAAACATTATTTTATTTACAAAAAAGCAAAATATTCTATGGAAAAAATATTAATCATTTTCGAAGATGTAAAATATAAAAAATTATTACCATTAGTGTATTTAAGACCTGTTTTTGATTTGAGATGTGGAGTATTTTCTTTATCTGATAAAATTAAATTAGCTTTTCATGGGTATTCAATTTTTTATTCAACAAGAGATTATTTAATGGATAATTTGGAATATTATGTCAATAATAATCGTTCAGCCGAGATACTATTAATTAACGGGAGACTTCTAATTTCTGAATCGGTTTGCAAAGTGATTTCAGAATTAGAAGTTGGAAATGGCGTTATTTTTGAGGATAATTTAGTTGCTTCAAAAATTAATTCAAATTCTTTTGATATGCTCAAAGTTGATTCAGAAGGACTTTATAATTTTTCTGAACTAGCATTAAATAAAGAGCAAATTGACTGTACTCTTATTGAATACCCATGGGATTTAATTAATAACAATATGAGTGAAATTGGTCATGATTTTCATAAATTAAATCATGAACGAAAATGTGATGGAATAAAAGATGGTGTTTATTTAATAAATCAAGAAAAAATATTTATTGGTGAAAATTGCCAGATTTCACCAACAGTTGTAATAGATGCGACAGATGGTCCTGTTGTAATAGGAAGTAATGTTAAAATCATGCCTCATTCAGCCATTCAGGGACCTGCATATATCGGAGCATTTAGTACGGTTAAAATGCACTCTGCCTTTTATCATGGGACAAATATTGGTGTATGGTGCAAAGTTGGCGGTGAAATAGAAAACTCAATTTTACAATCATATTCTAATAAACAACATGATGGATTCCTTGGGCATTCTTATCTTGGCTCTTGGGTTAATATAGGCGCAAGCTCAAATGGAAGTGATCTGAAAAATAATTATAGCAATGTTACTGTGAATATCAATAATGAACTTGTCGATACAAAGACGACATTCTTTGGAGCGGTTATAGGCGATCATTCTAAAACAGCTATAAATACAATGTTGAATACAGGCACTAATATTGGAGTTGGTTGTAATGTATTTGGAGCTGATTTCCCTCCAAAGTATATCCCCTCTTTTTCATGGGCTAATTCAGGAATGGTAGTAGAATATAAATTAGACAAAGCAATTGAAGTAGCAAAAATTGTAATGTCACGTAGAAATGTTGAGTTTACTGATTCTGATAAAATAAAATTTGAAAAGGTTTTTGAACTCACTAAGAATGAACGTAATTAATGAATTTAATCAGAAATTATTTTTATTTGATTAGATGTACTCAAGAACTTAATGTTAGATTGTCAGGTTTGACAATTGAAGATATTTTTTCACAAGAGAAAGACGTAATTTTTCTTCATGTCCCAAATGAGCAATATGATAATCAACATTTTCTATTTTCAGCTGTTAGTAATGACAATTATTTTTTAATAAAACCTAACCATAGAAAAGCAAAGAAGAATTTCGCGAAATTATTTAATGAGATATTTCCACTTAATATAGAATCATTCTCAATTGCAGAATATGATCGAATAATTAAATTACAGACCAATGTTGGATCGTTTTATTTTGTTCTCAGGGGTAATAGCTCGAATGTTTTCTATATTACGCCAAATTTAACTCTAAGCAGTTTCAAGAAGTTCGAAATCGAGAATGAAGATAAAATAGTAAGTGAATTAACGGGGTTGAATTATATCAGTGAAATTAATTTGTCTTCATTAAATCCAAAAGCATATAATAATTCAGTTATAAAACCGTTTCAACAAGAAGCCGAAATAAGGAATATCCCGATAGATAAGATAATTTCGGAAGTTTTAACTGAAGAAATCAGTTTTGCTAAATTTAGTATCAATGATTCTCTTTTTTGTCCCAAAACATTTTCAATTGTAAATCAATTTGATGGATATAATACTTCTTCGAACTATTTAGAAGCATCAGACCAATATAGAACTAATGCTTTTCATTCAGATAAAAAAGAGATCAATCGAAGAATATTAACTACAGCAATCTCGAAACGTCTCGAAAGAGTATCAAATAAAATAAATGAATTGACAGTACGAGTCGAAAAAAAATCAAGGGATGAATACTACAATAAACTCGGCAATATTTTATTGTCAAATATTCATACTCTTCAAAAAGGTATAGATAAAATTGAACTATTCGATTTTTATGAGAATAAAGAATGCACAATAAAACTAGACTCGAAAAAAAGTCCAAAAGAGAATATAGATGATTATTTTACACGTTCAAAATCTGAAAAGATTAATTATGTTAAATCAATAGAATTATTAGATACACTCAAAAATGAATTTCATAAATTAAAAACAATATTTGAATCAATAGAAGATTTAGATATAGATAAAATGGACGACTTAATAAAAAGAATGAAATTAATGACAGAACAAAAAGAGAATGATAATAATAATTTGCAGGATAGTTTTAGGCATTTTTTAGTAGAGAACAAATATCATGTATTTGTAGGGAAAGACAATAAAAATAATGATCTTCTGACTACTAAATTTGCGAAACAGAACGATTATTGGTTTCATGCACGAAGTGTGCCGGGAAGCCATGTAGTTTTGAGAATAGATAATTTGAAAGAAAATCCACCAAAGAATATTCTAAAAGCAGTTGCTTCAATCGCTGCGTTTTATAGTAAAGCAAAGACAGCATCACTTGCTCCAGTAAGCTACACTCAGAAAAAATATGTAAGAAAAAATAAGAATATGAGTATTGGTGAGGTAGCACTCCTAAAAGAAGAAGTGCTATTAGTAAAACCGGAAATACCTGCTAATTCAGAACATTACGATAATAATGAATTATGATTGAGAACTAATTTATAAAAAGAATTCTATAATTAAGCTATGGTGAGCAATGCCTCGCTCCACCTTTATAAATATTCTTAAGAGACTATTTAATTTCTTCCTTTCCAATTATTCATACTTTTATGTACTCCCATAACAATTAGCATATACTGGAAAAGTTTATCGGGTAATATTCCTCTAAGGATCATAGAGAGACGCAAAGACCGCGGACGACGAACTGCATACTTCCCTTTTTTAATCGCACCATTTACAATTGCCTTTGCTATTACATCATGATCTTTAACTTGTGGAACAATTAGATTACCTAAGAACCCTAATTTTGCACCTTCAAACATACCAGTTGCTAAATAGCTTGGATGAATTGAAGAAATGCCAACATTCTTTTTTCCTGAATTAATAATTTCAAATCGCATCGATTCAGTAAATCCCCAAACAGCCCATTTAGTAGCTGTATATACAGCTAAATCAGGAACACCGAGATAAGATGAAGCAGAAGAAATATTTACTATATGTCCCCTATCTTGATTTAATAAAATCGGAAGAATCTCTTTTGTAGTATAAACAACTGCGTTTATGTTTATTTTAATTGTCTTATCCCATTTTTCCACATCAGTATCGATTAAGCTTCCTCCTGCAACATAACCGGCATTATTGATAAGAATATCGATTCCACCCATTTCAGATAATGCAACTTGAACCATCTCATGAATTTTTTCATTATCAGAAACATCGCAAATATGAAGAAATATTCTGTTCACATATTCTTTTAATATTACTTTACAGTTATCGAGTTCTTTCTGATTTATATCCCAAATTGTTACGATAGCATTTTCAGCTAATAATCTTTTTGTGGTTGCCAAACCGATACCCATTGCTCCGCCTGTTACAATAACCTTCTTATTTTCTAATTTCATAGTTTAACTCACACCATTATTTCATAAATTTGCTATCTTTATAGTCAAAACTAATCGAAAAAATGTTGATAGTAAATAAAATTAAATATCCAGTTAAACGAATCCTTATAATCAAATTAAAAGGTATAGGAGACGTTATATTAGCTTCATTGATTATTAAGCCGATTCAAGACTATTATCCTGAGGCAAAGATTGATTTTCTTGCCGATAAATCTTCTTTTGATCTATTGAAATCGATTCCATTAATTAATTATATTATTAAAAATGGTAAGACTTTTTCAGAAAGATTAAAAACAATATTAAAGATTCGGTCGCATAAATATGATATTGTTTTAGATTTATACTCAAATTCTACTACTGCTTTATATACATTTTTCTCAGGTGCAAAAATAAGAGTTGGTTTTCCTTATAAAGGAAGAAAATATGCTTACAATATTTATGGACCTTGCGAAAGAGACAAATATCATAATGCAGAACTACAATTGAAGTTAATTGAGAATTTAGGAATACTTGTAAAAGAGAAATCTTTCCCTATTAATATTAACGAAGATGATAGAAATTATGCCGACAAATTCATTAACAATTATGATGAGAAAGTTTATATCGGAATTTCATTAACAGGCGGTTGGAATTCAAAAAAATGTCCACCCGAAAAATATGCCGAAATTATAAATGAATTAGCGAAGAAGTATTTGTTCACTCCATTAATATTGTGGGGACCAGGAGACGAAAAGGAAGCTGATAAATTAAAATCACTTTTAACCAATTCAGTAAAGATCCCCAATTGTACATTTATGCAGATGGGTGCAATTATGAGAAAATGTAAATTCATTTTATGTAATGATAGCGGACCGATGCATTTAGCTGCTGCATTAAATATTCCACTATTAGCATTCTTCGGTCCGACAAATCCGAAATTCCATGCTCCTTACAACGAAAATTCACTTGTTATAAATTATCCTGAATTGCACTGTATTGTATGTAATCTTTTAGAATGTCCATATAAACATGAATGTTTTTATGAATTGCCGATCCAGCGAATACTTAATCAAATTGATAAATTAATCATTCAAAACAAAATATCTCCTAATGAAAAATATTGAAATCATCCTTCGTAAAGTATTACTTAAAATATTTTTATTCTTTTCAAAAAATCACAATACAAATGGAATTCCGGATATATCGAATAAGAAAGTATTAATTATCAGACTTAATCGAATTGGAGATGCTTTAGTAACAACACCCTTAATCACTTCTTTGAAAAACAATTTCAATCCGATGATTTATCTATTGGCAGATAAGAAAAATCATTTTGTTTTTAAGAATAATAATGCAATTGAAGAAGTAATTATATTCGATAAAAAAAAGGGATTAAGGGAAACAATCGAATATCTCAACAAAATGGATTTTGATATTATAATCGATACTCATACTGATGTCTCCACGACTGTGAGTTTATTAATTGCGTATTTAAGTGCACCAATCAAAATAGGATTCAATAAAGAAAACAGAAAAATATATACTCATCTTGTACCAATATTAAATACAAAAGTATTTCATGTAATTGACCGACTATTAGAAATAACAAATTATTTACTTAATTATAAAAGTACATTAGAAAAGTATAATATCGACTATTCGATTTCGAAAGATGCTCTAATACATGCAGAGACATTTATTAATGAACACAAAGATAAGTTCATACTTGGAATAAATATTTCTGCCGGCAGCGATGCAAGGTTTTGGGGAATAGAAAATTATAAAAGACTAATATTGGCTTTGGATTATGATAATATTCAACTGATAATATTATGTGCACTATCAGATATAGAAAAAGCAGAATCGATTTCTGAAAATAATATTCCGATTTATTATTCCGAAAGTTTTGAAATATTTTCAGCAATAATTACTAAATTGGATATATTAATAACACCTGATACATCGATAGTCCATATTGCTTCGGCATTCAAAGTGCCTGTATTTGGGCTTTACGTTCAATATGATACAGAGGATACTATATGGTATCCATATTCATCGGATTACGAAATAGTTTTAACAAAAGAGGCTACATTAAAAAATATCTCTTTTAATGAAGTAAAAACAAAATTGATTCCATTTATAGAGAAATATCATGAAAAATAATTTTGAAACATGTAAAAAGTTTACCGGATATAAACCATGCTATCCCGATCATAATTGCTGGAAAGATGGATGTAAGGAGCATATAGATATGGGAACGAAAATATTAATAATTAATTTAGATGCAATGGGTGATGTATTAATGACGACTGCCCAACTCACGCTCCTAAAAAAGAAATATCCTGAATCTACAATTTATTGGATTACACTTAAGAATGCATATGGTTTATTATTGAATAACCCATTATTAGATAAAGTATATCAATATGATTTTGAATCTCTATCTATATTGGAACATATAAAATTTGATTTAGTATTAAACGTTGATAAATCACAGCGTTCCTCTGCACTTTTAATGTCAATGAATAGCAAAGAAAAACTTGGTTTTGGTTTAAGTGAAAATGGTAAAATAATCCCGATGAATAAAGGAGCAGAATATAATTATCTACTCGGAATGGATGATCATCTTAAGTTCAAAGTCAATCAAAGATTGGGACAAGATTATCTTGCTGAGACTTTTAATCTAGAATATGAACGAACTGATTACACCTTTGCATTTTCTGAAGAAGAGAAACTATTTATCAATAATTATAAAAGCGAAGTAGGCATTTCTGAAAGCGATGAAGTAATTGGATTTAATACCGGCTGTTCCGAACTTTATCCAAATAAAAAAATGACAATTGAACAACATGTTGCTTTGATCGATAAATTTCTTTCGCTGAATAGATTTAAGATTGTACTTCTTGGTGGACCGGAAGACTTTGAAAGAAATAAAGCCATCGAAAGTCATTTTCCCGGTAAGATTATTAGTACGCCTACGAATTATGGCATTAGAAAAGGTGCTTGTTATGAGGATATTCCCCAATTGATTATAACAGGTGATTCTTTTGGAATGCATCTTGCGATAGCGCTTAAGAAACAAGTTATAGCTTGGTTTGGATTAAGTTGCTGGACAGAAATTGATTTGTATGAAAGAGGAATTAAGTTATTCCCTGATGGTTTATTTTGTGCTCCATGTTGGAAAAAGAAATGTCCATATAATCTTGAGTGTATTCAAATGATCGATTTGGAAAGAATTGTCTCTGAAACTGTAAAATATTTCGATAATAGAAAATGAAAGAATATATTGAGTTAAAAGCCCCTGCAAAAATTAATATTGGATTAAAGGTTGTTTCCAAAAGAGATGATGGATTTCATAATTTATACACTTTCTTTTATCCTATTTATGGTTTATCAGATATACTTTCATTTAAGAAAAATAATGCAGATTATTTTATATCAAACGATCCTGCAATTAAAGATGATGAAAGTAATTTGATTATAAAAGCAAAACGATTAATTGAAAAGAAAGTATCAATAATTCTGAAAACAGAGATTACATTGCAGAAGAATATACCAATGGGGGCAGGTCTTGGCGGTGGGAGTTCTGATGCTGCGGCAACACTGATTTCATTAAATGAACTATTTTCATTGAACATTCCATATAATGAATTAATTGAAATGGCATTAGAATTAGGTTCTGATGTTCCCTTTTTTATAAAAGCAAAGCCGAGTATTGGTCAATTACGCGGTGAATTATTAAATCAAGTTGAAGTCGAAATTGATCGTTTTATTTTAATTGTAAACCCCAATATTCATATTTCTACTGCAGAAGCATTCCGACATATAATTCCATCTGAAAGTAATTGGGATTACAAGAATATAATTGAAGAAGAGAGATTTAATTTTTCTAAATTACAAAAAGAAACTGTAAATGATTTTGAAGAATTTGTATTTGGAAAACATCCTGAGATTAAAGTAATTAAGGATATTATGATTTCTAATGGTTCTCATTTTTCCATGATGTCCGGAAGTGGTTCTACTGTATATGGTTTTTTTGATTCGAGAGAAAGTGCTTTACGAGTATCAAATAAATTGAATCATTCCTATTTACGCCGAGTATATGATCTGAATGATTATTAATCAACATAATCTCCATTCATTATAGGTATAATTAACCTAACTTCTGTACCTGGATGTTCAGGCAGTCCAATTTCAGATGGACTAATAATTTCCATAGAACCATGATGCTGTTTCATTATTTCATTTACTAAGGTCAAACCGAGTCCACTACTTTCAGTTTTATTATTAAAATCCTTTACACGAATGTATTCCTTATAAATCCTATCAATATCCTGTTGCTCTATACCAATTCCTGAGTCAATTACTTTAATCTGTAATCCATTCACTGCATTCTTTAACTGTATTTTAACAATCCCTTGAATTTGATTATATTTTATTGCATTGCAAACAAGATTAGATATAGCAAGATGAAAAAGTAATTTATCAAATTTTATAAATGGTTTATCTGTTCTATTATCTATTAATTCAATTTTCACATCTTTTGAATCACAAAGTTCTTTTGTCCCTTTCAATACTTGGTCAATGATATCAAGTACATCAAAAACTTCGACTTGCTTAATATCTAATAAACGGAGCTTTGCCATCCGAATAACATTATTAATCAAATTAATAGCTTCATTAGTTCTAACTCGAGCACGCTCTAATTTATTCAGGACTTCATTTTCAACAGTACCTAAATATTGATTTAATACTAAGTCTAGTATAGAACGAATTGCAGTAAGAGGAGATTTAATTTCATGCACTAAACCAAGTACATATTTCTGTTTTGATTTTTCTGCTTCGCTCAAACGTTCAACAGAATCTTGAAGTTCTTGTTCTCTTATGTACAATTTATTGGCAATTGAATTTGCAAGCATAATACATACAAAAAGCATCATTGCAAAAATCGTTATAAAAATAATTCCAAATATTAATTTATGAGGACGTGGGTATGCATATAATCCTACAATTATATTATTATCGACCATTCCAACATTCTGCAAAAATACGAGTATTGAAAAAACGACTATAACAACTGAGGCTGAGAAGTACATCACATAACCGGGAAGAATCATACTACCAATTACCATGTGAAATATAAAAAACATATAAAGAGGAGAATCAATAATGCCTGTATAGTAAACCAATACCATTAACGCAGTCAAATCTAAAAACATTTGAATAAGCGATAGATGGAGACAATTAAAACCATCGGGGTTACAAGTTACATTATTTTTAATTGAATGGAGAGCAATATTATATAATAAAATTGAAATTGCAGTTAAAGAGATTGCAAAAGATTGTGCAGATGAGAACTTAAAATCGAGTATAAATTGACCGACAAGCAAAAATAATACAAGGATTACCACAGCCGCGTATCTCAGCTTTATAAACCAAAAATTACGTTGAATAACAGACTTCCAAAATTCATTGTAATTTGTTGCCCACTTAGGAATAATTATAAGCATAACGTATTCCGATTATTGTGGTAATCTTATTTAAATATAGAAAGAGATTTAATTA
>Ga0172380_10003908_pt1 | contig 19806 bp, 13 predicted proteins | sample Leawe162metaG_FD_119747 | JGI IMG/M metagenome (GOLD analysis project Ga0172380, IMG submission 119747) | Leachate microbial communities from a municipal landfill in Southern Ontario, Canada - Leachate well 162 metaG | ecosystem: Engineered > Solid waste > Landfill > Unclassified | place... | reverse complement strand
GACCTGGCACCGACCTGGCACCGACCTGGCACCGGCCTGGCACCGGCCTGGCACCGGCCTGGCACCGGCCTGGCACCGGCCTGGCACCGGCCTGGCACCGGCCTGGCACCGCTTGATCCCGGCTTGGCCGGGACCCTTGTTTTCCACCTTTCTGCTGGCGCCAGAAAGGTGGAGCCAAAGAGGCGCTTTTTTCAGCGGCCGTAACTAGCCGGCCTCACGGCCGGCGTCGAACAGACGGCCGAGCGGTGTGATTCCTGATGCCGTGTAGTTAGTTCCGGCTGACGCCGTCACCACCTGGTTCTGGTTCAGCGCTACGCGCTTCACCTCACGCAACCTTTTCGTCATCCCCCGGCAACGTGATTGTCATCCCAGCGAAAGCTGGGATCCCATGGCTCGTTCCGGCCACTTGCCTTCCCTTGATTTCCACCCTTCTGCTGTCGCCAAAACTGGACAGTGCTCTGGCACCGACCTGGCACCGGCCTGGCACCGCTCCCCCGCTCCAAACAAAAAGGGCGCGGATCGCTCCGCGCCCTGGGATCGTCCGTTCGCCGACTATTCCTGGTTGACCCAGCCGGCGGTGAGCTTGCGCAGTTTGACAGTGGCTCCGTCGATCAGGCTGTAAAAGACCGGCACCACCACCAGGGTGAGCACCGTGGCCACGGTCATGCCGAAGATCACGGCGATGGCCATGCCCTGCCACCACTGGGTGGAGTCCGTCTCGCCCACCCATTGGAAATGCTTGAAGTCGAAGGAGATGCCCACGGCCATGGGTACCAGGCCCAACACCGTGCAGGCCGCCGTGAGCAGCACCGGCCGCAGACGGGTCGCCCCCGCCTGGATCAGCGCGTCGAACTTGCTGAGGCCCCGCTCGCGCAACTGGATGGTGTAATCCAGCAACACAATGGCGTTGTTCACCACCACGCCGGCCAGGCTGATCACGCCGATGCCGGTCATGATGATGCCGAAGGGCATGCGCGTCACCAGCAGTCCGAAGAACACGCCGATGAGCGAGAGCAGCACGGTGAAGATGATCACCAGCGGCGTGGACAGGCTCTTGAACTGGCTGACCAGCACCAGACCAATGAGGAAAATGGCGATCATGAAGGCCTTGCCCAGGAAGGCCTCGGCCTCATCCTGCTCCTTGCTCTGGCCGGCGAAGTTCAGGCTGTAGCCAGTGGGCAGCTCGTAATCCTTGAGCAGCCCCTTCACCTCGACCAAGGCCTCGTTGGGCAGGCGTCCTTCCACGTCGGCGGTCACGGTGACCACGCGCTTCTGATCCACGCGGTTGATCCCGCCCAGACCCGTGGTCAGTTGCACGTCTGCCACGCTGGAGAGCGGAACCAGTTTGCCCCCCTCCACCACCAGATTGAGATCCTGCACGTCCTCCACGGTCTTGCGGAAGGGCCGGTCGAAGCGGACCGTGATGTCCACGTCCTGGTCGTCCTCGCGGAAACTGCCCGTCTCCGCGCCGTTGAAGGCCGTGCGCACGGCGCCGCCGATCTGCGCGGTGGAAATGCCCAGGTAGGCCGCCCGTTCCCGGTCCACGCGGATCTGGATCTCCGGTTTGCCGCGGTCGAAGTCGCTCTGCAGGTTGACCAGGCCCTTCACGCCCTTGATGTGGGCCATGATGCGGTCAGCTTCGTCACCCAGCTGGCGGAATTCCTGCCCGGAGATCTCGATGGTGACGGGTTTACCCGTGGGCGGCCCCTCCTCCATCTTCTGCACCACCACCTTGGCGCCCGCCGTCCCGGCCAGGGCGGCGCGCAGGTCGGCCATGGTCTCCGTCGTCGGCCGCTCGCGATACTCGCGGTCCACCATGTCGATGGAGACGCGGCCCTTGTTGGCCGGCCCGCCCGTGGGTCCGCCCATGTCGAAGTTGGAGGTGCCCACGCCGGCCTGGGCCACGTAGGTCTGGACATCCTTGTAGGGGCCCATGCCCGCCTCGACACGCCGCAGGTAGGCGTCGGTGGCCTCCATTCGGCTGCCGGAGGGCAGCTCGAAATCCACGTAGACCTTCTTGGGGTCGATGGCGGGGAAGAACTCCGTGCCCGTGCCGAAGACGCCGTTGAGGACGATCATCACCAGCAGCAGGGCGTGGGCCCCCACCACCACCGTGACCCGGTGGTTGAGCGCCCAGGTCAGCACCCGTTTGTAGGACTGGGCGAAGGCCGCGTCCCGATGGTCGACGCCGGCGTCGCCGTGGCCCTTCTTGATGCGCAACAGCCAGCCGGCGATGACCGGATTGATGGTCATGGCGATGAACAGCGAGCTCGAGAGCACGATGATCAGCGTGATGGGCAGGTAGCTCATGAACTCGCCCATGATGCCCGGCCAGAAGACCATGGGAAGAAACGCGCCCAGCGTGGTCAGCGTGGAGCCGATGATCGGCCAGGCCACTTCCTTGGTGGCCTTGGAGGCCGCGTCGAAGGGTTTATGGCCCTCCTGCATGAAGCGGTAGATGTTCTCCACCACCACCACGGCGTTGTCCACCAGCATGCCCAGGGCCAGGATGAGGCTGAACAGCACGATCATGTTGAGCGTGTAGCCCAGCGCCTGGATGATGATCATCCCCATCAGCATGCTGAGCGGGATGGCCGTGGCCACGATCAGGCTCGTGCGGAAGCCCAGGAAGAAGACCAGCACCACCATCACCAGGATGAGGGCGTTGATGATCCCGTTCTCCAGCTCGTCCACCATGGCCTTGATGTCCTTGGACTGGTCGTTGCTGAAGGTGATGCGCGTGGTGGGGGGCAACTTGGGCAGCATGGCGCCGATGCGCGCGCGGGCCTCCTCCACGATGGTGATCAGGTTCTCGCCGGAGCGCTTGGACAGGCTGATGGTGACGCACTCGGTCCCGTCCATGCGCGCCGTGGAACTGCGGTCCTTGAAGCCGTAGGTCACGCTGGCCAGGTCGCGCACGTAAATCGGGAAGTGTTCGTCGGCCTTGACCACGAAGCCGCCGATCTCCGAGGGCGTGGCGATCTCGCCGGGGACGCGCAGCAGGTAGCTGTAGGCGCCCACGTCCATGCTGCCGCCGGGCATGTTGAGATTCTCATTGCGGATGGCGTTCTGCACGTCGTCCAGGGAAAGCCGGAAGTGGCGCAGCTTCTCCGGGTCCACGTTCACCTGGACCTCGCGCTCCAACCCGCCGGTGATCCCCACATCCAGCACGCCGGGGATGGTCTCCAGTTCGTCCTGGATGTCCTCGGCCACGTCCTTGAGCTCCGCCGGTCCGTACTCGCCGGAGACGTTGATCAACAGCACGGGGAAGGCGCTGAAGTTCACCTCGCTGACCATGGGATCCTCGGCGTCGGCGGGCAGCTCGGCGCGGGCCGCCTCCACCTTCTCGCGCACCTTGGAGAGCATGTCGTCCACGTCCTCGTCGGCGTCGAATTCGATGGAGATGACGGAGGCGCCCTCGGAGGACTGGGAACGCATCTCCTTGATCTTGTCGATCTCACTCAGCTTGGTCTCGATCTCCTTGGTGACCAGGTTCTCCATGTCCTCCGGGCTGGTGCCGAAGTAGAAGGTGGAGACGATCACGAAGGGGATGGTGATGTCCGGGGAGGATTCCCGCGGCAGGGTTTTGTAGCTCACGAACCCCATCGTGACGATCATCACGATCAGGGTGAAGATGCCCGCGCGATTGCGCAGGGCCAGGTCGATGAAACCCATCTCGATGCCTCTTCTCTTGTTCGGCCCAGCGGCGCCGGGCGGGCCGTCAGCGCTTGGCCTGCTCCGACATCTGGACCGCGGCGGGGGAGTCCACGACGGCCAGGGCCTGGCCGGGCACCAGTCCGCGGTAGCCGCTGACGATGAGCCGCTCGCCCGCCTTGAGGCCGCCCAGCACCTCCACCTGGTCGCCGTCGCGCTCGCCCAGGCTGAGCACGCGCACGACAGCCAGGCCGCCCTCCTCCACGAACACCACGTCCTGGTCCCCCTGGCGCTGCACCACGGTGACGGGCACAACGAGGCTTGCGGCGTCGCGGCCCCGGCGGATCTCCACCGTGCAGGCCATGCCGGGCCGCAGCGCGGCGCTCTTCTCCAGTTTCAGTTCCACGGGCAGCGTGCGGCTGCGGGCTTCCAGCACCGCGCCCACCCACTGGATGCGCGCCGGGCTTTCGATGCCCGCCTCGGAGACCCGCACCGTGGCCGCGGCGCCCTTCTCGGCGCGCGCCACCTGGTTCTCCGGCACGCCGCAGCGCACCTTCAGCTCGCCCTGGACCACCTGCAGCAGCGGGGAACCGGGATTGACCAGCTCGCCCACGTCCACCAGCCGCTCGGCGACGATGCCCGCCTTGGGCGCCGTCAGGAAGCAGTTCTCCAGGTCGATCCGCGCATTGGCCAGCCCGGCCTCGGCCATCCGCAGGCCGTTCTGGGCCTTCTTCCAGTCCGACTCGCTGACGCTCTGGCCCGCCTTGAACAGGCGGTCGGCGTTCTCGAAGTCCAATCGGGCGTTGCCGGCCTGGGCCTGGGCGGCGTCGAAGGCGGCCTGGTAGCGCCGGCTGTCCAGCACCAGCAGGGTGTCGCCGGCCTGGACCCGCGCCCCGCGATCCGCCACCACCCGGCGCAGCGTGCCGCTCACCTGGGAGGACAGGATGGCGTCGTTCTCGGCCAGCACTTCGCCCACCAGCAGCAGGCGGCTGCTGAAGGAGCGGGGCACCAGCGCCTCCACCACCACGTTGACCTTGTCCTGCTGGGTCGTGCCCTCCAGGACGTCCTTGCTGCCCTTTTCGTCCTGGGCCGCCTTGCCGTTGCCGCCGCAGCCGATCAGAACCAGCGTCCCGGCCGTCAGCAGGGCCAGGGTCGTGCGCCGGGCAGCGCCGGCGACTCTCGTCCTTGCCATGTCTATTCCTCGCTCTTGTAGTTCAGGTCCTGGTAGCTGGTCTGGTCCAGCAGTCCCAGCGCGTGCAACAACCCGATCCGCGCCTTGAGCAGCTCGAAGCGGGCCTGGGCCTCGTTCAGGCGCGCGGCCTTCATGGCCATGCGCGCGTCGCGCAGTTCCAGTTCGGAGCCCGCGCCGCCCTCGCGCCGCGTCTCGGCGATCTTCAAGCCTTCCGCCGCCGCCTCCGAGTTGCGGCTCCAGGCCTGCATGTCCAGGCTGCGGCGCTGCAGCTCGTCCAGAGCCGTCCGGCACTCCAGGCGGATGGCGTCCTGCAGCACGCTGTCGTCGGCCCGGGCCTTGCGCAGATCCTGCCGGCTCTTCACCACCTGGCTGGTGGTGCGGAACCCGTTGAACAGGGGCAGGCTGGCCTGCAGGCCCATGTTCCAGCTGTTGTTCCAGCTCTCGGACTGGCTGAACATGTCCCACTGGTTGGCGCGCTCCCAGTTGGCGAAGGCCGCCAGGGTGGGCAGGTGCTCGGCCTGGTAGACCTTCACGGCCCGTCGGTAGCCCGTCACCAGATTCGACGACAAGGCCACTTCCGCCCGATGCGCCAGCGCGAACTCGACCAGGCGGCGCTGGTCCTCGGGACCGATGCCACTTTCCAGCCGGCGGCCGTCCAGCAGGCCGGGAAACTCCGCCTCCAGCAGGTCGCAGCGCAGATCGAAATCGTGAGCCTCCAGATCCTGGCCCGGGGGCAGGTTGAGCTGGAGGGCCAGGCCTGCGGCGGCCTGGGAGTACCCATGCTCGGCCTCGCGCAGGGCGGGGATGGAGTTCATGTGCTCCACTTCGCTGCGCAGCAGGTCGAAGCGGCTCAGGGAGCCGATCTCGTGCAGCAGGCGGGCGTCGTCCAGCCGGGCTTGGGTCTGGGCGACCACCTCCTGGTTCAGGTCCGTCAGGTCCTCCAGCATGCCCATCTGGGCGTAGCCGGTCAGGTAGGTCTTCAGCAGCGTCGCCCGCTCCACGATCAGCGCCGCGTCGGAGACCCGCTCGTAGCTGCGCGAAACGCCGATGGCCTGGAAGGCGCTGCCGGAGAACAGCAACTGGGTCAGGTTGAGGCCCAGCTTGTAGTTGTCCTCGGCGGCCACCTTCAGCTCCGCCGTCTCCGTGCTGTCCACTTCCCAGAGGAAGCTTTGGACCTTGCCCAGCCGCGTGCCCGTGGCCGTGGCGGACAGGTTGGGCAGGGCGGTGGAGGCGGCCTCCACCACGTTCATGCGCGCCTTTTCCCGCTCGGCCAGCGCCTTCTGGTAGTCCCGATTGTGTTCCAGCAGCCAGGCCACCGCCTCGCCCACGGGCGGATCGAAGGTGGCGGCGCGGGGCGCCAGCCCCGGCAGCAGCAGACACCCCAGCAGCAGCGCGACGGGCCGCGCCCTCTTAGTGTTCCTCATGGAAGCCTCTCTCGCAGATCTGGATCCCCTCGAACAGAATGCGCAGCAACTCCCGGGTGAAGACTTCGTCGTCCAGCTCGATGAAGCGCTGCTTCTTGTTGTACAGATGGATGTGGAAAATCGAGATGACGATGGACGCGGAGGCCTCCACGCTGAGGTCCGCCCGGAACAGCCCGCGCGCGACCCCGGCCTGCAGGGCCTCGCTGACCACCTGCATGATGTCGCGGTCCTCGTTGCAGTGAACCAGCAGTTGCTGCTGCAACTCCGGACCCAGGCCCATCTCCGCGTCGCCGGTCATCAGCCGGCCCATCAACGGCCGCTCCTCCAGGTCTTGCAGGAAGCGCCGCACCAGGGCGCCCAGCGCCTCGCGGGGATCCTCGTGGCCGGCCGCCGCCTCGCGGGCCGCTTCGGCCATCAACTGACGCTCCCGCAGCACGGTCTTCAGGAAGAGATCCTCCTTGCTGGCCGCGTGCAGGTAGAGGCTGCCCTTGGCGATGCCCGCGTCCCGCGCGATGTCGTCCATCACCGTACGGCGGAACCCGAAGAGGGCGAATCGTTTGGCCGCCGCCTCCAGGATCAGGTCCGGTTTCTCCATCCCACCCTCGCTTGTCTGACGATTGACCCGTTGACCGATTGACTCATCTGACGTATTTGGTCAATCGGGTCACATGGTCATATTGCGCCAGCAGAGATGCAAGCACCGCTACGAAAAACCCAGCGCGCCGCTGGGACAGGATGCGAACGAGATCCGCAAACCGCTGGAATTTCAGGGATTAGGATAACGCGGGGTTGGGACAAGGACCGGCCGGGCGGCCACACTGCTCCGGCTGTGGCCGCACGTGGCGCGCGGAACCGCCTGGCTCAGACTTCGCCGTCCAGCACGCGCCGCAGGGTTTGCAGTAGCTGACGGGCGGTGAAGGGCTTGGGCAGCAGCTCCACCTGAGTGTTGGAGAACACCGCGTCCGTGAAGATGGTGTGCGAGTAGCCAGACATGTAGATCACCTTGAGCGTGGGCCGGAAGGCCATCAGGTCCAGGGCCAGGTCGGCGCCGGTCATGCCGCCGGGCATGATCACGTCGGTGAGCAGCAGGTCCACCCGTCCGCTGTGGAAGCGGAAGGCCTCCAGGGCGTCCGGCCCGCTTTCCGCGGCGATCACCGTGTAGCCGCCACTCTTGAGGATCCGCTTGACCAGGTTGCGCACGGTGGAGTCGTCCTCGGCCAGCAGGATGGTCTCGCGCCCGCCGCGCACCTCGTCCTCCACCACGTCCACGCCGCTGCCCAGCGCGACCTCGCCCTCGGGCAGGAAGACCTTGAAGGTGGCGCCGGCGCCGGGCTCGCTGTAGACGGCGATCTGGCCGCCGCTCTGCCGCACGATGCCGATCACCGTGGAGAGCCCCAATCCCGTGCCCTGGCCCAGGGCCTTGGTGGTGAAGAAGGGCTCGAAGATCCGGGACTTGACCTCGTCCGTCATGCCGGTGCCGGTGTCGGAGACCGTGAGCACCACGTGGGGCCCGGGCTGCATGTCCGGCAGCGAGCCCACCGTGTCCGCGTCCAGCAGGATGCTCGAGGTGCCGATGGTCAGCTTGCCGCCGTTGGGCATGGCGTCGCGGGCGTTGACGGCCAGGTTGAGCAGCACCTGCTCCAGCTGGCTGGGATCCGCGGTGACGATGCCCAGGCTGGGATCCAGGTCCAGCACGAGCTGCACGTCCTCGCCGATCAGGCGGCGCAACATCTTGTCCAGGTTGAGGATCAGTTCGTTGAGCTGCAATTCGCGCGGATTCAACATCTGCTGCCGGCTGAAGGCCAGCAACTGGCGGGTGAGGGCGCCGGCGCGCTGGCCGGACTGGTGGATCAGTTCCAGCTCCTGGTGCTGGGGATCCTCTTCCAGCGGGTGCTTGGAGAGCAGGATCTCGGCGTAGCCGTTGATCACGGTCAGGATGTTGTTGAAATCGTGGGCCACGCCACCGGCCAGCCGACCCACCGCCTCCATCTTCTGCATCTGCAGGAACTGCTGCTCCAGGGCGCGGCGCTCGCTGACGTCCAGGCCGGCGCCCACGAAGTAGGTCTCCCCGTTGAGTTCACAGCGGTTGCAGAGGTACTGGATCGGCACCTTGCGGCCGTCCCGGGTCAGGTAGTGCAGCTCCGTCGAGGCATGCCCGCTGGTCAGGGCGTCGGCCAGCAGCTGGTTCAGCCGTGCCCGGTCCGGCAGGTCGATGAGGTCCCAGACGCTGCACGCGCGGATTTCCTCGGCGGAATAGCCGCCCACCCGTTCCAGCTCCAGGTTCCAGCGCACCAGGTGCCCGTCCTTGTCCAGCATGACCACGATGCCCGGGATCCCGTTGAACAGCGCCTTGTTCAGGGCCTGCTCGTCCAGCAGATCCTGTTCGGTCTTGAGCCGCTCCTCCAGTTCGCGCCGGGTTTCCAGCACGGAGCGCTGGAACACCACCACGGCCACGGCGATCAGCGCGACCACGGAGAAAATCTGGTAGAGGATGCTGCCCAACTGGATGACGTCGGTGGTGGGGCGGCTGGGCGGCAACAGGCCGGCCCCTTCGGCCCAGAAGAACGTGAAGGCGGCCACGGTGTTGATGGCGGTCATGTAGAGCCCGCCGCGCAGCCCGAAGGTCAAGCCGGACAGCACGATCAACACCAGATAGAGCATGAACACCGACGAGTGGATGCCGCCGGAGGTGCTGATGGCCAGGCTGGCCAGGAGCCAGAAGCCCAGCACGGCCGTCCAGCGGGCCCCCCGGACGCGCCCCCGCCCCAGCAGCGCCAGGATGACCACGCAGAGGAGGAGTTGGTACAGGGCGATGCCGCCGTAGCGGTTGATCAGCAATGGATTCAGGATCATGAGCGGCAAAACGAAGATCAGCGTCGTGAACAGGGACATGCCGGCGGTGATGAGCAGAACCCACTGCTGCTGCACGGTTTCGATGGAACTGCCGGCTTTGGGCAGCAGGGCGCTGCGCAGCCGCTGAACCAGGTTGTTGCTCACGTGTCTCGACCCCCGTTGCCCATCCGTTCCTCGCTGTCAGCTTTATCGGCAAGCAACTGGCGGGTCTGAATAGGGGTGGGGCGACGGGGGCGGGCCATGAGAAAGGCCGGCTCACGCCGGCCTTATCAGCCAAGTCAGCGGGAGGATCCCGCTTGGGAGAGTGCGAAGTGGATCTAGAAAATCATGATGAACATCAACAGGATCAACAGGAAGAGCGGGCTGGAGAACAGCATGTCGCTCGGGAATCCCAGCAGCCGTTGCCGATTCAGCACGCGGGTTAGCTTGCGATCCGCAGTCATGGCGTCACTCCGTTGTGTTCTGTTTCAGGGCAGTGTGCAGCGTGGCCGCACGACAGTTCCCTTCTGAGCAAGAGGTGGGCCAATCCCGGGCCTGGGGACGCCCAGCTTTAAAAGGCCATGATCCTCATTGGAAATACTGCACTTGGCTCGAGGAGAATGTGGTTCGATTCTGATCCCCGCTGCGCGATTTCAGGCAGGGCTGTTCAATTCCCGGCAGCTCCGCGCGCCTCTGCCAGAGCGGCTTGATCAGGCGTCGTGGTGGCGGGCCAACCAGCGCAGCCAGTGACGCTGCTCCCAGGCCACCGCCTCGGAATACCCCGGATAGGCCCGTTCCAACTTTCTGAATTCCGCATGGTGATGGACCAACCGGCTGCCTTGGCGCTGACCCCCCAGCCGGGCGTGGAGCAGTTCGTGGTGCAGCAGGTTGTCCAGTACCGCCGCGGGCACCCCGGGGTGGCGCAGGGCGCCGTGGATCTCGATGCGCCGGGCCCGGCCGTCGTAGCGCCCCAGCACGCGCCGGCTGCGGCTGGTGGTCCAGACCACGGCGGGCAACTGGTCGGGCGGCAGCCCGGGGAAGGCGGCCTGGGCCACGGCGATCAGGCGGGCCTCCAGCCGCGGATCCACCAGCAGGCCCTGCGGACGCCGCAGCGGCCGGACCTCGCCCCAGTCGGCGCGCAGTTCGGAGAGGCGCAGGCCCAGTTCCCGGGGCGGTCGTTTGCGGCGGGCCCGGTGCATGAGCAAGAGGCCCAGATCCAGGGCACCGCGGGGATCCCGCTCCAGCAGACTGGCATCCACCGTGAAGCGCCAGACCGCCGGCGGGCCGGCCCCCAGCCTCAGGCTGCCCAGGGTGCTGCGGTTGCGCCGGGTCCGCACCAGCACGGGCGGCGGAGCGGCGGTGCCCAGCGCCCGGTCCAGCTCGCGCAGGCGCAGCGCGATCTCTTCCCGGCCAGGGAGAGCTTCCAAGTCAAGCTGCAGTTGCTGCGGGTGCGCGCGCATGGGTTCCGGCATGGTCATGGATTGAAATGTAAGTTCCTGACGCCCTCCCTAGCCGGCGGGGCCGGGAAGCGCTCCAACGCGGCGCGCCCGGCAGCGGGTTCCAGCTGGAGGCGACGCAGAAGCGGAGCGGACGCGCGGCGTCCAGCCCGCCGCACAGAACAGCCAAACGCCCGGCGCGCCCGGGTGGGAAAGGAAGGCATGGCCCTCACCCGTGACGAGATCCTGGATCTGCTCAAGCAGGTCAACTACCCGGGCCTGAACCGGGACCTGGTCTCCTTCGGCATGGTGCAGGAAGTGGAAATCCTGCCCGACGGCGTGAACATCTACCTGGAGGTGGCCAGCAAGGACCCCGACATCCCGCGGCGTTTGGATGCGGTGGTCAAGCGCGGGCTGGAAGCCAAGGTGCCGGGGCGCCTGCAGGTCTTCACCAAACTCAAGACCAGCGGCGAAAGCGAGGCCGGCCACGGACATGGTCACGCCCACGGAGCCCAGGACCCCAACCAGCTGCCCAAACTGCTCAACCAGGTCAAGCACGTGGTGGCCGTGGCCTCGGGCAAAGGCGGCGTGGGCAAGTCCGCCGTGGCCTCCAACCTGGCCGTGGCCCTGGCGGCGGCCGGCTATCGCACGGGCCTGCTGGACGCGGACATCTACGGCCCCAGCGTGCAGCTGATCATGGGCACCCTGGAGCGGCCCTTCGTCCAGGACAACAAGATCATTCCGCTGGAAGCCCACGGCGTGCACATGCTCTCCATCGGTCACCTGATCGAGGAGGACGCGGCGATGATCTGGCGCGGGCCGATGGTCATGCAGGCCCTAACCCAGTTGATGCAGGACGTGCTCTGGCCGGAATTGGATTTCATGGTGGTGGACATGCCCCCCGGCACGGGCGACGCGCAACTCACCATGGCCCAGCGGGTGAAGCTCTCCGGCGTGGTGGTGGTGACCACGCCCCAGGAAGTGGCGCTGATCGACGCCCGCAAGGCGATCACCATGTTCCGCAAGGTGGAAGTGCCCATCCTGGGGATCATCGAGAACATGAGCTGGTTCCAATGCCCGGACACGGGACGGCGCCACCACATCTTCGGCCAGGGCGGCGGCGCCCGGGAGGCCGAGCGTCAGCACGTGCCGCTGCTGGCCGAGCTGCCCATCGACATCCGCATCCGCGAGGGCGGCGACCTGGGGCGGCCCATCGTGACCCAGGATCCCGTCTATGCCGAGCTCTTCGACCAGGTGGTGCAGGCCATCTGCCGGCAGTTGCCCTGAGGAGCGGGCTGTCGAACTGGAGCAGGATCAAGCCCATGGGATGGGCATGATCCTTGCGTACCAAGCCAAGTTCCGGCTGTTGGCTGGTTGACAGCACTCCGGGGCCTTCCTACTTTAAGTGCGCTTGTCCGAAACCCGGAGGAATCATGCTGCGCGCGTCCTGCCTTGCGGTCACCTGCCTGTTTGCCCTGTCCGCCGCCCACGCCCAACCCGCCGCGGGGCCGCTCCACGGCTTCACGTTGCGCCTGCACGGGGGCCTGGATCACCTGGCTGGGCTGGGGGACCTCAACGACCAGATCAATTCCATGAACCAGTACTTCGGCACCACCGGCAGCTGGGTGGAGGATGCCCAGGGTCAGGACGTGGGCAATGGCTGGGCTCCCTATCTCAAGGTGCCGGAGCTTAACAACCGTCCGGACATGGGCCTCACGGTGGAAAAGGATCTCATCAACTGGCCGCACAGCCGGCTGGTGGCCGGGCTGGAATACTCCGCCGGGGCCTCCTCTTCCTCCAACACCTTCGAATTCTCACCGGGCGCGGGCTTCACGGCCTCGATCTTCGGCAAGGAGAGCGTGGACGTCAGCAACATGCTGGCCACCTGCCGCTACAGCCTGCGGGACCCCAACCTGCCGCTCTTCGCCCACGTGGGTCTGGGTCTGGGCTTCGGCTCCATCGAGGCCGCCGGCAGCTACATCCAGATGCAGGTTTCGCAGTTCGAGGCCGACCCGCTCTTCGGCGAGGTGGTCACCCAGCACACGGTGCTGGCGAACTACGACGGCAGCGCCTTGACGGCCCGCCTGTTCGTGGGCGCCGAGTACGACCTGGGACCCATGGCGATCATGCTGGACCTGGGCTACAACCACATGAATTTCGACGAGTTGGACGGCAACACGACGGAGCAGTTCCGCTCCAATGAAGGCGTTATGGAGAGCTGGCAGGTGACCGGTGCCCCGGACACGCGCTACGAATTCGTGCCGCTGATTTCCGAGTCCCTCCAGCGCGCGGTGGAGAACGCCCGCAACGAGCTGCTGGGCCGCCCCGTGGACGAGAGTCCCATCGACCTGAGCGGCGACGTGAAGTCCATCGCCTACGATCTCTCCGGCGGCTACGCGCGCCTGAGCCTGGGCTACCGCTTCTAGCCCGTTTGATGAACTGTCGAGGGGCCCCGGCGGGGCCCCTTTTTTTATCCCAGTTGGCAAAGTTCCCGGCGGTCCACTGCCGGGTGGAAGTAGTAGCCGAGCAGCCGCCAGCTTATTCTTTGCCGTGCCTCAGTGCCCCTGTGGTTGATCTCAGGATCCCACCGGGCGATCGGCCGGGCTTCGCCATCTTGGGCCCGGCACTCCCATCCGCTCTTGGCAGAAAGGCCATCATGCGCAAGCTCTTCCTCATCGACCTGATGTCGGTCTTCTTCAAATCCCACATGGCCCTGGAGCGTCGCCACCTGACCACGGGGGACGGCCTCATCGTCAGCGGCATCCACGGCGTGCTGACGACCCTGGCCCGCATCCTGAAGAGCGAGCGGCCCGACGGTCTGGCCATCATGACCGACACGGCGGCGCCCACCTTCCGGCACAAGCTCTATCCGGCCTACAAAGCCAACCGGCCGCCCATGCCGCCGGAGATGGCCGCCCAGCTACCGCACCTCTACGAACTGCTGGCCCTGGCCGGCCTGCCCGCCCACAAGCACGAGGGTTGGGAGGCCGACGACCTGCTGGGCACCTGCGTGGACCGCGCCCGGGCCACGGGCTGGGACGTCTACGTGGTGACGGCGGACAAGGACCTGATGCAGCTGGTGGGGCCGGGCGTCAGCCTGTTCAACCCGCAGAAAGGCGGCGAGATCGACCTGGTGGGCGTGGAGCGGGTGCGCGAGAAGTTCGGCGTGCGGCCGGATCAGGTGGTGGACGTGCTGGCGCTGATGGGCGACAGCTCGGACAACGTGCCCGGCGTGCCCGGCGTGGGGCCCAAAACAGCGGCGGAACTGGTCTCCAAGCACGGCGATTTGGACGGCGTCTACGCCCATCTGGAGGAGCTGGGGACCAAGGCCGTGCGCGCCAAGCTGGAGGCCAATCGCGAGCTGGCCTATCTCTCCAAGGAGCTGGTGATCATCGACCGCCACGCGCCCTGTGAATTTGACCCGGAGCAGCTGCCCGAACCCGCCTGGACTTCGGCGCCCTTCCTGCAGAAGCTGGGGGAACTGGGCCTGCGCAGCGCCATGCAGCAATTCGCCGCGCTCGGCGGGACCGCCAGGCTCGAGCCTGGCGGTCCCGCCCTGCTGGCCGACATGCCCCTGCCATCCCCGCCCGCCCAGCCCCGCGCCTACCACTGCGCGGCCACGCGGCCCGAGGTGCTGGAGCTGGCGGCCCGGCTGCGAGCGGAGACCGGCCCCGGCCGACCCGCCGCCTTCGATTTGGAAACCACGGGCCTGGACGCCCACGCCTGCCGGATCGTGGGCTTTTCTTTCAGCTGGGAGCCCGGCGTGGCCTGGTACGTCCCGGCACGCCTGAAGGACGGCGCCGGCGCCGGGATGGGCGGCGGCCTTTTCGAGACGGACGCGGCGGCGGCGGAGCTGGCCTGGGTGCTGGAGCAGCTGCGTTCGTGGTACGAGGACGCCGCCTTCCCCAAGCTGGGCCAGAACGCCAAGTACGATCTCAACGTGCTGGCGGCCCACGGCGTCACCGTGCGTGGTACGGTCTTCGACACCATGCTGGCCAGCTACGTGCTGCGGCCGGCCGGGCGCAAGCACGACCTGGACTCGCTTTCGCTGCAATACCTGGGAATGACGAAGATTCCCACCGAGGCCCTGATTGGCAGCGGCGCCAAGCAGATCAGCATGGCCGACGTGCCGCTGGAGACCATCAGCGAGTACGCCTGCGAAGACGCGGACTGCGTCCTCCGGCTCTGGCCGCTGCTGGAGGAAAACCTGCGCGAGGCCGGCCTGCTGGAGCTCTACCGCCGCATCGACCTGCCCATGCTGGAGGTGCTGGCCCGGATGGAGCAGGTGGGCGTGCAGGTGGACGTGAGCCTGCTGCGCAGCCTATCGGCCGAACTGGCGGAGAAGCTGGCCACGCTGGAGCGTGAAATCCACGAGCTGGCCGGCGAGTCCTTCAACCTGAACTCGCCCAAGCAGCTGGCGGGGATCCTGTTCGACAAGCGCGGGCTGAAGCCCGGCCGCAAGACCGCCAGCGGCTGGTCCACCGACGTGGACGAACTGGAGCGTCTGGCCCAGGTGGACGATTTGCCGCGCCAATTGCTGGATTATCGCCAGCTGGCCAAACTCAAGGGCACCTACTCCGACGCCCTGCCGCTGATGGTCAACCCACGCACCGGCCGCGTGCACACCAACTTCAACCAGACCATCGCCGCCACCGGCCGCCTGAGCAGCACGGATCCCAACCTGCAGAACATCCCCGTCCGCTCGGAGTGGGGCCGGCGGATCCGCAAGGCCTTCACGGCCCCCGGTCCGGATTTCGTACTCATCGACGCGGACTACAGCCAGATCGAACTACGGCTGCTGGCGCACATTTCAGGGGATGCGGAGCTGGTGGGCGCCTTCCGCGAAGGAGCGGACATCCACACCCGCACGGCGGCGGCGATCTTCCACGTGGAAGAGAAGGCCGTGGACAGCGAGATGCGGCGCCAGGCGAAAGTGGTCAACTTCGGCGTGATCTACGGGATGGGTGCTTTCGCGCTGGCGGGCAACCTGGGCATCCCCATGGGCGAGGCCAAGCGCTTCATCGAGGAGTATTTCGCGCTCTACAAAGGCGTCTGGGACTGGACGCGGCTGGTGATCGAGAGCGCCCGGGAGCGCGGCTATGTGGAGAACCTCTTCGGCCGCCGGCGCTACCTGCCTGATCTGCTCTCCCAGAACCGCCAACTGCGCGAGGGCACGGAGCGCATCGCGGTCAACACGCCCATCCAGGGCAGCGCGGCAGACTTGATCAAGCTGGCCATGATGAAGATCGACGCCCGCCTGGCCACAGACCTGGCCGGCTTGAAGATGATCTCCCAGGTGCACGACGAGCTGCTCTTCGAGGCCCCGCGCGCCCGCGCCGCCTACTTCGTCGAGGAGATTCGCCGCGAAATGGAGACGGTGATTCCGCTGGCCGTGCCGCTGGTGGCTGAACCGGGAATCGGCGAGAACTGGCTGGAGGCGAAGTAGCCCCCAGCGCCCCCTTGGCAGCGGTCGTCATCTCCCGGCTTGACCGGCAGCGGATGCACAGCCGTAAATGCGGCTTGACAGTGCTCTGGCACCGGCCTGGCACCGACCTGGCACCGACATGGCACTGACCTGGCACTGACCTGGCACCGGCCTGGCACCGGCCTGGCACCGACCTGGCACCGGCCTGGCACCGGCCTGGCACCGGCCTGGCACCGACCTGGCACCGCTTGATCCCGGCATGGCCGGGGCCCATGTTTTCCACCTTTCTGCTTGCGCCAGAAAGGTGGAGCCAAAGAGGCGCTTTTTCTCAACGGCTAGAGTCAGGCCACCTCGCGGTGGCCTTCCGCTAGCCGCCGTTTGGGCTTCCTGCAACCATGTAGTTGGTTCCGGCTGACGCCGTCACCACCTGGTTCTGGTTCAGCCCTGCGGGCTTCACCTCGCGCAGCCAGCACGTCTTCGAGCCGTTACGCCTTCGTGCTCAAGCAGGTCCTTGGATGTGTCACGCGCAACCCAGGCCAGGACTTGTCCGGCCTCTGTGCCCCTGTGACTCTGTGGTGAGCTGTCAGCCAAGGGGGCTTACAGAGGGTCAGGTGATGCACCTGACCTTCTTTTTCTCCAGGCTGATCCAGATGAACCCGAGGACGATCAGCGGGTAGGTCAGGGCGCGGGACAGGCTGCGCCGCAGCTCGGCAACCCGTTCATAGTAGTCCACCAGGTAGCGCGTGCAGAGGGCCAGCTGGCCGGTGCGCTCGCCGACGGCCACCAGGGAGAGGACCATGCCGGGCTGGGTGGGGTCGGCCTCGCGCAAGGCCTCGGCCACGCCGCGACCGGCTTTCAAGCCCTGCAGAAAGCGCGCACTGAAGCGCCGCCCGGCCACGGGTCCGCGGCTGTGCAACACGCCCTCCAAGGCCGCCTCCAGCGAGAGGCTGCGCGAGGCACAGGTGTGAAGGAGTTTCAAGCGCGGCAATAGAAGCTGTTCACGGGAGTGAAAGGAAGCCATCGAGTTTCGTCCACCGTTGTGCCAGACTGATTGCCCGCAATGTACGATCCGCATCAGGTGGACGCGTGTTGTTCACGCCGCTTTTCAATACATGATATGTAGGATGGAATCGAACGCACGCTGTCTTGCTGAAGCAAGTCCTTTAGCTTCGCGCCGCCGGATCTTCTTCCCAGGACCAGCGGCTGATCTGCCGGCCTTCCGTGTCGAAGCGGTACACAATCACGCCCGTGTTGCCCGAGCCCGGGACCGCCTAGCGAATGCTGGCCGGCAGGTTCTGTTTGTTTGGAAGCTACTTTATGCCAATTTTAGGTCCTTGAAATCGATATGAATAAATACCGTCCCGCAAAGCTAATCGCATAGCATCCAACGATATGAATTACTGAAAACAAAGGATATAGTGGGGTTTTCAGCAAATCTTTTCTCAGTTTCTTTATTGACCTATTCACCTCAATTCTCCTGAAGAAGTAACTTCTTATCAAATAAGAAAGGACCATTTCACCTCCCTTTCTATCAGAATAATAACCACGCTCTTCAAAATACTTCTTCAAAGCGCCTTGCAAATCCTTATTGTAATAAATGTGATTCGTTTTAATGAAAACGATTAAATGGCACATACCTAGTGTGGCTATCAATGCGAACTGAATGACCAGGAATACACTATTGTCTAAACCGATCGCTCCAACACCAAACGATATCGCCAGTGAGTACACTATCAGCATTTTCCACTTTTTCGCAATCTTCTTCCTTTCAGAGACTATCTGCCCTATTACCACATCAATCTCATCTCCGACACAATGCATGTCATTAACTCCAATTTGTATTGCCATCACCTATCAGTAAAAGTCTTAGAATTCTCTCTGGAAAGTTCAAGTAATCCCCGAAGATCATTCCCAGTTTTGTTTTGTTCAATTTTTTCAGTTTTGTTATTTTCTGTTTTTGTAATATCGAAAGGAATGGCTGGTATTGGCGTAAAGCCAATTGCTCCCCCAAACTCAATTGAAGCGCCGGCTACATCATCACCTGATTCAGGCTCTGTGAATCCACCATATGCCTGAATCAGCTTAAATGGCGTATTGATTGATAATGAAAGACTTGAAGACGGGACATCGAAATCCCTCAAACTTTCACTTGCTGGCAGAATTCTAACTCCAAAAGCAGCGTCTACTGAAGGAATCGATGATACACCAGTAATTTCACTACTCGTTAACCTGGCGTCAAATCTAGGTGGCGAGACTCCAAATTCGATGTCCCATTGGAAAGATCTCCCTATCACCTCTACATTGTCGAAAGTAAAAGCCGCTTGAAAAGAAATTCCTGAGCATCCATCTTTATCTACACTTCCTACAGGGTTACTTTCAACATAACCATAAGAGGTTACCGATGCGAATTCTTCCGCCAGCGGATCCCGCTGCCACCACCGGCCCAGGCGCGGATCATAGAAGCGCGCGCCGTAATTCATGGTCTGCAGGCCGAAGGTAGTATCCAGGGGCTTGCCCGTGTAGCCCTCGGGCGTGGTCTTGGTGTCGGGGGACTGCGGCAGCTCGCGGCCGAAGGGCGTGTAGTCCATCGGGTTCTTGGGCATCCAGCCGATCACGCTGCGGTCATCCGGAACCGTGGTGTGGCTTTCCACTCGCAGGCGCGGGCTGCCCAGGTGGTCGTTCAACACAATCTCCCCGCGCAGGACGTCGCTCTCAAGCGGCTGCGTACCGGTCATGGGGGCGCGGGTCTGCGCCAGGAGGCCGCGGGCTCCGTAGGTGCTCCAATTGCGCGTCAGGCTGCCCGGCAGGGGCAGGTCGTCTGTGCCGCCTGAGTTCATGAACTCGCGCCGATACCAATTGCCTTGCTCTCCAGCCTCCGTCAACACGTTCACCAGGCGGTGGTCGAGCACCCCGTTCGCTATTCCCACCCGCGCATCCAGCCGACCCAGCGCGTCGTAGTAGCTCCACTCGTTGCCTTCCGTGCCTGCCACCTTCTCGCCCGTCACAGCGTCCAGTTCCCAGGACCAGCGGCTGATCTGCCGACCTTCCGTGTCGTAGCGGTACTCGATCACGCCCGTGTTGCCTGAGGGCAGCGCCAGCTTGATGGTCGCCGGCAGGTTCTGGTAGTTTGACACGATGTCCGTGATGGTCGCGCCTGTGCCGTTTGGCATGAAGCGCGGCAGGGCATCGGTCTTCAAGCAGAAGTGTCGGTGATGGTTGGAAGTCACGCGGCAAATGTACGGATCCATTCGCGCCGGTTGGTGTCAGGCACGGTGCCAGACACCGTTCTCGCACGCCCCCATCCGCCCGTGTGCGCTGCGCGCACCCGGCCGGCTTCTCCCGCGGGGCGCGGGGGAAGCTGTTCCACACTCCGGGACTTCCGTCATGCTCGACCCACGGGATCACCCATGTCCATTCTCCAGGCGCCTCGTAGCGCCTGGGCGGTGTGATTCCGGCAGCCAAGTTGCCAAGGTGCTGACCGGAGCACGGAGCCTGGGATCCCAGCTTTCGCTGGGATGACAGTCACTTTGCCATGGGATCCCCCGTTCAAGCCGGGGGATGACGAGCGACTCCCCCCATCCCGACCTTCCCCCACTTCGCGGTTAAGGTGTCGCGCCGGCGGAAGTGAAAGGAATGAGTGAGGTGAAGCCCGGAAGGGCTGAACCAGAACCTGGGTGAAGCCGTCAGGCGAACCAACTACCTGGAGACAGGAAGGAGCCGCTGCCGCCAGCGGAAGCCCGCCGGGAGGCGGGCTGAGTCTGGACGGCCGGTCAGGCCGGGTGAGAAAAAGCGCCTCTTTGGCTCCACCTTTCTGGCGCCAGCAGAAAGGTGGAAAACAAGGCG
>Ga0172380_10003907_pt1 | contig 19807 bp, 22 predicted proteins | sample Leawe162metaG_FD_119747 | JGI IMG/M metagenome (GOLD analysis project Ga0172380, IMG submission 119747) | Leachate microbial communities from a municipal landfill in Southern Ontario, Canada - Leachate well 162 metaG | ecosystem: Engineered > Solid waste > Landfill > Unclassified | place... | reverse complement strand
CAACCAACAGCCCCTCCGCGGATGGCCACTCTCGAGCAATGGGCTGATACACCGATGGGGTCGGTGGGGTCACGTCACTCATGCACGTGCGTCGGGCCCGCGCGCCCACGGAGGCTGGCATCACCGTATCCCCGGTTCAGGGGAGCGATTGCGGTTCGTCTCGATGAACGTCCGGAGGAGGTCGAGGTCGCTTGGCGTCGCTTGGAGGCGACGCCCCCATGAGACGGCGTAGAGGGCAACGTCGTTCGCCGGTCGCGGGGACAGGATGACGTCGCGGGAGTATTCGGTGGCAAGCGTCCTCAACGTCTCTACTCCCTCTGCGTCGACCAGGGCCGGCGAATACGCCAACCAGACGATGCCGTGCTCGAGGGCATGTATCAGGTAGCCGTCGTCCAGTGGGCTCTCGAAGACTCCAGTCTGGGCGGGAGTTGTGTAGTGGGGGCCGCCGGCGGGAGGGAGGGTCGCCGGAGCGCCAAGTGCGCCATCTTCCACGTGACCGGCCGCACCGCTTTCGACGACATCGCCGAGCAGTGGGCGATCCGATTGGGCAAAGCCGAGCGGTTGGCGGAGGAGGAGGAATCCGGTGACGATCACCGCGAGTGCGATCGCACCCACGACCGTCATACCTCCCCACGCTTCGAGCGGCCGAGACCGCTTCCTGCGATGGCCTGCGTGACTGCTGATCGGCGGCTGAGAGGTGCTCGTTCGGGCCCGTTGTCGTCGTCGTCTTCGAGCCATACTGTTCCGCCCACCTCCGCACGTATCCCGTGAGAGACATGGTACTACAGCCAGTAGTAACAACATGGTGGAGTTGGTTTTGGCCGATCCCCGCTGCGGAGTTGGGACAGGCGTGTCCACGCTTCCCCTCTCGCGTTGCGCCTTGCTCACGGGTAGTGGAAGGTTTGCTACTACGACACGGCGTAGTAGCGTGGGCAATCGCGAGCTGAGGCGAGGCGTACGAGCAATCTGATCGGGCGCAAGGCCCCGGCTACTGAAGGCAGTCCTGGATCGTTCGACCGAGGCGCTGCCGCTCAGGCCGCAGACTAGTAATGAGCCAGAACGATCGACGGCACGCTAACCCCGAAGCGCCCTCCGCCACCGAGCCGTCGATTGCGACGCGCACGTGTCCACGGCACACGGTCCCGGCGGGGTGCGCCGGTGCTCGAGTTCGGGTTCGTGACCGTGCTCCTTGTCCTCGTGGTCGTGGTCGGCGCGTTCCCTATCACGGTACCGCCGCTGAGAACTGACGTTGTCCCGGGCGCACAGCGCTTCACCCTACCCGGGCTTGCGGCTGCGATTCCGTCCCCCGAGCCTGTCCGCGAAGTAAGTCAGCCATTCAGCCTCACCCGCCCGTCCGCCCACGAAGGGGGGCCGACGGTTCGCGCTCTGGCGAGTTCGTCGCGTGGGCTCGCCGCCGAGTCCGAGCTTCCTCCCGAGTTAACAGGGCGGGAGCAGCGCGGTTCTGAGCGCGTGCCACTGTACTTCGAGTATGAGGTGCAGCCGGGGGACACGGTTTCGGGTGTCGCCACGCGCTTCGGCGTGAGTGCTGACTCTGTTAGCTGGAACAACCTGGACGTAAGGGACCTCCATGTCCTGACGCCCGGGCAACGTCTCCAGGTGCCCGCAACGGACGGCATCCTGCATCCGGTGCGAGTGGCAGAAACCGTGACACAGATTGCGGCGATGTATGACGCTGATTGGCGGGATATCGTCGAGTTCGCGGGGAACGGCCTCGCGCTCGATCCTAACAATCTCGCAGCCGGTTCCCTCATCCTGGTCCCCGGGGGCCGGATGCTCGCGACGGGCATCGCACAGGAGCGTCCGTCAGCACAGGTCGACACCGGCTGGGTCTGGCCGCTCCAAGGTCGGCTGACATCGCTCTTCGAGTCCAGCCATCCGCTTGGGATCGATATTGCTGCCCCGTTGGGCTCTCCCCTTGTCGCAGCGCGTGGTGGTGTCGTGACATTCGCCGGCGGCGACCCGTGTTGCTCGTACGGTCTCCACGTCATTGTCGACCACGGTGACGGCTACGAGACTGTCTACGCTCATCTCGATTCGTTCGCCGTCGCTGTAGGCGACGCGCTGAGCGCCGGTGATGTTGTTGGTTACAACGGCCTCACCGGCCTCACCACGGGGCCTCACATCCACTTCGAACTCCGTCGGAACGGCGTCTACCAAGACCCCCTGAGCTACCTGCCCTAACCGGGCGTCCCGGTTACGGTTTCGTCCAGAACGCTCCTCTCTTCATTGATGCGCTGGGTCACCCTCGGGCACGAGGCGTTCACTGGACGTGGAGCAACATCAGCGAGCCGCGGTTTCGACCTCGTGTCCGCGAGGAGGACGTGCGGAAGGGTGGCTGAGCATCCACGGAGCGCATCGATGGTCGAACGGTGACTGGCTCCGGTCGTCCCCGCTGTTCAAATCAGCACCTGTTCCTCATCTGATGGATCACGGAGTCCGATGACGAGCCCAGGCGACCACGGGGTACCCAGCGCCGGAAGGAGCCACCGATCGACCCCGATCCGCCCCGCCACCTTCCATGCGAGGACCACGAGGATCGCGAGCGCGAACATGACTGGATTCGTCGATGCCGTCCCGGCCAGCAGGAAGTTGAAGTTCATGAAGGCTGCGCCTAGGGCTGCGAGCCCGGTCAGCAGGCCGATGATGAGCGCCAGGCCCGCGATGACCTCACCCCAGGCGACAACCCACGCCATCCAGTCGTACCAGCCACGTTCGAGCATGAACTGTAAGAAGTCGCGGTACCAGTCATACGTGATCTGGGGCCGGCCGGCCTCTGGTACCTCGATCGCTCGGATCCAGTACCCCTCGAGCGCGCTTCCACCGTCAAGCCATCCCTCGCCTCGCACCTTTCCCCATCCTGAGCCCAGCCATTGCCAACCCAGATAGAACCGCACAAGCAGCCAGAGGGGCGCGAAACGCGCGTTCCCGAAGAGCGAGGTGTACCAGCGAGGGTCGGGGAACTGCTCCGGACGCGCCCGGTTCAATTCGCGTAGTGCGCTCATCGTGACTCCCCCTCGACAGCCAGGAGTCGCTCGCCGACCAGCCACATTGCGACGACCGCAACCAGTACCGGGAATGCTCCCCAGAGCGGATCCCAGTACTCCGTCGCGACAAGCGCGAGGGCTGCGACCAGAAGCCAGGCAACGATTCCTGCAACTGCCCTGACTGCGTCGGTCCTCACAGTGGCACCTCATGTCCTTCAGCAGCGGAGGGCCCCGGACGCGCTGAGACGTGCCGGGGGGAGGGGATCGCTCGGGCTCTTGCCTAACGTGCCGTATACCCGCCGTCGATCACCAACTCGCTTCCGGTCACGAACTTTGACTCATCGGAGGCGAGGTACAGGATGCCATAGGCGATATCGTCTGGCTCTCCTGGATGGCCCAGCGGGTGCGCGTCATCCAACGCCCGCCGCCCGGCGTCCAAGTCGCCCTGTTCACGCAGGAAGTTCTCCACCATCGGAGTCCAGATGAAGCCTGGGTGGACCGAGTTCACTCGAATCCGGTTCGGCGCGTACAGCAGGGCATCGGTCTTACTCATGAGCCGGACCGCGCCCTTCGCCGCGTGGTACGGGGGAGCATCCGGAGCACCGACGAGCCCGTAGATCGAGGACAGGTTGACGATACTGCCCCCGCCAGCGGCGAGCATGTAGGGGATCGCGTGCTTGCTGCAGAGGAACACGCCGGTCACGTTGATCGAGATGACCTGCTCCCACTCCCCGCGCGTGATCTCGTGGGTTGGTTTGTTTACACCTGAAATGCCAGCGTTGTTCACGAGCACGTCCAGCGCCCCGAATTCGTCCACGACCTCCTGGAACGTGCGTTCGATCTTGTCCTCGTCGGTAGTGTCGAGTGACCAGAATCGTGCACGACCGCCTGTCGAGCGGATCGCCTCAGCGGCCTGTGCTCCAGCCTCGGTTTGGATGTCCGTAAGCGCCACGGCGGCCCCTTCGCGGGCAAGTAGTTGCGCGGTGGCGAGGCCAATGCCAGAGGCAGCACCCGTCACGACCGCAACTTTGTTCTCCACTCGTGCCATGTCAGCAATCTCCGTACTTGTCGCTCCGCCCTGTAGGCAGGCTACGCGCGTGGGAATGCCGGCTGAAACTACCCAAACGGGTAGTCCGAGGAGACCTTTTACGTCGCATCAGGTCTGGTCTGCTGGATTCCTCCCGACGAGCCCCCCGTTACTCGGCTCCACGGAAGATGTGACCCGGGAAGCGCGGAGTGAAGACTCCCGGGTGCTGCGGAGCGCCGGCCCGTGCCCGAGAACTGCACGTGCGACCGTTCCGCCAGGAGGCCAGCTCAGAAGGAAGGCCTCTGTGGGGCGCGGCTGTCCGGGCATCAGGTCAGCGCGTCACTCGAGCGCGGCCTGGAGTTCACGCTCCTCGGGCCCCCAGAACGTCTTGATGTAGGCCAGCACCGCGCGGATCTCGTCGTCGCTCAGCTGGTCCCCCCACGCGGGCATCCCGGAGCGGAACCCCTCGCGTCCGTACACCGCCTGCCCGCCGCGGCGGATGATGTCGAGGAGGACATCGTCGGAATGGTGCCACGTGTGCCCCGAGGCGTCGTGAGGAGGAGCAGGGTAAGTGCCGTCCTCGCGCGGCGAGCGCCAGTTCGGCTCTCCTTCGCCCTCGCGACCGTGGCACGTCGCGCAGTTCGCCTGGTACACGCGCTCGCCGAGCATGATCGTCGCCTGATCGACCGATCCCTCGTCCCCGTCGCTTGGGCCATCGTTGCCACACGACGTGAGCACCAAGACCCCCAGGAAGACCACGATCAGACTGACGGACACGAGGACTGGTCGTCCGCCGCCCGACAGATCGGAACGCCCGCTACGTACGGTGCGGAGTGCGCGGGCCGCTGTCCTCGACGGTGCGTTCAACTTGGATCCGTCGGCTCGTCCCCGACCTCATCGAGTAGCCTGCGCAGCTTCTCCTCGGACAGCAAGCCGTCATAGCGGGCATACATCTGAGGGCCGGGCGCGATGAAGAAGGCCGTGGGCAGGCCCTGCACGCCATACTCCACGTAGACCTCCCCTTCCGCGTCTCGAGCGAGTGGGAAGGTCAGTCCGTGCCGCTCGACGAACGCCCGGGCGTCCTCCTCGCGGTCCCAGATGTTCACGCCCAGGAACATCCACCCGCGGTCGCGGTACTCGGGCCAGAGGGCCTCGATGAGTGGCGCTTCCTCCTCACAGGGGATGCACCACGACGCCCAGAAGTAGAGGAAGACGGGCTGACCGGCGTACTCCTGGAGCGCGAAGCGTTCGCCATTGAAGCGCTGCAAGCTGAAGTCGGGAGGAACGCCGAGGTCCCCGTCAGTCCGGCCTTCCTGAAGTCCGCCGACCCCCTGGGCCATCGCAATCCCGAGGACGGCAAGCACCGCCAGGAGGAGGGTGCCGAGCGCCGCGGACACGAACCGGGGTTGAACCAAGCCACGCATCAGGTCGACCAATGCGTGAGGCGGTTGGGCAGCGCGACCATCAAGCGCAGCCCGTGCCGGCTCGCGCTGCTGGGAGCGGCGAGGCCGTGCTGGTGCACGAAGCGGTCGGCCGAGCTCGGGGCGGAACTGTCGCCGCTGGCCCCGCTCAGCACGACGGCTACGACCGCGGCTCCAGCAACCGCCGTGCCCATGGCCGCGAAGATGAGCGTACGGCCCGTGACACGAGGCCACTGCAGCCGCGCCCGCCGCTGCCGTCGTCTCGATGCCACGTTCTAGTCCTGTTCCGCTGACCTGGCGAGGTGGGCCAGGGCGGCGTCAAATTCGCGCGGTCGAAAGCCGGCAAGCCACTGTGTGCCGATACGCGTCACGGGAGTGGTCAGGTAGCCGCGATCCTCGATCTCGCTGAGCGCGACCGGATCCGCGAACACATCACAGACCTCGAATGTAACCCCGCGGTCAGTGAGGTAGCGCTCCACGGAACGACAGGCGGTGCAGTGGGGCTGGGTGTACAGCACGATCGCGGTCGCCTCGTGGGCGTGCCGCGGCGCCGAGGGGTGCTCGCTCATGTCAATGCCTTCCACCAGTACCAGGTCACATAGGCGCCCGTGAACACCAGGGCGAGGTTCGCGAAGCCGTGCACGTACGGGAGCAGTCCGCCGACGAACCGAACCACGGGCTGCCGGGCCACGGCGACGCTGGCGGCGACGAGCATCAGCACGACGCCCATCCCCGCCCCGTATTCCATGAAGCGCCATGCGGAGGTGGCGTAGTCACTCTGCCCGGTGAAGACGCTGCCCATGACCAGCATGAAGATCGGAAGCGTGCAGCCCAGCGAGACTAGGGCATACGCGAACCCAAAGAGCAGGACGCCGCGGGCGGTCCGGGATCGGCTCACGCGCACTCCAGAGCCCAGGTTCGCGAAGACCGACCGGCGGGTGACGAGCTGATACCCGCCGAAGGCGACGAGGGCCAGCCCGATCCCGAGCCCGGCCCAGTACGTCCAGCCGATCAGCTGCCGCCCGGCGATCGTCACAGCCAGCCCGACGAACCCAAAGGTGACGACGAAGGCGATCGAGACGAGCAGCCCCATCTGTCCCGCCCGCACGAGCCGACCGGCGAGGCCGCGCGGTGCGCCGTCCTCGGTGCCGAAGTAGAAGACCGCGAACGAGGGCAGCATGATGAAGCCACATGGGTTCACGGTGGCCACCATGCCAGCGCTGAACGCGAACGACACGGGGAGCGAGCGTGTCCATCCGGTGAACAGATTGATCCAGTCGTTGGCGTACTCCGTGACGAGGTTGAAGACGCTGTCAGGGCTCATGAGTTCAGACGGTGCGTCTGAGGCTCCGCCGTGGTTCCTCGCTGCATGGTTTGGCGCCCCATGAGTGATCCCCGTTCCTCTACCATTGAGCCTACGTTTCCTGCTGACTGGAAGGTCAACGCGGTGACTCGGGGGACCGATGAGAATTGGACAACTGGCTCGGGCTTCGGGGTTCCCGGCGAAGACCATCCGCTACTACGAGGCACTCGGGCTACTGCCGGAACCGAGCCGTGAGGCGTCGGGCTATCGGTCGTACGAGTCGTCCCAGCTACGGCGCCTCGAACTGATCCGTCTGGCAAAGACCGCAGGCCTGAGCCTGGCGGAGATCGCCGACATCCTGAGTGCCGGTACTGGTCCGGGAGTGGACTGTGCCCACGCCGTCGGCCTCCTCACGGAGAAACTGAAGCAGGTACGGCTCCAGATCATCGAACTTCAGCAACTCGAGGCTGCACTGGAGCACACGATCGAGGCCCACCGTCGAGACGAGCTGCCCGCCTCCGTGAGCCCGGATGACTGTCCTGTGATCGAGCGGGCTGCACGGGAGCGTGCGCGGGCGATGGAAGAACTCCCCGCGCGGTAGCAGCCCCTGGACGATCGGGAGGTTCAACTGCGGTGTTGGTGCTCGCGGTCATGCGGGGCACTGGAAGCCCTCGACCGGTTCCGTCTGCAGGGTTTTGGCCCAACCTCTGTAGTCGCTTGACCTTCCAGTCGACCGGTAGGTTTACCCTCTATGTGGCGGATCGGCTGGCAGCACGACGCCGAAAGGGGCGCTTCAGATGACGAGCGACGAGCAGGTCACTGACCCGGTGTGTGGCATGAAGATCAGCAAGGCGGATGCCGTCACGACGGTCGAGCATGACGGACAGACGTACTACTTCTGCAGTCAGGACTGTGCGGATAGCTTCCGCGAGTCGCCCGAGGACTACGTCTAGCGCCAGCATCACGACCGGGAGGCGGGGTCGATGCTGCTAGGACCGCTCGGGGTTGCGCTTGCCGTCTTCATCGCCGCGCTGATGGCGGTGCTGCTCGTTGAGCGCGCTGGCGAGCCGGCTGCTCACGGGGCGCCCTCACCTACCGAGCGCGTCCCGTTCGCTGGCGTCCTGCCGCCGCAGGTCCATGCTTGGAGCCGGTACCACGCGCGCTACTACGTGATGGCGCTTGTCTTCCTCGTCTTCGACATGGAGATGGTCTACATGTATCCGTGGGCGGTCGTGTTCCTGCGCGAGGGTGGGATCGCGATGGTCGAGATGGCGATGTTCATCGCGATCCTGCTGCTTGGGGTGCTCTACGCCTGGCGCGAGCGATCGCTCGAGTGGTCCTGAGGCGACTGCTCACCCGCCTCGCCGCAGGCGCGCCCGTGCCTGTGCTGCCCGTCGCTGGCCTCGGAATGCGCGATGCGCTCCGTGAGCTTCGGATCCGCCCTGAACTCCGTCCGGTCGATGTCCCGGCGGCCGCGAGCGTGCTCGTAGCTGCCGGGAGCCTTCCCGAAGAGTTCGGCGACCCGCTGGCGCTTCTGCACGACGGCATGCCTCACCCGCGGGCCGTCGTCTGGTGGAACCCTGGGAACTCAGCCGGTCCGCTCCTCCGACGGTTTGCCGATCCGACGGTGGTCGATGGCTCCGCAGACGAACTGGTCTCCGCGGTCGTCCGTGTCCGCCGCGAGCTGTACTCAGGGCACCGGCCTTCCAGTGAGCCGGTGCTCGCCGAGACCGGGCGTGCCCCATGGGAAGGGGTGGGGCCGTACGGGCAGGGCGGCTCAGGAATGACGGGAGGCGTCCCCTATGGCCGTCCGCTGGCCGAGGTCGCCCCGGACCGGGACGGCCTCCGGTTGGACGTGGTCCCGCTGACCGTGGGGCCGTTCTTTCCGCAGTTCCCGCCCGGGCTGCGACTCGAGGCGACGTTCAGCGGTGACGTCGTCGTCGATTGCCTCCCACTCGTGAACCCGTTCGTCGATATCGCTCATCACGCTCTCCCCGTCCGCCCGGGGCTCGACGTCTTCTTTCGCGCGCTCTTCGAGCCGGTCCCCATCGCCGAGCTGGAGTTGGCGCGTGCCCGCGATCACCTGGTCTGGCTCGCGGATGCCCTTTCCGCGCACGGCCTGCCCGCGCTCGGCGTACGCGCCTTGCGGCTGACACATGAGTTGGAGGGGACAGCTGCTGTGCCGGGCGTCCGCCGACTATCCCGCGCCATTGAGTGGTCGCAGGTGCTGCGCTGGTCCACGCGCGGAGTTGGTCGCTTCGACGCCGCAGGGCGAACGAGCCTTGGCGGCTGCGGACCCGTGGCACGTGCTGCCGGACTGCCTGACGACGCGCGTATGGAGGATGCCACCTACCGCGCGCTGGGGTTCGAGCTGATCGTGCAGGATGGCGCTGACGCGGCAGCACGTTGGCGACAGCGGCTGGCCGAAGTCGTGCAGTCGCTCGCGCTCGCGAAGCGCGCCGGCGCGCAACGGAGCGAGGTCACCGGACAGGTCGAGTCCCCTCGCGGACTCCTGACGGCCGGGAGCGCTCCGGCGAGCCGGCTGCTGCCCCTGCTGCCCGGGCTCTTGGAGGGGCTTGAGTGGGGCGATGCTGTCGCGACGATCGTCAGTCTCGACATCGACCTCGAGGAAGCCGGGCTGGCCGAGCGGCTGGCTTCAGCGCAGGCCGGTGCGACGTGAGGCCGGCGGCCCCGCTCGAACTCGCCGTGCCGCTCGTCGGCATCGTGGTGGTAATCGGCGTGTACGTCGTGGCGGTCCTCGACCAGGCGATTAGCGAGCTGGTCGGAGGCGGGACGCTGCGCTGGCGGCGGGTCGCCTTCGATCCACTGCGCTCGGCCGCCCACCTCGTCACGCAGCAGCGACGCACGACCGAACGCCCTGATACGCCGGGATGGATCCTCGCTCCTGCTCTGCTGTCGGCGCTTGCTGCCCTCGCTCTGGCCATGGTGCCGCTCGGCCCAACGACGGTCGCCGCCGATCCCGAGACCGGGTTTGTCGTGTTCTCCGCGGCGATCGCGTTTGTGATGATCGCGGTGTATCTGCATGGCTGGTCGCCCAACTCCCTCTTCGCGCTCCACGGCGCGTACCGCTTCGGTGCACAGGCGCTCTCCCTGCAGATCCCGTTCTTGCTGGCGATGCTCGCGACGACGCTGCCGGCGGAGTCACTCTCGATCGTCGACATCGTCCAGGCCCAGGAGTCACTCTGGAACGTCGTCCGGCAGCCGTTGGGGTTGCCGCTCTATCTCGTCGTGGGGGTTGGTGCGAGCTTCTGGGGGCCCATGAACCTCCCCGATGCCGCCGACCTCGCCGGCGGCACGGGGGTTGAGGACTCCGGTGTCGCACGACTGCTCTGGAAGTCGGCCCGTTCCGCCATGCTCGTGGCTGTGGCAGCGATGGGGGCCACGGGCTTCCTCGGCGGCTGGTGGGGGCCGTGGCTGCCCGGAGCGGTGTGGGTCATCCTCAAGACGCTCGTGTTGCTGGTGGTGTTGATCGCCGCCGGCCACCTCTTCGCCCGAGTGCGGGTCGAGGCCTTCGTCGTCGTGGCGTGGGCGCTCCTCATCCCGCTGGCGCTGCTCAACATCTTCGTGTCCGGGGCGGTGCTGCTGTGACCGACGCGCTGGTCGCGGACGTACTCTTTGGCGCCTTCGCCCTCGGCAGCGTGATCACCGGCTGGCGGGTGTTCCGCACCGACTCGATGATGCGCGCGGCCTTCTTCCTGCTCGCGTCGTTCGCGGCCGTCGGCGGCATGCTGGTGATCCTCGGCGCGGAGTTCCTGGGGATGGTGCTCATCCTGATGATGGCGGGCGAGATGCTGGTCATGGCGATCGTCATGGTCATGTTCATGATGAATCCCGCCGGCCTGAACCCGATGTGGATGGTGCACCAGCACCGGGTGGCGGTCGCGGCCGGCGTCAGCTCTTTCCTGGCGATCGCGAGCCTGGGGTTCCTGGTCGACTTCCGGGAGGACCCGAACGTGCAGCCCGAGATGGCGACCGTGGAGCTGGGCATCGAGCTGCTTGGCGACTCCATGCTGGTGTTCCAGACTGCGGGCGTCCTCCTGCTTGCCACCATGATCGGTGCCGTCGCGATCGCGAGCAGCCGGGGGCGCTTCGGCGCCGCTGAGGAGGGTTCGGAGGAGCCAGCGCTCGACCCCGAGGACCGAGCGGCATCGTGATCACGGTCGAGTTCGTCCTGATCGTCGCCGGTGCGCTGTTTGGCGTGGGCGTCTATGGCGCGCTGAGCCAGCAGTCGTTTGTGATGCTGATGATGGGGCTCGAGCTCATGATCAATGGCGCGATCCTGGCGCTTGTCGGGTTCTGGGCGTTCAGCGCCGGCGGGAACCCCCAGGGTCAGATGCTCGCGATCGTGTTCATGACGGTGATGGCGGTCGAAATGGCGATCGGCTTCACGCTTGTCACCAACGTCTACCGTGTGCGGCGGGCCGATATCACCGAGAAGCTCCGACGGTTGCGCGGGTGAGCCTGCTCGCGCTGCCGCTGATCCCGTTGAGCGGCGCGGTGGCGCTGCTCGTGTTACACGGGCGCCCGCGGCTCCTCGGACCACTGGCGGTACTGGTGCTACTCGCGACGCTCGTCGTCGCGCTGTGGGCGGCGACGGCCGAGTCGACGGCGTCCTGGGCGTGGAGCCCAACGCTCACCCTGGACCTCGCCGTTGCCGACTTCAGCCGGGTCATGGTGGTCCTCGTGCCGGCCATCGCCGCACCGATTGTCGCGTATGCCGCCGCGACGGAGGACGAGGGCCGCGCGCGCCTGCTCGCGCTGATGGTGGCCTTCGTCGGGGCGATGCTGCTGCTCGTCACGGCGGCCGACTTCCTGACGCTATTGATCGCCTGGGAGCTCGTCGGGGCGGCGTCGTGGGCCCTGATCGGCCATGACTGGCGGGATGGCGAGAACCCCCGGCAGGCAGCACGCGCGTTCGTCACGACGCGCATCGGCGATCTGGGCCTCTACCTCGCGGCAGGCGTTGCCTTCGCCGCGACGGGCGGTATCACCTTCGACGGGCTCGCCGGTATCGATGGCCGCGCGCTCGACGCGGTCGCTGCCGGTGTCCTGCTGGCCGCTGCGGCGAAGTCCGCGCAACTGCCATTCTCGCCCTGGCTGTTCTCCGCCATGGCCGGGCCGACGCCCGTTTCAGCACTCCTGCATTCGGCCACGCTGGTCGCCGCCGGCGCGTACCTTCTCATCCGCCTCGCCCCGATGCTCGAGCCCGTCGGCTGGTTCCTGCCGGCGGTCACCGCGGTCGGTCTTGCGACCGCCCTCGTCGGCGGGGTTGTTGCGAGCGTGCAGACGCAGGTGAAGCGCGTGCTCGCCGGCTCCACCGCCGCACAGTACGGGCTGATGTTCGTCGCCGTCGGCGCCTCCTCGACGGCCGCGGCGGGATCACACCTGGTGGCCCATGCGGCGTTCAAGTCCCTGTTGTTTCTCGGCGCCGGGATCGCGATCCATGCGGCGGCGACGAACCAACTCGCCGGGATGCGCCTCGGCCGGGTGCTGCCGCGCGCGGCCGTGCTGTCCGCCGTCGGTGCACTGGCGCTCGCCGCCGTCCCGCCGATCGGCGCGGCATGGAGCAAGGAGCACGTCATCGCCGCCGCGGTGCACGCATCGCCGTGGGTGGGGGCCGGCGCGTTCACGGCGGCCCTCCTGAGTGCCTTCTACGCGACGCGCTATCAGCTCCTCGTGTACGGGTCAGGGGAGGATGCCAGGGTAGGCAGGACGGGGGGCGTCGAGCTCGCGAGCCTCGCCGTGCTGGCGACGCTCACGTTGTTGCTGTCCGCGCTGTGGCTGCCCGGCGCCGGCGCGGTGGTCGAGGACCTCGTGGTCGGGGCGCTCGAGGCGAGCGCCCGGTGGGAACTGCTGGTGGCCCTCGCCCTGATCGCGCTCGCCGTTGGGACGGCCTGGTGGCTGTGGCAGCGCGACCGCCTGGAGGGGCTCGGAATATCGCCGGGTGTGCAGGCCGCCGCGGGCGACTGGCTCGGCGTGCCGGCGGCGACGAGGCTTCTGATCGAACGTCCGGTCTGGTGGCTCTCGCGACAGCTGGCTCGCCTCGACGACCGCGTGGTCGACGCCGGCGTCCGTGGTGTAGTGGCACTCGTGCGCTCCGTCTCGCGCCTCCTCGGCCGCTTCGACGATCGCGTCGTCGATGCGGGCGTGCGTGGCGTGGCTGCGTTCGCGCGCGCCCTCTCGCGGCTCTCCTCGCTCCGCGGGGAGTGGACGATCGATGGGACGGTGCGAGCGCTCGCGGCGGCAACGATGCTGACAGCGACGGGCTCCCGGATCACCGACGACCGGGCAGTGGACGCGGCCGTCGAGCAGGGCGCACGCCTCATCGGCACGGCGGGCGTGCGCAGTCGCCGGCTCCAGACGGGCATGAGTCATCACTACTACGTCGTCGCGGGCGCCGGCTTCGCGGTGATCGTGGCCATGCTGGCGCTGTTCGGACTGTGACGAGGGCGAGGTTACGGATGACCCCGAGTGGAGTGACCCGATGCTGACCATGACGATCTTCGTCCCGATCCTGGGCGCCGTCGCCTTCGCGCTCGTGCGGCGTCCCGCCGCAGCCGAGGCGCACGTGGTGGCCGCCGAGGGGCAGCGGGCCGCCTCGGCGGAAGGCCCGCCTGGCGAAGTCACCCCTGACGAGGTGCCCCCGGAGCAGCGTCGCCACGAGCGGCGGTTGCAGGCCATCGCCACTGCGATCGCCGCGGTGCCCCTCGTCCTGCTCATGGTGACGTGGCTGCGCTTCGAGGGTACCGGTGCCTTCGAACTCGTCGAGGCGGCAGAGTGGATCCCGACGCTGGGCATCGGATACCGCGTCGGTGTTGACGGGCTCTCGCTGCCGCTCGCGGCGATGACGGCTCTGGTGTTCGTGGTCGCGATCGCCTATCCGGTCGATCTGCGCGGGCGCCCAGGGCCGTACTTTGCGCTGATGCTCTTCATGGAAGGCGTCTCCATCGGGCTGTTCCTCGCCCTCGACCTCTTCCTCTTCTTCGTCTTCTGGGACCTTTCGCTCGTGGCGATGTACTTCCTGATCGGCGCGTGGGGGCACGGCGACGCCCAGCGCTCCGCGCTCAAGTTCTTCGTCTACACCTTCGCCGGGTCGTTGCCGCTGCTCCTCGCGATCCTCGGGCTCTACCTCACGACTGATCCGCGCACGTTCGACATGGCCGAGATCATCCGTCAGCAGCCGTTGCCCGCGGGTGGCCTCTACGCCGCGCTGGTCTTCCTCGGCTTCTTCGTCGGCTTCGCGATCAAGACCCCGCTCGTGCCGTTCCATACCTGGCTGCCCCCCGCCCACGTCGACGCCCCGGCACCGGCGTCCGCCGTCCTCGCCGGCGTGCTGCTGAAGATGGGGACGTACGGATTCGTGCGCATTTTGATGGCGATGATGCCCGGCACGTTCGCGGACTTCGCGCTCCCGCTCGCGGTGCTCGCCGTGGTGGCGATCGTCTATGGCGCACTGGTCGCGCTCGCGCAGACGAACCTCAAGCGCCTCATCGCGTACACGAGCGTGAACCACATGGGCTACGTCATGCTCGGGCTGGCGGCCGCCGGCGCGTCCCTGGACGGCGCCGCCGAAGCCCAGGCAATCGCGCTCACTGGCGCCACCACGGAGATGGTGGCCCACGGACTGATCACCGGCGCCCTCTTCCTGATGAGCGGCTCCATCCTGGCCCGCGGCGGCACCTACGAAGTGGCGGAGTACGGCGGGCTAGCCGGGCGCGCCCGGCTACTCACCGGGGCGACGGTGCTCGCCGCGTTCGCGAGCCTCGGGCTGCCCGGCCTCGCGGGGTTCGTGGCCGAATTCCAGGTGTTCGCCGGGGCGCTGGCCGTCTATCCCTGGCTGGCCGGAATCGGCCTCGTCGGCATCGTGATCACCGCCGCGCTGTTCCTGCGCATGCTCCAGCGGCTCTTCCTCGGTCCGCTGCCCGAGCGCTGGCGCACGTTCCCTGACCTGACACGGACCGAGACGTTCGGCCTGAGCACGCTCCTGATCCTCGTCGTCATCATCGGCGTGTACCCGATCTGGCTGCTCGAGGTGATCGACTCCTACGCCGGCCCACTGGTCGGACGCTGATGCCATCCGGTGGCGGGACCACCGACATGGACATGGCGGCGATGGTCGCCGACGTCGTCCCCGAGATCGTGCTGGTCGTAGGCGGGATCCTGGTGCTGCTGTTCGCGGTGCTGGGGCCGCGCCGCTGGCAGACCGGCGCGGCGCTGCTCGCCCTCGTCGTCGTCGCCCTCGCGGCGGTGGTCAGCGGCGCGATGCTCGACGGGGCGGACACGCTGACCTTCGCCGACACCTACGCGCGCGACGGGGTTGCGCTCTGGTCAAAGCTGATCGTGCTCGCCGTCACCGCCGGGGTGATCGGGCTCTCAATCCCCTGGTTCCGCAGCGACCCTCGCCACGGCGAGTACTACACGCTGCTGCTCTTCTCCGCGCTGGGGGCGATCCTGCTGGCCGGTGCGACCGACCTGAAAGAATTCGTGCTCGCGCTGGTGCTGTCGTCGGCCACCGGGTTCGTGCTGGTCGCGTATCACCGACAGTCGTCTCCCGCGTCCGAAGCGGCGATCAAGTACTACCTCCTCGGCGCGTTCACGAGCACCAGTCTGCTGCTCGGGGTGGCGCTCCTGTATGGACTGGGCGGATCGACCACGCTGCCCGGGCTGGCCGAAGGGCTCGACGACGGTGGTGGGGCGGCACTCGTCGTCGGCGTTGGGCTGGTCGTCCTCGCGCTCGCGTTCAAGATCGGCGCGGTGCCCGTACACGCGTGGATGCCGGCCGTGGCGCAGGGTGCGCCGGTGCCGGTGGCAGCGTTCGTGACATCCGCGCCCAAGGTCGGTGGGTTCATCTTCCTGGCGCGGCTCGTCGTCGCCCTGCCGCCCGAGGTGATCGAGTGGCGTCCGCTGGTCGCGGTGCTTGCCGCCGCGACGATGACGCTCGGGAACCTCGCGGCCCTCTGGCAGGACGACGTGCGCCGATTGCTCGGGTGGTCCGCGGTGTCACAGACGGGCTACGGGCTGATGGCCGTGGTGGCCCTCGATCGCAGCGAACTGGCGATGCCGGCACTGCTGTTCTTCCTGCTCGCGTACGTCGTGGCGAACGTCGCCGCCTTCGGAGTGGTGACCGAGTTGCGTGGGCGCACGGCCCTCGATGCCTACCGCGGGCTGGCGCGCGCGCGTCCGTGGCTCGCGGGCGCGATCGGGCTCAGCTTCCTCTCGTTCATCGGCGTGCCTCCACTGGCGGGGTTCGTTGCGAAACTGCTCCTGTTCGCTGTGGCGATCGAGGTCGGCTACACGTGGCTCGCCGTGGTCGCGGCGATCAACACCGTCATCTCCATCGTCTACTACGCCCGCTTCCTCGCGCCGATGTACTTCGGTGGTATCACCGGACCGGTGCCTGTGCTCGGTCGGTGGGCGGCGGCCATGACGCTCGTCTTCACCATGGCGACGGTAGCCATCGGCATCGGCGCCGAGCCGCTGATCGATGCGTTCGAGGCCGCGGAGCTTGCGGGACGGTAGGGCAACGCGGTCGGAGAGAGGTGCGGGGAAGCCCGGAAGACCGAACGAGGTCATCACGGCCTTCGGTATGGGTATCCGGGGTGGCGACGGGCCGTCGCCGCGAGTAGGTGGGCAGCAGGAGTGAAATGGGCTCGGCAACCAAGGAACGCCCTCGCGAGGGCGTTCCTTGGTTGCCGAGCCAGCAGAAAGCACGGGCATCGGAGGGCGCTACGCGCGCTCAATCTTAAGCCCACAGCATCGCGTCGCCTGGTCACCGACAGCGGGTCTTGCGCCCTTCGTCACCGTGATTACGGACCCAGAGCCCTCGTTCGGGCGCCGGTACGTCTCACCTTCTTGCAGCGCGGTGGTCGCGCTCCTCTCCTCGTCGCTTTCGCTGGTGCCGACCCTCGCCTCAGCAGTTGCCGCAGCAGTGCTTGTCGCAGCAGCAGGATTCACAACGAATCATCGCCAGCCTCCTCTCTCGTAGCTGTCAGTGTGATGAGGGCACGTGGCGGCTCGCCCGTTCCCAACTGTCCCGCGAGGTGTGCGAGTCGTTCATCGAGGAACCGCAGTTCCTCCATTCGCTGGCGGAGTTCCCGACGCTTCTCAATGACTGCTGTCGTAAGTTCGCCCGAAACTTCATCGCAGCGACCTGCGGCGCACATGCTCGCCAGTTCAGCGGCCTGCTCTAAGGGCAGGTCGAGTCGTCGCAGGCCGATGAGCAGCCGGAGCCGGTCCGCGTCGGCTTCCGAGTAATTTCGATACCCGTTGTCCGTTCGCGCGGGAGGAGGGAGCAGCCCACGCCGCTCGTAGAAGCGAATCGTGTGAGTGGTCATCCCGAGTTGCCGCGCGAGCGCCGCGATGTTCATGAATCGACGGTAGACGTTAGAGCGACTCAAAGGTCAAGGACTGCGCTTCGGGGGTGATACCCCTCTGGTACTGGCATCCACGTGAGGTAGTGCGGCGGCGGACTTGGACTAAAGCCGCGCCGCCGTGAGGAGACTCGGTACAACTCAGCCGGGCTGCGCTGCGCTGCGCGGTACGGGACCGTGCTGTTAAGCGTCCGCGGTATATGGCGCGACCAGCGCCCGCAACTCGTCGGCCGGCTCCACGTCGATGATCGCGCGTAGCCGCGTTCGGAAGTCGCGGTTAGGGCCGCACCAGCTGTCCGCTCATCCCCCGGCGAGGAAGGCGCGGGCGGCGCCGACGACCTCCGGTCCGACCTCGTCGAGGTCGCCTTCACGGAGCAGGCGTGCCGGCGAGCGATCGCTCAGCTGGGGGTTGAGGCCCTGGAACCAGGCGCGGGACACCTCATTCCCATCGACGCGGGCGATGGCGTCGGCGACCTGGAGGGCCAGGCGCAGCCGCCGTTGCACACCAGCAGACGGTTCCCGGGAGCCGATCGGGCGGAGTTCGCAGTACGACGAGCCGTACCGGCTTCCGCCGAACGACCTCATGCGGGCGGGAGCGGCTCGTTCTCCCGGTCGATCCTCGACGCCCATCGCCAGGCGAAAGCCACCCGCATCGGTGCGCAGCCCATGCTTGATGCTGTTGTATTTGCTGGTCGTATCCTGCCGCGCCCGCAGCAGGAGGGCGAGGAGCGTCTCGGCGGCGTGGACATAGGCGGTGCGGAGTGCGAGCGCCGCGTGCATCGGTACCGCGGCAGCGTCATCGCCCCCAGGTGGATTGGGCTCCCCTTGCTGGGCGGCGTAGGCGTCGGCGACGAACTCGAAGTAGGAGGGATCGAGCCGCTGCACGAAGTCCTGCTCTGGGCACGGAGTTCGGGATCCCAGACGCAGTACGGTTTCGTATCGACGGCAAACCGGCTGTACTCCATCGACCGCACTCCTCACTGCAGACTAGTAATGGCCCTGGCCGACGCGCCCTGACGATCAGACGCTTCCGAGCGGGCCCCATTCCAGGACCTTGATAGGGCGAGGAGGCCACCCCGCGTCGAGACCTGTGTCCCGCGAGCTCAGCGCTCGGGATTCATGAGTTCCGTCGAGACCCACTCACGGATCGACGCGCAGGCGTCTTCCAGCGCGACTCGCTTGCCCCAGTACATCGGCTCGATGGCCCGGTAGGCGTCACGGATCTGCGCCCAGCGTTCGTCGTCGCCGGGCAGGAAGGCCGCGTCCTCCGCGGACGGGGTTTGTCGGATCTGCCCCTCTGAGCGCATCTCGTCCGTCAGCGAGGCGGTGTCTGCGTAGGAATCGAGCGGTGGCAAGGAGGGCACCGCAGCAATGATGCGGGCCGCGTCCTCGAAGTGGCGGACGAAGGTGGCAGCATCCAGGTCCTCCCTCGGGACGCGCCGGTGGAGCGCGTCGAGCTTCTCGATCAGAGTCACGAGTGGGTGCACGCATCGCACCTCGCGCGGCCGGTTGTCCTCGAACGCTGCGAGCTGTCCTTCACGCTCGAGGGTGTCGTGGACGAACGACGACAGGTCACGCTCCACGTACGGCGTCACCCGTGCGCTGCCCACCTCGAGCAGGACGAACGGACGGAGCAGCCCGAGGTCATGGAGGTGCTGGCCGGGGTAGGTGACGCGGATGCCGGCACTGCGCCACGAGCGATCGGCCAGTGCCTCGTCGAGCGACGGCTCGCCGCCCGGCACCTCCAGCATCGTGGCGAGTGCCTCGAAGTAGAGGCGCCGCTCCGCGGTGACCCGGGCGCCCTCTCGCGTCCAGTCCGACACTTCCGGGAGCGCCACAACACGCCCCGGCGATACCTTGAGGTCGAGGTCTTCGGAGAAGCGTTCGATCAGGCCGAAGCCCTTCGAGAGGGAGGTGCCGCCCTTGAACCAGATGTCGAGCCCCTGGTGGAGGAGCGCCCAGAGGGCGTGCGTGACCCAGTAGTCCTTCTCGACGAGGCCGACGGCGAGCCCGTGCTCGTCCGCGACGATCCGCAGCAGGTCGTCAAAGTCGCGGTCCTCGTGGACGAACATCGTGACTACGTGGCCGCTACCCGGGCGGCGTCCAGGGCTTTCTCCACGCGCTGTCGCGTGTCGCTCGAGCCATACTCCTGCGCGCACCTCCGCAGCCGGTCCGCATCGAACTGACCGCGCCGGAGCGCCGCGCCGAGCGCCCGGGTGAGGTCGTCGCGATCGGCAGCCGCTTGCTCAGCGTGCTGAAAGAGGTCGACCACATACCACTCGGGCGACGGCTGCTTCGGGAACGCGACCCGCCGCAGCAGGTATCGGCGCCCGCCCAGCTGGAACTCGCCCGAGCGCTTGGTGTTGTAGACGAGCTGTGCGGCAAACGAGGCAGAGGTCCCGAGGCCGAGCGCATTCCAGCGTTCCGGGCCAGTCAGGACGAACGGTGCGCCATCGAGGAACGCGCGCATCACCGCTTCGTCGGTCGGCGGCACCACACCGAAGCGTCCCTGCTTCGGGGAGGCGAAAAGCCCGTGGGCGAGCGGCTTCAGCCGGCCCTCCTGCGCGAGCCGCCGCGCGAGACGGGGCGGGTTCGATGTCCAGCGTGCGAAGTCACGTGTCCGGTAGACCCGGCCGGGCGTCAGTGCCGGTGGTGCAGGT
>Ga0172380_10003906_pt1 | contig 19809 bp, 13 predicted proteins | sample Leawe162metaG_FD_119747 | JGI IMG/M metagenome (GOLD analysis project Ga0172380, IMG submission 119747) | Leachate microbial communities from a municipal landfill in Southern Ontario, Canada - Leachate well 162 metaG | ecosystem: Engineered > Solid waste > Landfill > Unclassified | place... | reverse complement strand
TCATGCAGTCAATCCGGTCGGTTTCCTTGATGCGCGCCTGAGGAACGTTTAACAGTCTGGTCGTTCCTTCCGCGATCGCCGCGACCGCCGCCATAATCGGCAACGCATCCGGAGTGGCGTTCAAATCAATATCAATGCCGCGCAGTTTCCGGGCGGAACCGATTTCCGTGAATTCCGGTCCGCGTTTCACACACACGCCCATTTTTTCAAAATAATCGAATACCGCTTTGTCGCCTTGAAGATCGGAAAAATCCAAATTGCGAATTTTCAGTCCGGAACCAGCCAAAGCTGCCGCACCAAGCGGAAACGCCGCCGTGGAAAAATCCGCCGGAATTGTCCATTCAAACGGATTAAACTTCTGTCCGGCTTTGACGCGGTATAATGACATGTCCGGCGTGTTTTCAAACTCAATTCCCAACCGGTGCAACCAACCATGAGTAATTTCAACATACGGTTTTTCGTTAAGATTAAATACTTTTATTTCAGTGTCTTGAAGCGCGTAAGGCGCGGCGAACAGCAACGCGGTCAGAAATTGTGAGCTTTTACCTTCAACTTCGGTTTCTCCACCTGATAACGGCCCTTGAACAGTCAGCGGACATTTTCCGTTAATCGATTTTGACTTCACACCGAGTTTATTCAGTGCGTCCAGCACCGGCGCCATCAGCCGGGTGCGCAATGAGGCATCGCCATCAAAACTGACCGAAAATCCCGCCGTTGCCGCCAACGCGGAAATAATCCGCAAACCAGTGCCGGAATTGCCCATGTCAATAACCTGTCCCGGATTGCGAAGTTTGCCGCCAGTGCCGGAAATTTTCCAGCAATCTAAACTTTTTTCCACTTTCGCGCCCAACAGTTCCGCCGCGCGGAGCGTTGACAAGGTATCTTCAGATTCCAGCGGCGCATAAATAATTGACACGCCATCCGCCATCAGACCGGCGGCAATGCCGCGAATAGTATGTGATTTTGAGCCGGGAACGGCAATTTCGCCACCGACGGTTGATTTGCTTACTCTGATTTTCACAGTTTCATCCTTAAATTATATATGCTTTAATATAGTAACATTTCTGATAATGTCATCACAATAAATCTTTTTTATTAATACTGCGGGCGTGGTCGTACATCCGGAGCAGATAAAACATCAAAAATATTCCAGCGAAAAAAATAGCTCCGCATCCCCAAAGCGGTAAATTGAAAATTTTGAATCCCAGCGCAACCATTACCGGCAGCACCATCCAGGCAAAACTTCTTCCCGCCTTTGCGCCCTGCCCGGCCGCCAGAACTTTGCCGTGAATCCACGCTCCCAGCGCAAAACCCGCAAAACCGCCCACCGCCAGCAACAGTCCGATTACCAGCGAATCCCGTCCCGGATCGCCGGCATGAAAACCCTTCATTCCGGACAAATAGGAGATTGAACCGGAAACCGCAGTAACTGAAACCGCCAGCCGGGATATTTTCCCGGTAATATTTTCCGGAACCCCAAGCAGGCCTTTCATCGCCGGCCGAGTAATCGCGCCACCGCCAATGCCCAACATTGCTGAGACCGCGCCGATAATAAAACCAATAATACCCGGCTTCCACGGCTTGAGTTCGGCGACCGCGTTGTCATCATGAGCTTTATCTCTGCTACACAATGTTTTATAAAAGATAAAAGCCAACAGCAAAAAATATATAACTTGATGTGGTTTCCTGCTGTGATTACTCAAATATTCCACAAACTCGCCCAGCGGACACCCGAAAAAACCACCCAAAAATGACATCAGACACAAGGGCAGCGCCAAAGAAATCCCCCAGCCGCCGCGTTTCCAGCCAATGCTTTTAAACTGTCTTCCAACTGTCGGCATGGTGCTAAAAACCATTTGCAACAGGCTGGCGCCGACCGCAACCACATCCGGAACACCGAACACCAGCAACGACGGAACAATAAACCAGCCGCCGCCCAGTCCCCAGAATCCACCGGCTACATTCGCGATAAACCCGACCAGCGGCGCCAGATAATATACATACTCATTCATTTAATATTTTCCTTTAAATATCAGCGTAAAAGTGTAATGTACTACTCAAACAAATTCAGGCAAACTATTCAAAGGTAAAAGTCTTATGAAAGTCGCTATCATCGCTACCGGCACCGAATTGCTGAAAGGAACCACCGTCAACACCAATCTCGCGTTCATCGGCGAACAGCTTACCAATATCGGCCTCATTCCGTTCCGCTGTCTGGTCACCGGCGACAGCAGAGATGACTTGCTCGACGCCCTGCGCGAAACCGTGAATATTGCCGAGGTCGTAATTACTACCGGCGGTCTCGGCCCGACAAGTGACGACATTACCCGGGATGTGGTTGGTGAATTTTTCGGTCTGAAAATGCATGAAGACCGGCAGTTAATGGATGAACTGCGTCAATTATGGGCTAAACGCGGACGCGGAACGCCTCCGGCAGAACTGTTCAATCAAGCGATGATTCCTGAACATGCGACGATTCTCAAAAATTCAGTCGGCACCGCGCCGGGATTATGGATTGAGAATGAACAATCCGGCGCAAAAAAAATTATTATTCTGTTGCCGGGACCGCCTTCAGAACTCGAACCGATGTTTGCCGCGGAAGTTATTCCGAAGTTGAGCATGCTGGCAGAAAACACCGTTTTCACGGAGAGTTTCATGATTGCCGGAACAGCGGAATTATTAGTGCAAAAACAAGTTGAACCGCTGACCGCCGGATTGCCGCTGGAACTGGCTTATTGCGCTTCCGCTGAAGGCGTGCGGGTATTTTTCAGTTCTGCTGACAGAAATTTGATCCGGTAAAAAGCTGCGGAAGCAAAACATTTGTTCGGCACTGCCGTACTGACCAATAACCTGTTGTCACTCGTTCCTGAAATCTCTGAACGGCTTCGCGAAAAGAAATATCTTCTGGCCACTGCGGAATCCTGCACCGGTGGAATGATTGCCGCCGCCGTAACTGATCTGGCGGGATCATCGGACATTTTCGCCGGAGCCATTATCGCGTACAGCAACCGGATTAAAGAAACCCTGCTCGGTGTTCCGGCGGAAATTTTGCGGAACAAAGGCGCAGTCAGCGCAGAATGTGCTGGAGCCATGGTCAACGGAGTATGTGAACGACTTGGAGCGCAGGCAGGAATTGCCGTTACCGGCATTGCCGGGCCTGGCGGCGGAACTCCGCAAAAACCGGTCGGTCTGGTTTATATTGCCGCAAAACTCAATGACCGGATCGAAGTGCGCGAATGCAATTTTCGCGGCAATCGCGCCGCCGTCAGAAACCGCACTCGCGCCACCGCGTTTCTCCTGTTGCGCAAGTTATTAATCGAAGAAAACACATAACATCGAGGAGCTGGAAAACATGAACAATTCACTGGCAATGTTAAAAATCAAAAAACTGCTGGACGAGGCTTTTTCAAGCGTGCTGGCGACTCAAATGGATGACCAGCCGTATGCAAATCTAGTGGCAATCCTGCCATATCAAGAATGTCGCAGTATTATATTCGCCACACCGAGAACGACCAAAAAATATGCAAATTTGAAAAAACAACCTAAAGCCTCAATACTTGCAGATAACCGGCTGAATAATGCCTCTGACTTTGCGGACTCCAATTGCTGCACCGCCTGCGGACAAGCCAGCGAAATCATCAATGAAACCGAACTGCAGGAAGTTCGCCCGGCATTTATCGCCCGGCATCCGATGCTGAAAGATTTTATCAATAATCCAGACACCGCTATCTTTGTGCTCAAGGTTAAGGTTTATTACTTTGTCGAAAATTTTCAAGAAGTTATCGAAGTCCATTTTCCCGAGTAAACAAAGTTTTCATAAGAACACTTTTGCCTGATTAATCGTTTATCCAGTTGCAGAATATTGATTTATGCAATATAATTAAGTTCGATGATATTAAATCTTCAAAAAATTGGATGATTATTATGAGTTTACAACTGAATAAAGCCAGCATTCGCACGGGAGTTGTGCTAATCGACAAACAACATTTTAAATATTTTGATATAGTTTCCAGCTTAATGGACAGCCTTAGCAATCAAGTTCCAGCAGGAAAGTTATTTCAAGACTTGAATGACTATGTGATTTATCATTTGTCCACCGAAGAAGGGTTGATGGAGAAGTATGGTTATGAAAAAATGGCGGCTCATGTTAAACAACACGATTTTTTCAGAGAGAAAATTAAAGAATATAGCGCTTTATGCGCAAGAGTCAGAGATATTGATGTCAACATGAAAATGAAAATCAGTAATCTGCTAATCGACTGGTTTGTTAATCACATTCAGACAGTTGACCGCAAATTATGCGATTTCATCCTTGCTAATTCCAAACACGATTCCGGAATTGTTGAAAAATTGAAAAGCCTTCTCAATATATTTACGGCCAAGCACGGCGACCGGGAAGACTGGAATTAATGCAACTAAATCATTGTAGAACTTTTACACAACAACTAATAAAGCCATATTCTTGAACTTAAATTGATAATTATTATCAAAAATATTAAATTTCCCTTGCTTTTTTTTAAGTGTGTAGTTTATTAATTACATGAAGCGAAAACATTCGCTTAAGTAAAAAATTGAATACTAACGAAGGAGAACGGAAATGTGTACCTTAGTAACACGCGAAGCCCCGGATTTCACCGCTCAGGCAGTAATGCCGGACAATAGTTTTGCGGATTTAAAACTCTCATCATTGCGTGGCAAATATGTTGTGCTGTTTTTCTATCCGCTGGATTTTACGTTTGTCTGCCCGTCAGAGTTGATTGCGTTTGACAAACAGTTGAATGATTTCAAGAAACGGAATGCGGAAGTAGTTTCGGTTTCAGTGGATTCAGCTTTCACCCATTACGCCTGGAAACGCACTGACTACAAAGAAGGCGGCATCGGCAATATTCAATATCCGATGGTTGCGGATTTGAACAAGCAGATTTCCCGCGATTACGGCGTACTGATTAACGACTCAGTAGCCCTGCGTGGCCTGTTCCTGATTGACAAGGAAGGCATCGTCCGGCACGCGCTGATTAATGACCTGCCGCTGGGACGCAGTGTCGGCGAAGCGTTGAGAGTGCTTGATGCATTGCAATTCCATGAAAAATACGGCGATGTCTGCCCGGCCAACTGGAAAGAAGGCGAAGAAGGCATGAAGCCAAGCACGGAAGGCGTTGCTGAATATCTCGGCAAAAATAATAAATAACTGATTATAAATCATTCTGCAATGCCACGGTGTTGCAGAATGATTTTTTTGTAATTGCCAACCGGGAAAAGCGAGGCGGAAGAAATGAGTACCAGCGGGAATTACTGGCAGGGAAATTTTTGTATCGAAGTCAGTCCGATACCGGATATTATAGTTATTTTCGGCGCTTCCGGCGACCTGACTGAACGCAAACTCATTCCGGCATTATTCAACCTCTTCCGGCGCAACCTGTTTCACGACAAATCCAGCATTATCGGCTGTTCCCGCACTCAACTGACCGACGACCAGTACCGGAGTAAACTGCGTTCGCAACTATCATCCGGACTGAATGAAACTGATTTGTCACAACTCGACAAATTCTTATCAAAAGTTTTTTATATTGCCTCAGATTACTCGAATCCGGAAACCTACCGGAAACTCAGCGCAAAACTGAAGGAACTGGAAAACGGGCAAAACCCGTTGCCTAACCGCACTTTTTATCTGGCGACTCCGGCTTCGCTCTGTTCAATCGTGGTTCCACTATTGAACGAATTCCAACTGACGGAAGAAAATTATTCTGGCACTCCCTGGCGACATGTCGTGCTGGAAAAACCGTTCGGACACGACTTACAAAGCGCGGAAGAACTCGACCGGCTGCTCCATCAAACCCTACATGAACGTCAAATCTACCGCATCGACCATTATCTCGGCAAAGAAACCGTGCAGAATATTTTGATGCTGCGCTTTGCCAATATTATTTTTGAGCCAATCTGGAACAGTCATTACATCGACAACATTCAGATTACCGTTGCTGAATCCATCGGCATTGAACACCGCGCCGGATATTATGAAAAAGCCGGCCTGCTGCGCGACATGTTCCAGAATCACATGTTGGAAATGTTGTCGCTGGTCGCAATGGAAATGCCCTGTTCATTTGAAGCCGATGCCGTCAGAGATGAAAAGCAAAAACTAATCAAATCCATCCGTCCCTTCCCGATTAAAGAGCTGGATAAATACATAATTCGCGCCCAATACGCTCCGGGAAATGGTTTGCCCGGCTATCTCGACGAAGCCGGAGTCAGTCCGGATTCCACTACCGAAACCTATGTCGCCGCAAAAATTCTGATTGACAACTGGCGCTGGCGCGGCGTGCCGTTCTATCTGCGTTCAGGAAAACGGTTGAAGCAAAAAACCAGTGAAATCGCCATTACATTCAAGCACGTTCCGCACTCCATATTCCATCCCATAAGGTCGGAAGATTTAACTCCGGATGTGCTGGTGCTGAATGTCCAGCCGGAAGAAGGCATGGCGTTGACCATTCAAGCCAAACAACCCGGACCGAAACTTTGCATGGGCGGACTGACACTCGACTTCAAATACAATGATGTGTTCGGCGGCCATCCTTATGACGCCTATGAACGGCTGTTGCTGGATTGCATGCTCGGCGACCAGACATTGTTTATCCGCAGCGATGTGATTGCCGCCTCCTGGCGGTTGCTGACGCCGGTGCTGGACGCCTGGGCAAAATTCGATGCAAAAAACTTGCACTGTCCTTGCCATCTCCGTCAATATCCAGCTGGTTCCTGGGGACCGGAAGACGCCGACAATCTGCCAATTATGGACGGATTCCGCTGGCGCAATCTGTAAGGAATTGACGAAAACAGTTGTCTTATCGTAGCATTACGCGTCTGTCTCGGACGAAAAATATTCCGAAAATCTCCTCGCGGAGCGAGGACGCTACACCAAAGACTCTGAACACACGACCTGGTGGATTTTAGCTTGCGACGAATTCAATTCTAATTTAATGTTTCAATGTAACTCAGACACTCTTGTCTGAGATTAAGCAGGAATAGGGAAAAAGCCAAAGCGGCACAGGGGCGTCGCAGTCCAAAGACGCTTCGCGTCAGAAGTTCCAGCGAAGCCGGTCAGGTTCAGACAAATTCATAAAAACGAGGAGCACCGGGAACTTTTTTAGTTGAGTTCGCTCATAATTTAGGAAGTTTAGTCGCATCTTCAAATCCCGGAAAAAATTTTCACGCAAGCGGGTCATGTGCTCAGAGACTCTTAATTTAATCCTTTGCTTTTTGATACTTTTTTCCGCCGGTTTAGGACTAAACCTGGCGCTGCACAAACAAAAAAATGCTTTTTTCTCCTTTTTTCTCTTTACTTTTGCGTAAAAAGTCATATAATGACATTACATGCGAAGTTTTCTATTGTTTTCAACATTACGTTAATTATAATTGGCAAAAAGTGAGGTTTACATGAAATTGCCGGAAATAATGACCATTGAAGAAGTAGCTGAATACCTTCGGGTATCGGAGCGCACCGTTTACGACTGGGCCCAAAAGGGCGAAATTCCGAGTGGCAAACTTGGTACTGCCTGGCGTTTTAAACGTCAGGATATTGAGCAGTGGATTGACCATCATCTGGCCGGAGAAAAGAAGAAAAGTGATTTAGTTCCGTTATTTTTGGATAACGTGTTGAAGTCAGACCGGGTGCTGCTGGTTGAAAGCGCTACCAAGCAGGAAATTCTTGATGAAATGATTACCATGATGTCGGAAGCTTCCGAGGTAAAATCAAAAGATGAACTCAGCAAAGGCATTTACCACCGCGAACAGTTGATGAGCACCGGCATCGGTCTGGGCATTGCCATTCCACACGTCCGGTTGCGTTCAGTGAAGGACGTAATCATGGGTGCAGCGCTGGTGCGTGACGGGGTTAAAGATTATGAAAGTTTGGATTCCATTCCCGTAAAACTTATTTTCATGATTGTCGCCCGCGAAGATCAGCATGCGCAACATATCAAACTGCTGTCGCAAATCAGCACGCGTTTGAAAGATGAAGAACAGCGTAAATTACTGATGGATTGCACCGACAGTAAATCCTTTTATCTTCTTCTTACAGGACCGAGGTAGCACAAATGGAACATTTTAATCCAGGCATTCTATTCATTCTCGGTATCGGTGTTTTCGGCGGTATGCTGGGAGCGTGTTTTTTTCAAAAAATAAAATTTCCCCAGGTCGTCGGTTATATTGCCATCGGATTGCTGATTGGAGAAGCCGGTTTTAAAATTGTCCGCCAGGTGGATATTGTAAATTTAAAAATGTTCAATTTGTTTGCGCTCGGAGTTATCGGCTTTCTGGTCGGCGGCGAGTTGAAACTGGACATCTTCAGAAAATATGGCAAACAATTTATGGCCATTCTGTTCGGCGAAGGCATTCTGGCATTTCTGCTGGTCGGCTTCTTATCTTTTGCCGTAGTCTATACTGTCGCGGGCAATTTTACCACAGCGCTGGCGGCAAGTATTGTTTTCGGCGCAATCGCCTCCGCCACCGACCCGGCGTCAACCATTGACGTGATTTGGGAATACCGTTCAAAAGGTGTGATGACGACCGGAATTATCGCGATTGTGGCGCTGGATGACGCGCTGGCCATGACATTGTACGGGCTGGGAACCAGTTCCGCGCAATTGTTGACTTCCAATACTGGATCAATATCCGCCGCCATGCTGAAAGTCGGAATTGAACTTTTTGGCGCACTGATTCTGGGCGCCATATTTGCGTTTTTGCTGATGGCTTTCCTGCGTTGGCTGCCGCAGCCGGAACGCGGGCTGGCGATTGCCGTTGGCATGATTCTGCTGGTTATCAGCCTCGCGGCTTATTACGATATGGATATCATTCTGTCAACTATGATGATGGGGTTTGTTCTGACCAATCTCTGTCCGCGACGCAGCGAAGAATTGTTTAAACTGATGCGAAGTTTTTCCATCCCGATTTATGTGCTGTTTTTCGTGCTGGTCGGAGCGCGGTTGGCGTTGGGCAACATGCCGTTATGGCTGTGGCTGATTGTCGCGCTTTATGTGGTTGGACGCAGCGTCGGGAAAATGGTTGGCGCATATTTCGGCGCGAAAATGACCGGCAGCGCACCGGCGGTAAGAAAATATCTTGGCATGGGTTTATTTGCTCAAGGCGGAGTTGCCATCGGATTGTCGATTATGGCGGCTGAACATCTTGGCGGAATTAAAATAGTCGAAGGCATGTCATTGGGCGATATGATTATCTTTGTAGTTACCGCAACGACGCTGATTGTTCAGTTTATCGGACCGCCAATGGTGAAGCTAGCGGTAAAACTTTCAGGAGAAGCCGGACGGGATATTACTGAAGAAGACGTAATGGCTTCCATGAAAGTGTCGGATGTAATCGATTCAGAAACGATTTTGGTCAAAGAAGGCGATTCGCTGACTCAGGCAATGGATTATTTCACCACCAACGATTTGCTCATCTACCCGGTTGTTAATCAACAGGGAAAGATCAAAGGCATTTTGACATTTGAAGCGCTGAAAGATGTGCTTGGCGACCGTCACACCTGGGAATGGATGCTGGTGGCAGACATTATGAAACCGTTAGTTGACTGTGCTAAGCCGAATGAACAACTCAAAGAAGTTTATGATAAAATGTATAAACTTAAAATTGATCAGATGCCGGTAGTTGACGCTGTTGATCAGGAAAAAGCGGTTGGTATGCTCGACATCAGAACCATCCGCTTGAAAGTTCATTCTGAACTCCTCAAACGCGGAGCAAAAGAAGATTATCAGCACGACACCGTTTCAACAATGGCGGTTTAAGGCAACGCAATAAAATTGCTGACAGAGAATCAACCGGTTTTCCGGCGGCAGTTTTTTTATATATTCCCCATCTCGCAGACCGGGCGGTTTCCGTCCGGTCTGTCTTTTTTTACCACTCAGAACGGTCAAAAGAACGGTAGTTTATGGCTTCAAACAGGTGTTCATCGCGAACGTCCGGCGCCGCCGCCAGGTCAGCAATAGTTCTGGCTACTTTGAGAATCCGGTCGTAAGCCCGGGGACTTAGTTTGAAACTGCTTACCGCGTGCCGGAGTAAAAGTTGACTGGAAGAAGTCAAGCCGCAAAAGTTCTGCAAGTCCTGTCCGGACATGTGTGCATTGCAGTAAAACCCTAGTCCGCGAAACCGTTCAATCTGAATCTGTCTGGCGGCAACCACTCGTTCAAGAACAACCGCGCTGGACTCGCCGGAAGGCGCGGCCAACAATTCATCTTCCGTTAAATGCGGAACTTCAATATGCAAATCAATCCGATCAAGTAACGGCCCGGAAATCTTCCGGCGGTAACGGCGTTTTTCATCCGGCTTACACCGGCAGCCCAATTCCGGATTCTGCATGCCGCAAGGACATGGATTCATCGCGGCAACCAACATGAAATTTGCCGGAAAAGTAAAACTTCCCGCCGCCCGCGACACATTGACTTTACCATTCTCCAACGGTTGCCGCAATACTTCCAGCACATTCCGTTTAAACTCCGGCAGTTCATCCAGAAACAACACTCCATTGTGCGCCAGACTGATTTCTCCGGGAGATGGATTTTTCCCGCCGCCAATCAATCCGACATCGCTAATCGTGTGATGCGGCGCCCGGAACGGCCGGCGGTTGAGCAACGGCTTGCCGGAAGAAAGCATTCCCAGCACACTGTGAATCCGGCTGGTTTCCAGCGTTTCCTCCAGCGACATCGGCGGCAAAATTCCCGGCAAACGACCAGCAATCATGCTTTTTCCGGTTCCCGGCGGACCAACCATTAAACTGTTATGCCCTCCGGCAGCGGCAATTTCCATTGCCCGGCGTGCGGCGTTCTGACCTTTAACTTCCGCCAAGTCCGGCATTCGTACTTCATGATGAAGAACATAGCTCTGTAAATCCGCAGTATAAGGCAACATGCCGCCTTCATTAAAATACGCCACCGCTTCCCGGAGATTGCTCACCGGATAAACCGGAAATCCCATCGCGGCCAGCGCCGCCTCTTCAGCATTATTGAATGGAACCACTAACGCGTCAATGCCTTCCATGGACCGCATTTTTATCGCAATCGGCAAAGCGCCTTTGACCGGACGAACCGTACCATCTAACGCCAGCTCTCCAATAATTGCCGTTCTCGCCAGGCGTTGCCGGTCAACTTTTCCGGAAGCCGCCAACATTCCCAGCGCAATCGGCAAATCAAAAGCCGCGCCTTCTTTTTTCAGGTCGGCAGGAGCGAGATTAATCAATGTTGAACCATGTGGATGAGCATAACCGGAACTGTGCAAAGCTGAACGCACCCGGTCGCGGCTTTCTTTCACCGCCGTGTCCGGCAGGCCGACAATTGAAACAATCGTCTGTTCCCCGCAACCCGTCGCGTGAATTTCCACTTCCACCGGAAACGCGTCAATACCTATCACCGCCGCAGAAAATGTCTTAGCCAGCATTCGCTCCTCCATCAAGCTCATAAAATTATGTTCAGTTTTCCCGCTTCTAATTTATACGATTACGCGTAAATGACAACTCCGCCATAAAAATATTATTTGAATAAAGCTCAAGTCACTATTTTGCCCCTGTATTTTTTTTGCTGCTATTAAAAGCTACATTACCCTCATAGAAAAAGGCTTACTGTTATAACAGAAAAAGTTATTAGTCAAATCCCGCGCATAGCCATAATGTCTACTTAAAAATTTGATTATTCCCCGCGTTGATGTTGCATCTCAGCGTTTTCTGTATATATTTACACCTTTTCATTGCTATACTTAAAGACAAAAATAATAAATTAAAATTTCAGCTTTTAGCAAGAGAGGGAATCGGGAACAAGATAATGAGCTGCAAGAACAATTTATTTGAAGGCGACAGTTATGACACGCCAGCTGATGCGCACCGGTCCTGGCTTGACAAACTGCTACTGGGATGCAGGTTCCATTTTTATCTAAAAAACTTCTATATCTTCTGCCAAACCGGAAAATGCGCCCGTCGCGGAGAGCTCGATCAGGAACAACAGGTTTTCTTTTCCAATAAAAACATCCGCCTGGTCGAAAGTTGCGGCGGCAGAATTCATTTGCGCGGCTTGGACAACCTCCGGGAAGTCGCCGGTCGTCCGGTGATTTTAATGGGCAACCACATGAGTTCACTTGAAACCGCGTTGTTTCACGCAATCGTCAGACCGCATCTGGATTTTACTTTTGTCATTAAACAATCTCTGCTGAACCTGCCGTACTTCGGCGATATTATGCGTTCTCTGAAAGCCATTCCCGTAGGCCGCGCCAATCCTCGCGAAGACTTGAAAGCGGTGCTTACCCTGGGCAAAGCCACCCTCGCGGAAGGCCGGTCAATCATTCTATTCCCGCAGGCCACTCGCAGTGAACAATTTTCCCCCGAAAATTTTAATTCCATCGGCATTAAACTGGCGCGTTCCGCCGATGTCGAAATTATTCCGTTCGCGTTGAAAACCGATTTTCTCGGCAACGGCACCATCATGCGTGATTTAGGCCCAATCCGGCGTGATCGCGATGTTTATTTTGAATTCGGCAAACCAATGAAAATAGTCGGCAACGGCAAAGGCGAACACAAGCAGATTATTGATTTCACCCTTGGCAAGCTCAAAGAATGGAATCATCAATAACCTGTTGCCACGCTTCCACAACTCGCAAAAAACGTTCTGAAACTTCCGATAAAACCAGCTCATAAATTTTACTATTCGCGTAATCATGTTAGATTACTTCATAATAAATTTTATTGTGGAGAAAAAAGCTGAATGAATCCGCAGATTACGCAGATGGACACAGATAATAAAGACCAGAAAACTTACTCTATTATCGGAGCGGCAATGGCAGTTCACAGCGAACTTGGAAACGGCTTTTTAGAGGCAGTTTATCAAGAAGCTTTGGAATTAGAATTCAAAAAAAAAGCTATTCCTTATGTTCGTGAATGTACGTTGAAAATATTCTATGGCGGACAAGAATTAAACGCGTTTTATAAGGCGGATTTTATCTGTCATAATAACATTATCGTGGAATTAAAGGCGCTTCAGACTCTTTCCGGCAATGAAGAAGCACAAGTAATCAACTATTTAAAAGCCTCAAATTTTAACAAAGCTTTGCTACTTAATTTTGGCAGCAGGCAACTGCAATACAAAAGATTTGTTCTTAATCTGCGTGAATCTGCGGCATCTGCGGATAATATGAATTAATTATTTTAGACAGTTTGATATGTATAAATAAGGATGATATATGGGAGCGGTCGGGGAATTTGACAAAGGAAATAAATTCCATCTGGTTTCCGGAAACCGGATGGAAATGCTGGCGGAGGATTTGGCCGGGCGACTGAAAAAATCCTGCGGCAAAGCCACACTGGCGCCGGAAACCGTGGTAGTGCAGAGCCGCGGCATGGAACGCTGGTTGCAGTTAAAACTGGCGGAACAGAACGGCATCGCCGGGAATATTGATTTTCCGTTCCCGCGAACATTCGTTTCCAAGTATGTTTTTCAACCGTTACTAAAGCAACGCGGCGGTATTGAAGACGATTTTTCTCCGGCGGTTTACGCCTGGAAAATATTTGACAAACTGCCGGAGTTGACGGAGAAATACGACGTTTTTTCCACTTTAAAACATTATATTGAACATGATGATACGAGCTTGAAAGCATATCAGCTGGCGGAGAAAATCGCCGGACTGTTTGAACAATACCAGATTTTCCGTCCGGATGTCGCCGCGCAATGGGATCGCGGACAAAATCCGCTCGGCGCGATTGACCAGAGCGGCTGGCAATGGAAGTTGTGGCAGGAATTGCGGCAACGGGCGGGCGGAAATACATTTGCCAGCTTGTACCGGGAATTGCTGCAATGTGTTTATCCGGAAATTTATCCGGGGCAGAATACTCAAACTCCTGATTTCGAACCATTGAAGCAACTTAAAAGAGTGTTCTTTTTCGGTTTTTCCTCAATTCCGCCTGCCTTCCTGGATATTCTGCTGGCGGTTTCAAAATATATCGAAGTCTATTTTTATTATCTCAATCCCTGCGCCGGAGAATGGCAGTATGATTTGAGCGAGAAAAAACGTCTTCAACTGTTTTTAGGCGACGCCCGCAGTCTGGTGGAAAAAGCTGACTATAAAGAGTCATTTGCAGGCATAAAACCGGACGACCAACTGGAAGAATTGTGTTCCGGCAGCGGCAATTCGCTGTTGAGTTCGCTGGGCACGCAAGGACGGGAATTTTTCGGGCTGTTGAATACGACCGACGAAACTCCTGACGCTATATTCGAACCAGTTGACAATGCCGGCACGCTATTGCAAAAATTACAGCGGGACGTACAGGAAAATACTGAACCGTCGCAGGACGGCGCACGGGAAACTGTCCTGCCCACCGACCGGAGCATTCAAATACATTCCTGCCACAGCCCGATGCGGGAAGTTGAAACGCTGTTCGAAAATTTAACCGCGATGTTTGACCGCGACCACACACTGCTACCGAAAGACATTCTGGTGCTCTGCCCGGCGATAGATATTTACGCGCCGTTTATTGAGGCAGTATTCAAATCGCGTTCCGCGGATGATCCGCGCTGGTGTTTTGTCACAGTCGCCGACCGGAGCAGTTTGAGTTCCAGCCAGGAAGCGGAAACTTTCATTGCCATTCTGGAGTTATGCAACGGACGTTTTACTGCGCCGGAAGTGCTGGAAATTCTTGAAACTCCAGCCGTGGCGGCGGCGTTTAATTTGGATGAAGACAATCTGGCGATTATGCGCCAATGGATTAATTCAGCCAATATTTCGTGGGGAATTGACGGCGAATTCCGACAGGAAACCACTGGCATTGCGTTCGATGATCAGTCATGGCGCGCCGGAATTGACCGGATGCTCGCCGGATTTGCGTTCGGCGGAGAAACCGATGATTCCGGCAGGCTGTTCGAATCAGACAGTGAACACGCAGTTCTGCCATTGTTTTGTTGCGAAGGCAATCAGACTGAAATACTCGGCAGCCTCAATGTTTTCATCGAAAAATTGTTCCTGCTGCGAAAAATGTTGTACGGCAAAGCTGAAATTGATCTTTCTGGTGAACTGCCGGAACGCCTGGCTTCGGCCTGGTGGGAAGTGGTATTGCACCGGATTATTCATGATTTCTTTTCCGAGGCGACGGAATTTTCCTCCGGCTCCGGTCTGCTCCGCGAAGCGATTACCGGCGTACTGAACAATATTAAGCAAAGCGATTTTTCCGGAGAAATCACGCCGGAAATCATGCTCAGTGTTCTGCGCAAACATTTTGAAGTCACACCGGCTGGCGGCGGTTTTCTGCGCGGCGGAATAACTTTCTGCGAAGCCCGGCCGATGCGCAGCATTCCCGCACGAATTGTCTGCATGCTGGGCATGGATGAAAAAAGTTTTCCGCGTCCGCAAAACCATATTTCTTTCGACTTGATGTCACTCCGTCCGCGTTTTGGCGACCGTTCCGCCCGGAATGACGACCGTTTTCTGTTTTTGGAAACGCTACTTTCCGCCCGCGACTGTTTTTATCTCAGTTATGTCGGTCAGGGTGTAAAAGACAATGAATCGCTTCCACCCAGCATCATGCTCAGCGAACTTCTGGATTATATTGGAGGCAATTATGTTTATCCAAACAGCGACAAAATTTCACAGCGTCTGACAACGCGGCATCCACTACAGGCATTCAGTTGGAAATATTTCATTCCAGCGGCGGAAAAAGCAAAAATTAAAGCGGAAACTGGCGTTGTCATTCCTGACAATCTGATTTCTTATTCCGCCGAAAACTGCCGGGCGGCGGCAACGCTATTCGAACCGCGTCGGGTTCCGACGTTTATCAGCGACGAATTATTCGAAATTCCGGAAGAACTTTTGACCATTTCTCTGGACGATCTCTGCCGGTTTTTCATCAATCCGTCGAAATATTTTCTGGAAAAGCGGCTGAATATTTTCCCTGCTATACAGGATATTCCGGAACTGCCGACGCGTGAAATGTTTGAACTGGACGGTCTGGCAAAATATCAGCTGGCTGAAACCATTCTGCGGGAAAACCTGGCGGATTGGAATCAATTGGACAAGAAAGAATTGCAGAGTGTTCTCCTGAAAAGGTTTCACGCCGCCGGAGCGTTGCCGGTGGGTGAATGGGGAAATAATTTATTCAACGAGTTGCTCGGCGACTTTTTCCCGTTTTCCGATGTAGTCGCCTCTTTTGGCGGCAAAAAACTTGAACCGGCAGTGGCGGAAGAAACATTTGACAATGGAGTTTCGCTTAGCGTCCGGTTTGATGATTTGTTCAGTTCCGGCGGCGACGCCCGACAGTTGCTGTTCAAATTTGCCAAATTCAAAGAGAAAGATTTGATTAAAGGCATGATTTATCATCTTGCCGCCGGTCTGGAAAAAATTCGCCCCCAGGCAGCAAACGGCATTCAAACGTTTTCTTTAGGCAAGGATTCCTACGCCGAATATTCACCGCGCGGCCCGGAACAGGCAACGGAAAGCCTGCGACAACTCACCGATATTTATTTGGAAGGTTTGAAGAATCCACTGCCGTTCTTCCCGGCCACCTCGAAAGCATTTTTCTGTGATTATATTGAAAACGGCGCGATTGCAGCGGCCTCCGATAAAGCAAAAACCGCGTGGGAAAAATCTTATAACGAGCTGGGCGAAAACAGTGACCCATATTTCAATTTTTGTTTCGGAGCGGAACTTAAAACCGACGAAAAATTCCAAAGAATCGCAAACCAGCTTGGAGAATTGCTGAGCCTCAACCAGAAAACCACCAACATTGATAAGCTTGGCGAAAAACAAGGAGCTGGCAAAAATGCGTGAATTTAATCTGCTGACTCATCCGCTGATTGCGGGAAAAAACAGCTTAATCGAAGCCAGCGCGGGAACCGGAAAAACCACCGCCATCGAAAATTTAATTCTCCGCCTGCTGCTGGAAGGAATTGAACTGCCGGGCGGAGGCAGGAAAGAATTATCGCTGCAAGATATCCTGATTGTTACTTTCACCGAAGCCGCCACCGCAGAACTGATACAACGAGTGAGAGAAAATATCGCCAAGTCATACAATATTTTGAAATCATTAATTGTTGAAGGAGCGGAAAATCTGCCGCTGGCAGAATCAGGCGCCGCCGAACAGATTCTGCGTAAATATTTAACCGCTCGCGGCCAATCCGATGACGCGTTAAAAAAAGCGGCTTTCCGGCTCCGGCTGGCATTGTTGAGCTTCGACGAGTCGGCAATTTCAACGATTCACGGCTTTTGTTCGCGCATGTTGAATGATTTTGCCTTTGAGAGCAATCTCCAGTTCAATCTGGAACTGATTGATGATGACGGTCCGTTTATTCAAGAAACCGCCGATGATTACTGGAGAAGCAATTTCTACGGAAAAAATTGCGCATTGCCGGTGGCGGTCGCGGCCGCCGCCGGGCTTTCGCCGGGAAAACTGGCGGAATTATTGCGGCAAACCCAAAAATCAGTAACGCTGAAAGTTGACGGCGAGCTTGATAACCTTGACGATGCAATAAAAACTTTAGAAAATAGTTACCTGGGATTTGCCGGATTATGGCAGAAAGAAAACTTGACGGAAGTTCTAAAAGACAATGCCGAAAACTTTCTCTCTGCTTATAAGAAGAAATTAAATGCAGGACTTCCGCAAATTGACAAAGAACTAAAACAAAATATTTCCGGCGCACTGTTCAGTCAATTGAACTCGTTCTCGAAAGAAACGCTCAATGGTAATCTAAAGAAAAAAACGGTCTGGGAAATTAACGGTCAAAGCACCGTCGGCGAATTGCCTGATACCCTCAATTTACTGACGGAACACGCTGATGGTTTGGATGCCGCCGCCGCCCGGTTTATTTCTGCGGTAAAGATTGATTTCATTCACTACGCTCAAGACCGCAACAAACTAGCGGAGAAAAAATTGCGCTTGGGCGTGCAGTCTTTTGACGACCTGCTCAGCAATATGCACAAGGCGTTAAAAGACTCGCCCGGTTTCGCGGAAAAAATTCGACGGCGTTTTCCAGTGGCGATGATTGATGAATTTCAAGACACCGATCCACTGCAATTCGAAATTTTTCAGGATATTTTCAACCATCCTGACTCGCTGCTGCTCATGGTTGGCGACCCCAAACAGTCGATTTACGCGTTCCGCGGCGCGGACATTTATTCCTATCTGGCCGTGTCGAACGCCATGCCGGAAACCGCCACCCTGAACAAAAACTACCGTTCATCGGAAAAGCTGCTTCACGCCTTCAATACGCTGTTTGATGTCAGCAATCCGTTTATTGAAGAAACCATTAGATTTTTCCCGGCGGAAGCTGGACGCGAACAGGATAAACTGATTATCGATGGCGATTCGATACCGGAAAAGCCCATGAAATTGTGGATGTTGTCGGAAAGCGCGCTCAGCAAAAATGCCGCTAAAAAACTGGCAGTACAAGCCGTTTGCGCGGAAATCGTTGCCATTCTGAATAAAGCCAGAAAAAACGACATCGACGGGCGTCCGTGCGCCAGATTTGAGTCAGTAAAAGGCGTAATCAGTCCGGTCCGCGCCGGTGACATTGCGGTTTTAACCAGTTCCAACAAAGAAGCGCTGGACATAAGCGAACAACTGGCCGGATGCGGAATTCCAGCAGTTTTGCAGCACACCGGCAATGTTTTTGAGTCAGAAGAGGCAATATCGCTGTTTCACCTGTTGCGCGCCATTGCCGAACCGGGTCGCGAAACGCTACTGAAAACCGCGCTGGCGACACCATTAATCGGGCTCAATTCTGAAGAATTGACAAAACTTGAACAAGATGACGGAATTGAACTGCTGGAATACTGGCAGAATATTTTTCACTCGCTATTCATCATTTGGAAAGAACGCGGATTTATTCAGATGTTTTCCCGGTTGCTGTTGCCGGAAAAAAACCGGACGGACAAATTGACCAAAGATATTCGTTGCAATCTGTTGTCGCTGCCGCAAGGCGAAAGACGGTTGACGGATTTGCTGCATCTGTCTGAACTGATTCACCAGATTGCCGTAAAACGCAAACTCAGCACTACCGCCATTATCGCCTGGCTACATGAAAAAATTGTTCATCCGGAAGATTGCGAAGAACATGAACGCCGGTTGGAAAGCGATGAAGACGCGGTCAAAGTGATGACGGTTCACAAAAGCAAAGGCTTACAATTCCCGATTGTTTTCTGCCCGTTTATGTGGGCCAGAGGATTTTATTGGAGTGAATATCACCGCAACAAAAAACGGAATGAATCAGATTTCTTTTTTCACGCAAAAAATTCTGAGAACAAATATTCTCTGCTGTTTGACGCCGGGCATAAAAAAGAGAAAACGGAAAAAAACAGGTTGCAGTATCGCAAAGAAAAACTGGCTGAGCAGTTACGGCTATTGTACGTCGCAGTCACCCGCGCAAAATATTACTGCTGTCTGACCTGGGGCGAGATTAAAGAAACCACCGATTCCTCGCTGGCGTACCTTGCCCGCGAATGGACACCGACAGAATTGAACAATTTACTTTACGATGGCGGAAAAACGTTTTTTGGAGTTAATTCACTGCTCGGACGGAAATTTTATGAGTGGAAAGAATCTCCTTGCATAAAAGTTGAAATTCCGGATTGCGGCCCTGAAAATTTCATTCCTGCCCAATTCAAACCTGAGCTTACGGCGGCGGAGCTTTCACAGACGATTGCCTCCGACTGGGGGTTGATGAGTTTTTCTTCATTAACCTCCGGAACGCATACCGCCAAAGACCAGTTGAGCGGCGGCGATGACGAAACCGTCTCTGCAACTCTGGTCGCAGAAGAACTTTTGATACAGACGGAACAGAAGGT
>Ga0172380_10003905_pt1 | contig 19810 bp, 15 predicted proteins | sample Leawe162metaG_FD_119747 | JGI IMG/M metagenome (GOLD analysis project Ga0172380, IMG submission 119747) | Leachate microbial communities from a municipal landfill in Southern Ontario, Canada - Leachate well 162 metaG | ecosystem: Engineered > Solid waste > Landfill > Unclassified | place... | reverse complement strand
TATTGATAATATTTTCAGATTTACTCAGGCAGGCTCGGAAGTCTCGGCTCTGCTTGGGCGTATGCCTTCAGCAGTAGGCTATCAGCCTACACTTGCTACGGAGATGGGTCAGCTTCAGGAAAGAATTACCTCAACAATGAAGGGTTCTATCACTTCTATTCAGGCAGTTTACGTTCCTGCTGATGACTATACAGACCCGGCACCTGCTACAACGTTCGCTCACCTTGACGCAACTACAGAGTTGTCAAGAAAGATTACTGAGCTCGGTATTTATCCTGCGGTTGATCCTTTAACTTCAACTTCAAGGATTCTCGACCCGTTAATCGTTGGTGATGAACATTACAACGTTGCACAGGGTGTTAAGAAAATTCTTCAGAACTATCAGGACCTTCAGGATATTATAAACATTCTCGGTATAGATGAACTTTCAGATGAAGATAAAATTGTTGTTGCAAGAGCAAGAAGAATACAGCGATTCCTTTCACAGCCGTTCTCTGTTGCAGAACAGTTTACAGGTTTGCAGGGAAGATATGTAAAACTTGAAGATACAATTAAAGGTTTCAAAGGAATATTGAACGGTGACTATGACGATTTACCTGAACAGGCTTTTATGCTCGTCGGTACAATCGAAGATGCAATAGAAAAAGCTAAAAAACTCAGGGATTAATTCTAATTAAAATAGAATTTGGACAAACTTCTTGATATTGAAATTGTAAGCCCGGAGAAGCTGGTGTTTAAAGGAACAGGAAAGGTTCTTACAGTTCCTGGTGTTGACGGAAGATTTCAAGTTTTGAATATGCATGCTGCAATGATTGCCATGTTTGAAGCAGGTGTAATAACAGTAGAAGATGAAAAGGGTGAAAAGATAAACTTTTCTACCCGCGGCGGTGTTGCAGAAGTAAAGAAGAACAAGGTTGTTGTACTCGCGGATGCAGCAGAAGCAAAAGATGATATTGATATAGAAAGAGCCCGAAAAGCAATGGACAGGGCAAACGAAAGACTTAAAGAAGGCGGCAAAGATATTGACAGGGAACGAGCAAAATACTCTCTGCAAAGAGCCCAGATTAGATTAAAAGTCGCCGGAGTTCTAAAATAAAACAGGGGATGTAGCTCAGGGGTAGAGCAACTGCCTTTTAAGCAGTGGGTCGAAGGTTCGATTCCCTCCATCCTCACAAGAAAACCGAATAAGCAATTATTCGGTTTTTTTATTATCAACTATCAACTATCAACTAAAATCTATCAACTAATAGGGGATGTAGTTCAGGCGAGCAACTACCCTTTTAAGGTTGGGTCGAAGGTTCGATTCCCTCCATCCTCACAAGAAAACCGAATAAGCAATTATTCGGTTTTTTTATTATCAACTATCAACTACGCGCTCTTTGCGTCCGCTGTCTTGTTGGGCGGATCAACTAACAACTAAGTCTTTGGCTTTTTTCTTTTCCGCGAAGCTATTAACTTTGTATATGAATAATATAAGCAGTAAAGCAAAGATTGGAAATAATGTCGATATAAAAGGTTTCGTGACTATTGATGACGACGTTGAAATCGGAAACAACGTATATTTAGGTCCCTGTGTTTATGTCGGTAACGGCTCCAGAATTTCCGACAACGTAAAAATCTTTCACGGAGGAAGCATTGCCTCCCACCCTCATTCTACTAGCTTCACTGACGAAATATCCACAGTCGAAATTGGTGAAGGTACACTAATAAAAGAATTCTCTACAATCAGCAGAGCTACCAAATACAGTCACAGGACAATAGTCGGAAAGAACTGTTACATAATGAATTATGTCCATGTTGCACACGATAATATTATCGGCGACAACGTTGTCCTTACAAACGGAGTCGGACTCGGAGGCCATGTTACTATCGGCTCTCACACCACCATTGGTGGCATTGTCGGTGTCCATCAATTCTGTAAAATAGGTGAATATTGCATGATTGAATCCAATACAAAAGTTACTAAAGATATCCCGCCGTTTTCTTTGGTCGGCAGAGCGCCCCAAAGATTTATTGGCTTGAATTATATCGGACTAAAACGAAGCGGCTTCTCACCTGAGGCAATATCTCAAATCAGAAACGCTTACAGTATTATTTATGACCCAAAACTGAACTTCAATGACTCGTTGAAAAAGCTCATCGACGAAATGGAAATCAAAGATGAAATAAAGCTAATCCACAATTTCATCATAAATTCAACTCGAGGTATTATTCCAAGAATATAATCGGGAACTTTTTCCCATAATTTGATGTTTAATTATATATAAGAAATATTTAGTCATTTTTCATTCACAAATGACTAAAATCCTGAAAATACAATTCTTATACAATAATCCAATAAAAGTACGGTAATAGTGCGATAATTGTACGGTTAAAGTACGGTACATCTTCGTAGTATTGTCCTATTAATCTCGAAATAGTGTCGTATTTCTCTCCTTCGCGTCTCATCCCCAAAAAACTTACAAAGCTATTATTATATAATCGACTGATATGAATATTTCTTCTTAAATAAATCCAGGTCATCAAGTACTCTCATTAAATCAACAACATCCCTCGCTGATTTCTTCACCATTTGCATTTCTTCCTCATTAAGTTTTAACTCAATTACTTTCTCAATCCCGTTCTTGCCTAATACCACTGGAACTCCAAGATGCAAATCCTTCAATCCGTATTCTCCATTCAATGCAGCACATACAGGAAAAATTCTCCTCTGATTTTTTACAACGGCTTCCGTCATCTGTGCAGCAGCAGCTCCCGGCGCATACCATGCGGATGTTCCCATTAAATTAACCAATTCGCCTCCGCCTTTCTTTGTCCTGTCAATTATGCCGTCCAGTGTTTCCTTGTCAATCATTTCGCTTATCGGGATGCCCGATACTGTTGTATATCTCGGAAGGGGAACCATAGAATCTCCATGCCCGCCCATAAGTATCGCATGTATGCTTTTAGGTGAAATGTTTAATGTGTTAGCAATAAATGATTTATATCTCGCAGTATCTAAGATGCCCGCCATTCCGAATATTCTATTAGATGGTATTCCGTCTGCTGCAAGAAATGCCGCGTATGTCATCACGTCAAGAGGATTCGATACTATTATCAGTATTGCTTCGGGCGAATATTTCACAATCTTCTCCGTTACATCTTTCACTATTAATGCGTTCGTTTTAATAAGGTCATCCCTGCTCATTCCCGGTTTCCGAGGAAGCCCGGCCGTTATTACAACCACCTGTGAATCTTTTGTATTTTCATATTCCTCTCCGGCTGCATTTATTCTTGTGTCAAAACTAAGAATCGGCGAAGTCTGCCAGAGGTCAAGCGCTTTCCCCTTTGTTACATCTTTGTTTAAATCGATTATTACCAGTTCTTCTGCAATCTCTTTCACAGCTATTTCGTTTGCACAAGTTGCTCCTACGTTTCCTGCTCCAACTACTGTTATTTTCATTCATTATCCTTTCTGTTTGCTTCACTTAAATATATAACAGTTTACTCAAATAAAAAGGTGCCCTGTTTTCACAGGACACCTTTTATAGAATTACTTATTAAAACAAATTAGAAACCTATTGACAAATTCGCTCTGTAAGTCCTTTTCATTCCCGGAATTACACCGAATCTGTCTGCCGAAGATAGATAGTCTGTATCGAATATGTTTAGTACTTGTAAAACTATTGTTCCTTTAATCGGTGAATTGCTTGTTGTGAAATTGAATCCTAAGTTCCCGTCAAGAAGAAATCTTGTTGGAAGCTGATTGTCAAATGAACTTCTGAAAAGTTCTTTTCCCGAAGCTGTTGTTCCGATAAAATCACCGCTTGTCGCCATGTATGACCCTCCGTCAAGCAGATAATCCTTCGCAAAGAAACTTCCGTCAATTGACCCGAAGAAATTGTTGTAATCGTATGTCAAGCTTAATGATGCCATAAGCTGCGGTCCGGATGCAACCTGTGATCCTTCAAGTTCATCAAAATAAAGTGGTTTTATGTTACCGTTTTCATCAAGCGATGATGTATTAAATATTCTTCTGACTCCTGTTATTGGGTCTGTTTTAACCGCGTCAAGAACAGTCTGCCATTTGTTATCCATAAATGTAAATGAACCGCGTAAACCTAATCCTTTTATCGGAAGGACTTTGTTTAAGCTTGCTCCTAACTCCAATTCAGCACCCATGTGACGTGAGGTACCTATAAGCTCAGTTCTGAATCCGTTTCTGTCATAACCGGGCTGACCTGCCTGTGATTGGTCCTGAATACTTGCCGCTTTATTGTCCCATAACATGTAATATCCGTTTATCTTTGCGTAGAAGTCGTCTGTGCTGTAGCCAAAACCAAGTTCAAACTGATTTGATTTTTCATCTTCTGCCGATGTGTTAATTCTTCCCTGATTGTAATAAATACCAAGGTCAACGAATCTTTCAACATGTGCAAAGTTTGCAAATACATTGATGTTCTTTGTTGCATTGAAGTTTACACCGACTTTTGGCTGGAAGAATCCTCTTGAACGGTTTTCATTAACAAGGTCGAATTCATACCAGCGTGTGGTCGAACTGTTATCTTTCATGTAGAATTTATTACCGATTGCACCTTCCTGCGTTAACCCAAGTTGAGATGCTTCTGCAATCGTTAATTTCTTTCCAATCGCATTTTCACTTGGCATGTTTTCTTTAATCTTGTAATTGTACCATACGTACTGAAGCGAACCCATGAAGTTAAACTTATCAACTACATAGTTTCCTTGCGCAAATAAAGTCATTTGCGGTGTTTCGCCAAGATAGTTTCTGTACTGTGAACCGTATGTCGGATCTCCGTCTGAATTCCAGCCGAATACGTTTACTCCCCAGTCATATTGAGGTCCGTCAATATCTCCTTGCCTTACAACACGTGAAAATTGTGCACCCGTTACTTTTCCCGTGGTATCCCTGAAAGCGTATCTTTGTGTTGTGCTTGTTTTGCCAAACAGATTAGTGAAGTAACCTGGGTGGTCAGCCTTCCAATATCTGAATTCTGCGCCGCCCGTCATCTTGAATTTCTTACTGAATTCTTTCTCGTATGAAGCTAAAATTCCGGTCTGGTTATGAATCGAATAACTGTTCCTCTGGAAAGCATTCTTTGAATATACTGTATCAAATATACCAAAATTGTTTATGTATCCTTGTGTGTTGTAAAGATTAGTCTGTAGAGTGTCCACTCTCTGTCCGTTAACACCAAGACCATTTCTCCATGCCCAGACTGTTCCTGCTGAATTAATGCTCGACCCGCCGCCACGTCCTGCTGACCAGAAACCGGTTGCACGAAGTACAGAGTTATCCGCAAAATTGTAATTCCAGTGAAGTTCAACCTGCGGTTTGTGGAACATATTGTGTGAAAGGTTAACAAAATTATCGTCCACAAGCTCTCTCCAGTTATCAGTTATGCTTCTGTATCTCGATGTTGCATCAGGCTGTGCATTGTATTTTGCATCCCATTGATTTGCAACGTCTCTTGATACGAATGGAGCCGAGTTTACCGTATATCCGAATTTCTTAAAGTACGCTATATCATTGCTGAATGAATATCCGTGAGACTGTGGCGCACCGTGTAAAACTAACTTAAATGTCTGGTTTGCCGCGGGAAGGAACGCTGCTGAAAGATAGTAGTTCAATCCTTCGTATCTCCCGCTTGTTCTTGAACCCTCACCAATCTTTCTTTCAAAGTTTAACGCTCCTGCAAACTTTCCTCCTATGAGACCGCTTGAATAATTAAGTCCGTACATAGTGTTTGTTGGTGAACCAACATTTCCTTTAAGTCCTAAGTATCTGTTCAGAGCAGGATTTTCTGTTAGTATATTGAATGAACCTCCAAAAGAACCTGAACCGTAGAGAGAGGAACCTGCTCCCCTTTGTATCTGTATCGAACTTGCGTTTGATGATACTGAGCCCCAGTTTGACCAGTAAACCGAGTTTGATTCAGGATCATTTGTTGGAATACCGTTTATCAAAACCTGAACATAGTTCTGGCTAAAACCCCTGATAAGTAATTTACCCTCTCCGTTTCCAACACCGTCCGTGGAAAATGAATAGAAACCCGGTACGTTTCTGAGCAGCAGTGGAGCATCCTGACCCTGCATCCGCTTCTCTAGCGTTTTGGAATCTATGTCAGTGAACGCAACCGGTGTTTCGCGTTCAACTGCACGGTTTATTTCGATTACCTCTGTCGTGAATCCGCCGGGTGTCAGAGTCACGTTATAATTCATGTCATTCTTTAAGTCAAATATCGCAGTGAACTGCTCATAGCCGGTATATTTGACAATAATTGTGTAGTTCTGGGCGCTTAGTCCCTTAAATTCATAGACACCGAAATTGTCTGTAGTCGTCCTGTACTGACCGGGTACAAGCTCAACAGTGGCATTCTTTATGCCTATCATTGATTCAGCGTCTGTTACTGTTCCTGAAAGCTTATAGCTCTGTCCGTATGAACTAAAACTCACAGCGAAAACCAGTAATAAAAGTAGAAAAATTTTCTTCATTCTTCGTCCTGATTTAGTTTATAAAATAGTTGATTAAAAGAGATAAATATTAATGTGAAACATTACCAAAATATTTATAATAATATGACCAACAAATTTAATCAAACAATAACAAAATTATCAAATAATTGTAAACAAATTTACTCAACAAATTATAGTAATTATTACGGGAAATTTATCTTTTCTGTGAAGGAACCTCCGCAATATATAATCGTTTAAAATTAGTTGCAAGATATTAATTCCGTAACAACAGGAACTTTTTTATGGAGGGGGGATGGAAATAATAAGAGAATAGTAAAATATCCGTATTATCAATAATACGGATATTTTAAATTCATTCCTATATAATCACTATCTTAATTTTCTGTTCTTAGATATTCAAGTATCTTCCTTGCATCAGTCTCGTTTACATCTTGCGGATTCATCCTGACTTTCATTTCTTCAAATAACTCTTTCGCAGCTTTATTTTCATTTATCATTCCGTCCGGATTAAGCATCATGTTCATTATCCATTCGGGTGTTCTGCGTTTTGTGATTCCTCTTAACGCTGATCCTATCTTTTTCTGGTCAAGCCCATGGCAAGTAGTGCATTTCTTCTGAAACAATACCTGTCCTTCGCTTACTAATTTCTTGTCTATTTCTCCTAATGCTAACTCTTTAACAGGACCCGTTCCCTTATCTGTCTTAGCATCCTCGGAACACCCAATTATAAAAGAAACAACTGATAATAAAATTATTATAACTATTTTCTTCATAGCTTATATCCTGGTTTTAAAATTTCTTCAAGTTCCTTATAAGTAAACTTCAGTTCCGTTGGACCGACTGCATATGCTGCAATCTCATAATTATTATAATAGAAATAAATACCCTCTTTTGTAAGTATGAAGTTATCATTGAACTTAATAAAATTATCAAATAAATAACCTTTCTCTCCGTCAAGCCTGTCTGTATCCTTAAGGTTTCTGTACTCTCTATATTTCTTATCAATTAACTTGTTCAGTTTATCCTCAAATCCACTGTTAAATAAATCGCTTAATTTGACTTGTTTACCGGTTTTTGGATTAAAGACAAAGTTTCTGACAAAACTGTTCGGGTGTGCGCCGCCTGTATTTATATAGTAATCAATACTTACTGATAAAGCAGCAGGTTTATTAAAAACCACATTGCTGTTTACGTCTAGTGCATAAACAACCGGAAAATCCGGTGACGCATCTTTCATTACACTATCATAATCTGCAAAGAATGTTGCAGCAAGTCCCTCCAGATTCTTATTGCTCGCATTCCCTTCTATTGTGAAAATACTGTCTACTATATAAGCATCTACAACTTTGTTAATCTCCGCAGCACTGTACCCGGAAAAATTAGGATAGGATACTTTAAGATATGAGCATTTTTCATCACTGTCCTTGCAGTCTTTATAAGTCTTCTTGAAATTCTTCACTTCATAACTTAAACTGTCTTGAATCTTAACTTCTTGTTTGACTTCTTTAGTATCCTTACTAACTGTCTCAGTTTTTTTCCCGCATCCTATTACTATGAATGCAATCAGTACAATTGTTATAATGTGTTTCATAATGATTTATTTGTTTATTAAAAATATAATAAAATATTTACAGACAGGTTATTCCGTCTGCAGGTTTTTCTTCTTGTATATTCCGTGTTATCTTCAGTTTTGTTTTTTCTCTTTTAAAATATCTCTGATTTCCGAAAGCAGTTTTTCCTCGTTAGTTGGACTCGGAGGAGGTGCTGGTGTCTCTTCCTTTTTCTTAACAAAATTTTGGTATGCTTTTAATACGAGAAAAATACAGAGTCCTATTAATATAAAATCAAATACATTTTGCAGGAATGCTCCATAGTTAAGTGATACTTCGGAAACTGCAGGTGTAATTAACTGTGTACCGTTCATCACAGAATCTTTCCCGCTTTGTATTACAAATTTAAGATCTTTGAAATCCACTTTTCCAAGAATTAATCCAATCGGCGGCATCAGAATATCACTCACTAATGATGTTACAATTTTGCCAAATGCTCCTCCTATTATGACTGCAATTGCAAGGTCAATCACATTGCCCTTCATAATGAATTCCTTGAATTCCTTGATTAATGACATAAGGTATTATTTTGTTTCTGAAAAAATAAAGATAATCAAATCAGATTTAATTAAAAACAAACTATAGAATCTTATTCGCTAAATTGAGTGAGCCTTTGATATAAGTTAACAGGACTGTATGTTTCTTTGCATGTTATGTCGAGCTCTTGAATGTATTTATACTTCATTCTTTTTGAATAATGAGTTCTTTTAAACGAAAAATGTAAATTCATTTTTACTTGTTTCTTTTTGTTAAAACAGATATATTTATCTGATTAAAACTTAAATGAATAAATGAAAAGAACAATTATTACAATTGACGAACAGAAATGCAATGGATGTGAAGAATGCGTAAATGGATGTCATGAAGGAGCGCTGCAGATGATTGACGGTAAGGCAAGACTTGTCAGCGAACTTTTCTGTGACGGTCTCGGAGCATGTATCGGTACATGTCCCGAAGGTGCTATAACTCTCGAAGAAAGGGAAGCCGAGCCTTACAGTGAAGTTGCTGTAATGGATAGAATTTCCAAGATGGGAGAGAAAGTAATCTTAGCACATTTGAAACACCTAAAAGACCATAATGAGAGCGGCTATTTAAATGAGGGTATTGAATACTTAAGAAATAATTCCATAAATGTAAATCTTAATCCATTATTTGTGCAGAAATTAAACGTAGTTGAGAGTATTGAACCACAGCACACAGGGTGTCCCGGCTCTAGGGAAAAGTCCTTTGCTAATGTTCATAATGGAGTTAATGATGATTCGGTAGGCTCAGAATTAACTCACTGGCCCATTCAACTGCATCTTATCAATCCTACAGCATCCCATTTTAAAAATTGCGATTTACTTATTGCAGCAGATTGCGTACCGTTTAGTATCTCAAATTTCCATTCAAAGTTTTTAAAGAATAAAAAGCTCGTTATTGCTTGTCCTAAACTGGATTCTGGTAAAGAAATCTATATGGAAAAATTAAGAGTATTGATTGAAGAGACTCATATTAATACCTTAAACGTCGTAATTATGGAAGTTCCTTGTTGTAGCGGTTTGTTAAAACTTGCTCAGCTTTCTGTTGAGACTTCAAACAGAAAAGCCCCGATAAAATATACCGTAGTCGGGATTCAAGGAGATATTATCGAAGAAGAATGGTTATAGAGTAGTTCTTAAATTTGTACTAAGTAACTGATTATATAAAATTCAGTTTTACTCATCTAGTATCCCCAAACCCTGTCGTATTATTGTAACATCTCCGTCTGAACAATCAACTACTGTTGACGGAGTCCTTTTCCCGGGTCCGCCTTCAATTACAATATCAACTCTTTTTTCAAATACTTCATAAATAAGTTCGGGATCGCTGATGTAATCATCATTATCATATATATCGTGTATGGATGTTGATGTTATCGGATTGCCGAGTTCTTTAACAATTGTTCTGCAGATTATGCTGTCCGGTACTCTTATTCCCACGGTTTTCTTCTTACTCTTGAAAATTTTCGGTACATTGCTGTTTGCTTTAAGAATGAATGTAAACGCACCGGGTAAATGTTTCTTCATTATTCTGTAAAGCGGTGTATCTATGCTGAAAACAAAATCTGAAAGGTGGCTTAAATCATAACATACTAACGAGTAATTTGCAGTCTTAACGTTAATATTCTTTATTCTGCTTATTCTCTCAATTGCTTCATGATTATTTATGTCGCATCCCATTGAATAAACTGTATCAGTCGGATAAATTACTATTCCGCCGTCTTTCAGGCATTCCGTTACCATTTTAATCTTTCTTTCTTCAGGATTTTCGGGATGTATATGTAGAAACATCTAATAATTAGTAATTGTGGTTCAATATATCATCCTTTATAAGAAATAATAGGTTATCAACAACAGAACCATCATATTCCGTCTTTGACTGGTTTTCTGCAATAGGCTGGCTTGTTTTGTTTATTAAATTGCCGTCAAGATATCCGCTCGCAACATAGTTTTCTCCGTCAAATTCAACTATGATACGGAACTTCTTTAAACCTTTTTCTAATATTTCTTCTTTAATGACCAATGTTTTCAGCTAACTACCCAAATTAATCATTTTTTTACCTAAAAAAAGCAACATAATATTTACATAACTATGCGGATTTTGTTCCCATTTATACAATAAAAAAAGGGGATGCTAAGATCCCCTTTATTCTCAATATTAATTGTTTTCTATTTAAGTACTATCATCCTCTTTATATCTGAGAATGAAGATGTATTAATTCTGTAGAAATAAATTCCACTTGCAAATTTTCCCGCGTTGAATGTAGCCTTATATTTACCTGGTTGTAAAAATTCGTTGGCAAGAACATCAACTTCTTTTCCAAGAATATCATATACCCTTATCTGAACAAGTCCTGCTTTTGGAACATCAAAATTAATGTTGGTTACAGGATTAAAAGGATTTGGATAGTTCTGGTAAAGTTTGAATTCACTCGGAATTTCAGTTCCAATATTCTGAATACCGACTGATTCTACTACCCAGTTTGCTGTCTCAGCTATTGCATTATTAATGGCTATGCTTATTATTGTGTCCATTCCTAAAGTATCAGGGCTTGTGTATGAACCGTTTCCAATTCCAGTCCAGCCTTTAAATCTGTATGTAGTATTACCTGATGTATAAAATCTGGAATTTACGCCAAATTGGAATGAAACCGCAGAATCATAATATCCACCGCCGCCAAATGTATTTCCAATTGTTGAGTTCAATATCAATCTATACTGAGGTTTATAATTTGCAGTGTAAGTACCCGGTGCAGTAACAGTAAATGTCTGCGTCGTATCTCCGCCTTGTGACCAGTTTGTATAAACATATCTGGTCGCGCCTACAATCTTCGGGCTCATTGCCTGTATCGTTACGGATGAACCAATGTTAAAAATAATATTCTGTCTTGTATTAAATTGTACATTGTTAATTTTAAAATCGCATAATCCATTTCTATTTGTACCTATGCTTACTGTGGCTACATTTACATCAATGTTTTGGATTCTTTGATGTACGGGTATTCCGTTAGGACCTTTGCCTGTAATTATTATTCCGTAAACTCCAGGTGTAACAGAGCCTATTGTTTTTATACTGACAGTAACCGAGTCAGGATAACTTGTTATTGAATCCTTTCCATTAATAAAATTTACCTGAAGTGTTCCCGCTGCAGGAAGTGTATCTACTGATACAGTGAATTTCACGTAATCAGTGTAACTTTTTACCGAAGGAACAGCTACTTTTATAAATGTACTGTCATTATTTACAATAAATGTCTTTTGAGTATTAATAGTCATTGCATAATCCGGATAGTATGCAGTATAGCTTCCGAATGTACTTGCTCTGAAGTCTGTCCAGACTGCCATCGAGGTCTTGCCGTAAGATGTTATTCCGTCATAATCTCCCTGATACCTGGGGGTTCCGCCGCCTCCACATGACGAACAGTCTATTTTAAATTTCGACGTAGATAATTTTTGGTTTTGAACGAATGTTGATCCGCCATTGCTTGAATATGATGCATATACTTCACAAGAATCACTCGTTGGAGTATTTCTTGTGTCAAGCCACTTAACGTAAAGTCTTCCTGTCTGTTTATCACACCATATTGCAGGATGCCATTGGTGGTTTGCTGTTGGGTTAATATCATCGTTTATCAAAACAGGTGCTGAAAATGATGCTCCTTGATCAGTTGAATACCTGCAGTATAAATCAGGCTTGTTCCCGTCACCTGCTGGTTGATTTGTTGCATAAACTAAATATAATCTCCCTCTGTAAGGTCCGTAACTGTTATCCGCTGTAATAAATGGATATGGACGTGTCCTCATGTTTTGAACACTGTTTCTTCCGCTCACATTTGTTCCGACGTATCCCGCAAAGTTCTGTTGTGACTTCATTGTGAACGATGCACCCCCGTCTGTTGATGCGAAAAATGAATACGTTGCCGTAAACGAATTTCCTGCATTTGTCACTACATAGGTACATCCTCCGGGTATGTCACCTCCAATGACATTCGGACCAACACAAGGCATAGCCCCTGGTAAATTATGCGGAGTAAGTGATTGAGCATATACAAAAGATTGACCTCTGTTTGTACTTCTGTAAACATTGCACGATGTTCCTGCAGTTATTGTACTGTAAACAAAGTTTGAATAAGGTCCGGCACTTTGGTCAGCTGCAATCCAGTTCTTGTCGTTACCGGTGTTACCTGATGCATAAGTCCATGTCAGCCCGTTGTTACTCGATGTTGCTATTTGTGTTCCGAAAACATTGGTACCATCGCCATACATGTTTTCATAATAAACATTTCCTAAGCTGTCGTATGCTACTACAGGGTCACCCATCATTGTAAAACCAGGGAATGTTGGATTATTCCTGAACCAATCTAATCCATTCATTGTATAATAAGTCGCATTAGTATTAAATGCTGTAAAATACTGAAGAGGATTTCTTGGATTTACTGCAATGTGAGGTTCTGCAAAGTCATTTCCTAAATAGAAATTATCGTACCCGTCAGCTCCTGTTACAATCGATGAATTAATTGAAAAAGGAGAAAAATTCTGCTGATTCTGTGACTGTTGAAGCAGATGTTTCGGAATCCTGTCAAGGTTTGGGTCGTCATAACCCTGATTATTGCTCTGCGAAAAAATTGAATTCGCAATTAATACTGTGCCTGTAATAATTAATAAGGCAAGTGAGAGTTTAAGTGCTTTCATTTTTATTTTATTTGATTAATAACATTTTTTTAATATCTTTAAAACTGTCGGATATTATTCTGCAAAAATATAATCCGCTTGAATATTTTGAAGCATTGAATGTTATGTTATACTTTCCTGCTAAAAGTTTTTCGTTTAAAAGTGTCTCCGTTTCTCTTCCTAATGCATCATAAACAATCAGCTTTACGCTTTCGTTTCTCAGGACTTCTATTGTAATATTTGTTACAGGATTAAATGGATTAGGATAATTCTGATGAAGTTTCCATTCGGCAGGTATCTCACTGCTTATATTGTTTATCCCTACTATTTGTTGCCAACGTGCTGTTTCAACAATAGGATTATTAATTGTTATTGTTATTGATGTGTCGTTTCCTGAACTGTCAGGACTTGTGTAAGCTCCTGCTCCTGCACCTGTCCAGCCTCTGAAACTGTATGTTGACCCGTTATAATTAACTATTCTGGAAGTTACACCGAAGGTTGTCGAAGAAGCCGAATCGTAAAACAAACCCCCGCCGTATGTATTTCCCGCTATCGAGTATAAAAACATTTTGTATGCTGATCGGTAATTAGCCGTCAGTGTCAAAGGCGATGTAATGTTTATACTGTGAGTTGTATCTCCTCCGTCAGACCAGTTTTTGAATATGTACTGAAATCCTCCTGCGGTTTTCGGACTTATAGCTTCTACGTTTATCGCTGAACCGTTTGCAAACAATAAATTTTGTCTTGTGTTGTATTGGTTTCCGTTAACAGTAAATTCGCAAACTCCTTCTCTGTTTGTGCCTATGTTTAAAATCGAAGAGTTAACTAATAGTTCTACTGTTCTTCTGTGAACAGGGATTCCTGTTACTCCGCTTCCCTTAATGTTAAGATTGTATTTCCCCGGGCTGACTGAACCGATCGTTTTAATAATTACTTTTACTGAATCAGGAAATGTTGTTACTGTATCTTTCCCGTTTCTGAAACTTAATTGAATTGAACCGCTTGAAGGTAAAGTGTCAAGTTCTAATTCAAACTTAACCCTATCATTAAATCCACCTCGAACAGAGGGTACTTTCACGGATACAGTAACAGAATCATTGTTGTTTAAATATTTTTGTGTTAAATCCGATATCATTGCAAAATCTGCACTATAAGAAACAAAACTCCCCATCGTATTATACCTTGCATCCATAAAAGAATTTAACGACGTACTCGATGTAACTGTCGAATTTCCTATATAATCACCAATGTACTTTTCCCCTCCCGGCTGACCCACAGCCATTGAGTTTGGATTCATCTGTGCATTGGATATTTTATAATTTGTGACAAAACTTATACCGCCATTCGTTGAATGCGTTCCGTAAATTTCAGTCAGTAAATTTCCTGTTGGGTCGTTTCTTGAATCATACCAGCATATGAAAATTTTACCCGTTTTCTTATCAACAGAAATAGCGGGCATCCATTGGTCAGTTAAGGTTGCGTCATCATTAATTCTCATCGGAGTACTCCATGTTGTTCCAAAATCTGTCGAACGTACTAGAAAAATATCAGCAAGGTCTGTACCCGCAGGATTTGCAGCATAGATAATATACACATTTCCTCTTGATGAAGTAAAACTGTTATCTGCTGCCATCAATGGGAAATAATTTGTTCTTATACAGTTTTTCATTGTGTATCTCCCTGCACAAATAACACCCGGACCTGCAATTCCGGAGACGGCAACAATACCTGCACCAAAACTCGCTCCTCCGTCCGTTGAACGATAGACTCTTATATTACTTCCCGATGTACAACCGAAATAAACATTGCCGCCCTGTATGCTCCCATTTGCACCTACAGTAACATATGCTCCTTGATCACCTGAAAGTGTTATTGGCGTTGACCAGTTCAAACCGCCATTCGTACTCCTGGCAAACCTCATACCGCTCGAACCAAACTGCCTCCAGCCAAGATATATGTTGTTGGAATAAGGACCCCCTGTTTGGTCAGCGGTAATCCACTGTTTATCGGCAAGACCAACTGTTGAAGAATGTGCACTTACTGTAGTTGTAAACGTTAGACCTTTGTCGGTTGATTTAGTCACCCAAATGCCGTACAAAGAGCCTGACTGATACAACTGTGTATAATATAAATTTCCGAGACTGTCGAATGTCAAAACAGGATCGCCAATTTGAGAAGCTCCTGGAAACGAGACCCCCTTTTTAACCCAGTCAATTCCGTTTGTTGTAACGTAATAATTATTGATGTTATAGGCTGTGGCGCTGTTTCTGAAATCATTTGGATTAGTGGCAATATACGGCTCGCCAAAATCAACTCCGAGATAGAAATTATCATACCCTTCCGCAGATGTAACAACATTGCTTTCTGTGTTTAAAGGTGAAAAAGAATAATTTGAAGGTGGAAATACTCTGGATTCAAACTTCGAATAATCGGGCTGTTCCAAATGCTGGCTGTTAATACTCGAAAAAGCATATGTTAACAGTAATAAAAGTAAGAATAATCTCATTAAAATCTTTTAAGTTTTAAAATTTAGATATTTAAAATATAAAATTAGATTTTGATAAGCAAACACTATTGGTGTAAAATTAAAGGGTAAACCTCCCCATATAGGTTTACCCTCGTGAAAGTAAATACGATAGGAATCGTATGATTGGATATGTAAGAAAACTATTTATTCAATTTCTACTAAAATATCTCCCTCCAATATATTATCGCCGGGTTTAACTTTCAAGGTTTTTATTTTTCCTTCTCTGTCGGATGTTAAATTGTTTTCCATCTTCATGGCTTCCCATGTAAGCAGATTCGTGCCGACTTTTACCTCATCCCCGACTTTTACGAACACTTTAATTATAGTCCCGGGTAACGGCGCTTTCATTACACCTGCACCCTTTCTCTCGGTAGGGGAGCTTGTTAAAGCTGTTGACTTCGTCGAGTCACCGCCCGTACTTGCTTTTTCCCTTACAAGCGTTGGTGTCTTTCCTGCAGCTTCCGGTTTCTCAATTCCTACTTCGTAGGGTTTACCGTTTACTTCGACTTTAACTTTTGTGTTCTCAAATGTTAGAACGTTGATATCGTAAGTATTATTGTTGACTGTTATTTTAAAATTCTTCATTTTATTTATTATTAATTTTTAACGAGGCCATTTTCTCATCATGTAAATCTTCTGGCTCCATGGTGTATAAGGCCTGTCTGTTCTTTTGATTGTCATTTTAAGGTCCTGCTTGTCGTTGAACTGTTGCTGTGTGTAAAGATATATTGCAGTAGCTATCGCCGTTGCAATTTCTTCTTCATTCGATTTCTTCGCAGTTTTTACCGCGGGAGGTTTTACTTCAGTTTTTGCTTTTGCCTGTGGTTTCTTTTTTAATAGTCTCATACTGTCTCTTATAATGGTAAATTAGAATGCTTTTTCGGCGGATTGGTTTCTTTCTTTGTAACAAGAGACTGCAGTGCCTTGATTATTCTGAACCTCGTGTTACGCGGTTCTATTACATCATCTATGTATCCGTACTTTGCTGCTTCGTATGGTGTCGCAAATTTATTCCTGTATTCTGCTTCCTTTTCGGCAATAAATTTTGCTTTTTCCTTTTCGTCTGTTATTTCCTTTAACTCACGGAAATAAAGTACTTCAATTGCACCTTTCGGTCCCATTACTGAAATCTCTGCTGTCGGCCACGCATAGTTTAGGTCGCCTCTTAAATGTTTGGAACCCATTACGTCATAAGCTCCCCCGTATGCTTTGCGGAGTATTACTGTTACTTTTGGTACAGTTGCTTCTGCATAAGCATAAAGTAATTTTGCACCGTGAATTATAATGCCGCCGTATTCCTGTGCTGTTCCCGGCAAGTATCCCGGTACGTCAACAAGTGTTACAATCGGTATATTAAATGCATCGCAGAATCTTACAAACCTTGCTGCTTTTCTTGATGCCGATATATCAAGCACACCGGCAAGATATTTTGGCTGGTTACCGACTATTCCCACTGTCGAACCATTCATTCTTGCAAATCCTGTTACTATATTTCTTGCATAACCCGCCTGCACTTCAAGAAATTCACCATCGTCAACTATAGAATCAATTACATCTACAATGTCATACGGTTTATTCGAACTATCTGGAATAACTTCATTTAGTGAGTCTTCTATTCTGTCAATCGGGTCAGTGCATGGATATGATGGCGGATCTTCAAAATTATTTTGTGGCAGGTAAGAAAGAAGTTTCCTTATCAGCATTATTCCGTCTTCTTCATTGTTAACAGTAAAATGCGAAACTCCTGATTTTGTTGCATGTATGTAAGCTCCGCCGAGTTCTTCATCTGTTACTGACTCACCTGTAACTGTCTTTACAACCTTTGGTCCTGTTATAAACATGTAACCAGTTTGCTTTGACATTATAATAAAATCGGTTAAAGCTGGGGAGTAAACTGCCCCGCCTGCGCATGGACCGAATACAGCTGATATCTGCGGTATGACACCTGATGCCAGTACATTACGCTGAAATATATCAGCATATCCCCCGAGCGATTTAACACCTTCCTGAATTCTTGCTCCGCCTGAATCATTAATTCCAACAACAGGAGCACCTACTTTCATCGCCATATCCATAACCTTGCAAATCTTCTGTGCATACATTTCTGAAAGTGACCCGCCGAAAACAGTAAAGTCCTGTGAAAATACGTAAACTAGCCTTCCGTCAATCGTACCGTATCCCGTAACAACTCCGTCAGATAAATAAGTTTCTTCCTCAAGACCAAAATCTATGCATCTGTGCGATACAAACATATCAAATTCCTCAAAACTTCCGTCGTCGAGCAGGAGGTCTATCCTTTCTCTTGCAGTAAGTTTGCCTTTTCTGTGCTGGGCTTTAATTCTCTTTTCACCGCCGCCTAACCTGGCTTGATCGCGCAGGTCAAATAGTTCTTTTATTTTCTCATTTATTGACATTGTAACTCCGTTAAATTATATTATATTTTAAAATATTCTTGTTCTACCAGTTGTTATAAAGCCCCTCAAGTAATTTTGTCTTTTTCGCATCATCACTCAGAGAATTGTAAATCTCTGCCTCCTTATGCACTTGTCGTTCTTCAATTTCTTCTAAAGCTCTCAGCTCCGCTAAAATCTTTTTATATTCTACTTCTCTCTTGTTTCTCAAAAATCCCGCTGCTACTGCTGGGAAGAGCTCCAGGAGCAGTTCCTCTTTTTCGTTCTTCGCTAATCTAACATCCTCAAACTCCGGCAGTGTCGGATTATCCTGCTTTTTATACAATGATACATCATACGGGCTTTCATCTCTATTTCCGCAAATCATTTCTCTGAAATCAGGATCTACCGGATAAGGTGTCTTTCCATAAACTCCCTGTACAAGATTCACGAACTGTGTTGACTTGTTGCTGTAAAACTCTTCTCCTTTGTTTTCAGAGACGATGCTGTAAACTGCCTGTACGCCCACAATCTGGCTTGTCGGTGTTACAAGCGGCGGTAAACCTGAATCAAGCCTTACTCTTGGAACTGTCCTTAAAACCTTCTCCAGCAGGTGGTCAAGTTTCATTTGTTTTAATTGAGCTAACATGTTTGTGTACATTCCGCCGGGTATCTGAGCCGCCTTTACAATCTCATCCGGCTCACAGTAATTGTACATCTTTTCTATTTCCTGGCATAATGAAGTTGTCTCCTCAATTCTGTCATTCTTCGCCGCGTCAATTGCCCTGTTAAATAAATCGTTTTGCTCGTTTGTCAAAGTGTAATTAGCGATATCTATGTCATAAGGAAACTGTTTCTTCTCATCAAATTTATCCAGTTCTTTTCTTATAGTAAATAAATGCTTGTTGATTTCTGTAACCTTGTTAAGATTTACTCCCGTATCGATGCCAAGCTTGTCGCAGAAAATCTGAACAAGTTCAAATGCAGGAGCTGCAGGTCCTCCCGCAAAGTTTCCTATTACTGTATCAACTATATCAACATCATTTACTATCGAAACTAATGCGCATGCCAGTCCGTAACCGGGTGTGCAATGTGTATGCAGGTCAATAGGTACTTTTGTCTCAGCTTTTAATCTCTTGATTAATGGCGATGCAACGTCAGGCGGTATTAAGCCTGCCATGTCTTTGATGGATATGATATCCGCACCCATTCTCTCGAGCTGCTTTGCTTTCTCAACAAAATAATCTACCGTAAAAATCTTTGGCGGTATCTTCGTACCGGAAAACATTCCCTTCAACCTGTCGGCAAAAGTAAAATTAGGGTCAACTGTATAACAAACAGCGCAATCCGCAATACCGCCGTTTGCTTTTACATAATCAATCGTAGTTTGCATATTATCAAGATCATTTAATGCATCAAATATTCTCATAATATCTATTCCGCTTTTTATAGCAAGCCTGTTGAAACCTTCGATTACATCCTCTGGATAAGGCGAATACCCGAAAAGATTTCTTCCTCTTGAAAGTGCCGTAAGTTTTGTCTTCGTCCCAAACCCTGCTTTAATCTTTTCAAGCCTGTCCCATGGATCTTCATTCAAGTATCTCATTATTGAGT
>Ga0172380_10003904_pt1 | contig 19814 bp, 26 predicted proteins | sample Leawe162metaG_FD_119747 | JGI IMG/M metagenome (GOLD analysis project Ga0172380, IMG submission 119747) | Leachate microbial communities from a municipal landfill in Southern Ontario, Canada - Leachate well 162 metaG | ecosystem: Engineered > Solid waste > Landfill > Unclassified | place... | reverse complement strand
AATCAATCCCCAATTTTGGTGTGAAAAACCCCATAGATACCTGTAATCTTATACTTTTTTAGAAGGACAGGCAAATTAGATTGATTTGCTAATAAAAATATTGTATAAGTTAAGCAAATGAACTCACTCGACTCGCTCTTTGATTTTTACTCAGAAGTTTGGCTTTACATTCAATCGCGTCGCAGAGACGGACATTGGGCTATAGATATCATTACTATGGGTGAAAAAGTAAAGCCAACTTGGCAACCAAGTCTTGAAAAATTGGAAGACTTGGAAAATGCCTATTGCCGCAAAGATGACAATAAATCAGCGGCTGTCATAAAAGCTTTCACAAAAGCAGCCACAACCGATTTGGCTTCAAGTTCTGGTAAAAAAGTGACGGAACTTTTGACCAAAATTTGTGAACCGTGACACTAACAAATGATCCTCCTGTAGCAATACTCGGAGGGTTTTTATTTTGTCTAAAAGATTAGATTAAATATACTTGCTACAATTCTGGAAAAAAGTAATATACTACATCATATGTATATACTGTCTGTAAGCCCCATAGTTAAAACTCCTAAAATAGAGGCTTTTTCCTATTTCTCAAAAGAAAAAGTGGAAGCAGGTAAAATTGTTTCTATTCCATTGCGCAATAAGGTGGTTAAAGGTTTGGTAGTTGAATGTAAAGATTTTAAAGAAAATAAAGCTGAACTTCGTAATTCAGAATTTGCTCTTAAAAAAATCCGCGGGGTCAGTTCAAATTTTCTTTTCTCCCCCGAATTTTTAGAGGCTTGTCATAAAACCGCAGAATATTTCGCCACTTCAAAAGGAGCTATTTTACACACCATTACCTCAAAAACTATTTTAGAAGAGGCTGGTAAAATTATTCAAAAAGAAAGAAAAATAAAAGACGAAGAAAGTTCTGAAAAAAAAATTGAATCTCTAAAAAATGAAAGCGGTAAATTTATTATTCAATCTTCTGACAATGAACGTTTTCAAGATTATAATAGTATTATTCGTGGACGTTTTGCTAAAAAAGGTTCGGTTTTCTTTTGTGTGCCAACCACCGAAGATGTAGAAATTGCCAAAGAACGCCTAACAAAAGGAATAGAAGCCAACACTATTTGTCTTAGTAGTCGATTGTCCAAAAAGGAAATCGTTGAGAATTGGAATCTGACCCTAAAAAATGACCGACCAGTTTTAATTATTGCCACCGGTTCTTTTTTATCTATTCCTCGTCATGATATCAGAACAATTATTGTGGAGCGTGAAAATTCTCACGCATACAGAACCATGAGTCGCCCTTATTTAGATATCAGAAAATTTGCAGAATTTTTAGCTAAAGAAATTGGTTCAGAAATTATTTTTGGAGATTTGATGTTGCGCTCTGAAACGCTCAAAAGATTCGAAGAAAACGAATTATTTGAATTCAGCCCTATTAGATTTAGGTTCGTGACGACTGCCACTCAAAAATTAATCGATATGCGTTTTGAAAAAACTGTCACTCAAAATGAATTTCGTTTTGTTTCAGAATTTGTAGAAGACTTATTAGAAAAAAGTCAGAAAGAAAATAAACGAGTTTTTCTTTTAACTTCTCGCAAAGGTTTGGCCCCCATGATTGTTTGTGGTGATTGCGGTCAAATTGTCACTTGTGATCATTGTAGTGCCCCAATGGTTTTGTATGGTAAAAATGCTCGCGAAAAAGAAAATTTTTTGAAATGCCGAAAATGTGGAGTAGTTAGAACTGCAGGGGTGAAATGTAAAAAATGTGAGGGTTGGCGTTTGAATACCCTTGGAGCTGGTATTGAAACTGTGGCCGAAGAAATTAGAAAAAAAATTCCTGAAAAAGAAATTTTAATTTTAGATAAAGATCACGCCAGCACTCCAACTCAAATTAAAAAAATTGTAGCGAAATTTTATGAAGAGCCTGCCAGCATCATGATTGGAACAGAAATGGCCCTGCTTTATTTACACGAACAGGTAGACCGGACTGTTATTATTTCTATTGATGCTATGTTTTCTATGCCAGATTTTCGCATCAGAGAAAGAATTCTAAATATTTTAATGAAAACCAAAGACTTGGCTCGTGAAAGTTTTATCATTCAAACTCGTCACGCTGAGGATTTATTATTTCGTCATGCTCTTGATGGAAACCTAGCAGAATTTTATCGTTTTGAATTTCTAGAAAGAAAAAAATATGACTTTCCTCCTTTTACAACTATTATTAAAATCTCTTCAATGCGCAGCACTGAACAAGCTTTAGGTAATGATTTTAAGGCCCTGGAAGAAGTCTTTAAGGATTATGACTTTAATTATTACCCAGCCTTTACCGAAAGAGTTAAGGGAAAATATGTTATGAACGGAATTATTCGTGTCGAAAAAAATAAATGGCCAAATGATGACCTTCGTCAAAAATTAATTAACCTAGATCCTCAATACGACATTGTTATCGACGCCGAGAGCATATTATAGTAATCTTTATATATGTCAGGAATTGTTCAAAAAGATGAAAAAGCCGGTAAGGTTCTACGAGCCATTGCCACTCCTGTGGATTTTGTGAAGGAGAAAAAAACTTTACCTAAAATGCTCGACGATATGCGAGAAGCCATGTTCTCTCAAGATGATGGTGTAGCTTTGGCGGCGCCGCAAATTGGCTTATCTAAAAGAATTTTTGTGGTAAATCCCATGGTTTATCGAGAAGAAACTAAATATAAAGGCCCTAAGGAATTAACTTTTATCAATCCAAAAATCACAAAAACTTCTCGTGATAAAAAATTAATGGAAGAGGGTTGTTTGTCTGTGCGTCCGTTATATGGAAAAGTTCGTCGATCAAGTCGAGTAACCCTTGAAGCGTATGATTCAAACGGCGTGAAATTTGAAATTGTGGCCAGTGGTTTACTGGCCCAAGTTTTCCAACACGAAACTGATCATCTAGAAGGCGTTTTGTTCGTAGATAAAGCTAAAGAATTATATGAAATGACTTAAACTAGTCTAGAAATTTTTGAAGAAATTTCAAATCAACTTCTTTATAAAAATCACGGAAACCTAGAAACACTTTTAAGTCTTGAGTTGGATTTTGATAAACTTCAAAATTAAAACCTTCAGCAAAATCAACGGTGCCACCAACTTCTGTCACAAAATTTTCAGAACCAGCTGAAAAATTATTTAGAGCGTAATATAGAAAAGACATTACTACTGGTTCATGGGTCCCATTAATAAAATTGGTTCTAAAATTATAGTCAGTTAAGCCGGAAAAATTTACTTCGGTTAAAAGAACTCGACCCAATCTTTGAGCCATTTGTTTTGGGGAAGGATAGATTTCTGGTTCACTAGAAAAATCTTTTTGATTAAGAAATTCTTGCATTCTTTCATTTGGAGTTAATTCAATATCATCCCACCCCTCAAAATAAATCCCCTTACTTTTTGGTTTAAAAAGATAGTGAAGTTCTGGACAAATATAATCTTGCAAATGGTGTTCTTGAATAATTTTTTCTAAATCTATTTTTTCTGCATCATTAATTCGAAGATACTGACCAGCTGCTCTGACACTTTGTTTAACACGATCAACACCACTATGAAAAATAATAATATCTCCTTCTAGATGTGTAGTATTAATCCCTCTAAGGGTAGCTTGTTTAACTCCTTGCTCTGTAAGTTCACCATTATCATTCTTTTCACCATGTCTAAGTGTTGAGATTAGAGCGGTCATTTTATAATCTTTTGGCAACATATATAATTTGAATTATTAATCTATTAGTATTAATATATCATAACAAATGAAACATTCATTCGCATTTTTTGGAACTGACACCTTTTCTACGGTTGTCCTAGAAAGACTTTTTGAAAAAGGTTTTATTCCTACTTTAGTTGTCACAGCTCCAGATCGACCCGCTGGTCGTGGTCAACAAATGCAATCTCCTGCTGCCAAAATTTGGGCGGATACTAAAAATACTGCGGGGCAAAAAATTTCTATTTTGCAACCTGAAAAATTGGATGCTGATTTTATTTCACAGCTGGAAAATTTCGCTGGTGGTTTTGATTTCTTTATTGTGGCTTCATACGGAAAAATTATTCCCGAAAGTGTTTTGAAATTACCGAAAAAAGGCACTCTGAATGTTCACCCTTCTTTATTGCCTATGTATCGCGGCGCTTCTCCAATTGAAACAGCGATTCTAGAAGACAACAAAGAAACCGGCGTCACAATTATGTTAATGGACAAAGACATGGATCACGGACCAATACTTGAACAAGAATTTGTTGATATTACAGAATGGCCAAAAAAACTAGATTTGGAAAAACAATTTGCAGAGATTGGTGGCGAACTACTTTCTCAAATTATTCCTGCTTGGCTAGCTGGTGAAATTATGGAACAAGAACAAGATCACTCTTTCGCTACTTTTACCAAAAAAATAAAAAAGGAGGACGGCTTAATTGAAATTACTGATTTAAATATTGATTTTCCAAAACTTGAAAAGCGTTCTGTCTTTTTAAAAGTTAAAGCCCTGAACCCTTGGCCAGGCGTTTACTTTTTCATTAATCATTTGGATAAACAAACTCGCATTAAAATTACTGATGCTAATTTTATCGATGGCAAGACTGTAATAACAAAAGTCATTCCTGAAGGTAAAAAAGAGATGACTTTTACAGATTTTAAGAAAGGTTTTGGTTTTACTTTTTAACAGAATTGCAACGGCTGTTATTATCGGCTAATTTTAATTATTCGTCACTTAATCGCAATAATTTTTTAATTTGTTTAGCTCCTCTTCGAAACAAAGTATTTCTTTTTGTTTTATGATGTACCAGTTGATGTTCCAATTCGTGAGTAGCCTGATCAATAGCCGTAATCAAATTATCTCTAGTGGCCTCAGTTCGATATGAATTACCATGAACAGTTAGGTTCATTTCAGCACGGAAAATTTCACCGGTGTTTTGCGCAGTAGTTGTCTTCCCCACCTCCACATTAAAAATGGCTTGATCTTTTTCGGTGGCGTCAATAAATTTATCTAGATAATTAATTCGAGTTTCTACATAGTCGCGAACTTCATCGTTCAAATCAAAGTGAGTAGCCTTTATATTCAAAGTTTTATTTTTCATATTTTTGTTTTATTTACCGACTTGTAATAATTTACTCGGACCAATATGCCCACTTACTATTTTAACTCCTCCTTCAGGATTTCCAAAATAATTTGCCACCAGTTCGCAGATAGCCTTGTTAGCTTGGCCATTTTTGGCTGGAGCTTTAACATAGACTTTGAATTTATCATCGGCGAGTTTTTCAATCTTGTCTGAGTGAAAATCAGGAAAAGCCCTTATTTTGATATACATGGTTAGAGTTGAATTATACCACGTATTTTGTTATTATCTTTGGTATCGCAATTTCATTGCGATTAAGCTAGAAGCCGTTCAAAACTAAACATTCCCCTGTAGCTCAGCGGTAGAGCAATCGACTGTTAATCGATTGGCCGCAGGTTCGAATCCTGCCGGGGGAGCAAAATTTTCTAGTCTTATTTAGCAACACATATTTTTATACCCTTATTTAAAGTTCGAACCTTTGATATAATTTTGGTATGAAAATAGATATTGTGGTTGAATTTATTTTTTTTATTATATATGCAATCTGTAGTTTTTTAATAGCATTATCTCTTACTGGAGGATGGTCTGCATTAGGTATTATAGTTTATGGCTCAATTTTTTATGGTGGAATAGCCCTATTGCTTTTAATCAGAATAATTTACAGAGTTTTTAATGATAAAAAAGGTGATACTGTCCTAGACAAGAAATTAATTGGTTTGACATTATTTACTCAACTTTTAACATTTTCAATTATACCCTCAGACAGTGGAGATGTTAGTGGAGTAAGTTATGGCTTCTTTGAAAATTTTATTGGATTAATAAAAGGATCCGAATTTAAATATTTATTACATGATTTTGGACCATTTCATAATTGGTCTGTTGGCGACCACCTTTTTATTGCATTTTCCCTTTCTTATCTTATTTTTCTATTGATCACGCTATATGGGAAAAAACCGAGTTCTAACATCCTTCACTAGATGGAGCAAGCAAATAATTTTTGACAATAAAATTTCCTATGACAATATGTTCTGATGAATGATTTAATTGGCAGTCCCATAGAAACTCTGCTGCAAGAAGAACTCGAAAAATGCCACGCCCCCGTATCGGGATATTTTGTTGCCTGTGCTATTGTCACTGAAAAAGACACTTATGTGGGACATAATTATGAATTTGAAAATCCTACAGTATTTGAACACGCTGAAACAAGAACCTTACGAAAAGTCCTTGATAAGGAAAAAAATCCCCAAATAACCAAGATCATAATGTCAGGCGCTGGTAAAGTTCAAAAATTCAAGAGCTACATCCCTTGTTATAGTTGCACTCATGCATTACACCCCTATATAACCACAAACACCTCTATTTATTTGCTTCCTCTTGAAGGCACTACTGAGACTCTTTCTGTCAATTTCAATGAATTATTTTCAAGTTATGGAGATTTGCCCTATTCGAAGATTAAGAATGCCGGTACAGAATCATTACGAGCTGAATTAATTGAAAAAACCATATTAAAAGGTAAGGAACTAGATTTTATTGTCGATTTAGCATTATTGGGTAAAAAAGAAAGTATTGAGTTTTATCTGACAGGAAGTGCAACAGGAAGAGGTGCTGTTAGTACGTTAATTATAAATAAAACCAATGGTAGTTATAGGGATTTGGACCTGATTACTGTTGTTAAAAAAGACTACGTAGATACAGAAAAAAATATAGAGAAACTTTTAATAAAACACTATGCAAAATTTATTAAGGAAAAACGACCAATCCCAACACACCAAAACAGAGAGGGTGTTGTACTCGAAAAGACATTCTATTATTGTGGAGAAAATAAACAATTGATAGATTTCACCTTCAGTACTGATTTTCAAGGTTCATTCTGCTATCATTCATATGAACTCAAGAATTGGTTTCATCAACTGTCATAGAGGTTCAAACTTTTCGAAGATACTCGGAGGGTGTTTCACTAGACGGAGCCCTCAAAAATAGCTTCTGCAAAAACCTTGAATGCACTCAAACCTGTGTTAACATAAAGGTATGAAAATGACTAAAAATACAATTCTTATTACTGGTGGTGGCTCAGGTATTGGAAAAGGTTTGGCTGAAATGTTCCATGGTTTGAGTAACAAAGTTATCATTGCCGGACGAAACAAAACTTAATGAAGTTGCTAAAACTAACGAAGGCATGGAGGTTATAGAGCTTGATATTACCAATAGCAATTATATAGACACATTAGTTACTGAAATAAGTGAAAAATATCCTGAACTTAATGTTTTAATACTTAATGCCGGGATGATGAAACTAGAAAAGATTGGTGACAATGATATACAAATTGCAAAGTCTACAGTCGCGACCAATTTAATCGGACAGATTGAATTAAATTCAAAATTACTTTCAGTTCTTGAGAGTAACAAAGACTCGATAATAATTACTGTCTCTTCAGGATTAGCTTTTATTCCAAGTTCAAGATTTCCAACATATTGTGCAACAAAAGCCGCAATACACTCTTATACACAATCCCTTCGAACACAATTAAAAAACAGAGGTATCCAAGTCATTGAACTTATTCCTCCTTATGTACAAACAGAACTAATTAATCCAGAGCAAGCCACCGATCCTGACGCTATGCCGCTTCCTGATTTTATTAACGAGGTAACCACTTTACTTGAAGAAAAACCAGAGATTGATGAAGTGCAAGTGGAACGAGTTAAATATTTTAGCACCGCAGAGTCAACTGGTGCGTACAAAGATCGTTATACAGAATTAAATTAGCTATATATTTTAAAGTTTTAAACAAAACAAGTTCGAACCTCTCGAAGATGCCCGGAGGGTGCTTCACCAGAAGGAGCCTAAATCTGATATAATTCTCTGTATGAAAAAAGAGGAAATTTTAAAACTGTATCCTGATGTTGATATCAACGAAAGTGGTGGATTAGATAGTTTTCGAGAAGGCGAAGAAATCATTGAGCGTGATCCTCTTGCTGTAATTATTAAACATCCGGCAGAAGAGTTATATTTAATAGCACAGTGGAGTAATGACTGGTGTGGATTCTTAACAGGAGGTATCGAGGACGGAGATACTGTTGAAGATACGGTTCGAAAAGAAATACTGGAAGAAACGGGATTTAAAAACGTAGATAATATACAACAAATGGATTATGTATCACACGGACTCTTCTACCATATCGTTAAACATGTAAATAGACTGGCGCACTACCATCTTGTTTTTGCGACACTTAAAGACACAGAACAAACAAACATATCAGAAGAAGAACTGGCTATAGCAAAATTTATCTGGGTAGAAAAAGAGAAAGTCGATGAAATCCTTTCACGAGATGATATGAAAAAACTTTGGAGATTTTACTTAAAATCGATCAACTCTTAAATTTTTCGAACATCAAATTTTGTCCTTGTACAATTTTAAGAAAGTTGGAAATTGCGAATGAAGTGGTGTGGGTAAAGAATCCAAAGTGAACCATTGTAGATCATCAAATTTGTAGGGTTCACCATTTTTTACTTTATCTCGATTAATTAAAACTTTGAAATCCAAGGCAATCCAGTGAGTTTTTTCATTATTGTGCTCCCTGTGAACATCTCTATATCCTAAAAATTTATATTCTAAAATATCTGTGCTGTATTCTTCCATTATCTCTTTTCTCAGAGTATTTTCTATTGTGTCACCAAATTCCAAACCTCCTCCGCCTGGATCCCAAGTACCATGTTCATCTCGACAATTGTTGCTTCTTTTATTAAGTAATATATTTCCTTCTCTATCGTGACAAAGATAGACAATTGTTACACCGGTATAATCTACTCCTTTTTTCATAAAATTATTTTATCATTTTTCATTACTAAGCTAAAGCAAGCAACCTGTTAAAACATATGTTAGGATATTAAAATGATTTTAATTGATGTGCGAACAAAAGATGAATACGAGAGTGATCACATTGACGGAGCAATACTTCACGATATTATGGATATGACGCATGGAATTTTCCCTGAAATTGATAAAAATGAAGAAATTACTGTGTATTGTCAATCTGGCAGTAGATCTAAAATAGCTAAAATTATTTTAGAAAAATCAGGTTTCAAAAAAGTCACAGATGTTGGAAGTATTAATAATTTTAGATAACACTTATCTAAATATATTTCTACCCGAACGTTTTGTAAACCTAATCCAAGTTCTTGATGAATCTTTTTAACTTCTTCTACTTTGCCATACCCCGTTAATTCATGAGCTTCTGCAAATTTTGTCTCGGTTTTATTTTTTACCGTGCCATTCATCTAAAAATTGCTTTAGATATCTCTTCATAAAATCATCTCTATTTATTGCGATCCGTTTAGCCGTTTTTGTGTTCATTAAATTTTTAAGCAAAAGAATCTTTTCCTCAAAATGGTGAAAAGTTGAACTTTTTAATTTTTTATAATTTTTGGTTGTATTTATTTTCTGGGCTTTTTTAGTTGGATCATAAAGAGGTCTTTCTTTACTACCACCATAAGCAAAAGCCCTAGCAATTCCTATTGCTCCAATGGCATCTAAGCGATCCGCGTCCTGAACTACATAAAATTCTTTCGAGGCTTCTTGTTTTTTATTATTTAGAGATTTACTGAAAGACATATTTTTTATTATAAACATAACTTCATCAATAATTTCTTTTGGAATTTTTTGTTTATCAAGAAAGTTTTCTGCTATAGAATAATCATCGTCCTCTTTTTTTATAACTTTTCTATCGCCAACATCGTGAAGTAACAAGGTTAAATCAATAACAAACTCATCAGATTTTTCTGTTTTATTTATTAACTTTGCATTATTTCTAACTCTTTCAATGTGCCACCAATCATGCCCAGTTCCCTCTTTTGAAAGAGCCTTTTTAACAAAATTTTCTGTATTTTTAATTATTTGATCTTTATTCATAAAACAATAATAACAAATAATTCTTAAACTCTAAATATAGAAAGCATGAAGACTTTTAAGGATATTTTTATATAGGAAAAAAGGTTTAAACCTACATAATGACAAAACAAGTATTTTACTGACTATTTTTCACTTATGCACTTTTCAAGAACTTTTTATTTTGACAGCATGTTTTGATAAGCACACAATTATAGTAGGTTGCCAGGTTTGGAGCTCAAGCATATTGGTTCCAATCAAGTAATTTTCTAAAAGGCTCTGTCTATTTTTCTTCGGAAAAATCAAGGCCTATAATTTTAATTTTGTGGAGATCCAGTATGCTACGACTTAGCAACCTTGTCTTACTAAAAACCACCAATGTAAAATTTGGTGGTTTTTAGTATTTAATATTATTTTAAAAAATAAAAAAGACCAGCACTTTATAGTGAAGGCCTCTGATTGAGTGGGTGTGGAATAACCAACACAGTAGTTTTATCTTTATAAATCTCAAAATCCACAGGCATCGAATAATCCATTTTAGGAGAAGAAAGAATTATTGTAACTTCTTTCCCTTTCACTAAAACTTTTTTAATTTCCAAAGAACTAAGTTCCCCCGGCGGAACACACATACCGTTTTCTCCCCTGATGTTCCACTTAACAATAACGGTCTGTTCGTCAAAAAAGACGTGAAGTTCATCATGCATATGTAAATGCGTTTCCTCTAGACTTGAACTACCTAGTATAATTACGCCAACATTATCATGAGTAGAAGGAATATTTATCTTCCTTATTCCACCTTTATGTAAAGCAATTATATCCTTGAGGTAATCAGTTAAATGTGGACAAAGCTCCCTACTGGCCAAAAGTTTTTTCAAATTCTTGAGATCAGTGTCAACAAGAACAAGTCTCACCGTCATGTTTTTATCGTTCATAGTGTATATATTAAAGAACCAAGTTATTTACTTTAAGTATAGCTCACGTAGTCAGTCTAATTTCACTTGACCACACAAACAGTTTTTTAACTATTTACAGAAAATAAATCTAATTGTGTTATCTGCTAATTTAAACTATGATGAGTTAGTGACTAAAACTCTGGGGCGAAATGTTATTGTTGTAATTGTTGTTCTGTTAGTAATTATGGGTCTTAGCTTCTCTACTCTCAAGGCACCCACAACTCAAAAAGTATCCTCGACACAAAATTCAACCACAACGTCTGAAGTGTCTTTTCAATATATAGAAATAATTAATGGTTGTGGTCCGTATTATGATATTACTCCTTGTGTGAACATGCGATCAGCACCAGATGTGAAAGCGCCCATTGTTGAACGTCTACGAACAGGTGTAGTTTTGAAAGTTGAAAACTCAACAGTTCAAGAGAATAATCGAGCTTGGTACAAAATTATTTTTGATAAAGACATTATGTATCCAGAGCGTGTCACTGGAGATTGGTATGTAGCCGTAGACTCAAGCTCAGTAAGATCATTAGAAAATATTGGCGATGAGGAGGTAACTAAAGATACAGCCACTACCACAAAACACATCGTCGTCGATTTATCTCAAGAAATTTTATATGCCTACGATGGAGATAAATTATTTATGCAAGAAGCAATTTCAACAGGACTCGATTATACTCCTACCCCAATAGGTACATTTGAAGTCTTTAAAAAAACTCCTAGTCGTTTTATGCAGGGGCCAATTCCAGACGTTAGCACTCAAGTTTATGACTTGCCTGGTGTACCATGGAATTTATATTTTACAGAGGGTGGTTCTGTGATCCATGGGGCTTATTGGCATGATCATTTTGGCAAACCGTGGTCACATGGCTGCGTTAATCTCCCACCTCAAAAAGCCAAGGAGCTTTATTTATGGGCACCTGTTGGTATCAAAGTCACCGTCAAAAAATAACTTCCTTGCTATTAAGACCTATGCATGAAACAATACGCCAGTGATACAATTCCTGGTCGCCTTATTTTTCGCAATCCCTGGTTTGGGATCCTATCTTCCTGTACAAGCCGCTCAAATTTCAACTCCAGAAAAAACAGATTTATTATTAAATACGGCGGCATTAATTGAAGAGAAGACGTCTAGCAACATTTTATTTGTCGTCAGCTCTCCAACTAAAGAAACTGTTCCGATCATCAAAAAAGAAATTAAAAAAGAAAATACCTCAGTTCCCTTTTATTCTCAATTTACAGATATTACAGATCCAACTTGGAAAAAAGTTGGCTGTGGAGTGACAAGTCTGGCCATGATTATTGATTATTATAAGCCCGACACAGTTTCAGTCGATACTCTGTTAAAACAAGGTATTAAAGAAGGGGCTTATTTACAAAATGCTGGTTGGACATACAAAGGTCTAATTTCGTTAAGTAATAAATATGATTTAGATGGAGAAAGTTATGACTTGGCTTCTTTAAGCGATACTGAGGCTTTTTCTAAATTTAAAGAAGCTTTGAAAGACGGGCCGGTCATGGCTTCAGTTCACTATAATTTTGATCCTAAAAGTACCATTCCCCATTTAGTGGTTATAAACAATCTCGATGAAAATACTCTGACGTATAATGACCCTGCTGCTAAAACTGGTGAAAAAACTATTTCTTCAGAAAACTTTATCAAAGCCTGGAAAAAAAGATTTCTAGTCTTTAGACCTGAGTAAAATAAAATTGTAAAAATAAAATTTGCTATAATTATTAAATGGAAAAAATTTCAGATAACAAGAAATTCTCAATTATTAAACGGGCTAAAAGTTTTAAACATGCCGGTCGTGGCTTATATCTTTTTATTAAAACTACCCACAACGCCTGGATTCATGTTTTGATTTTATTGACAGTAATTGTGGCTGGTTTTTATTTTAAGATTAGTAGTCTTGAATGGATGATTTTACTTTTAACTGGTGGTTTTGTTTTAGTGGCAGAGGCTTTTAATACGGCGATTGAAATAGACATGGACCTAACTTCTCCCCAATATCATCCTTACGCTCGTGACACCAAAGACGTGGCCGCTGGTGCTGTTTTAATTTCTGCCATTACTGCCATATTGATCGGCCTTTTAATCTTTGGAAAATATTTATTATTTTTTAATATTTAGTGTATAATTTATTCATGGCAAAAAGAGCAACAGGGATGGACAAAAAAAGAGCCTCCCGATCAAAAAAGACACCGAAAAGATTAGCAATCAAAAAAGAAAGATTAGCAGCCTTAGCAAGCAAAAGACGAAAAAAATAATATTCTCACAAAAATAAAAAATACCCAGCGAGCGAGCATTGCTAGGGTATTTTTTATTTTAAGCTATGAAGTTTTTATAGAATTTTTTGACCACGAATTAATCTGATCAAGACTATTATCACTGCTATAACTAGCAAGATGTGGATGAAGCCACCAATCGTGTATGAGGTGACGATTCCCAATAACCATAAAATGATCAGAATTGTTGCTATAGTGACTAACATAATATTAATTAGTTATCGGTGTTAAAAGTTTCTGGCCATGTAAGTGATTCATTACCAGCTGCATCTTTAACATACACAACGTAATAATATTTCGTATCAGAATCTAAATCAGTCAGATTTGCATTGTGAGAAGTTTGAAAATCAGAATGAGCTAAGAATCGTGATCCTGAAACATTAACGTCTGTAAATGAAGTGCCTTCTGTTAAACTAATTGGTGAATCGCTGTAGAAGATAGTGGCAGTAGAGCTCTCACTAGTTCTCCAATCGATTGAAGCTGTAGTTTTACCGGCATCAACTTTTACTGAACTGATAACAGGAGCATTTACATCTGAACCTGAGGTGCTGCCGCCACTCATTTGAGCGTTGATAGCTACCATGGTCAATGGACCAACTCGGCCAACTGAATCTAGACCATTACGCACTTGGAAATTAGAAACAGCTGATTTGGTGAGTGAACCAAAATAACTAGTCACTAATCCTTGTGGATAAATAGTTGGATCTTGAGCCAAGAAAGTTTGTAAGGTTCCAACATCAGATCCTGACATTCCAAGTTCTAATTGTCGGTAAAGACTAGCGGCAGATGACACTGCGGGTGCTCCCACAAAGACAAACGCCACTGCTAATAAACCTACTGACAATAGACCGCCTTTTAATACATTTATGGTATTTATTTGATTTTTCATATTTTTTAATTTTTATTTATTAACTTAACTTTATAATAACTTCGACCCTCTACCGATATATATGACGTATCAGGATGACAATTATTACAAATAGAGGGCCTTTCGGAGGTTGTCTGAGTGAATGGAGGTATATTTTTGAGGCTACCTTCACCAATATTAATAACTTTTAATTGTTTTATGACACACTAATCTCATTAGTCCTAATTTACTTATTCAATTAAAAATATTTCTTTCTGTTATACTCCACTAGTGAATACTAAATTACCTATTCCCCAACAAAGCCTAGAATTTGATAAGAATGCGGCTGAGGCTTGGGTTAAAAATGAAACAGATCTAGAAATAAAATCCATTAAAGCAAAAATTATTAAAAACATTCGTCGTGTTGGTTTTGATGATTTTAGAATTAAGTCCGAAACAGTTACAAAAGAAGCCTTGGAATATCTAACGAAAACCAAAGAAAAATATGCTGTCTTTTTTGATTACAAACCTCACTCATCAAAACGCTGGGTCTATGAATTAAATAAAAATTGCTACGCTAAAAATCCCCCATTTGAAACTGGACACTTCACTCCAACTTGGGAAAAAATTTCTGGTAATAAAAGATTAATTATTTTGGCAGAAAAAGATATTAATACTTTTTTAATTATTGATGATGCTGCTTATAGCGGAGAACAAATCGCCCATAGACAAATTGAGCCGATTATTAAATTTTATGAAGAGTCTAGATTTACTCAAAAACCAAAATTTGTTTTAGCTATTCCATTTGTTACCAATCGTTTTTTAAGATTAATAGAAGACTTAAAAAATCAAAGCGGTTGTGAAATTATTTTATATACTAGTTCGATTATGCCAAAACTAAAAGAAATTTTAACTGTAAAAGAAGTTAAACTTTTACAGAATAAAAGAGATGGTCGTTTAGAAACTACTGACAACGAGCCAATATATTTAAATGCCACTCTAACCTATTTCGATCACCGAGTAGCAGACGATCACTCTTTTTCTGCAGAAGTAAAAAAAGCCCTGAATCTGAGCGCTCAAAAAACTTATTCTGATAAAACTTCTGATTATTTTAATAAGGAGGAGCAGGAGTTTGAAGACTACAAAAACCGAATTTTTCCTAATAAAAATTTACCTATATAGTCTACTAGCTTTTTTATTTGTTATAATATTCCAATGAATAAAAAAATAGTTATCAAAATTTTAATATTAGTTTTTATTTTATTAGGTTTGGGATATTTAGGTTATTATCAATATTCCTTTAACCAAAAAATCCAAAATGATTTAATGTCTATTAGTTCTACTTTTTCACAGAAAATTTCTGATATTGAAACTATTTTACTAGCTGCCCAAGAAAATAATACCACTCTAGCAGATGCTCTAAATGCGGCCAAAGAAAAAGCTGAGGCTCTTGATAAACAATTTAAACGAGTCAACAGTAACGTGGCTGATTTAGAAAAAATTACAAAAACTGATCCTGAGCTTTTGCAAAAATATTCTAAAATATTTTTTCTAAATGAGAATTATGTGCCTCTTGATTTAACCAACATACCTACTCAATATACTTTTAATCAAGATAAAATTTACAAAATACATAGCGAGGTTTGGCCAAATCTGAAAGATCTACTTGAAGATGCTAAAGATAAAGGCTTATCTTTACAAATAATTTCGGCTTTTCGCTCTTTTACAGAACAGGCCCAATTAAAAGGAGCTTACACGGTTAATTACGGGGCTGGTAGTGCTAATCAATTTTCTGCGGATCAAGGCTATTCCGAACATCAACTTGGGACCACTGTAGATTTTACTAATCCAACTGTTGCTGATACTTTTTCTGGTTTTTCAAAATCATCAGAATATGCTTGGTTAAAAGAAAATGCCTACAAATATGGTTTCACCCTTTCTTATCCTGAAAATAATTCTTCTTATCAATTTGAGCCTTGGCATTGGAGATTTGTTGGAATAAGCCTAGCTAAAGATTTGCACACAGAAGGAAAAAACTTTTATGATTTAACTCAGCGAGAAATTGATAGTTATATTGTAAATTTATTTGATTAATAAAAATCATAAACAGCCAATAAAAAATATTATTTATTTTCTAGAAGTTTATAAGTACGCCGCGCCATTTCAGCCATTTCATCCGTCTTTTTTATGAGAATAGAAACTTCACCCCCCGGCTGATTTATGTAACCTTCGTGTTCATTTAATTTTTTATTTAAGTCTGAATCAAGTTTAATTCCTAAATATTCTAAATTTTGACAGATTTTTTCACGTAATTTATATGACCTCTCTCCCACTGTCGCAGTAAAAACAATTAAATCTAATCCTCCCAAAATAGCAACATAAGCACCAATATATTTTTTAATAGAATGAACATACATATCCAAAGCCAGAGCCGCCTTTTTATTTCCAGCTTCCATTTTTTCAATTAAGTCACGAGTATCCGAAGAAATTTCACTGACTGCCTGCAAACCAGAATGATAGAAAAGAATTTCTTTCATTTCACTTGGTTCGTAATCCTCAAAATCCATCATGGCCAAAACGGCTCCGGCATCAACATTACCACATCGAGTCGACATAGGAATTCCTTCAAGAGGCGTGTAACCCATCGAATTTTCTAAACTTTGACCATTCAAAACAGCCGAGACACTGGCTCCACCACCCAAATGACAAACAATCATTCGAGCCGGTAATTTATTTTCTATTTTTAAATGTTCCACAATCGAAGAAACAGAAATTCCATGATAACCATAACGATAAAGTTCAACTTGTTCAGTTATTTTATTTGAAACTGCATATCTTCTAGCGTATTCTGGAGTGGTAATATGAAATGAACTATCTGAAATAGCAAAGTGGGTAGTTTTTGGCAATCGTTCAATAGCCTGATTCATTTCATCTCTCATAGCCTTAATATGAATCAAAGAATTTTCGGCTACCTCATCAATTTTGGCTAAATAATTTTTGTCGATGATTTGATCTTTTTGAAAAGTTATTCCTGGGGCTACAATTCTAAAAGCCACTCCAACAATATCAGCTTCTTTTTCAATAATTTTTCCTTTAATTAAAAGATCAATAAAGTAATCAAAGGCCCTGTCAAAATCTTCTTTTGAAATTCTTTCACTTCTAGAAAAAATTTCTCCTTTTTTTAGATGCATTTGAAATTCCTTTGGCAAAATTTCAAAATGAGCAGAGAGTAATAATTCTTGCCCTTCATAAAGAGCATACTTTTTTGAAACACTACCACTATTTATAATTATGATTTTTTGCATGTGATTATTATGGGGAATAAATTATTTTTTCCACTGCCACTCACTAATTTCTTCTGGGTCAACGCCATATTGAACAATATATTTTTTAAATTCGGCAATTTTGGTATGATATTTTTCCACAATTTCAGCCGCTTTTTCTGGAGTAATTTTATTATCTTCTTTTAAGGAAGCTACTGCATCAAGCAACAAATTATAACGACTGGTGCCATTTCGTAATTGCATATCAAATGGCGTGGTAGTTGAACCATTTTCGTTATAGCCATTAACTTTGTAACGTTTTGGATGTTCTGAGTAATCAAAAAGGATTTGTTTAATGGTTTGAGGATAGCCATGATAATTGAAGATAACAGGCTTGTCTTCAGTAAAAAATCTAAAGAAATCCAGCTTACTCAAAACATGTTTACCTGCTCCAAAACCAGACCATGACAAAGTTATAACGTTTACAAAACGAGTTTTAATTTCAGGCAATTCGGTTTGCAATAAATCAACTGCAGCCAACGCCTCTTTGGTTAGATAGTCTCCTGCAGAAGCAAAAACGATGTCTGGATTTTCTTGACTAGCAAAATTCCAAATGGCCAAACCGTCTTTCAATTGTTCTTTAGATGATTCAACTGTTGTCCATCGTGGCTCCAAAGTTTTTCCTGCCACAATCACATTAATACCATATGAAGACGACAAACATTCATCAATCACTGCCAAAGCCGCATTTCCATCAGCTGGGAAATAAACATTAATAAAGTCGCCCTGTCGTTGCAGCATATCATCGATAAAACCAGGATTCTGATGAGAAAAACCATTGTGTTCTTGTCTCCAACCAGAGGAAGTTAAAATGTAATTGAAAGAAGGAATATTACCGCGCCATACCACTTCTTTGGCTTGTTTTAGAAACTTGGCGTATTGATCGGCCATACTTGAAACAATTTGAATGAATGATTCATAAGAAGCGAAAATTCCATGGCGACCAGTCAAAACATAACCCTGCATCAAGCCCTGTAAAGTGTGCTCGCTCAACATTTCAATAGCCCGACCTTGTGGGGCTAAATCTTCATCCCAACTTTCCATAGGCCACACCCAAGCACGTTTAGTGCTTTCATAAACTTTATCTAATTTATTAGAATAAGTTTCGTCCGGTGAAAAGAATCTGAAATTTTTTGCCTCGGCATTTAGTTTAAAAACCTCATTTAAATATTCTCCAACTCTAATCATAGAACTAGAACCAATGACCCCTGGTTTTGTTAAAGGTTCAGCAAAAGTATTTGGATCTGGTAATTGTAGTGGTTTGTAGACTTCTGGACCGCCAAACGTGTGTTTGTTTTTACCAATACGTCGATCACCTTCTGGAATCAAATCTTTAATTTCTTGAATGAAACCATTTTGATCATCAAAAAGTTCTTCAAATTTGTAGGAGTGAAACCAAGTATCAAGGGCCATTAATTCGTTATTTTTTGTTCTAGGTTCCTTAACTACAACTTGATGAGAATAACAATTGCCTTCAATTTTTTTACCTTCATGTTCTTTGATACCACCCCAACCTTTTGGAGTTCGTAAAATAATCATTGGCCATTTTGGTTTTATAGTATCAACATTTTTTACTCGAGCGTCGGCTTGGATTTGACGAATTTTGATATAAGCCGCTTCCATAGTCTCAGCCATATCAGTGTAAATTTTTTCTTCGTCACCTTCGGCTTTTTCTACAATGTGAACTTCGTAACCATAACCCTCAAAAAGTTTAGTTAATTCTTCATCTGACATTCGTCCATAAATAGTTGGGCCAGAAATTTTGTAACCATTCAAATGTAGAATTGGTAAGACTGCCCCATTATTTCGAGGATCAACAAATTTATTAGCATGCCAAGCTGTTGCGGTTGGGCCAGTTTCGGCTTCACCATCTCCAACAATACAAGCCACGATTAATTTTGGATTATCTAAAATAGCCCCATATGAAGTCGATAAAGAATAACCAAGCTCTCCACCCTCTAAAATAACCCCTGGAGTATGAGGGCTGGCGTGACTAGGAAAACCGTAAGGCCAACTGAAATTTTTAGTAATGTTTTCAATACCAGCTTTCGAAATAGTGGCGTTTGGATAATATTCTCCGAGCGTGCCTTCGATAAAAGAGTTTGATTGAATGGCTGGGAAACCGTGACCTGGACCAACAACTAAAACAAAATCTGCGTCATTATGTTTTTTCAGAAGAAAATTTAGATTCGCGTAAACAAAATTGATTCCGGGACAAGTTCCCCAGTGTCCAAGTAATCGAGACTTTATATCATTTGGTGAAAGAGGTCTTTCTAATAAATAGTTATCTTGTAAAAAAATCTGAATGGCACTTAAATAATTAGCTGCTCGACAATACTTTTTAACGTTTTCAATTGTTACATTACTCATTGAGTATATTTTAGCAGAGAAAGTTAAAATATTAAATGTTTATAACAATGAAAAATGTTAATTAAGCGTTTTCTAGAAAATCAATTTGAAACTT
>Ga0172380_10003903_pt1 | contig 19820 bp, 15 predicted proteins | sample Leawe162metaG_FD_119747 | JGI IMG/M metagenome (GOLD analysis project Ga0172380, IMG submission 119747) | Leachate microbial communities from a municipal landfill in Southern Ontario, Canada - Leachate well 162 metaG | ecosystem: Engineered > Solid waste > Landfill > Unclassified | place... | reverse complement strand
CAGAGCGACATTCCGATCTCGCCGGACAACGACCTCGTCACGGCGAACCAACTGGGCACGACGGCCTACGCTCCCGGAAGCTGGCCCGTGGCGAAAAACTATCGGGGCTACATCCCGTCAGGCGTCGGCGCTTACCCGCGACTGCTCATTCGGTGGAATGTGTCAGGCGGATTCGAGTATGTAGATCAGTAGTGTCCGGTTAAGGAACGGCAGCAAGTTAGCATGAAGCTTGTATTGTAATGGTTTGAGGACGGCATGACCCGGTACACGATTTCAATTTCAAAGACGGTTTCTGGCATCCTTGCGGCCTTCCGGCAGCAAGGAGTCGCCCATGAATCAGGGTCGCACGGTCTTCGCTCAACTGGTCGAACTGTTGCCCCGCAAGGCGTTCGACAACGCGGTGCGTCGTTACGACGGGCAGCGGCGTGTGCGGCTGCTGTCGTGCATGGACCAGTTGCTGTGCATGATCTTCGCGCAGGTGACCGGCCGAACCAGCTTGCGGGAGACGGTATTGTGTCTGCGGGCGATGGGGCCGCGCCGTTATCATTGCGGCATTCGGGCCGCCCCGGCGCGCAGCACACTGGCCGACGCCAACGAGAAGCGCGACTATCGCATCTTCCAGGATACAGCGTTGGCGATGATCGCCGCGGCCTGCGCGGAACTGCCGATCGACGCGGACCTGCGACGACTGCGGGCGCGTGTTTATGCGATCGACTCGACGACCATCGATCTGTGTCTGAAGCTGTTTCCATGGGCGGTGTTCCGGCGTCGCAAGGCGGCGATCAAGGCGCACACGGTCTTCGACGTGGGCGCGGGTATTCCGGTGTTTGTGCGGATTTCCCCGGGCAAAACGCACGATCTGTGGATGCTCGACCAGATCATCCCGCAACCCGGAGCGTTCTATGTGATGGACAAGGGCTACATCGACTTCGCCCGGCTGTACCGCCTGCACACCGGCGGAGCGTTCTTCGTGACACGCGCCAAACGCAACATGGACTTCGGCGTCCTCCAACGTCGAACCGTCGAACCCAACGGCCCGGTGATCCGCGACCGGCTGATCCGCCTGCGCGGCCCCAAGTCGCGCCGGCTCTATCCCGATACGCTGCGCCTGATCCGTTACGTCGATCCCGACACCGGCAAGCGTTTGACATTCCTGACCAATCATCTGACGCTCGACGCACTGACCATCGCGCTGCTGTATCACAAACGCTGGCGCATCGAATTGTTCTTCAAATGGATCAAGCAGCACCTGCACATCAAGGCGTTCTTCGGCACTTCGCCCAACGCCGTGCAGACGCAGGTGTGGGTGGCGGTGATCGTTTTTGTGTTGCTGCTGCGACTGAAGCATCGCCATCAACTGTCGGGGGAACTGAACGAAATATTCGCGGTACTCAGCGTGGCGCTGAGCGAAAAAGTGCCTGTTTTCGAGCTGTTTTCGCAACACGACACGCAACTTTCAGAGGGTGTGGATCGTAACCAACTGCCCCTATTCGACTTCTAACCGGACACTACTGTATGTAGATACATAATGCCGGCCCGCAGATTTTGCTTGGGCGCAGACGCGTTTGTGATAAAATGCCAACATTCAATCGCCCCCCGGAAGCCTCGCCGCTGGCAGTTCTGTCAGCGGCGGGGTTTTTTATTGCGAAGTGCCATACGCCAAATCAGAACACGATCAAATCCGTGATCTTGACGGCGCGGCCACGGGCCGTTTCCATCGAAACACCGGTGAATGCCTCGAAGTCACGGTTCAGCAGTCCCGGCACACCGCAGTGAATACGACCGTCCGTCGCGGCGAAATAGATCACGCCCGCCGCCCAGCCCTCAACCTTGCCCTTGAGCGGTTTGTCACTGGCGCGGAGCAACCGCATCGCTTTGTGCGCCCGCGTCTGCATGAGTTTGTCGGGATGGGCGGCGAAAAACCTGTCCACCAGAACGCGGCATTCAGCTTCAAACGCGGGGGAAGTCGTTTCCATGATCGGTTTCTCCGCCAGATAGATGGGGCTATTCTACAACCTGCCTGTGCGATTCAGTAGGGTATTTCTGCGCGATTCGCGTGCGATTCCCAAAGGTGTGCGAATAGCCAGGAGGAGATCGCCATCCTGCATGGCGGTATGCTTTTGAGGGTTATTTCTTCAACAGAGTGACAACGGTGTGACACTGGTCGGTAAAAAATTAGATTCACCGCTTGATGCTTAAAGTTCGTGTTTCCCGCTGAAAACAAGTGATCCTAATGCTTGGGGGTTTCACCGCTCAATGCGAAGAGCATTTCGCTGATGACGTAAGACTCGTTTGTCTGGATAGTTACACGTCTCTCGCAATCGAAACGCGTTTCTGACAAAATCGCTATTGAAACCAAACACAAAGTGTGTATATTCTTCCTGCGTACTTTTTTGGGGCCGCGACTTTACGGAGGGTTTCTGGTGGGCCGGGTTCGTCACTATCTGGGGTTCACAATACCACTGCTTGCTACCATCGGGGTGGTCGTCGTGGTTCATGCTCCTGTCGCTGCGGCGACTGGCGGGCAAGGTGATCCCATTGTCAGGACGGCGGATGATTCCGCCGCGCAAGGACACAACTTGTGGGAGCGAGAGACTTGCGAGCAAATCGAACAAATCAAATCGCTCTTTCCCGATCATCTGCGGTATCCCAGTTTTGTCGTTCCTTCCGTTGGGCCGGGTCTCTCCGGTACGTCCGAGATGCTTACCTGCGAGTTGCCTTGTTGTGCGGTGCATCGCATCGAATTGGACCAGACGCCGCGTCACTGGCTCGGCGAATTGCTGACCCTTGTGATAGGTCGCCTTGAACCGTGGGAACCGGCTTTCAATGTGCGTCTGCAAGTGTTGCCTTCATATTCCAGCCAGTCTTCCCAAGCGACTATTCGGTTTTGGCTGCTGAATCGTTGTTTGGTGTTCCCGGTTCACAACAACACGCCCGCAATTCACAACATCCAGGCAGAGAACGATGCAAGCTATTCGCTCTCGGCCGAAAATGATCGTTTGGTCATTTCGGGACCGATGCGGCAATGGACCTTTGCCTACCAGTCGTCTCTCGGATCTTGGCGTTTGGAAGAGATGGGGATGCGTCAGTTTCCGCGTGACCGCGCCAAACTTGTTTACGATGACGCGAATCAACTTCAGGCCATCGAATTGCCCAACGGCGAACGTGTCCAGTTCACCTATCGCGATGATCGCTGCGCCGAGATTCAATTACCTTTTGGCCAACTGACCATCGACCTATCGCGCAACGATGCCGGTTACATTACCCGAGTGGCCTGTTATCGCTCGGAGGCCGTGCGGACCCCGGTGGGCAGTCTGTTTGAATACCGCTACGAACACGATCCTTCTGGGCGATTGACTTCGTTCACCAACGCACGAAACCAGACTTTTGCGGTGGAATATGTCTCCCAACTCAACAATCCGTTTTCGGGGGATGTCTGGGCCGAAGTACGGGCCAAACGGCAACTGGATGATTGGTGCTGGCAGTGGCGATGGCAAAAAGGCCGTGGCATCGCGGAGCAAGTCGAACGCGTGACGGGTTCATCGCGTCAGGCACAATTGAATAACGATGCGGACATCGTGGGTCGTGTCAGCATCGGCGAAACAGGTGCCGATCCCCGCCCACTCGTCCGCCAACAATCACTGGCATCTGCCCGATCTTTGCAAACGTACCAACAAACGGTATTTGGAACAGTGCAAGTTGTTGGCGAACGCCTGGACTATGTGGGCTGTACCTCGACCAACTCGGCAGCTTCCAAACCCAATACGACTCCCACAGCCCTTGTTCTGACCGCTTCGACGAATTCGGGGAAGTCCGCGAACACGGGTGCCCGTGATGGGAATGGACGAATCCTTCGACGCCAAATCATGGACGGTCAGAAAAGCCAAACCGTCCAGTACTTCTACGGCGATACCGACAATCTTGACGCGATTCAGATCGGTGATGCCCGCCATGATTTTCGTTGGGATACGTGGGGCCATCTGATCGAGTACACGCGGCCCGATGGTGGCATTCGACATTGGCGTTATGACCGATTCGGACAAATCGCAGCCGTCACGGATACCACTCCCGCCACCCGGGATCAGGATGCCGTTGAACACCCCGTGCTTACCTGTGAATACGCCCCCAGCGGTGCATTGCTTCGCGCCGAATCAAGCGATGGTGTCTCACAGCAATTGGTTTACGATGCACGCGGCCTGCTCACGCAATGCCGGTTCTCAGACGGCACAACCATCCAACACGCCTATGATCGGCTTGGGCGACTGATTCGTCGTACCGGACGTGATAAACAACTCGACCTCTACACCTATCAGCCCGGCGACTTGATTGCCTCCCACTCGTTCGCCCCGGCGCGTGGAAGGAAAGTCACCCAGGAATTCAACCTCCTCGGCCAGCGTATCGCGGAGGATGTGCCGGGCGTGGGGCGCACCCTGTACGCTTACGATGCACAGGGCCGGCTGGATCGCATCACCTATCCCGATGGCACCGCGGCCGTCTATACCTACGATGAGCAGGGCCAGCCCCACATTGAAACGCTCCAGCCGTCTGCGAATTCGGCAAGGTCTGCGACTTCACCTCGCAAAGCGGGGGTAAAGCCATGACAAGAACCTCACTCGGTTATTTCGCCGACCACCTCGCGCCATCAATCCTCCGCCGATCCGGTGCGCCCGCCCTCATGCTGCTCGTTTCGCTGGGAACGCTGCTGGCAGGTGCTGTTGCGGCAGACGCCGCTGAACCCCTGCCCGGCTATGATCGTTTTGTTCAGGCCAGACAACTCCAACAGCAAGGCAATCATTCAGCGGCCATCAAAGCATTCGCCGAGATTGACCAGCCGCCGTTGGTCCAAGCCGCCCGTTGTGCCGCCGCCGTCAGTCTCATCGCGGTCGGTAAGCCCGATCAGGCCGCCGAACAACTCCAGGCGGTCGTCGATGCCAAGCCCAATCTCTATCGTGGCGAGGCCCTGTATGGCTTGGCGTATCTGCACTGCTGGAACGCCAAATCGCAAAACGATTTTCGACAGATCGCCGCACAATTGGAAGCGGCTCTTCACTTCTGCCGGCAAAACTTCGACGACGCACGGGCATTCGATCTCGATCCCGCGACTTTCGATGCCCTTCGCCAACAAAACGGCCCGGGTAAGTACGATCCCGCCCTCGCTTGTGCCGGTACGCTCGTCAATCCAGTGTCCACCGACTGGTATATTCCCCAACTCAAGGCAAAAATCCTTCTCCTTCGCGTCTATGTCGCCAGCCAACTGCACGACGCCCAGCAACTGACCGATGCCGCCGACGCACTGGAAGCCCTCGCCGCACAAAGCCATTATGTTCCCTGCGATCAGCCGACGATGATTCGGCTCCGTGCCGAAGGTGCTTCGGGTTCGTTTGTCATTCCGCCAGCCGTCTGGCAAGACCTGCCGGAAAACGATGGCCCGGCGATTCGGTTCGCCCTCTTCCTGACGATTTCGCCCACGTGCCCGGAACTCCCGTTCCAGCTTCCGGGGCCGGGGTCACTTCCGGGGGCGAGGGCCGAGGCGTTGCGCGTCTTTCAGCGTCTGGATCAACAGATACAGGCCCGTGGCGACACCGGCGAAATCTGGGCCGTCGTCCACCTCGGCCAGGCGTTGTGCCTCTGGCAACTCGGCCAAACCGATCAGGCCGTTGCCAAGCTGGACCGATTCACCTCGCTGTTCCGCCAAAGCAGGATCAGCGACATCGGCCAACTTACCCTGGCCAACCTCCTCTGCGGCGAACCCAAGGGCTATGCCCAGGCCGTCCGCCTCTATCACACACTGGCGGATCGTGATCCCAATTCTGCTCTCGCGGCTCATGCGATGCTCTGCCTGGCCATCGCGGCGGCGGAGCATAAAGACTTCGATCAGGTGGTTTCCGCAACCGATTATGTGGCCAAGCACCACCCCCGCTCGGAATACGCTTCCGCCGCCGCCGCGATGGCCTCACTGGCGTCCGGCGGTCGGGTAACGGGCACCGCCAACCGTTCCTCGGCCAAGACCCGTGAAAGCATCCGCACGATTGAAGTTTCCCTTCCGATGTCGGGTTGGAATACACCATCCGCATTGCACCAACTTCCGGGGTCGGGGTCGGGGTCGGGGTTACTTCCGGGGGCGGGGGTGATGATTTTTCGGGTGACGGTTCGGGCGGACCTGCCGCAGTCGCGTGTGGAATCCTGGCGGGTGAACCGGATGGTCATTGAGCCGCGGACATTGACTCAGCAAACGCAGCAGGCGGTGTTCTATCGCTCGCCGCCGCTGTGGCAACCGTTCTGGACCCAAACGCCTCGCGCAACATCGCACGGGGATCAATCGTCGTATTTGTCAGGGGCCTCATTTAGATAAGAGAAATTCACATGATATCGCGTACTGCTGAAAAACTCGGAAATCAATGCATCGCTGTTTTGTTACCATCATGCGGGAAGAGCGGCATATGCGGGTGTGCGCGAACAGTCAACCAGTCAATCAACGACCCCAATGTTTATTCCCGATTTTCACTTGATTCACAGGGGGGGGGCGCTGTAACTTGACGCTGTCAAAGTTTCGGGGTCTCGCCGTTCTTTCCCGGTGTTTCGGGAGCGGGGGCGGGGCCGGGATCACAAGATGGACATTGAACCGCGGATATTGGCTCAGCAAACCCAGCAGGCGGCATTTTATCGCTCGCCGCTGCTGTGGCAACCGTTCTGGACCCAAACGCCTCGTGTAACGTCGCACGGGGATCAATCGTCAACACTGTTCGGAATCACCCTCAAATAGGAGAAACGCATCATGTCTCGTTCTTCCGGAAAATCTTGGTTATGGGCGGCTCTGCTGGTCGTCATCGGTGCGACCGGCATCATGCTTCAAGCAGAAATCGTTAGTGATCCCGACTGTCCCGGCAGCGGTCCCGAACCGTGCGTCACTCAATCGCCATGTGTGGGAGTCGATTGTTCTCCACTCGCATTCGATACATGGGTGTGCGTTGATGCTGGTACGGCAATTGATCCAGGCTTCATTGTCGGAACGGCTTGGTGTATGCCCGTTGGAACGACTCAGCAGTTCCATGTGGAAGGCATCTCCGACGCCGATCGGTTTCAGAAACAGAGATGTACGCCCACTTGCAATCCGGCGACAGGTGGATGCGATGGTCCATCTACTTGTGTGGATGTTGGCGGGCCGGAACTTCGTCCCATCAATACGAACGGCTTTCCGATAACATACTCCAGTTCCGGGGTTGGATCGATCAATTCCGCAACGGGCGAATTTACTGCGGGCAATACTCCAGGCACCGCGACAATTTGGGCAAGGATTTCCGACGCTGGCGAGTGCGGCTCCGAAAGTGATGCCGAAACTCCACATGTAGAAATTACTGTGGTCAAGGTGGGTTTGGAATTTATGCCGAGCAACAATACTCCGGATATCGGCAAGAAAATATGTACGAATGCCCAAGTTCAATATAAAAAGACAAAGTGGAAAGCAATGGTACTACCGGTTGGCACCACGGCGAACATTACTACTTCTCCTAACGTCTCCACATCCAAGAGCACTGTCACAAACGGAGAGGAATTTGAAATATCCGCTATGGCAGGCGATGATAGCCTTGGTTCATATCAAGTGAAGATTACACATAGCTGCGCTAACGGTGCAACGATTGAAGACAATGATGGTATTGTTTTTAAAATCAATCTTGAATCCATTGCGATAAGTCATGGTCCAATCACTCCGCGCACACCTAGTATCACATATCGGGAATCTCGGGCAACAACCACCGCGCCTCAAACTTTTGACTCTGCTGTTGCCATTGGTCAAACGGCTTGGGAGGGGCCCGAAGACTTCGCAGTTGATCAAACGGTAACGTGGCAGGGAAAAATTGTTACTACGCCCGCCGATGCATATGGTGGGAAGGTAAAATGCCAAACGTCAATTACGGTGAATACGAATCCCGGATTGCTTTCGGGCAGTGGTGTATTTGCTATTGGTGGAGTAGGGGGGGCAGATATTAGTTCGGAATTTATTGATGAATTAAGTGTCTCCGGTTTGGTTGCTGGTGATGGCGTGACGAACCGGGCGGTTCAGATGCATGCTCCCATTGGTGGTATCGTACCTTGGAATTTGGTTGATTCCAAGGGAAGCTTGCTATGGGAGAACAATGCGACAGAATATAATACGGGAGCCACCGTCGTCACGGTAATTGACAAAATATCGCTGAATTGTGACCGAGGGGGAGCTGCGCCGTTAGCAGCATTTTCGGACTGCGTGGGAGCCGAGAGCGGTTTTACTATTATCACCACAGGATATCAACTTTTAAAATAACATGAGAGGTGTTTTATGTTTGTGAAATTCTTGAGTGTGGTTATTGTTGTTGTCTTAGGGTTATGCATTACAACGGTAGGAACTACTTCGACTGGAGATAAATTCACTGATTTCATTCGGTTAAAAAATCAGCCGTCAATCAACGCTCTTCCCAAAAGGTATCGATTAGTAGCAACAAGTATTGAAGATGGTAGTGCTCAAGGGACGATTACAATTTCCTTCCAGATTGCGGCATCAGCACGAACAGAGTCCGATGCAAAAACCGACCAAGATCATGTCATGTTGCTGGTCGAAGCGATACAAATCATAACTCAGCGAAAAGAAAGCCCTAAACAAGAATTCAAGATGGAACCAGTTCTTGTTAAAATTCAGTCTGGTTCTTTGATTTATTTAAATCCAAAAACACAGCAACCAATGGCTATTACTCCTGATCAACAGGCATTTCTTCATTGGATTCTAGGGTCTCTCATGCTTCACTTGGAGTCAAAAAATAACGAGCAATCACTTGTTGAAGTAACCTCGCCTTCTAACAGAATGTCATTCGATCGTGGAAGACTGGCAAACGGAAAAGGGAACACGATTGCCCTTGAATTAATTCCTCCAGTTCAATCTAGCAGCCCAATGCAACCCTCAATTCCTCCGTATGTTGGCATCGTAGAATTCAGTTCTGAAACTGGATGGATAACGCATGCAAATATACATCGCGATGTTGTAATCGCCAAACGAAATTTTACATTGGTTCTTGAGATCGCGGAATTGACAACAGGTAACGAAGCGAATAATGAGTCCGAAGCCACTCCTGCGCGAACGAGTGAGCCCTCTACAAAAAATAGGTGATCTGGTCATATCTTGGTGATAAGCCGGTTGACGCGAGTATAAGCAGAGTGTTTTTCATAGGTGTGAACAACTAATATGAGTCGTGTTTTTGACACATTACAAAAGGATGGATTGGTCCAAGGCCTACTTGGCATCACCGTTCTGGTTGTTGCGACCATCGCTGTCGCTCAGATGCCGATGAATACTTTGCCGTTTGAACGCTCTGTGGCGCAAATTCCAAGGGTGGAGCCGCATTTCGGTGATCCGGTAGCGGCAGAACGCCTGCGTATTGCGGAACAAAATAAAGTCCTTCACTCCGTCAATCTTGATCGTTCCCCTGAACATTGGGCGCATCAACTCTTGCGTATCAGCGTGGGGTTTGAGGAGAACTGGAAGCCGGCGGATTTCTATGCGGTGTTTCCACGGGGATTCCAGGGCAAGGATAACGAAGCCAGTGCCTACATCGATGTCGTCCGTGTCGGGTTCGGGGCGTTCTATCAGCCGGACGGCAGGCAGATGCGTTCGACCAATCTGCTGGGTTACACGCTGAGCCAGGAAGGCGAGTATCTGGTCGTGGGCTATCTGGACAGGGAGCGGTGGTACTTCGAGTCGCTGGACGGCGGCGTGCGCTGGCGTCTGGCGAAGATCGGCTGGTTGAAACACCCCGGCCAGTTCACCGATTTGGAATACACCAACGACCAGATCACCGCCCTGCGTTTCCCCAACGGAGAAAAGGTCAACATCATTTACGATGGTACGCTGCCCAAGCGAATCGAAACGCCCTGGGGTGAAACCACCCTCATCGACCGCGACAGCGGCGGACTGGTGAAGAAGATAACGATTTATCGTCAACAGGCGGACGGCGGTCTGGGCCGGCCGCTCAAGACGTTCCAATATGAATACGGGGCGGATCGCAAGATCAAGCGATACGTCAACAGCTTCGGCACGCCGGTCGATGTGTCGTGCAAGGAATACGAAACCAAACTTCACGACGCCGACGTGGCGGTGTATGAGACGACCATCCGTAATGAGGTGGACGGCTCGTTTTATTTTCAGCGTCACATTTCGGACAAGCGGGGTGAGTGGCAGTTTGAGACGCGCTGGGGCACGGCGGAGGACACGCCGGAGACGGCCCCGCTGACGAGCATGGAACGCCGCAAACATGCGGGCAGTCTGTGGAGCGTGGTGGCGGAAGCCAGGGGCAGCGAAAAGCGTGAAGTCAACTACGAGTTGGACAATACGGGCCAGCCGAAGGTAGCTGTGGACGCGGCGGGAAAAACCCGCCTGCTGGAATACGACTCGCTGGGACGCCCCCTCCGCCAGGTCGATGCCAACGGGAAGATCACACAGACGGCGTACAACATCTACGGCGAGCGAACACGGCAGACCGAGCCGGACGGCCGCGAACAATTATGGGAATACGATGAGCAGAGTCGGCTGATTCGCCATATGAATGCATATGGCCGGGTCATAACCTACGCATATGACGACCGGGGCTACTGCAATCAGGCGATCATCAACGGCAAAGCATGGCATTATGAGTTTGACAAGTGGGGACGATTGGGCCGGATGGAAGCCCCGAATGGGCATATGACGCAATGGACGTTCGACCGATACGGGCAGCTTGTGGAAGAGGCCCGGATGCAGACCGCTTCCCCGCCCCCGGAAGTTCGGGAGGCGGATTCATCTTCGGATACCCCCGCGCCCGTTCCACTTCCGGGGCTTCCGGGGGCGGGGGTGTGGACGCGGTATGAGTATGACATCTTCGGCCATCTCAAGACCATCTCGTGCAACGACGGTCGGACTGAACGGTTTGAATACAACCCGAAGGGATGGATGCTGGCGCACATCCGCGCCGACGGTATCCGCGTTCAATTCGCATATGACGGCTTGGGCCGGTTACGCGAGATGCGCGATCCCATGAAGCAGGTGATTGAATACCTGTATCATCCCTCGGGCGCGGTGCGTTTGTGCCGGGTGTTGGCGCAGGGCCAGCCGCCGGTGACAGAGCGGTACAACCACATCGGGGAGTTGATTTCCAAAACGGTCGAGGGACAGGGAGAAACGCAATACGTTTACGACGTGACGGGAAAACTCGTTGAAAAAGTGGGACCGGACGCCAAGACGAATGCAACGACTCCGTAATCCAAGCCGCTTCACTGCGGATTGAGGGGATACCGGTATGAAATATCTTCGACCCTTAGTGGTGGTTCTACTGTTGGCAATGGGTTTGACCATGCCGGTTCGCGCTGCGGACAAGGCAACCGAAACCTATCAGAAATGGATCGAGGCGAAGGAATACGCCAGGGTGGAAGCGTTGCTGGTCCGTTTGCTGAATGACCGGAATACCAGTCCGATGCAGAGGGGCGAGTATGCGGAGAATCTGATACGGGTACAGCGATTGGCCGGCCGACCCAACGATGGGATGAAAACCCTCGGCGCTTTGGGCAAGGGGGAAAGAGAATTGGATGGGGTGCGTTTGGAAGCGGCCCGTTGCTACATCGCTTTGGGGAATCTCAAATCCGCCGATGAGGAATTGCAGCAGATCAAAGCCGATCCCAACAAGAAAATCGGCGTGCTGGTGAAATATGAGCGGGCACAAATCGAATTGAAGCGGCAGCAGTACGATGCTTGCCTGGAACTGTGTAAGCAAATCAGTTCGACGGTTCGCAAAATGACCGATGAATTGCGCTACGACGCGGAGTTACGGAAACTGCTGGCGGATGTGGAATCGCTGGCGCGTGAAGCGAAGAACGCCAGAATCACACAACGATATGGGAAGGACTACGGTTACTATGTCCAGGCCCGTTGTGCCCAGGCCCGGCGTGATTACGAGGGCGCGATCAAGTATTACAAGCTGATCAGTTGTCCCATTCTCATCGACGCGGCCCAGTGCTACACCGGTCAATGTCTGGTCAAACTCGGCCGAAAGGCGGAGGCGGTATCCGCATATCGCGCCTTCATCGCCAGCCAACAATACGGCCTGTATCGGGGAGAGGCGTTGTACGATCTGGGGCGTTTGCTTCTGGCCGAGGCGCAGTCGGAGGCGGAATTCCGTCAGGGACTGGACGTGATCACGCAGGCCATCAACTGGATTGATGCGGTTCAACAGCACGGTGACAAAATCGACATGTCAACTTTTGAGGCGGCGTTGAAGGAATTTCCGCCCCCGGAAAAGATGATGGCCACGGATCGGCTGGGCAATTTCCACAGGCAATTGGTGATTCCCGAAACGGTCGTCAACCGACTGACCACCAGTTGGTATCTGCCCCGGTTGAAGCTGGAGGCCATGTTGCTGTATGCGTTCGGTCTGAACGAAACAGGCCGCCATGATGACGCTGTGACAACGATTCAGCAACTGCTGGCGTTGAACGGCAGCCAAGCCGGGCGGATTGTGAATTACGACGACATGCCGGATCGGCTGCTGGGTGATTCAAAGGACGGGGCGTTCTTTGTGCCGCCTGATATCTGGCGGAGTTTCCAATCGGTGGAAGGCAGGCGTCTTCGGCTGGGATATTACCTTCTGGTCGCCGGTGAATACGAACAAGTGAGGGAAATATTTCAGCATGTGGATGGGGCGACGGCTAAGAACGCACAGGAACGCAACACATATGCCGGCGCAAAATTGGGTCTGGCCTGCCTGACGTTTATCACTGGCACAGACAGTGATGCCATTGAGGAACTCACACAGGCGGACCGTGTGTTCGCGCGTACCAGTGTTGATCCCCTAGCCTTGACGATTAAGGCCAACCTCTTGGCCGGACAGCATGGCAAGTATTACGAGGATGCCGCCAAGCTGTATGAATCCGTGGCGAAGCGTTATGCCAACACCGATTACGCGGCCAGGGCACTTTTGGGTTGGGCCGTCGCGGCTGCAAACACCGATCACCTAGCCGATTCACGAAAGGTCGCCGAACAGCTTGTCCAGCGTTATCCCAAGTCCGATTTTGCGGGCGCGGCTTGGACGCTGCTGAGCCAGTTGCCAGCCAATCCGACACCCAATTCATCCACCGCCGCTTCATCCACGCCTCCCGCTCCCCCGACCGCGAATGCGGCTGAAGGGGCCGGCAAGATTATTCCGTTTGATCGGCATCTGGTGATTCCGGGCGATACGGATGTCCATGTGCAACTTTGGCAACAGGGCATGAGTGATATTCTGGCGTACAAGATTTCCTATTCCATCCGCGCCGGCTGCGGCCTCAAGAACTTTCGTTTGAACCTCACGCCCCTCGAACCGCAGGTTCCAACCACTGATAACGCCAAGATCGCTTTCTATCGGGTTCCCGCTTTCCTCCTGGCGTCAGGGAATGGGGTTGGTCCCGGTAGCGGCGGCGGTCAATAACAGGAGATACTTCTAATGCGATTTCGTTCTGTCCTTCAATTGTTTATGGTCGTTGCAACGCTGACGGTAGTGTGGTTGTCGCCGCGTGGAGTACGCGCCGAAGAAGCCGAAAAAAGTCCGGCCGCTGCGCTTGTCTGCAAGGAGGCAACATATGACTTCGGAGCGAGGGATAATTCCGAATCGGTTCAACATACGTTTGTGATTGCCAATACGGGCAATGCGCCGCTGGTCATCAGCAAGGTTCAGCCGGCCTGCGGCTGCACGGTCGCCAATCTGACGAAAGACCATCTCAATCCCGGCGACGAGGCCTTTCTGACCGCCACGCTTTCGCTCACGGGACAAAAGGGCAAGATACACAAGAGCATCGCGATTGAATCGAACGATCCGAAAGAACCGCGCTTCACATTGTGGCTGGATGGCGAAGCCACCACGTCGCTCACTCTGGAACCCCAGAGCATTCATTTCCAGTCCGTTACGATGAACAGCGACGCCGAACGAACTGTGGATTTGATTGTGGAGGAACAGGCGGCTTTCAACATCCTGAAAGTCACCAACAACAATTCTCACGTTCAGGTGAAGCATGAAACGGTGAAGGGGGGCATGTTCTATCAGTTCCGCATCAAATTGGTGCCGCCGCTGACGAAGGGGGTTTTACGCGATGTGGTGACGATCCAGACGGACAGCACACGCTACCCCCAGTTGACGATTCCCGTAACCGCCCAGGTCATAGGCGAGGTGGCTGTGACGCCGGAACGAGTTGTTCTTCCTGTCAAATCTGACGAACCCCTTGTGCGCTATATCCTGATGTCGCCCGGCTCGGTCGATACGTTCAAAGTCGAATCGGTTGAAGTACCCAAGGATTCGGGCATCAAGGCGGAAATCACGCCGTTGGGCAAGAGCGGATATCGGATTCGACTCTCTGATATTCATCCCAATACAGGTTTGAATGGTCAGATGATCACCATTGCCACGGACATTCCTTCCCTGTCGCGTATCGAACTTCCCATTGAGGTCATCGCCAAGTGATGTTCTCCGGGACTCAATCAGTGGCAAAACCGGCCGGCCGCCGTTGGGGCATTGTGTCCCATATGGCGATGCTCCTGTCCGTTGCCTTTGCTTTGGCGGCCGTCGCCAATCTGTTATCGCCGGTCGGTATCGATTGGCAGGAAGCGTGGTCCAGAAGCGTTGACAGCCAGGCCGAAAAGTCCGGCCTCGTTACGGTTGATGCCGCCCAAGTCCGCCAGATTGTGGATGTGAATTCCTACATCGTATTTGATGCCAGGTCCGCGGTGGACTATGAAGCGGGGCACCTTCCGGGGGCATTGTCCTGGCCGGCATCGGATATCGAAGCAAAAGCTGATCTCTATCTTCCGGTGCTTCATGCCGATCAGCCGGTGCTGGTGTATTGTTCGGGCCGGGCCTGCGACGAATCCCTGCATTTGGCGAAATTCCTCAAAGCGCAGGGACTCCAACAGGTCAGCTTGTTTGCAGGCGGCTATTCCGAGTGGAAGAAGGGAGGGTATCCCATTGAAACCGGCCAGTAACCCCCGGAACTCCCCGAAGCCCCGGAAGCATTCCCGCCCCCGAAAGTATTCGACTCACACTGCTGAAAGAAACGGCCCCCATAGCAGAATGTTGGGGTGGGTTCCGCGTCTGATTATCGCCGCAGTGTTGGTCCTGGCGGCGGTGCCGAAGATCGCCGCGCCGCATGATTTCGCACGGGTGATTTACCACTATCAATTGTTGTCCGATGCGTGGATCAATCCCGTGGCGATCATCCTGCCGTGGTTGGAACTGGTGCTGGCCGGCGCTTTGTTGTTGCGACGGTGGCATCTTCCGGCGGCAACGCTGGCGATCATCTTGCTGATGGTCTTTGTCACCGCCGAAACCAGCGCTTACTTCCGGGGGCTGAATATCGCCTGTGGTTGTTTCAGCGTGGACGCCGGGGCATCGCCGCTGACGATCTGGAGCTTGTTGCGCGATGGCGGGCTGTTGTTGGTGGCGTTGATGATCGTGATGCCGTGGCGTCGTTCTTCCCCCGCATCCGCACGAGTCGCCGACGGGCGCGTGACGGAAATGGGCGATCCTGCCGAAATCATTCCGGAGTCATCGAGTGGTCTGTAATGTCGTTGATGAGTGGATGATGCAAGTGGTTGAATCCCAACCGCGCGTCATGGCGTATCTTTGCGCGATGGGCTGCGATAAGGAATTGGCGGCGGAACTTACGCAGAGGGTGATGGTGCGATGTTGGGAGCGGCGTTCGGGATATCAGGAGCAAGGTTGTTTGATGGCGTGGGTTTTGCGGGTAGCCACCAACATCTACCACGACGCCATACGGCGGCGCACCCGTGATCCGATCACCATTGATACCAGCGATGACCGTTGGGAGGCGATGGGCCGGCCCTGGCGATTGGGCTGGAATGTCATTGAATCGCGCCGCACGCCCCTGGACATATTGATTCGGGAAGAACTGCTCCAGAGTCTTGACGATGCGCTCTTCCAATTGAATGAGATGGAACGCCGTGTTCTTTATCTACGATATCAGGAGGACTTGAGTAGCCCGCAGATTGCCAGGCGGCTTGCCATGCCTTTGGGCACCGTCTTATCCATTGCGCATCGCGCCCAGATGAAACTGCGGCGCGATCTGACGGTTTGATATGTGCAAGATGCAGGAGAATGGACATGCGTAAATGTTTCAAAGGATGGATTGGAGCGACGGCTCTCGCGGCCATGTTCATCGGTACGGCGGGGCTTTACGTTCACGGTGCGGACAGAACCGGAGCCGAATACCGGCAGAACTCGAACAGGTTCTCACCGAGGAGTTGAAACAAATGATTCAGGATATTCCCGCCCCATGACGTCCAAGTCAATGAAAAACCGCAGGTCTCCCATGAATCATGTTCGTCAGAGATGGTGTGGGGAATCTGTTCGGCATAAGGAACCAGATCGAATCACCGCCAGCATGCGACGTTCCATCGCCGGCCATCCTCCTGGAGGTTCCTCGATTAAGATTTCATCTGGCAACTGCATGGCGGCTCGAAGGACATCGAATGCTTGCAGTGTTTCCATCAACGCAGGATCACGCCTTACCTGTTCCGCCAATGGCGGGTCGTGGTCCAGCGATGCTTCCGTCACGTCCCGATCCAACAACTGCCGTTCGATGCATTCGCGGTTTGGGTCAGGTTCCATGCGCCGTTCCTTTCCACAGGCTTTGCTCCGTACATGGATCAAGACGCGCCAGGGACTGGAGAATTTCAAAATTAATCTTGACCTGAAAGTCAGGGGCGGTGTAGTGGCCCAACTGGAAATCGGAGGTGATTGGACATGCCACGCGCAACGATCGCGCCAAATCTTTGAAAAATCCAATAGGGTTTTGTGCTATCTCTCGCGCGTCAGGCGGCGCGCGGGAGTTGAAGTGTGACGCGGACGATCGGGCAGTCGTGGATTGCCATGACCCATGCGCTTGCGGATCTGTTAACTGGTGGGTTTTTGGTTTCGTAACCAGTCGATTTCCACATCTACCGTAACTGCAATATCTTAGCGTTTTTGGCCAACCCCAATTCGCACTCTTTTCTGACCAAAATCGCCAAACCGATCAGGCTCGACCCCGCGCGCTAGTTGTTCGATAAGGGTTGCGTTCGGGGAGCTTGACGGGCTTTCTCGAAAGAGAAGGCCTGTTTTTGTTTACACCCCCGCCCCGTCCGGCCCCCGCGCCGCTGTCGCCCTAACCCACGATCCGCCAAGGCTTACGACGATCCCCCCGTCGCCGCCCGCGCTCTCGGTTCGTAGGCGTGACGTTCGGGGTGCGAGCGTAACCCATAGGGTTGCGCTTGGTGCCCCCCAAATCGCCTCTCAAACTCTCGCGCTCTCGGTTTAACAACCCCCCGTTGGTTAACGGCCAAAACGCGATCAGGCCCCGAGCGCAACGCGAACGGCACCAGACGTGACTACGCCGGAGCATCTCCATCTTGGTCACCGTCCCCGTCAGACACTGGAATCGCTTGCACCATCGCAGAGAAGTGATTCCCGTCCTCTGACTGCATCAATGCCAACATGTCCTTCAGGATCGCGTGTGCTTCGCTCATTAGTGACAAGTCGTGCTCTGGTTCCCCAAAAGCGTCATTGTGCGAATGCGTGTGAAGAAATCGGATGACGCGAATCTTCTTCGCTTCGTCAACCTTCACCAACTGCATCTTCTGCCACAGTTCACCGGACAGATTCGGGTGCCGGAAAGCAAGGAACGCTTCAAGCAGCCGCCGGGCCAGGTTCGGCAGCACGTAATTCTGTTCCAGGTTGGGCTGCGGTGCTCCCATTGCCGTACGGTAGATGTGCGCAAATAAGTAGTGGTATTCCGACTCGTAATGCTCAAGCAGGCGGTCCAGCAACTTGATGCCCGCACACCTGCGGTCCTGCAGGTAGGTGCAATCCAACATGTAGAAACGCGCGGGCCGCAACGCGACGTCCTTCTTGTTCTGGCCCTTCAGGTGGTGGAACCAGTTTCGCACCTGGCGGAAGAACGCGAAGTTATGTGTCAGGATGATAAGTTGGGCCGCTGCCTGGGTCCGCTCCCGGATGAAGCCAAAGGCGGAATAGAGGGCATTGGCGTCGAGGCTCGACACTGGATCATCGAGGACGACCGCGCCCTTCGTCAGGTCGAACCGTCGATCTTGCAGGGACTTCAGGAAGTAGAGCAACGCGATGGCCGTCATCTCGCCTTCGCTTAGCGACACCGCCGGCGCATCGTGCCGCATGATTGTGTACCCGATCGCTTTGATCTCCAGCCGCAGTTCACTGTGGCCGAGGTAGTTGCGCAAATCGGTGTTCAGTTCTTCGGCAGGCTGGCGATGCTCGACAATCGCTCGTTCCAGCCGGGCAATCTCGTCGTCAAGCCGCCTCAGTTCCTTGACCGTGTTTGTGACAGCATCGTCTGCCGTCTTGAGTGCGTCACCCAGCTTTATGAACTCGTCGAGATTGGATGCAACAGAATCGGCCTCCAGTTGCTTCATGGCGGCATCGATGCGGGTCTGGAACTCGTCGCAAATCGTGTTGTGTTTGAGGAGAACCTGATTGAACGCATCGACAACCCCTGCGTTGAGTGTCGGCACGACCACGTCCAGCTTGACCTGCTCGAACGCCCGTGGCTTCTTGTCTTCGAGCGCCTTGACCAAGGCATTGAGTACCCGCTTGGCCGCGTCGCGTTCACCACGAAGCGCGGCGGCGGCAGCATCGACTTCGGACGACAACTCATCGTAGAGTTCAGCAGCCGTCGGAAGCACCAGGTCTGTACTCGTTCTGATGGCGGCTTGGATTACGCCGATCTGCTCGCTCAACCTGCGCTGCAAGTCCTCGAATTCCGTGCTGAAATGCGCCTCCAATGCGGCCAGACGTTTCTTCGCCATCGGCTGGTCGCAGAAGAGGCATTTATCACCTCCGCATGCTTGGTGAAGGCCCAGCCCGGTATGAACCCACGACGAGACCTGGGCGTCATCTTTCAACGATTGTATTGCCGCAGAAACCACCGTCTTCGCCAGCAACACACTTACGGCATCGGCAAGGGATTTGAGGGATGGCAGTCGGTAGGTGAGCGGCGCGATCTGGGCCTTGGGATTTTCCCGCAGTTGGGCCAGCAGTTTGTCCCGCGCGGTGTCGTTTAGTGCGTGGGCATTCTGATCACCGTCCACGATCAGCTTTTGTGCGCGGTTGGTGAAGTCGCCCTTGTTGTAGTTGTTGTACGGGTTGGTCCCGGCCGAACGGAGCATGTTCTTGATGACTTTGGCCTGGTCGATGCAGAACTTGTCGAGCGCGCCGTCCGACTGCGACTTGGCGCGTCTGGCCGAGTCGACGGCTTCCTGCGCCTTGGCGCGCGTGATCTTAAGTTCGTCCACCTGCTTCTGCTTCTCGACGTTCTGCTTGCCGATGATGAAGATCGGAGCAACATCGCCGCTGGTCGGGAAGACACTGGCCGAGACGAAGTCTCGGTTGAAGACCCGCACCGAGACGTCCATTTGGCCGAACTCGGTATGGGCCAAGTCTCGACCATTGACCTTTACGGCTGCCTGTCCAACGGAGAGCGGCGTCTTGGCTTCCAGTGCTTGAAACAGTCGGCTGAGGGTAGTCTTTCCGGCCCCGTTCCATCCATAGATGAGGTTGTACCGGGCGAAGTCGGGCAGGTGCTGTGGCCACGTGAAATCACGGAACACGCCGCAGTCCCGAAGTCGTGATATGCGATTGATTGTCACATGGTAACCGTTCACGGGGTCAAAAAGCCTCGATTTTGCTTCAAAAACGGCGGTAAGACGAGCCAATGTTCGACCATTTTTCGACAAACATTCGTTTTTGGCTCAAAAACGGCGATCACCCGTG
>Ga0172380_10003902_pt1 | contig 19822 bp, 14 predicted proteins | sample Leawe162metaG_FD_119747 | JGI IMG/M metagenome (GOLD analysis project Ga0172380, IMG submission 119747) | Leachate microbial communities from a municipal landfill in Southern Ontario, Canada - Leachate well 162 metaG | ecosystem: Engineered > Solid waste > Landfill > Unclassified | place... | reverse complement strand
TACAGATTGCAACACAAAAAAACGCCCGCGAGCAAAATACTCACGGGCGTCATTATGGCCCGCCGCCGGTCGCCCTACCTGCGGCCGCTGGCCTCGCTATCTCCCCACTGTCTGAATCGCAGTCGGAGCGTTTTTCGGAGGGTCAGGCCGGGGGCTACTTGTCTTTCTTCTTTTCCGGACTGTTGCCCGTCGACCTGTTGTCCGGCGTCTGGTTCTCTATTCCTTAACAACCGTATCCCGGATCGTTTTTCGAAATTGGGTAAAGACGCCGGTTTCGAGCGCAGTCTGAATGTCACGCATAAAGTCCATGTAACAATGCAGGTTGTGGATCGTCAGCAGTCTGATGCCCAAAATCTCGTCCGTGTTCAAAAGGTGCCGAACGTAGGCCCGCGAAAAGTTCCGGCAGGCATAACACGCGCACCCGCTTTCGATCGGTTCCGCATCCTCCTTGTAGCGCGCGGCCTTGAGCGGATACCGCCCGGCGCGGGTCACCGCGGAACCGTTGCGGGCCACGCGCGTCGGGATCACGCAATCGAACATGTCAACGCCGAGCGCCACGGCCTCGACGATCTGGCGCATGTGGCCGACGCCCATCAGGTAGCGCGGGGCATCCGCCGGCAACGGCGCGAGCCCGGCGGCGGCGCTCGCCAGCATGAGGTCTTCCGGCTCGCCGACGCTCACGCCGCCGACGGCATAGCCGTCGAATTCCATGGACGCCAGTCGCGCGGCGCATTGCCGCCGCAAGTCGCTGTAGGTTCCTCCCTGCACGATGCCGAACACCTGCTGACCGGCGCTCCGCGCCTGTTGGGAGCAAACAGCCGCCCATGCCAGGGTGCGTTCCATGGCTTGGCAAGCATATTCGTAGTTGCAGGGATACGGCGCGCACTCGTCGAACACCATGGCAATATCCGAACCCAGGTCCTTTTGGATAGCCATGGCTTCCCGCGGACCCAGGAAGAGCCGCCGCCCGTCCACGTGCGAATTGAACTCCACGCCGTCCTCCCGGATTTTGCGCATGCCGGCCAGACTGAAAACCTGGAACCCGCCGCTGTCGGTCAGGATCGGCCGGCGCCAGCCCATGAAGCGGTGCAATCCCCCGGCGCGCGCGATGAGGTCCGCGCCCGGACGGACATGCAGGTGATAGGCGTTGGAGAGAATCATGGATACGTCCAACTCTTCCAGTTCGGCCGGCGTCACGGCCTTGACCGCGGCTTGTGTGCCCACGGGCATGAAGACTGGTGTCTCGACCACGCCGTGCGGCGTCATCAACCGTCCGCGCCGGGCCCGGGATTCAGGGTCTGTCCGCAAAATATTAAATGAAGTGTTCACGCACGGAACGGTGTATCGGAGTATGGGTGCAAGGGAGCACAGGAGTGCCGAATATCGCTTTTTACCCCCATACACCCAAACGCCCTTACACCCAACCTTTTTTTTCGCTGGCAATTGACGGTTAATCGGGTAAGTTGCAACATATCGCTGGATTTGTCAAACACACCTGCATTCCCCCGGCAGGATGCAGGCGTGTTCTTGGTGCTTCGTTCCTTGTTATTCGTTATAACGCGGCACGGCCGTAATCAAACCGAGGCATGGATATGGGGCTGCGGCGACGGAGTCCCGTCGCCCTCCGAAAATGTTCTCCGCAAAAACATGCATGTTACGGATAGACAGTATTAACGAAGCACCAAGAACCAGGAACAAAGAACGCCTTTTACGTTATGACCTCCACCCAACTAAAAGTCAAACTATCCGACCATGGCGCGACCCTGATTGCTTTCCTGGCCAACCATCTAAAATTATCCAATCACAAGGCCAAGGCCCTGCTTGATGCGCGCCGGGTCTTCGTGAACGGCCAACGGATTTGGATGGCCCGGCACCGGTTGGAGCCGGGTGACGGCGTGGAAATCCAGGATGGGTTTATCAAGGGTCCGGTGGTATCGCGCGAAGCGGTGTTATATGAGAGCGAGGATTATCTGATTGCCAACAAACCGGCCGGGATGCTGGCCAATGGGCCGCAAAGTTTGGAGTCCGGCCTGCGCCGCCTGTTGGGCAATCCGGCGCTGATAGCCGTCCACCGGCTGGATCGGGACACATCCGGTTGTCTGTTGTTCGCCCGGCAGGCGCAAGCTGAGGCGCATATTCGCCCCCTATTCGTTCAGCATCGGATTCGCAAGATGTACCACGCCATCGTCGGCGGATTTGTCGCCGAACCGGAACAGGAGATCACCCACCCCATTGACCATCGCAGCGCCCGGACACTGGTAAAGACCCTGGACGCCAACAAGCGCGCCAGTCATTTGCGGATCGAGCTTGAAACCGGGCGCACGCACCAGATCCGCCGGCATCTTGTGGCGATCGGCCATCCGCTCTTGGGCGATCAGCAGTATGCCACCCGCCGGGAGATCAGTCCCCAGGAACGCGCGATCCGGCGCCAGATGCTCCACGCCTATGAACTGGCCTTTCGTCATCCCGTGACCGGCAAGCCCGTGCATGCCAAGGCGCCCCTGCCGGACGATTTCACGGACTGCTTGCGGAAATTCGGATTGACCTGAGCGGATAATTTCGCTGGATAGCACGTCCGAGCGTCGGTCAACGCGCCGTGGCATGGTTTCGGATGATGGGCAGAAGGGATCGAAGCGCTTCGTTCACACTACGGGAATTGTGAAACACTTTTGCCACTTCTGGATCAAGAATGGCAATATTCGTTCCTTTGGCATACTCCCTGGCGTATTTGCCACGCACGCCTTGCGAGAAGTCATACTCCGCCTGCATATCCGCATCAGTGGATTTTTTATTTATTTTCATAATTTCGTCGTTCCTGACGCGTTGCACGCCGAGCGCTTATGATTCTGGTTTTATTACCTCGGTCACAGTGCACGACCACGAGCAACTGATTACAACCACTCAACCCAATTGTCACGAACCGTTGTTCGCGGAATAACGAATGTAAAGGATCGCAAATCGTGCGCGAAAGTGTGTCTTTGAACACCGTACTCGCTTCTTCAAATGCAACGCCATGCTTGCGCAGGTTTGATCCGGCCTTTTCTTGATCCCATTCAAACGCAAGTGACATCGGCGCTTATCCCATATCTTTTTGTGTTCCAACAGCATAGAGCCTGCCGCCAGAAACCTGGGCAGGCTATTTCTGCCGGAAGACGATTCGGCCTTTGGAGAGATCGTAGGGGGAGATTTCGATCGTGACCTTGTCGCCGGTGGAAATCTTGATGAAATGCTTGCGCATCTTGCCGGAAATATGCGCCAGGATTTCGCCGCCGGTCTGAAGCTTTACCCGGTACATCGTCGCCGGCAAAACCTTGACCACAACGCCATCCGCGCGGATGACCTCTTCTTTTTGACTGGATGCGTCTGCCATATAAGAATTGTCCTTTATTCCCGCTTATTCGCCAATACGCGAGCTATTCTGACAAAAAAGCGCGCGGATACAAGCATTATTCTTCGGGCTTGCATTCACAACCAGCGTTGCCATAATCACCGGCGTTTTTTTATGTATCGGATTAGGCCGCCAAAGGTGCGCAACTATTTCATGTAGAGCCGACTTTACGTCGATTATTCATGTAGAGCCGACTTTATGTCGGCTATCATAGCCGGTATAAAACCGGCTCTACATGGATGTTCCGCCGTAGGATCCGCCTCTGGCGGAAAATTTCTTGGCATTAAGTTAGGCCCCGATGAGGGGCGATGGTCGCCTCAATCGGAAATCGGCAATCAGAAGCCGGAAATTGGTGACCGAAGCGAAGCGGAGGTTAACCCCATGGCGCACCCCAAGCAAACCCTGGCGACGGCCGAAAGCATGGCCCATAGTCAGCGGGAAATCGCCGTCTCCGAGTTTTTTTTAAAGAATCGCCACCTGCTCGGCTTCGACAATCCGCGCAAGGCCTTGCTCACGACCGTCAAGGAGGCGGTGGATAATTCTTTGGATGCCTGCGACGAGGCCGGCATCCTGCCTGAAATCAGCGTGGAGATAACACAAACCGGCGCGCGCCGGTTCCGCGTCACGGTACTGGATAACGGTCCGGGCATTGTCCGCGCCCAGATCCCGAAAATTTTCGCCAAATTGCTCTACGGTTCCAAGTTCCACCGCCTGCGCATGTCGCGCGGCCAGCAGGGCATCGGCATCAGCGCGGCCGGCATGTACGGCCAGCTCACCACGGGCACCGCCACGATCATTCAGTCCAAAATCAAGAGCGGCAAGACCGCCCATCATATCGAAGTCCAGATCGACACCCGCGCCAACAGGCCGACGATCCTGAAAGACGAGGAACTGGACTGGCGCCCCCTGTTTTTTACGACCGACAAGGACGGCGTGACGCAACTGAGCAAGGAATATGCGCACGGCACGTGCGTCTCAATCGAAATGGAGGCGGCCTATATCCGCGGCAAACTCTCGGCGGACGAATACCTTAAACAATGCGCGATCGTGAATCCGCACCTGTGCCTGCATTACCGCATCGCTGTGCTCGAAACCGCCGGCGCGTCCGCCGCCGCCGATGTGACCCCAGCCACCGTCAATGGCAAAGGACCAGGAACAGAAACCCCGATTGCCGACAAAAAGGCGGCGGAGACCGCCGGTGCGGCCGTTGCCGCCTGGATCACCTTCGAGCGCGGAACGCGCGATCTGCCAAAACAGCCCCTGGAAATCAAGCCGCATCCTCACGGCGTCGAACTGGGCATGCTGATGCAAATGCTTAAGGATACCACGTCCAAGACGCTAAAGGCGGCGCTGGCCAACGATTTTTCGCGCGTCAGCGCCCGCGCGGCGGAGGAAATCTGCCGGCGCGCCGCTTTGGATCCCAAGGCGCGCCCGGCCCACATCGCCCACCGCGAAAGCGAAGCCCTTTTCAAGGCCATCGGCGAGGCCAAGCTGATGCGGCCGCCGACCGATTGCCTCTCGCCCATCGGCGAGGAACAGATTCTGGCCGGGCTGAAGAAGGAAATCGCCGCGGATTTTTACACGGCCGTGACGCGCAGTCCGGAAGTCTATCGCGGCAATCCGTTCCAGATCGAGGTCGGCATCGCCTACGCCAAACCGGACGCGGCGCAGGACGTTTCCACCGATGATCCCGTGCGGGTACTGCGGTTTGCCAACAAGGTTCCCCTGCTCTACATGAGCGGCGCCTGCGCCATGACCAGGGCCGTGACCGGCGTCAACTGGAAGAGCTACGGCCTGGCCCAGCCGCGCGATGCCGTGCCGCTGGGTCCGGCGGTCATCCTGATCCATATCGCCAGCGTGTGGGTGCCGTTCACCAGCGAAAGCAAGGAAGCCATCGCCCATTACCCGGAGATCATCCGCGAAATGACCTTTGCGTTCCAGGAGTGCGGCCGGCGGCTCGCCGTGTTCCTGAGCCGGCGCCGGCGCCAGGCCGAACTGGAGCGCAAGCGCAATTTCATCGAGATGTACCTGCCGCACCTGGCGCTGGGCCTGCGCGAGATCCTGGCGCTCGACGAGAAGCAGGAAACGCAGATTGTCGGCAAACTCCACAAAATGCTGGAACGCACGCACCTGGAAGCGTGAAGAAATGAAGAATGCAGAATGTAGAATGACAAAGCCGGCGACCTGAATTCATGCATAGGAATCTCAGTTTTTTGTAGCCGCGAGACGAAAGGCTCGCGTGATTGGCCGGAAACGCCAGGCTTCGCCGGAGCGCTTCGCCCAGGCGAGTCGGCCTAAACGTCCGACGGCTACAGCAAGAATCGCCCCGCTGCGGATCCCAGTTCAATTCTGCATTTCATCAACTTTGACAAGGAACCCCATGACAAAAAAAAACCAGAACCTGTCAAGGCCCAAGCCCGCCGCTCCGGCGACGGTGACCCGGAAATATGCCGCCGGCAAAATCGTCGGCGTGGCCCAGGAGGTTTACTGCGACATCATCCGCAAAAACGCGCGCCCCACGATGCGTTTCCCCATCCGCTCGTTGAGCAACGTGAAGTACGATCCCAAGAAAGGCCATTTCGAGATTCTCAAGAAAGTGGCCACGCGCACACTCTCCTACAACACGGTTAAAACGTTTGCCCAGTCCATGCGCTTGATGGCCACGACCAAGAAGGATCTCTTGGACAAAGACGATATCGCGGGCAAGCGCGAGATTTATTACAACAGCAAAAGCTGGGGCGAATGCCGGTTCGACGAACAGCCCGAAAGCGATTCCCTGCTGGACGACATGGAAGCCATGCTGGGGATCAATCGGGAACAGCTGGGCTATATCCCCGAGGAACGCGGCGGCGAAGTTACCGGCCCGGTCACGGTGATCGACCGCGATCCCGGCACGGGCGGCGATATCCGCATCAACTGCGAGAAGCTGGGCACGGGCGCCTGGAGCATTCCATCGCAGGTCGAGCACCTGCGCTTCGAATCGAAGGCCAAATTCATCCTGGCGATCGAAACGGCCTCGCTTTTCCAGCGGCTCGTCCACCACCGTTATTACGAGCGCGCCAATTGCGTCCTGGTTTCAATGAGCGGCGTGCCCACGCGCGCCTGCCGGCGTTTTATCCGGCGTTTGTCGGACGACAAGGATCTGCCGGTGTTCGCCTTTACCGACGGCGACCCCTACGGTTACTGCAACATTTACCGGACGCTGAAAGTCGGCTCCGGTCAGGCCGCGCACATCAATCAGTTCTTTTGTGTGCCGCGCGCCCATTATTTGGGCGTGACGCCGCAGGACATTCTGGACTACGACCTCGAAGACGCCACCCATCCGCTGGAGGAAAACGACGTCAAACGCGCCAAGGACGCCTTGAAAAACGACCCCTTCATCAGACATTACAAGGAATGGCAGGCGGCCCTCAACCAGATGTTGACCATGGGAGTGCGCATCGAACAGCAGGCCTTCGCCAAGCACGGGCTGAACTACGTCTTGGAAAAATACCTGCCGGACAAGTTCAAAAAAGGCAGGTTTCTTCCTTAGATATCGATCCGATCGAATTTTTGTCCCAGGCGTTTCCGGTATTCAGCAATGATGGCGGGGATCAGGGACACGCTCACGGCGACAAGGCGCCTCGTGCCGTTCGTGAACAATAGATTGCGCGTTTATTCAGCCGCGCCAAGCTCCAGATTCGGGCAGGCGTCCAGCGCCCAGGCGGCCTCGCCCGTGACGCCCTGCCCGATGCCCGCCAGGCCGGCCACCATCGCGGCGTTATCCGCGCAATGCGCGGCCTCCGGCAGCAGGAGCCTGACCTGCAATCCGGCGGCCATCTCGATCAGCCGGGCGCGTAAGCGGCGATTCAACGAAACGCCTCCGGCCACCGCCAGCGTCCGTACCCGTTCACGTTGGAGCGCCCGCTTGGTCCCGCGCACCAGGACATCCACAATGGCTTCCTGATAGCCCGCGGCCACATCTTCCAAAACCGGCGGACGGACGGCTTCGGGATGGTCGCGCAGGTAATACAGCAACGAAGTTTTCAATCCACTGAAGCTGAAACACAATTCCGGCGCCAATCCCTCCGCAAAGTCGGCTTTCAAGGCGCGGGTTCGCGGAAAGGCAATGCGGACGGCGTCGCCAAGCGCGCTGACGCGATCGATCGCCGGGCCGCCGGGATACTCAAGGCCCAGAAGCTTGGCGCCCTTGTCGAAAGCCTCGCCGGCGGCATCGTCGATGGTCTGGCCCAGGCGCCGGTATTGCCCGGGCGCATCCACGCGCACCAGGCAGGTATGACCACCGGAAACGATGAGCGCCACCAGCGGGCAGGATTCGGCATAGCGCGGGGCATTGCGCGCCAGAAAAACCGAATACAGGTGGGCCTCCAGGTGATTAATGCCGATCAGGGGAATGTTCAGACGCAGGGCCAGCGCCTTTGCCGCGGAAAGTCCCACCAGCAGGGAACTGGCCAATCCCGGCCCGTAGGTCACAGCCACGGCCTGCAAGCGAGGCCATTCCAGGGCGGCCATGGCCTCATCGAGCAACTGCGGCAGGTGTTCGACGTGCTGGCGGGAGGCTATTTCCGGGACCACCCCGCCATGCGGACGATGCAAGGCCACCTGGCTGAACACCGCGCTGGAAAGCACCGTGCCGCCATCGGCCACCACGGCGGCGGCGGTTTCGTCACAGGAGGTTTCGATGCCCAGGACATTCATAAGGCGTATGGGTGTATGAGAGTAAGGGAGTATGGGCGTTAACCTGAACACCGTCGGAAACAAGCAGTCCAGGGTTGTACGCAAGCGCGTATCGGATGAAGCACGTTATGGATGCTTGGCATATTGCGGGGACTGAACGGCGCGGGCTTGAAACAGGCGAATGCCTTTCAGCACATCCATGGCGCGCTCCAACTGGGTGTCGGTCGCATGTTCGAGGTCAAGCTTGATGTCATCCTTTTTGTCGGCGTCGCCCAACTCTTCGCGCGAGCGCTTGATCTGGACTTTCTGCCATTGCTCAGCCGACATTGGAATCACGACATCCGGCTCGATGCCTTTTTCGTGGATCATGCGGCCGCTGGGCGTGTAATACTTGGCCGTGGTCAGGCGGATGGCCGAACCGTCTTCCAGCGGCTGGATGCTCTGGACGGAGCCCTTGCCGAAAGTTTTTTCGCCGATCAAGATCGCCCGGCGGTGATCCTGCAAGGCGCCGGCCACGATTTCCGAGGCGCTCGCGCTCCCGCCATTGACCAGCACGACGATGGGATAATCGAGATAATGGACCTTGCCCTTGGCTTCATATTCGGACTGGACGCCCACCCCCAGACGCCCCTTGGTGGACACGATCTTGGCCCCGCGCTTTAAAAATTTCTGACTGACATCCACGGCCGAGACCAGCAAGCCGCCGGGGTTGTTGCGCAAATCCAAAATCAGGGCATCCATGCCCTTGGCCGTCAACTCGTCCAAGGCCTTTTGCAAGGTGTCGGCCGTCGGCTCGTTGAACTGGACGATGCGCACGTAACCGATGTGGTCGTCCAGGATGGCCGCGCCCTTGACGCTCTCCACCTTGATGATGGCGCGCACGATTTCAATTTCCTTGACCTCCTGGGGTTTGATGCGCAGGATTTTGACCTTCACCTTCGTGCCGGGCTCGCCGCGCATTTTACGGACCGCCTCCTGCAGGGAAATGGTCTCGGTGGATGCGCCGTCAATGGCCATGATCTTGTCGCCATGCATGATCCCGGCCCGGAAGGCGGGCGTGTCTTCCATGGGCGCGATGACGGTCAGGACGCCGTCGCGCATGCCGATGATAATGCCCAGTCCGCCGAATTCGCCGGCGGTATCGTTCTTCATGTCGGAATACATTTCCGGTTCCATGAACTGGCTGTGGGGATCCAGCGACTGGAGCATGCCGCGCAGCGCGCCGTATAAAAGATCCTTGTACTGCGTTTTATCCTCGTCCACGTAATTCTGGCGGATCAGCATCATCACTTCCGTCAGCAACTGCATCTTTTCGAAGGCCACCGAGTCGGTGTCGTTAGTCACATCCGCGCGGGAGGCGATCCTGGCGCCCACCACCAGGTTGACGCCCAGCAACAGCACCCCGACCAGCAGCAGAAAGCGCCGCCCGATAATCGATGCCGACATAAAACATATCTCCTGGATAGGAATCGCCCTGATTTGAAAATGCGTGAAACGTGGTTACTGTATCCGAAGCATGCTGGAATGGCAATGCGAATTAATTGCCGATTAATCGGCGCGGATTTTGGTGTTGCGCCAAAACTCAATCCGTTTATAGTGCATCATTATGCCGGAATTACCTGAAGTCGAGACCGTGGTTTGCGAGTTGCGCGCGGGCGGCCTGGTTGGCCGCGTCATTGACCAGGCGCGCGTTTTTTGGAAGCCGCTGATTGCGCCGCTGCAGCCTTCCGTATTCGCGGCGCGCCTGAAAGGCCGGCGCGTGCAATCCATCCGGCGGCGCGCCAAGTACATCGTTCTCGCGCTTTCGGACGGCGACACGCTCTTGATTCATCTGCGCATGACCGGCCAGTTGAGCCTGGCTCATGCGCGCGCGCCGCGCGACCGGCATCAGCATATCGTCCTGCGCTTGGATGACGGCCGCGAACTGCGCTATCGGGACACGCGCAAATTCGGGCGCTGGCGGTTGACGCGCGCGCCGGAAGCAATTTTGGGACGCCTGGGTCCGGAACCGCTTTCGGAACATTTCGACCTGAAGGAATTTGTCGGCCGCCTGTGCGCGAGGCGGCGGCAATTAAAGCCCCTGCTTCTGGATCAAACGTTCATAGCCGGTATCGGCAACATCTATGCCGACGAGGCGCTCTGGACTGCGCGCTTGCATCCCGGGCGCGTCGCCGCCACACTCAGCGCGGCGGAAGCCCGCCGCCTGCATGGCGCCATTCGCCATGTTTTGCGCCGCGGCATCCGGAATCGGGGGACAACACTGGGAGATGGCCAGTCGAATTTCAAACGGCCCGGCGGCAAGCGCGGACGGAACCAGGAAGGGTTGAACGTTTTCCGGCGAACGGGTCGGCCCTGTTTGCGCTGCGGCCAACCGATCCGCCGGATCGTCATCGGTCAGCGCGCCACCCATCTTTGTTCCCATTGCCAGCCGTTGTAACTATGCGCAAGGTGTTCGGTGTTCAGTGAGGGGGGGGGGATTGTCGCCGTCGGACGTAGGCCGACGCGCCGGAACCGCGGCGTCACCGCCGCGGCTACAATCTTTCGGTCCGGCGTCTGGCGGCCGGCTTTCGCTCCGCGCACTTCATGTGCCACCGGCGGGACTCGTCTCGGCCAACTTCTTCGCCGTTCCTTCGTCCGTCGTCCGTTGTCCGTCGTCGGCTTTTGCGCCTTTCGCGCTTCCGACGGCAGCCGGCTTCTTTTTGGCGTTGACAAACTCGAAGCCCACCTGGCCGTCACGCGCGACAAGGTAGGCGCGGAAAGGACGCCCTTTGCGGGAGATAAACCGGGTCAGCAGGTCGGTTTTGCCGGTGGTCAACAGTTTGACTAATTGGGTCTTGTCCACGATCTGTTTCAGGATGACGGTTCCGCAGCGGAATGTGCAGGCGCGCTTCGCGCCGACCGCCTTTTCGCAGACATAACTGGCGCCGTTTTCATAGACCGCGCCGCCGCAATTCGGGCATTTACCCAGGGGCTCCTTGCCGCTGAAATCGACGATCTCGGCGCCGGAGGCCGTCCCGAAATCGAACTCCACCTTGTATTCGGGGTTCAACTTGACCATGGCCGCGAATACCTTGCCCTTGTGGCTGTGGAAATTATCCAGGGGGCCGACCGATTTTTTGGCCAGCAGGTCTTCCATCTCGCCGACCTCGAACTGCCGCCCGGCCAGCGTCTTCCAGATGAAAAAGTCGCACTTCTGGCACTGGAAACGACGGTAGTTTTCATGGATTTCCCCGGAGCACTTCGGACAGGGCGCCTTCAGGATGCTGAAGTCGCCGGGCACGGTGTCGTGTTCGAACTTTTTGGTTTGCTCCACGATGCGGCGGGTCATGGCCGCGATTTCCCGCATGAACTCGGCGCGCGCCAACTGGCTGTGTTCCATCTGCTTCAATTTGAATTCCCAGTCGCCGGTCAGTTCAGGCGATCCCAGTTCGGGTATCTGCAGGCCGCGCAGGAGTGCGGAGAGCGAAAACGCCTTGGCGGTGGCCTGCAACTCCCTGCCCCGCCGGACCATGTATTTCTCGTAGATCAGGCCCTCGATGATGGAGGCGCGCGTCGCCGGCGTGCCCAGTCCCTTGGCGCTCATGGCTTCGCGCAATTCATCGTCTTCGACTAATTTGCCCGCGCCTTCCATGGCGGTCAGCAAGGTGGCTTCCGTGTAGCGCGGCGGCGGCTTGGTCTGTGTGCCGACACATTCGATGGCGCGGGTCTGAACAATTTCGTCTTTCTGCACGGCGGTCAAGGTGGGCATATCTTCGTTGTGGGCTTCTTTGCCGTAAACGACCATCCAGCCCGGGGCCACAAGAACTTTACCTTCGGTCTTGAAGGGTTCCGCTTCGACGCGCGTAATGCGCGTCGTCACCAGGAACTCGGCGGCCTGGTAAAACACGGCCAGGAAGCGCCGGGCCACCATGTCGTAAATCTTGCCCTCTTCTTCGCTCAATATTTTCGGCATTTGCGCCGTCGGGATGATGGCAAAGTGGTCGGAAATCCTGGCGTTATTGAAAATCCGCTTGTTGGGATGGACCCAGCCCTGCTTCAGAATATTGCCGGCCAATTCGCCGTATTCGGCGGCGGCCATGACGGCGAGCGTTTTTTTGACCGCGCCGATGTAATCCTCCGGCAAAGCGCGCGCATCCGTGCGCGGATAGGTCAGGACTTTATGGCGCTCGTACAACGCCTGCGCCAATTGCAGTGTGCGCTTGGCGGAAAATCCGAAGCGCCCGTTGGCTTCCCGCTGGAGACTGGTCAGGTCGAACAACAAGGGCGATAGCTGGGTGGTAGGCTTGCTTTCCTCGGTGACCACGCCGCTCTTGCCCAGACACTTGGCGCGAATGGTTTCGGCGCGGGCGGCATCCCAGAGGCGTTCCGGCCTGGCATCGCCATCTTCCGATTTGCCCTTGGAAAAGGTTTCGTCGAACCAGCGCCCCGGATAATCGCCGGCCGCGGCCTGGAACGTGGCATGCAGTTCCCAGTAATCGCGGGGAACGAATTTTTTGATTTTTTCCTCGCGCTCGACGACGATCATCAGCGTCGGGGTCTGCACGCGGCCGACCGTCGTGAGCTGGAAGCCGCCCAGTTTGGAGTTGAACGCCGTCATGGCACGCGTGCCGTTGATGCCCACGAGCCAATCGGCCTCGGAACGGCAGACGGCGGCATCCGCCAGGGGCTTCATGTCGGCATCGGCGCGCAACGCGGCAAAGGCCTCGCGAATGGCGCCCTGCGTCATGGATTGAAGCCACAACCGCCGGATGGGCTTGGGTGTGCCGGCGAACTGCACGATATAGCGAAAAATCAATTCGCCCTCGCGGCCGGCGTCGCAGGCGTTAATAAGCCCATCAACATCCGGACGCTTGATCAGCCGGAGCAGGACCTTGAGGCGCGGCGCGCTTTTTTCGATCGGCCGCAGATCGAAGTGCGTGGGAATAATCGGCAAGTTGACCAGACTCCACTTGCCGCGTTTAACTTCCTGCCCCTCCGGCGCCGCGATCGACAGCAAATGGCCGACGGCCGAAGACAAGACGTAGGCCTCGCTTTCGTAGAACTCGCCCTTCTTGCTGAAACCGCCCAAGGCCTTGGCGATGTCGGCGGCCACAGACGGTTTTTCGGCGATGATTAACTGCTTGCTCATGGCAATCACTCGGTGTTCAGGGTTCGGTACGCCGGACAAAGCCGGCGGTGTCGGCGACGCAAAAGGCAAGCGATGAAACCACGTTTGACTTTTTTAATCCAGCAAAATATTTTTTTGCAAGTAATGGGTCAGTGAATGGGGGGCAATGAGGTCGTGTGCTGTGGTGTAGCGGCCGTTCGATAGAACGGCAATCCGCGGTTCTATCGAACGGCAATCCGCGGTTCTATCGAACCGCATCTACACCCTACCCCCCCAATGAGCGACCCATTACTTTTGCGAACGGTTCAGCGGTTCAACGGTTTAAGAGTCAAGAATTGCCGGATTTTGAGCAACAAACCAAAACGGCGAATCGCTTAACCGTAAACCGTGAACCAGCAGAACCTGCTTGCGCTTCAGCCGTTCTCCGGAGTGCGGCCGCCGGGCGGATCGCGGATGACGGTGTCGCGGGGCGGCAAGGCGGGGGTCTTCGGAGGATAATCGAGAGTGTAATGCAGGCCGCGGCTTTCGCGCCGGTGAATGGCGGAACGGATAATCAGTTCGCCCGCGGCGGCGATGTTGCGTAATTCCAGCAGGTCGGGCGTGACGAGATAATCGAAATAATACTGCTGGATTTCGCGGCGCAGGTTGCCGATGCGGCGGCGGGCGCGCTCCAGGCGTTTGTTGGTGCGCACAATGCCCACGTAATCCCACATGCAAGTGCGCACCTCGTTCCAGTTGTGCTCAATGACAATCGCCTCGTCGCTGGGCACCGCCGCTCCCGATTTCCAGGCGGGGATCGCCAGCGCCGGGCGGGCGCGGGGCAGCGCGCCGACGGTTTCCGCCATGGCATGCGCGCAGACCAGCGCCTCCAGGAGCGAGTTGCTGGCCAAACGGTTGGCGCCGTGCAGGCCCGTGCAGGCCACTTCCCCGCAGGCATAGAGTCCCGGCAGGGCCGTGCTGCCATCCACGCCGGCCTCCACGCCGCCGCAGAAATAATGCGCCGCCGGCACCACCGGGATCAGGTCGCGCGCCATATCGATCCCAAAGCGGGCGCAGGTCATGTAAATATTCGGGAAACGCTCCTTGAGGAACGCCAGCGGCTGGCGGCGGATATCGAGATAGACACAGCGCGCGCCGCTGACCTTCATCTCGTGATCGATGGCGCGCGCCACAATATCGCGCGGCGCCAGCGAACCGCGCGGATCGTAGCGTTCCATGAACGATTCGCCGCGCGCGTTGACCAGCACCCCCCCCTCCCCGCGCACCGCCTCGCTGATCAGGAACGATTTGGCTTCCGGATGATACAGACAGGTGGGATGGAACTGGATGAATTCCATGTTTTTTATCGGCGCGCCCGCGCGCCAGGCCAGGGCCACGCCGTCGCCGGTGGCGATATCGGGATTGGTGGTATATAAATACACCTTCCCGCCGCCGCCCGTGGCCAGCACGGTGAACGGCGCGCGAAAGGCCGCGATCGCGCCCGTCTGGGTATTTAAAAAATACCCCCCCACGCACCGGTTGGGCCCGTCCGCGCCCAGCCAGCCGGTTGTGATCAGGTCGATGACCGCGCAGTGTTCCAGGATCGTGGCGGTCGGTTCGGCGCGAATACGGTTGAGCAGGATTTGCTCGACTTCCCGCCCGGTGATATCGCCGCAATGCAGGATGCGCCGGCGCGAATGACCGCCCTCGCGGCCCAGGTCGTAGCCCGCGCCGGGGATGCCGGGCAGTTCGGCGAATTTCAAGCCGAAGGATTCCAATTCCGCGATGCGCGCCGGCCCCGCGCTGACGATCGTCCGCACGACGGCCTCGTCGCACAGGCCGGCGCCGGCCGTCAGGGTATCGCGGACATGCTCCTCGAAACTGTCATCCGAGGTCACGACGCAGGCGATGCCGCCCTGGGCATAATTAGAGTTGCTCTCGGCGCGGTCTTTCTTGGTCAGGATGCCGACCCGGCCATAACGGGCCAGGTGAATGGCCGACATCAGCCCGGCGATGCCGCTGCCCACCACGACGAAATCGAAATCCAGGATATCCATCGATTGCTCCGGCTAAGGCGGGCCTTGCCCGCAATCCAAATTCGAAATCCGAATATCGAAATCCGAAACAAATTCGAATAATCGAACAAACCGAATTCAAACAAGATTGTTTTGGTTATTTAATATTCGGGCTTTGATATTGTTTCGGATTTATTATTCGCTGCCGGGCCTGGCGGCGGGCATACACGACGATATCCACCAGGGCCGCCAGATAGATCAGGACCGCCAGCCCGAACCAGGTCAACACCTTGACGATGGAAATTTCCCGGAAAACATCGCCGCCGCCCTTTTCCGCGAAATCCAGACTGACCCGCAAATTCATCGCCAGCGGCGCGATCGCGGCCGCCAGCATCATGACCAGACAGGCTAAGAACGCCACGAGATACAGCGCGCCCGAAATCCAGCGGCGCTGGGCAAAATGCCCTGCGCCCGGGCAAACCGCCGCCGAAAGAAATATGGCCATGCGCGCGAAGGAGCCGGATGTGCTGTTTTCGATCGGCATAGCGTCTGCTCCCATGAAAATAGCCGACGTAAAGTCGGCTCTACCCTGTGCATCATAGTAGAGCCGGTTTTATACCGGCTATGACTTTGCTTTCAATCCATTAAATTCATCCCCGCCGCAGGCGGCAACTTGTTCATTTCCCCCATTATCCCGGCGCCCCCGCCGCCGGCGATTGATGGCGTTTTTCCACCAAAACCTCGTGAATCTTGGATCGCCTGATTTTGCGCACGACGAACACCAGATCCGCGAACGGGATCGCGCGCTCAATGGGCGGCAGATTCTTATATAAAGCGCACAGCCAATCGTTCAAACTGGTTGGCAGATCCGGCAGATCGAACCTGGTTTTCTGCTTAAGCTCCGCCAGACTCACGCCGCCGCCGGCCAGGAAGCGGATTTCCGAAATCGGGATGACGTGGCCGGGCAGAGCATCGTATTCGTCTTCCAAGTCGCCGACAATGGCTTCCACCACGTCTTCCAGCGTCACCAGTCCCACGGTTTTGGCCTGCTCGTTCCGGACGACCGCCATGTGCTGGTAGCCGCGGGTCAACTCCTTCAGCAGGTCGGGCACCAGCAGCGTGGCGTTCACCGTCAGCACCGGCCGCGCGATGCCCTTTAGCGAGGGATCCGCGGGATTGATCTGCAGGGCGCTGACAATATCCTTGACGTTCACGTAACCGACGATCGCGTCCAGATTGCCGTCCTGCGCAAGGATATAGCGGGTATGATGATGGATATGCGCCTCAATCAGGGCCTCGGCCATGCTCATGGCGGTGGAGAGGAACTTGATTTCGCCGCGCCCGACCATGATATCCCGGACCCGGGCCTGCGAGAGCTTGATACTGCGCGCGACGATATCCACCTGCTCGCGCGAAATCAGCTTGTTGACAGAGGCGTAGCGGGCCAACAGGGTGATTTCGTTCAAGGCATCCGTTGTCGATCTATATATTGCGCCCCGCAGGAAAGGCCGGTTGATCCGTTCCAACATAAACACCAGGGGGCTGAGGAAATGAACCATATAAGCCAATGGCCCGGCGATAATGCCGGCGACAAACCGGTTGTGCAATACGCCCAGCGTTTTCGGAAGATATTCGGACCATTGAATAACCGCCAGGGAAAAAACGAAGGAAAACAAACCGATCCACTTGCTCCCGAACAAATCGCTGAATATGGCCCCCGCGACGGCCGCTCCGATGATATTGGCGAAATTATTGACAATCAAAATGGCCGCAATCGGCTTTTGAACGCCTTCTTTCATCTGTTTCAGGAGTTGGCCGGCCCGCGGTTTTTTCTCGGACAGGGCCGCCAAATCGGCCATGGAAAGACTTAGCAAACAGGCTTCCGAAAGCGAGCACAGGAACGATATGCCCATCGAAACCACAATGGTAATAATCAATAATGTCATCGAATGCCCCGGCCTTCCCTCACGTTAAAACTGCGTCATGAGACTAACATAGCAGGCAACCCGCTGCAAGAAATACGATCAAATTGGCGGTTCCATGAAATGGCAATGGATTATTTCTTTAAGGCGCCAAACAGGTCGCACCCTTTGAGGAGCATGACGACATCGAGTCATTGCCTGAAATCAAGCAGGGAAAAACCGGCGAATCGGCCCGTTTTTAGACTTGCATCCCTGCGCCACTTCCGGCACCTTGATTCTCATCAAGGTAGAATCCCGGTTGATTTTTCAGGACGTTTGTTGCGCCCGTCTTACAGGCGCCTTTTCATCGATCGCGAAGGAGGGTGACGAATTGAGATTGCTGATATTATCGAACCGGCTTCAGGTTACGGTTTCGGAAACAAACAACTCGATTTCGATCCAGCCGTCAAGCGGCGGACTTGTTAGCGGCATGAGCGCATACTTGTCCTCGTTAACGGATGTCGATTATCTCTGGGTCGGCTGGCCTGGAAGCTCGAATTTTTCCAACCCTGACGCCATTAAAAACGAATTGATCGCCAAATATCATTCATGGCCTGTCTTTGTGGAAGAAAGCACGATGGATTTGTTTTATAACGGCTTCTGCAATAAAACCTTGTGGCCGCTGTTTCATTATTTCCCGGGTCTAACGATGTATGACGAAAAAATGTGGGAGAATTACAAGGAGGTCAACACGCGGTTTGCCGAAGAAGTGTCAAGCATCATTCGGCCGGGCGACGTGGTCTGGATTCATGATTATCATTTCATGCTCGCCCCGAAATTGATCCGAAACGCGAACCCGGATGTTCCTGTCGGTTTTTTCCTGCACATTCCGTTCCCGTCGTATGAAATATTCCGGCTTCTCCCGCGAAAATGGGGCAAGGAAATACTGGAAGGACTTTTAGACGCCGACCTTGTCGGCTTCCATACACGTGATTATACCCAGTATTTTTTGCGTTGTGTATTGCGCATTCTGGGGTTCAACCACGACATGGGATTAATTAATCTTCCACACAAACTGACAAAAGCCGACACCTTCCCGATGGGCATTGATTATGAAAAATATCATCATGCGGCGAATCTCAGCGGCGTTGAGCAGGAGAAAGCCGCCTTAAAAAAGAAGCTGCAAAACCTGAAAGTTATTTTCGCGGTTGACAGGCAGGATTACACAAAAGGAATCGCGAACCGACTGGAAGGTTACGAATTGTTTTTAAAGAAGAATCCCGAGTGGCGCCAAAAAGTTCAGCTGATCATGATTGTTGTGCCGTCAAGGATCGGCGTCGAGGATTACCGGAAGGCAAAAGACGTTTTCAATCGGATTGTCGGAAACATAAACAGCGTCTACGGGGATGTATACTGGACGCCCATTATCTACCAATACAAAGCCATTCCGTTTGAACAGCTTATTGCTCTTTACAATATCAGCAATGTCGGATTGATTACCCCGCTCCGCGACGGGATGAACCTGGTTGCCAAAGAATATATTGCGGCGCAGAAAGAAAAACAGGGGGTTCTGGTCTTAAGTGAAATGGCGGGCGCCGCCATGGAACTCGGCGAAGCCGTTATTATCAACCCCAGCAATCGCGAAGAGATCGCGGAGGGAATAAAAACAGCGCTTGAAATGCCGGCTTCCGAACAAGCCGGGCGGATGACGGCCATGCAGGAGCGTTTGAAAAACAATGACGTGTCGAAATGGGCGCGGAATTTTTTAATGGAACTGGACAACGTGAATAGTGAACAAAAGAAATACGGGGCCTTGTTGCTCGAAGGCCCCCCCCTGGACGCGCTGCTTGACCAGTATCGCCGCGCTCAAAAGCGAATCATATTTCTGGATTACGACGGAACGCTGGCGCCGTTTGCCAAAACCCCTTCGGAAGCCGCGCCGAGCCATAAATTATTAAGAATCATCAAACTATGCTCGCTCGATCCAACACTCACCCTCGTGATTATAAGCGGGAGAAATAAAGAAGATCTCCAGAACTGGTTCGGCAAGTTCAATGTAATCCTCGTATCAGAGCACGGCGCCTGGATCCGGAAGCCTAAAGCAGCATGGACGCTTGCAAAGCATTTGAATAACGACTGGAAGCCCGCAATATTAAAGATTCTTAATACGTACAGAGAGCGGCTGCCACAATCCTTTATCGAGGCAAAGGAGTACGGCGTTGCATGGCATTTCCGAAATTCCAACAACTTGCTGAGCGAGATCCGGGTCAAAGAATTCGTGGATGACATGACGCATTTCACCGCCCGAAACGAAATTGAGGTGTTAATGGGCAACAAAGTCGTGGAGATAAAATGTTCCGGGATAAGCAAAGGCGAGACGGCCAGGCAGCTTCTTTCGGAAACTACGTATGATTTTATCTTGGCGGCCGGGGACGACGCGACCGACGAGTCGCTTTTTCATATCCTTCCGCAAGGGTCTTTTACCATTAAAATAGGGATACAAATGTCTTACGCAAATTATTACCTCCACTCCAGCCGCGAGCTGTTAACCGTCCTGGCGCAAATCGTTAATTATAACGACAAAAATGAGTTTATCCGCAAAATCCTGGATTTTTTTAAAAAAGATGGAATATACTAACGTTCTCATAATAGTCCAGACGTGAAATTGCCGCCGGTTTACACCGGCGGCTACGTAGCCGCGCCTGTGAAGGCGTGGCTCTTCCAAGACCATGTCCAGTCTATTTCGGGAATGTTA
>Ga0172380_10003901_pt1 | contig 19823 bp, 15 predicted proteins | sample Leawe162metaG_FD_119747 | JGI IMG/M metagenome (GOLD analysis project Ga0172380, IMG submission 119747) | Leachate microbial communities from a municipal landfill in Southern Ontario, Canada - Leachate well 162 metaG | ecosystem: Engineered > Solid waste > Landfill > Unclassified | place... | reverse complement strand
TAATCGAAGGGTTTCATTTTTGAAAAAGATGATTGTGAATAAAGTAAAAATAGTGAGTGTTATTACTTCCTGAATTACCTTTAATTGCCATAAATTGAATGGTCCCCCATTCTCAATAAATCCTATTCTATTTGCTGGCACTTGTGCGGAATATTCAAATAATGCTATACCCCAACTTATAATTACTATCGCCGGTAATCCCAAATTGCTGAACCAACTCATTTCTTTGAATCTTAAATGCCCATACCAAGCAAAAGTCATGAAGATATTTGATAAGATTAGCAATGCGATAGTGTAAAGAGATCTCATATTTACCGTCAATTAAATATTTTTCTATTTGCCAAAAATATATTAAAAAACCTGCTTTTATTTACAAAAAACAGGTTCTTATTGTGGAGCTAAACGGGTTCGAACCGATGACCTCTTGAATGCCATTCAAGCGCTCTCCCAACTGAGCTATAGCCCCAAACTATTTCTAAATTTACTTCTAATTTCTAAAAACAAATAACTTCGTAAAGTTACACCTTACCCATTATAATTACAAGAGTAAAAACTTCTCCGCACGATAAGCATACAAATTTCTTTTTATATTCTGCTTTCTCCTTTTCGAGAAGTGCGGATTGTTTTTCGGTTTGCTTGCTTTCAAAATAGTGGAAAAAGATTGCAAGTGCAGTAAAAAAAATCCCTATATAAATATAACTATCACCATAAAAAAACGATAGAACAATTGAGACAACTGCAACAAATAGCGTTATGATAAAACCAAATATTCCAAATGAATTGGATTTAACTGAGGGTGGATTGATTGCCTCTGATAATGTTATTGAGTCCAGATTATAGGGATAGGTTAAGCTTGGATTCAGATTAGTTCTACGTGGTAATTCGGAGTCTCCTTGTTCCCTCTTTAAGACTGAATTAAAATAATCAAAAGCATCTTGGGCAGATACCAAATTTTTATTCCCGCATTTTGGACATATTTGCATAAAACACAATCCATTTTGAATTAGCTTAAGATATAAAAAAAGGAGCAACATTGTCCCTTTTTCAATCTTTATAATTACTAAAATGCCAAACTTAAAAACGCAATCCGGTCGATTTACTAATTATACCATTTTATTTGCTATTCGCCAATAACTCTTTATTAATTCTCTCTTTTGCTAATTTTAATACGTTAATTATATCTATTATTCAATTAGCCAGTTTAATGCTTTTTCTTTTATTCCGTTATACCATTCAACTTCGTTATTTGCCTTGGTTGCTAATTCGTTCGAGTATTCAAAAAACTGTTGAATGTGTCGTGGTTCAGGAACATAATTTGCCTTATAAGAATCCTCAACCATTTTAATAAAAACACTTAATGGGAGTGGGACTATTGTCGAAGTTCCTCCATAATAACTAATGTTCATTTTATGAAGCGCATAAAAATGGGCAATACAAGCCTCATTAATATTCGGTGCAATAAACAAACAATAAGCAGGTTTATTTATCTCTCTCTTTACTTTTGCAAGATGTCTCGTTACCGGTTCTCCTTCTGTTTCATACTGTCGCTGCCCTCCTTGCATTGTTGCTTCCACTGTCAATCCAAAATCATCATAATCGCAAACTATATCTGCCATGTTCCCTTGTGCTGTGGACATTGGGTTTCCGAAGTCATCAAATTTCAAGTTCGCTTTAATGTTTCCTCCGTCCAGCATTGTCATCGCACGCCAAGTGTTCCATTCCAACATTAAGGGATTATCGTATAATGAATAGTCACGCATATTGCTTGCTTTAGTCTTTAAAAATTTTGCTGTAGAAGCATCATTTGTTTCTCTTGTTTTCGTGTTGCCCGAAATTATATCTGCCCTATAAATTTTTCGTAACTCATTCTCTAAATATTCTGCTCGGAATTTTTTATAATTGCCTTTGTTTTGTTCCTGTGCAATTCTAAAATCTACAATTTTAGATACAATTGTATTGAATTGTCTATAATCCACTAATTGTAATCCAAAAATCATTATTTCATCAAATTTTAGAGAGCCAAAATGTCGAACTAAACGAAATAGTTCAAGATATGGTTTTACCCAATTTCAGGAATCATTTTTGCAGGCGTTCTAGGTGAAGTTGTAACGAAAATTACTTTGCTATCAATTCTTGCCATAACATTTTATCTTGAAATTTCTTGATGGAATTCTAGTTCAGGAAAGTTTTTATTAGACTCATTACGATAATTGGAAATCAATATATGAGTTGCTGTTGATTTAAACCTGTTACGAATATTTACTGCATACGATTTACCATATTCATCTACAATCATATCTCCATAGAGTTTTTCAGTTAATGGCGTTCTCCCGATTACCATTAACGATTTACATTTTAGATTTTTGAAATTGCTTGCTAATTCGATATGATCGTTTTCAGTAAATCCATCTTTATGCTCAGCATTTCCATAATCTGAAAAGACACAATCATAAGGTGGATATAAAAACATAAAATCTTCTTCTACTGCCATATCGAAAATATGTTTGTAATCAAGATTGTAAATTTCAGTATTAGCTAGTAATTTACTGTGTGATTTTGTAACCAATGATGTGTTGAAGTTTGCATATCTGCCATAAGGAACATTAAATTCGCCTTTAGAATTGTAACGTATCATTCCCGAATAAGCTGTCTTATTAATGTAAAAATATAGTAGTGCGTCAGAATATTTTTTATCTGATAGATCATTAAACATATCTCGAAGCTGGTAGTATAAATTTTCATTTCCATCTTCAACTCTTAGTTCAGGATTCTGACTTTTTAATTCGTCAAATTTTCTGCGATTGATTGTATATAACTTTTCAATTTCAGAAAGCTCCTTTTTTAATTGCTCGAAGTTGGATTTAACGCCTAAATAAAAAGCCATCAATTTTGAATTGATGTCATTAATAATTGCTTTTTTAGGTTCTAAATAAAAAAAGATTGCACCACCGCCAAAAAACGGCTCGATATAACGTCCACTAAATTGGGGTATATGTCTTACCAAATGAGGAATTTCTTTAGATTTTCCTCCTCTATATTTTACTAGTGGTTTCATACTTTATCTGTTATGGGCTGATAATTAATAATGCTTTCTACTATCGCCTATATAATTTATTCCCCTTCTCGAAGCTACTTTATTCATAATCCAAATAAATCTTGGATAATCTTGAAATGTTAATATCTGGTAAATATAGAATTATTTCATCCCCCATTCAATGTTATTTTATTTTAACTGCATAGGAAATTGCGGAAGAAATAAACTTCACTCCTGAATCTTTTGCTGCCTGAACTGTCTCCTCCGGGTACAGATGTATAAGATGCCAACTTTCATTATACTGCCCGCAATCCATAAGCCCAATATCAAATGGACCTAAACGTGCCCCCACTTCCTTAAAATGATCTCCATGACCACCATCACCCGAAAAATAGATATTCTCCTTTCCGTTATTCAATACCAATCCGCCCCAGAGTGATTTAAAGCGATCCCCAAATCCTCTCCCTGAAAAATGTCGAGAAGGCGTAAAAGTGATTTTAATTTCATCAAAGTCTTGCGTGTCCCACCAATCAAATTCTGTTATCTTTTCCGGCTCAACTCCCCATCCAACCAAATTTCTCGCATCGCCTATCGCAGTATAAAAATGTTTAGTCTTATGAATCAATTTTCCTATACTATCCAAATCCAAATGATCGTAATGATCATGACTGATAAATACGGCATCGATCTCAGGTAAGTCATCTATAATCTGCAATGTATCTTTAGAAAATCTATTAATCGAAAAGGGTGCTATTGGCGCAGCATTACTGCCAAACATAGGATCAATTAATATATTTTTCCCGCTCATTCTTATTAATAGCACTTAATGCCGGTACCAAATAAATTTTGTCTTATCCCTAGGTGAAAGAAATTTTTCTTTATCAAATGGTACGATAGATAAAAATGTTTCCGGTCTTTTGCCTGCTGTCTTGAATATCTGTTTATATAATAATTTAGGAATCGTGGTAAGCCGTACCGACATACCCGTTTCATCTAAATTAATAAACCTTTTAACGTCCCATTTTTTGAACGACCAAATCGCTTTATATCTTCTTTACTAACCTTACTTCCAAATTGTTTTATATAACCTATTTTCAAAATCCATTTATAATTTAGCTTAATATTTAATTTGACATGGTGTCTAATTATAACTAAATTATAATCAGAATAAAAATTCTTATTATGCGAATAAATAATAAGAATCGATTAGGAGCAGTTACTCGTTCTCAAATTTATCTCGGCTCCCAGTTTATTAATAAATTGATACTTCTATCTTTTTTCTCTAACTTAAATTGATATAATTGCAGGAGAACGTTATTAATATGAAAATTATAGTGCTTTTGGTTTTATTCCCCTGTTTGATTTTTATTGATTCCATTAATGCCCAATCGAACGGAGCAAAATTATTTACAAGTAAATGCACTGCCTGCCATACTATTGGTGGAGGAAATCTAGTCGGTCCCGACTTAGCAAATATCCAAAATATTAGATCAGAAGAATGGATCACTAATTTCATTAAATCCCCTCAAAAAGTAATTGATTCCGGTGATTCTGCCGCTGTTGCCCTACTAAACGAATTTAAGATTGTAATGCCCGATCAACCACTATCAAATACTGAAATAAAATCTATTATTGATTACATCGCAACCAATAGCCCGGATAAAAATAATCCGAATCAAAAAACTCCTAATCAAATTTTCAATGCCTCACTGGCTACTAATTCGGATGTTATAAAAGGGAAAGAGATTTTTGAGGGAGAAACGAAACTTAAAAATGGCGGACCCTCCTGTATCGCCTGCCATAATGTCGATAACGCAAATGTATTCACAGGTGGACTTTTGGCGAAGGATCTCACACTCGCATTTTCACGCTTAAGTGCTGCCGGTATCGATGGAATTTTAAGAAATCCTCCTTTCCCTGCAATGATTGATGCATTTGCAAATGCACCATTGACCGATGATGAAATAAGTGCTCTTCTGGCTTTCTTCTATTACTCTAACAATGCGGGCATGTTACAAACTTCTACTTTGCAAAACCAATCCGATCTATTAGTTAGCTTAATAATTGGATTGGATATATTCATTGTATTCCTCTTAATAATGTGGAAACGAGTAAAAAAACGTAGCGTAAATTTTTTCAATAATTAAACGGTATTCTAATGAGTTGGATTAAAGACTTAATTTCTCCCGACACAAGAAAATGGGAAGAGTTTTATAAGAACAGATTTCAACATGACCGGATAGTCCGCAGTACACACGGAGTTAATTGTACCGGCGGCTGTTCCTGGCAGATACACGTTAAAGAAGGTATCGTTGTTTGGGAAACTCAACAATTAGATTATCCATTGCTCGAAGATAGCTTGCCTCCTTACGAGCCAAGAGGTTGCCAAAGAGGTATCTCCTTCTCATGGTACCTATATAGCCCCCTTAGAATTAAGTATCCATTAATCCGCGGTGCTCTTTTAGATGCCTTTAGAGAAGAAAAATTAAAAACCGGTGATCCGCTTTTAGCATGGGATAATCTCCAAAATAATAAAGAGAAAAGAAAAGAATATCAGCAGGCACGTGGTAAAGGCGGATTTAGAAGAACCTCTTGGGAAGAAGCAAATGAAATTATTGCTGCCGCTAATATTTATACAGCAAAAAAATATGGTCCTGATAGAGTAACCGGATTCTCCCCGATCCCTGCAATGTCCATGCTTAGCCATGCTGCCGGACATCGATTCTTACAGCTCTTTGGAGGCGTTAATCTTAGCTTCTACGATTGGTATTGTGATCTCCCAAACGCATTCCCCGAGATTTGGGGTGAACAAACCGACGTTTGTGAAAGTGCCGATTGGTATAATTCTAAGATGGTTGCCGTTATGGGTGCTAACTTGAATATGACTCGAACCCCCGATGTTCATTTTTTTGCAGAGTCCCGTCATAATGGCACTAAATCAGTTGTTTTCTCTCCCGATTTCAGTCAAGTTTCAAAATATGCCGATCAATGGGTGCCGCTCCATGCCGGAAGTGATGGAGCATTTTGGATGGCAGTTACTCACGTCATCATGAAAGAATTTCATTATGAGCAAAAGAACCCCTATTTTTTAAATTATGTAAAAAAATATACAGATTCCCCCTATTTAGTGGAACTTATTAATGATAATGGTACATACAAACCAGGTAAATTATTAAGAGCTAATCAGATATCCGAACATAAAGAGATTCCTAATGGCGATTGGAAATTTATTAATATCGATGAACCGACCGGTAAATTAGTCGTTCCAAAAGGGAGCGTCGGTCATAGATGGGATAAGAAACAGGGTGATTGGAATCTAAAATATGAAAATAGCAGCGATGATGCTAAGTACGATCCGCTTCTGAGTTTAATTGATTCAAGCGATACTACCCTTCAGGTGGAGTTTCTTGAGTTCGGCTTAAATATGAAGAAACTGCGCGGTGTGCCGGTGAAATTTATTGAGACCGTTGACGGTAAAAAAACGGCAGTCGCAACAGTATATGATCTTACAATGGCACAATACGGAATCGATCGTAATTTAGGAGGAGATTACCCTAAAGATTATTCCGATAAAGATTCATCATATACCCCTGCATGGCAGGAAATTTTTACTGGTGCAGATTCAAAAACTGTAATTAGTTTCGCTCGTGAATGGGCTAAAACCGCTATCGCTACCGAAGGTAAATGTATGATTATAATCGGAGCCGGAATCAATCACTGGTTCCATAATAACCTTATGTACCGAGCCGGAATAATGGCATTGATGATGTGCGGATGCGTAGGAAAAAACGGCGGCGGAATGAATCACTATGTAGGTCAGGAAAAATTAGCCCCGGTTGATTCATGGTCTGCAATTGCATTCGCAAGAGATTGGGTGGATGCCTCCCGACTTCAACAAGCTCCAATATGGCATTATATCAATACTTGCCAATACCGCTATGATGGTCTTACATCCAAATATAATACAGCACCCGTAAACGATATAACAAAAAAGCATACTGCTGATTTAATCGCTAAATCTGTCCGAATGGGCTGGATGCCTTTCTATCCGCAGTTTAATGAAAATACTCTCGAGCTAACTAAAGAATTTAATTCCACCGATGATGAAGTTATAAAAAAAGGCGTTTTAGAAAAACTCAAATCGAGAGAATTGGAATATTCGGTAGCAGACCCTGAAGCAGAAATTAATTTCCCGAGATTATGGTATATATGGCGAGGGAATGCTATCGCCGGAAGTATGAAAGGACATGAATTTGCGCTTAAACATTATTTGGGCACTCATTCCAATTTGATTTCGAAAGACTCCGAAAATAAAACCGAAGAAGTTAAATGGCATGATATCGCTCCCATTGGTAAAATGGATTTAGTTGTTGACTTAAATTTTAGAATGGATTCATCTGCTCTTTATTCAGATATCGTTTTGCCTGCCGCTTCATGGTATGAGAAAAATGATTTGAATACAACAGATATGCATTCGTTTATCCATCCTCTATCGGCAGCTATTGCTCCGGTATGGGAATCAAAAACCGATTGGGAAATCTTTAGGAATATCGCTTTTGCAACTAGCCAATTAGCTAAAACTCATTTTAATGAACCGCAAAAAGATATTATTACTACCCCTCTTTCTCACGATACTCCGGATGAAATTACTCAGCCTACAATAAAGGACTGGTACTTGGGTGAGTGCGAAGCTATTCCGGGAAAAACAACTCATAAAATGGTAATAGTCGAACGAGATTATACAAAAATATATGACAAATTTATCACTCTCGGTCCTAACGTAAAAACTAGGGGACTCGGTGCTCATGGTAATCATTATAATTGCGAAGATTTCTATGATGAAATGATTACATCAAATTATTTCCCTATCGAAAAAATTGACGGGAAAGTTTATCCATCCTTGAAAGAAGACCTTTCAGCAATTGGTGCCGTCCTTCACCTCTCTTCATTAACCAACGGTGAACTTACTCATAGAGCTTATAAGTTTATGGAGAAAAAAACCGGATTAGCACTTGCAGATATTAGTGAAGGGAGCAGAGACGTTAGAATGAATTTTAAAGATTTACAAGCTCAGCCGCGCAGATATAATACTTCCCCTATCTGGTCGGGATTAATGAATAACGGAAGAGCTTATTCGGCATACACTTATAATGTTGAAAGATTAGTGCCATGGAGAACACTCACCGGAAGACAACATATCTATCTTGATCACGAAATGTATATCGCCTATGGTGAGAATTTCCCAACCTTTAAACCATCTCCCAAATCGGAAGCTTATGGCGACCTTAGAGAAACATTAAAGGAAGGTTCGGCTAAGGTTTTGAGCTGCCTGACTCCTCATGGTAAATGGCATATTCATTCCACTTATATGGATAATATAAGAATGTTAACCCTTGGCAGAGGCATGGAGCCATGTTGGTTAAGCGAAGAAGATGCTAAGGAACTTTCAATTAGAGATAATGATTGGGTGGAAGTATATAATGATAATGGCGTTTACTGCACTCGTGCAGTTGTAAGCTCCAGAATCCCAACAGGTGTTTGCATTGTTTATCATACAGTTGAACGAACTATATCAATCCCTAAATCACAGGTACGCGGAAATAAAAGAGCCGGTATGAATAACAGCTTAACGAGGATTCATTTAAAGCCGAATCTTATGGCTGGCGGTTATGGTCAATTCACCTTCCATTTTAATTACTGGGGACCGAGCGCACCAAATAGAGATTCGCATGTAATAGTAAAGAAGATGTATAAAGTAGTTTTTTAAAAATAATATAATCAATCATTAATAATAGATAAAATATTATGGATGTACGTTCACAAATATCGATGCTTTTCCATTTGGACAAATGTATTGGCTGTCATACATGTTCGATAGCATGTAAAAATATTTGGACTGATAGAAAAGGTGCAGAATATATGTGGTGGAATAATGTTGAGACCAAACCGGGAACAGGTTATCCATCCAAATGGGAAGACCAAAATATTTATAAAGGCGGTTGGAAACAGGATGGAACCGGTTCTATTTCTTTGAAAGGTTCCGGGAAATATAAAGGTCTGATTAATATTTTCCATAATCCATACCTCCCTCTTTTAGAAGATTATTACGAGCCGTGGACATATAAATATCTTGACCTAATTGAATCTCCAGCCGGAGACGACCAGCCGACCGCAAGACCTGTTTCGTTAGTAACCGGGAAAGAGATTGATATCAAAACCGGACCTAATTGGGATGATGATTTGAGCGGTACACCGGAATTTGCTCGCCATGATTCTAATTTTAAAAATTTAACATCGGCAGAAAAAGAGGCAATGTTCCAATTGGATAAGATGGCTATGTTCTATCTACCAAGAATTTGTAACCATTGCCTTAATCCTGCATGCGTTGCCTCCTGCCCATCGGGTGCAATTTATAAACGAGGCGAGGATGGTGTGGTATTAATTAATCAGCAGGTCTGCCGCGCATGGAGAATGTGCGTTACTGCTTGTCCATATAAAAAGTCATATTATAATTGGAATACAGGAAAATCTGAAAAATGTATCCTTTGTTATCCGAGACTAGAAGCAGGACTTACTCCGGCATGTATGCATTCGTGCGTAGGAAGAATCCGATATCTGGGCGTTATGCTTTATGATGCGGATAAAATTAAAGAAGCCGCTTCTGCACCTGAAGATGAACTTATCGACCGTCAACTTGACTTAATCTTAGATCCGTTTGATGAAGAAGTTATTAAAAATGCTAAAGAAAATGGAATTGCAGATTCTACAATTAAGGCTGCGCAAACTTCACCTGTATATAAATTTGTAAAAGTTTGGGGACTTGGTCTTCCACTCCATCCCGAATACCGTACCTTACCTATGCTCTTTTATGTTCCACCACTCTTGCCCGTTATGGCATCTCTCAGTGATGCTAATAATGGTGAACAAGCAGGTAAACTCGATCCTATCGCTAAATTTTGGGATAGGAATACTTTATATGATACTTCTACCGATTCGATTTGGGGAACCATCGAACAAGCAAGATTCCCTCTTAAATATATGGCAAATTTATTCGGCAGCGGAAGTGAAGGTATAATTAAAGAAGTTCTCAAAAAACAATTAGCCGTACGTCTTCATAGAAGAAATGTTACTGTCGGTGATATTGAAAAAGACTTCGTCGAAAAAGTATTAAAGGATGTTAATCTAACACCTGAATTGGCGGATGATATCTATAATATGACTTCACTTGCAAAGTTCGACGAGCGTTTTAATATTCCCCCTGCTCATCGTGAACAAGCTTTGGATATGCTCGAAAATACGGGCGACTTAAAAGGTTCAGCCGGATTTGGATTTAAAGAAAAACCGGTTAGAGGTTTATAATCTATGCGAACTTCTAAAACTCATAACCTTTATGATCTTTTTGCCGACTTATTCGATTACCCGAATAAGGCACTGCTCACAAAAGTAGATGATGCAAAAGAATTGGTCCACGAGAATTATCCCGAAGCGGAGGAATCAATGACCGAGTTTGCGCATTTCGCAAAGTCAGTCAATATCCGTAAGTGGGAAGAAATCTATACTCGCACTTTTGATGTTCAGGCAATCACCACTCTCGATGTGGGTTATGTCCTATTTGGAGATGATTATAAAAGAGGTGAATTATTAGTCCACCTGAGTAAAGAACATACTGATGCTGGAAATGACTGCGAAACTGAGTTAGCAGACCATCTCCCAAATTTATTACGCCTGCTCGGAAAAATAAGCATTGACGATTTTAAGGATGATCTGATTTATTTTATTATTAAACCGGCTCTCAAAAAAATTATCGCTGAATTTGAAACCTCTAATATTGATAAAAAAAATAAAATCTATGAGAAACATCATCGTACTATTATTCAGCAAGAAAAAAATTACGGAACAATTTATAAATCACTTCTCAATGCCTTACTAATTGTTCTGGATAATAACTTTAATGACCATCAAAAAGGTATAATTGATGAGAGTCAATTTAAAACCAAATTTGCAAATGAAATGGAAGTACCTGAGTAGGAGAACACTATGGCTCTATCAAATAATTTCTTCTTTATCGGTTTGCCTTATATGGCACTGATCGTTTTTTTAATTGGTTCTATTTATAGGTATAGATCAAGTAAATTTACTTACTCCTCTTTGTCCTCCCAATTTTTGGAGACTCGGAAATTGTACTGGGGTTCGCTCCCCTTCCACTGGGGAATAGTGTTCCTTTTCTTTGGTCACTTAACTGCTTTTTTATTCCCGCGTTCCGTTCTTCTATGGAATGAGGTACCTATTCGTTTGGTAATATTAGAGATCACCGCTTTTGTTTTTGGTATAATGACATTGGTGGGTCTTGCCAATCTATTTTATAGAAGACTAAGTAATCCCCGCGTCCGCAAAGTTTCTAATTATATGGATATTATACTTGAAATACTTCTCCTCACACAAGTGTTTTTGGGATTGTGGGTAGCTTATGGTTATCGATGGGGTTCATCATGGTTTTCAATTGTTTTAACTCCTTATCTTAATTCAATTTTTCTTCTAAATCCGCAAGCAGATGCTATTTTTGTTCTACCTTTAGTTATTCAATTACATATAATTTTCGCTTTCTTGATAATTATGATTATACCATTTACACGTTTAGTCCACTTCCTTGTCTTCCCGTTAAGCTATTTGTGGCGCCCATATCAAAAAGTTATTTGGAATTGGGATAGAAAAAAAATTAGAGATCCAAAAACTAAATGGACAATTCATAAACCTACTAATAATTAGTGGAAAATAAATATATGGAAGAAGCTCTAAACCCTAAAGCTCATCGGATCTTATTCTTCAATACTGTCGCATTTACGATCTGCTTTTCTGCCTGGATGCTTAATGGAACATTGGTTTCTTATTTAGTCGAAAATCGTGTTTTTGATTGGACACCGGTGGAAATCGGCTGGCTTCTTGGCGTACCTGTTTTAACGGGTGCAATTTTTAGGTTGCCTGTCGGTCTTTTGACCGATCGCTTTGGCGGTCGCATTATCTTTAGTCTTGTAATGCTAATCTCCGCTGTCCCGATGTTTCTGCTCGCATTCGTAAATTCATATATACTATTCCTATTATGCAGTTTTGGCTTCGGATTAACAGGTGCAAGCTTTGCTGCCGGTGTCGCTTATACTTCCATCTGGTATCCTGCAAAATGGCAGGGAACGGCATTAGGAATTTTTGGCATCGGTAATTTAGGCGCGGCTTTAACTACTTTAATTGCTCCTACGGTTTTACTTAATCTAACCGACAATGGAAAATATCTCGATCTATGGCGTACTCTCCCGATTATATATTCCGTGATTCTCTTTGCTATGGGAATTATCTTTTATCTCTTTACTGGAAATAAAAAACCGATACGGGATGGTAAAAAATCCACCGAACTTCTTGCCCCGCTTAAAGATATGAGAGTCTGGCGTTTTGGTCTCTATTATTTTTTAGTCTTTGGCTGTTTCGTTGCTTTCTCCCAATGGTTAATTCCATATTATCTCAATGTCTATTATATGCCATTCATTAAAGCAGGTATGGTTGCAAGTCTTTTTAGTCTTCCGGCAAGTATTGTCCGCACTCTAGGAGGATGGCTCTCGGATAAATTCGGACCGCGTAAAGTGCTCTTAACCGTTTTTATTTTCTCTATTCTAATCTCTTTCTTATTAGTATTTCCGAAAATGGAATTGTCCTCCCCCGGGAAAGGGATTATCGCTAAAGGCAAAGGTATTGTTACATCAGTTTCCGATAGCATGGTAGTTATTAACAATACGAACTATTCTATGACCCCATTTGTAGCTAATTCGGAGTTTAATGATTCTTCTTTTATTGTTCTGCCACAAAGAGTAGCTTGGCAAGTACCTATTATTAAGGTTGGGAATGAAGTTAAAAAAAACCAACTGATAGCGAAGGGTATAACTAAAATTAATTTCCAAGCAAACGTAAATATATTCGCTCTGTTCGTCCTCTTGATTGGGCTAACTTGGGGTCTCGGTATGGGAGCTGTATATAAATTCATTCCAATGTACTTCCCTAATACTGTTGGTGTCGTAGGTGGTACGGTTGGCGTCCTGGGAGGTCTCGGCGGTTTCTTCGGTCCTATAATATTCGGTTACTTACTGGAATTTACCGGCTTATGGACAAGTAGTTGGATTTTTATATTTTTACTTTCCATAGTCTGTTTCGCATGGATGCAAATAGTTATTAACAAAATAAAGAATCAAAATGAAAATCGATAAAAAAGAATTTAACAGATTAAAAAAATCTGATCCGATTATTAAAGAAGCATTTAAAGATAGTGATGAAGAGCTTTCTCCGATGGATCCTCCGGATGCTTATAGTCCCCTGAGCATCTCCCCGGTGCCTTATGAAGAGATGCATCCGTTTCTGCAAAAATTGGTAGATGAACATAAGGCATTCTCTGATGTATTAAATAAGTTCGAGGTGGCAATTCTAAAGTGGCGTGAAAATAAGTGGACTTTCAACAAAGAAATAGACGAAGGACTAAAACAATTTTTTAATTTCTTCGATGAAAAAGTTCCGCTCCATAATCAAAAAGAAGAAAAAATATTATTCCCCCTTCTTCATGATAAACTAATTGAAAGCGGAGAACATAATTCAGCCGATTCATCTATCACCGGAATAAATTTAATGGAGGATGAACATATAAAGATTGCTCAGGCAGTCGCAATAGTTTTTAATTTTTTGGGCTTAGGTTCTCGCCTCCCCGATCAACAATCGAGAAATATTACCTATCAAGCCGCATTCGATCAAGGTATTGCAATAATTGAAACAATGAAACTGCATATATTTAGAGAAGAAAATATCCTCTTCCCGCAGACTATGCAGCTCTTCACTCCCGATGATTTTAATAAATTAAATTAATATGGGCTGAGAAATGAATAATGCACTCTGATATAACAGGGATAATTCTTGCAGGTGGAAAAAGTTCGAGAATGGGTATCAATAAGTGTTTACTGAAAATCGGGGACGAAACTATTATCGAAAGAATTCTATCAGTAATGAAATCCGTTTTCGAAAAAGTTATTATTATAACAAATACTCCGGTCGAATACACATCACTCGGTGTTATGGTTTACAAAGACATTCTTAAGGGATTCGGTCCGATTGGCGGAATCCATTCGGGTCTAACACATTCATCTACCAATGAGGATTTTGTAATTTCATGCGATATGCCTCTAATGATAAAAGAGATGGTAGAATTTATTACTGAATATAAAAGTGATAAGTTAATTAGATTCTGCAAAGCGGGTGGTTATAATCAACCATTAGCGGGAATATATAAAAAAGGGCTGATTCCTGAAATAGAAATATTCTTAAACCAAAGCAATGATACTTCCACAAAATCTTTCCATCAACTGATTAAAAATGTGGATGCAGAGATCATCAATCCGGAAAATTTATCATTTTATAAAGAAGAACTATTTTTTAATGTAAATAACCTTAAAGATTATGGGTATGTCCTTAAAAAATAAGATTTATTGTTTTTGCTTCTCTTCTGAATTTGAAATGTGATTCTCTGAAGTCTTCATTAACAGAGCAATAAACTGTGCAATAAATTCAATCGGATTCGTGATCTTCTTCTTGTTCAAAGTAAAATATTCTTTCGTCTTCTCCTTTAATATCGGAAATATCTGCTGTGAATGATCAAAAACTTCATCGTAATTTTTAATTCCAACCCTGCTAAAGAATTTTTGGAATTTTTTTATCTCAATCCCTCGCGAAAGATAACTTATCGCCGGAATAACTACAGCAGCTCTAAAAATCATAAAAATTCCATTATAAAATCCTTCCGATGAAAGTTTAATTCCGGCAAATAAAAAATCCTTCTCCCCTACAAATAATGGTTGGAGTATAAGAAGGATTAATACTATCAAAAGAAATGAACGCTTAAACAAAAATCTTAAAAGTTTTCTATCCAATAAAAAAATATAGAGGATCGCAACCGGGAAAAAATAAATGGAATACTCGCGTGGAATAATAAATGCAGTTATGAAAATTATAAATACTATATATCTATTAATCATGTCGGGTTTTCTTGTAAAATTTCTTTAGCCCGCTTTGCGGTCTTCCAACCGAACCAGCCGGCAAATGCACCCAAAATAAGATATGAAAGAATAATCAGTGACACTACCAAATAGGATATCTCGCCGTTATAATTCATCTCTTTTCCGATTTTATTAATGATACCCAGATACACTTTGTAGATCCCGAATCCGAAAAATACTCCTTGCATAATTAGGCTGTGAATCAAAGTGTAAAGAAGTGTTAATGAGCCGTTAATTATTGAAGTTAAACGCGAATAAGAGAAAAGTGAAAATACAATCTCTCCAATTAGACCCTCAATAAAAATTGCAAAGAAAGGAGTGATATTGAAGCCGGGCAATGTTACTAATTTCAAAGTCGCCGTTACCGAACTAATTGCTATGATCGAACCTTTGTAGTTCACAAATGATCTTGATATTGTAATTAATATGATTGCAATAATTGTAAGAATTGTTCCTCTAAAAGGGATTTTGGATGCATGTAGAAGGGTGCCGATACTTAATTCTATGGCAGTCCATAACGCACTAAAAAGCGCAGTTGTTTTTATATCTCGATACTTTATATCATCGTTTTTCATTTACCTCTCCTTTCCAATTCGTCCTATTATAGGATTCGGGAGGCTTAACAATTTCTCATTAAGCCCGTAGGTTCTATTTTCATTAAATGTTTTTTTAGAAAATAAAACTCGGAGAACCATTAATTTTTATATCAAAATATAATCTATTTATTCGTGAGATTTAACTTTTAATTTAGATCAAATTATACTCGTGCATTCGTTTATAAAGTAATGCGCGCGATATTCCCAAAAGTTTTGCCGCATGAGTTCTGTTATTGCTCGCCCTTACTAATGCAAAACTTATTGCCTCCTTTTCTGTATTATATAGAAGCTCATTCAAAGTACAATTATTTGATATGCAGTAACCCTCCTTTTTCGTTTGGTTACCTTGAATTATAGTTTTAATATGTTCATCTGTAACAATATCGTGTGGTACTATCGCCATTAATCTTTCGAGAACGTTATTAAGTTCACGAACATTTCCTGGCCATCCATAGTTCTCTAATGATCTAAGTGCCTCATAACTAAGTTTTTTATGATAAATCCCATGCTTTACACTCAGTCTCTTCCACATAATTTTGATAAATGCAGGTATATCCAATTCTCTTTCACGAAGCGGAGGAATAGTTATTGGAATTACATTGAGCCTATAATAAAGGTCGCTCCTAAACTTTCCTTGTGCTACCAATTCTTCTAAATTTTCGTTCGTAGCAGCTATCAATCGAACGTTTACTTTTATTAATGCTTCACTTCCTAATTTATCTATTTCGCTTTCTTGCAATACTCTTAATAATCTGCTTTGAACATTAAAAGGCATATCTCCAATTTCATCCAAGAAAATTGTTCCCGTATCGGCAAGTTCAAATTTTCCTTTCTTTCCACCTTTCTTCGCACCCGTAAAGGCACCATCTTCGTATCCAAACAGTTCTGATTCAAATAAGGTTTCCTGAATTGCTGAACAGTTAAGACGTATAAAGGGTCCTTTATTCCGTTTGCTTAAATTGTGGATGCTTTGTGCATATACTTCCTTCCCCACACCAGTTTCACCTAACAACAAAACAGTTGAATCCGATGCTGCTGCTCTTAATGCAGTCTGTTTTACTTGCAAACTCGAGTTTGATATAGCTATTATATCCTCAAATGTAAAACTTGTATCGGGGTTCATTTTCGATTTGCTTTTTGTGTCTTGCAGTTCTATCTGGAGTTTCTCTACATGCTTATATGCTTTTTTTAATTCTTCTGTATATTCAAATCTTATAAGTCCAATTACACCGAGGCACTTTCCATTCTCCAATATTGGCAGCCTCGATACCACATATTCATGACCATGTATATTTTGTACTAAATCATTTTCTGCTATTCCTGTTTTTGCTACCAAATGCATTCTTGTATTTTCAATTACCTCTGTAACATGTTTTCCGATGACGTAATCGTGCTCAACGTTATGTATCTCTTCAAAGCTTTTATTAATATATATTATTATCCCTTCGCAATTAATCACCATTAATCCTTTAATAGAAAGATCAAGTATGGTCTGAAGGAACACTTTATTCTCTGCTAAATTTTCTAGACTACTGCTATATCCGTCTTGCATCGATTCACCTTTTTGACATTTGTCTATCTATGTAACACTGTTACAAATATAGACAATATTTTTATAAATGCGAAAAAACGGTTATAAAATAGATATAAGCTTATTTTAGAAGAATAAAGCATTATAATAGGTTTCAAATACATATTCTAACTATTTGTAGGTGTCATGAATATGTACACTTTTTAGAATTCTCATTTTACCTTGCCCTAACTCATTATAAAACAACAACTTAGAATTCTGGCACAATTCCTGTTTCTTATATGGAAATTCAAGATAGATAATACCTATCAGAATTATAACCAAATTAAATAACAAAGGAGAAGTTAAAATGGCTAAGAAACTTAAAGAAGTTTTGGATGATGCCGGCATATCGATGGATCTTCAGTATGGTGGAGAAGCTCCGGAAGGTTTAACCGCCCGTGAAATCAATAAGAAACCACATCCAAGAGTTCAGAAGTTGAAAGATATTTTTATGGATACATTATCCTCAGCGAATAATGAATTTCCATATTGGTACACACGCGAATATATGATGCATGATAATGAGATTCCCGTTGTAAGACGTGCAAAAGCTTTAAGAGCTGCATTCTCACATTTAACACCAACTATTTTTCCTGGTGAATTATTAGTTATGCGCAAAGCTTCTTATTTCCGCGGCTCATTCCCTATGCCTTGGTTATCAGAAGGTTTTTATATGGCTCACGAAGATGATTTTTATAAAGAAGCTCTAAAAAGAGGTTCTGCATCTGTTGATGAACATTCAAAATTTGGTTCTGGCGGCGGTAACGTTACTCAAAGTTTTGGTAAAGTTATCTCTATTGCCGGTAAATTCGGTATGCGTCAAGAAGAAGTTCCTGCTCTATTAAAATTAGCTAAAATGTGGGCTGGCAAATCTGTTGATGATTTAGGTAATAAATATGAGAAAATGGTTCCTGAATATCATGTAAAAGAACAAATCATGAGAAGCATCGTTTGTATGTTCGATTCCGGTTTCACTCTTCCTCAAGGTCGTGAAGTAATTAACTATTACTATCCATTAGAATATGGTTTCGATGGCATTATCAAAATGGCTACCGAATTGAAAGCTGAAGTTGCCGGTAAAGCTGATGGTGACGGAATGGTTGGTATGAATCGCCTTTATAATTATGAAGCAGTTATTATTGCTCTCCAAGGTGTTCAGAATTGGATAGCTAACTATGCTAAAGAAGCTCGTAGATTAGAAAAACTTGTTTCAGATAAAGTTCAGAAAAAAGAATATAAAGAGATTGCTGATAGATTAGATTGGATCGAACATAATCCTCCAAGAACTTTTATCGAAGCTCTCCAATTGATCGAAACTCTTCACTTAGCTGTTCTTAATGAAGATGCTATTTCCGGTATGTCTCCGGGTAGAATTGGTCAGATTTTATATCCTTACTTCGAACAAGATATCGAAGCCGGAAGAATTACTGAAGATGAAGTAATTGAATTATTAGAATTAGATAGATTAGTTAAAACATCCATCGATTGTTTCGCTTCCACCGGTGTTGTTGGTGGCGTTCTTTCCGGTAATACTTTCAATACAGTTTCTATCGGTGGCGTTAATAAACTTGGTCAATCCGCTGTCAACCGTTTAGAATATTTGATCTTGGAAGCAGCTGTTAGAAACGCTATGCCTCAATCAACTATCGCTCTTCTTTATGATGAAAAAATTCCTGAAGATTTCTTGATGTTAGCTATGGAAGTAATTAAGAGCGGTGCTGGTTATCCTGCTTTTATGAATTCCCCTATCGCTCAAGAATTCTTAATGAAACAATATGGCAAAGAAGGTATGAACTTAGAGGACGCTCGAGCTTGGGCTATCGGCGGTTGTCTTGAAACTTCTCCTTGCGCTTGGAAACCTCTCCACTTAAATGGTAAAGAATACTTTATACCTGGCGGTGCTGGACAACCAACTAGTGTTGGCGTTCACTTTATCTCTATGCCAAAAGTATTAGAATTAACCTTATTTAACGGTATCGATCCAAGAACAAACGAAAAAGTATATGAACCTCATAATAGAAAACTTACTACTTATGATGAAGTTTGGGATCAATTCACGAAATATTGGCAGAAAAGCGTTGAAGTATTAGCTTGGACAAACAACATTCAGCATGATATCTGGCGCAAAAACAATATGGCTGTTATTAACTCATTACTTAAACCGGATTGCTTAGATAATGGTCATTTAATTAATGAATTAGGTTATAGATACAATGGTACATTCAATATTGAAAGTGCCGGTACTATTACTTTAGTAAACTCTATGGCTGCTCTTAAAAAATTAGTTTATGATGACAAAGTTGTTACATTAGCTAAACTTAAAGAAGCAATTAAAGATAATTTCGGATTTAAAGATGCACGCGAAGTAAATTCATTCTCTTTAGCTGATCAAGAAAAACGCGATGACAGTGCCGGTCAATGGGAAGAATTACACTTCAAGACTCTTCAAGCTCCTAAATATGGTAATGATGATAAATATGCTGACGAAATTCTTCTTCAATGGGAAAACTTCTTCTGCGCAGATTCATCAAGATATGAATCAC
>Ga0172380_10003900_pt1 | contig 19825 bp, 39 predicted proteins | sample Leawe162metaG_FD_119747 | JGI IMG/M metagenome (GOLD analysis project Ga0172380, IMG submission 119747) | Leachate microbial communities from a municipal landfill in Southern Ontario, Canada - Leachate well 162 metaG | ecosystem: Engineered > Solid waste > Landfill > Unclassified | place... | reverse complement strand
TCTTTCATTGTATGGAGAGAAAACTTTTCCGGCCAAATCATTTCTCCACCGGAGATCATAGAACGAAAATCCTTGTTCCACTCAACAGTGGGATCTTCTTGTTCAATATAAGAATAAAGATCAAACACAGACCATCTTGTACCCACTATAATTTCTAGAGAACTCAAACCGCTCTCTATTGGATATTCGTCAAACAGTGCTCGTGAAGCTACATGCCATTCTATAGCACGACGCATTACTACATCACTGTTGCGTGCTTCAACGGAGATTAAGTCGTCTTTTATCATTACGTTGGGACGAGAGCCGGTGACTGCCACGCCGACACCGACCGCTCGAATAGAAGCGTCGGGATATTCGTTTTCTCTGGGAATGGTCATTTCCTGAGCATTCCACTTGCGGGATTCCTTGGAAGGGTTTTTAAATGTGCGATCAGGCCAAAGCGCGCGAAAAAGAGTATTGGATTCGAAGATGGATTGGATAACTCGAAGGTTGCGCTCGGCCATTGTTTGAGTTTCACCGGCCAAAAGGATACGACAGTCTGAGCCGGGAAGGGAGGGAAAATAGATGTTGGTGGCGGCTGGTTGGATCAGGATGTGTGGAGGGAGACAGTGAGCTACCATTGATGATTTGGCATGACCACGTGGCATTAAGAGACCTTTACGAAATGGCGGTCTGCGTTGAAGAAAGTCGCAAATTGGTAAGTGCAGCGTATTGGTCAGATAGTTTCGCCCAATGACAGCTTTAGCGAAGAAGAAAAGCGATTTTTCAGCTACAGAGCGAATGTTGGTCTGAAACTCTCCGTCCGAATACTCCGGCGCACCAGCTTGGTAGACTGTCCCGTTACGTTTAACCTGGATTTCTTCCCACGACATATCAAGATTAACCTTTTCTCGACGTCAACGCTAGTAGCTACCCTACAATCGAAGAAAGTGTTAAAACGTAGAATGCTAAAATACCCGATGCCCACGCTTCCCACGACATATTAAACTACCTCCAATATACTGTACACTGGTACACAGGCTTGCACACATACAACATCGGAGGGGGGGACGATGGATGCGATACAAGTTGTTCCTGTGTACGAGTCTAGGGTACGGGGAAGGTTGGATGAAGTATTGTTACCTAATCGTCTACTATTGTTCATTCTTCATCTTCCTCCAGCGAGTCCGACATTTCATCGAGAGATTTCAGCGCAAAAGGGGACGGAGGAAGGACGTTATTGGCCGGAAAAGGTTCACAGCTTTTATAATCCGCGTCGATTATAGCATCTGCGGGGGATGTTTGAGGAATTTGGTGAAGGGCTTTCTGGGCAGAGGCTAGAATTGACTTGTCGCCAACCTGAAGAGCTGTTTCGAGAACAAGTTGAACTACATTGACGCTAAAAAGATCCCTGCATTGTTCACCAGGGTCTATTTTACTGGCCTTGGGTATGTTCGAGGCCCGGTCGATGATAGCCAGGTTGGCATTAAGGACTCCTGTGTTAACACGTTCGGAGCATGAGAGATCTACAATGCGATTAAATGCCTCCATTGCCTGTTCGTTTATCTTGTTTTGCATGTCAGCCAGAGGAATGATGGTTTGTTCAATCAACTCGACTGCGTATTTTTCCTTAAGTTCTTCTAACACGAGATGAAAAGCCGGGGTATCGAGACAGTTTTGGATGGTTGCGGGAGTAATGGCAAGCCGCTTGGCAATGACTTGCTGAGATTTACCTTGAGCTAGGAGATGAGCTATCTGGTAGTGTTTAAGGCTGAGTTTTTGAAGCACCGACATTGAGCAAATATCCCCCCGAAGTAAATAGCGTTGCGTCTCATACATGAAACACAAAACTGCTTGTGCCGCAAATTACTGTAAATATGAGACGCAAGCAGCTGTACTATAACTACCTTGAAGATATAATACTCTATTTTTCAAGAAATCAAGTCAAAAATTTGACAATGGAGGAGTAAATAATGAGGAAGGTTGAAGATTTTATTTGAATAGTAAGCAAACTATGAGTATATTCCACATGCATGGTGTTTCTCCTTCTTCACAGTTCCTTTCCTTGGCTCAACCCCCCAAGAGTAGGCTCGGCTCTTCGGGGGGTTTCCTTTTGTAGGGAGTAAACTGACTGTTTAGCGTTCTCCGTTCTTCTCATAATCATGGTCTACATCATAGAAACTCAGCCTTCCGATCTTCTTAACAAACCGAGCTTTGAGCGTCCAGTTCGGAGCCTGGATGGAGTCGTCGAAGTAGGAATCTGCGCCAGGAACAGGATTGACAAACGAGGTGTCTCCACAAATTACTCCGCGGGCGATTTCAAGACATTCAGCCCAAGAAGCTTCACCTGTTGTGGGCCAGGTAGTGAGTTGACGGTCCTTGGGGTCGGTCAGGGAGCTGTATTGCCATTTTTTGAACACTACACTCATTACATCGGTTCCCCACCAACAAGGTTTATATACTCGGTTCAGGATGGAAAACATGACAGCAATTTTAGCTAGGTGCATTTCTCCCCGGGCTTCACGCCAAAGGGTGAGAGCGGCAAATACTATGTCAGACATTTGTTTGTTGGTCATTTTCCTATCTCCAATATCATTGCTTTAGCTACAGCAATCCAACCATCTTTCACTTCTTGCTTACAACTATCAAAAAGAGGTAGGTCGGCTCCAGTGATCGCGCTTTTCCATTCGCAAGCGCCGCAGTAAGCTTCATACGCCTTTCGCGCTAATGCGTAAATCCAATCATTTTCATTCATTTAATTTACTCCTTCTTCCTTTCCTAACTGTTGCATCTCCATTTCAATTCTCAGTATTTCTCTTTCCTTGCTAGTCAACTTGAGCAACTGTGGCACCGACCACACACCACCGCAACCCAAGCACATTAGGACGTCCACCTTCAACACTTGCGGCTTGCCTGTGGGATTTCCGGCAAATGTTGCCGGGACTTCCAAGAGCTGCATTGCCGAAGTAAATGCAGCAGATTTACAACCCGGACAATGGAAAGAGTTCAAGGTGTTTGGATCGAGCGGCAAGGGTTGTTCTGTGACAGGATTGACTACTGGATTGATTGCTGCTTGCTTGCCGTGATTGCCTGTTCTATTAGTTGGAAAGTTGATGATCTTGTTGCTCATTTAAACAATCCTCCTCAGTTAAAATTGACGTCATAATATCAGCTTAATTGTTCCTTAAACCACTTATTCCAACAATCCTTGCTGTCGAAGTTGCGATCTCCGGCTTCGAGTTTCTTTCGAGCTACGGAGCGAGGAATACGATACTTTCGACCGCAGTAAATACAACTTACCTCGACCCACCCGGCATTGGACTTGGAAGTTTCAACTTCCCAAGTCTTGAATACTTGATGAAGAGCTTGCCTACTGCATCCAAGGTGCTTTCCGATCATGTTCATTGACCAGTGTTTAGCGTAGAATAATTCCAGGATCAATTCTTTGTTATCTTCCAGTAGTCCCATAATAGTCAACCTACCTGTTACCTTTCTAACCCCTCATTTCCTGAAACTGTTTATTCTTCGTTAACCTCTCTTTGATCTTACTTTTCAACCTACTCTCCATCAAAGCGACTCCCTGTTTTGTGATATCCAACTTAGCGGACAGCTCCTCAAACGTCAACGGACTCATAGCCAACAGTCGCTCCTCCACCACAACTCTCTCTCGATCATTCTTCGGTACACTTCGCGCCACTTTTCCCACCAGCAGCTTCAACTCATGCTGTGACAATATCCAATCTACTGGCAGTCCATCCCCCGGCATCAAGTCGATCAACTCAACATCCTGTTCCTCTCCAACCTTTCTATTCAACTCCAGATCGTTCCTTCGTGTCCCGATTACCGGAGCATCCCCCGTGCGAGGCTTTTTCACCACCAGACTGAAATTCTCGTTTGCAAACTTGCACATATACCGTTTGAGCCACCAACCGAGATATGTGCTGAACTTGAATTCAAGACTTTCATCGAACTTGCTCCAGGCGTGAAGCATCGCTAAATACCCTGCTGCTATGAAATCATCTAAACAGTGCTGCATGTTGAATCTGGTTGCGTACCTCCGAGCAAACATATGTACCATTCCGGAGTGTTTAACCACAAATGCTTCAGTCGGCGGAGTGGTGCGTTGAACGGTTCCCTTATAGCCAGCTCTGCGGACTGTTTGATTGCCTTTTAGCCTCGCAGCTAATTTTGTTGCCGATCCTTCTGCTACCCCGTTTCCTTCATTTGACATTCCTTTCCTCCTTTCAGTTTATTGCTCGATGCACTCCTCAGCTTTGACTACAGGCGGAAACTCAATATCCGCTTCCTGTGCCCATTCTGACAGTTCACCAAACGCCGGGGCTTCGTCGTAAGGTAGTGGATAAGCAATTTCCTCCCGAAGTTCATGACAAGGCATACAGGTCTTATATGTGTCCCATTTCCCATTCCATAAGCCCTTTGAAAGCTGATACTTCTTGTCCGGGAGAATAGTCCGGTGACATTCACAACACTTGTGCTCTTTTCGGGCTACCGGAAAACTTTCACTATAGACACTCGGCATGTCATTCATTTAAGATGCACTCCTCAGCTTTAGACACAGATGAGAGAGGCAAATGGCTCCAAGCATAACCGCTTACGATCTTCCGTATGTGGTTGGGACGAACCTTATATATTCCAGACAACCTCTTTGCTGTTATCCCTGATTTCCTCATCTCGCGAATTTGAATTACATCACGCGAGGTAAGTTTTGATGTGTGGTTTCTTTCGCCCACTTGGGCAGGGGGTATATATGAAGTCGGCTTTTTTAAACCCAACCGATAAGCGTGTTTAAGGTTTTCTGATTGGGTGCACCATTCAAGGTTGGAAAGCCTATTATCGGACTTTATGCCATTCAAGTGATTGGCTTGATATGTTGGGGGCCGCTCAGAAACAAAAGCTGTGAGTACAAGTGTGTGAACCTTAAAGACGCGATATTTACAATTTATTTGCGGTGTAAATGTAGTATATCCTTTTTTGTCTCTGTTTAAAGTCATAATCCTTGGGCTGCTACTTCTTCTGAATGATCTTACTCTGCCGTAATCAGATATTTCATAACCTTCAATCCCGGAAATTGGCATCCATCTTTCTTCCATGTTATTCTCCGATTATTTCGGTGGCTTTGGGCAAGTATGCCCAGGCTTTAACATTACAGAGAGTAGACCAATACCGGGCTTTATCTTTCCACTCTCCATTAGCTACCCGATAACCAATAAAAACATGAGCAGGCTGGACCACAACAAGAACTTCAGTAAATTTTGGCGGTTTATCGCTCGCCGGATGGAACTCAAGGATGACTTGTTTCATTTTGTTATTTCCTTCCAGCCTTTATCGGTCCATCTGTGGTGTTCGGCATCCCAATAACCTTCGCTTACCATTCGGTCCCAATAGGCGGCACATTCGGGGCAATCCGTGGCGGGATCGCACGGACATTGGCATTCGCTTTCTATTCGGGCTTCTTTGTCCATTCCTTCACCTCCGCATTCATACAGCCCTTATAAGTTATGTTTGCTGAAAAGTTATCGGTTGCGTTAAATGAGCCGAGCTTTCAGCAATTGACTTTTGACTATGCCGACCGCAAATATACGGGATAGGTTTCCAGAGATTGAGATATGTTTTTTGCATCGGTCAATCGTATGGATGATGTTTCTGCGCTCCGTTTCCAGGACTACGATCTTTGCTCTCTGTCTATCAATGAGCATTTTCGCACGTCGCAATTCTTCCCTCACACTCCGTAATGCCGCTAATTCAGTAGTGGCGGTGTCTAGCGCGTGTTGCAACTGATACTCGGCGTCCTTACAAACTCTATGTGGATCTCGTTTATATTCATCATCTAACGAGTCTCTTAAATGTTGTTGATCCCTATTTTCTTTGTGTGCACCCATACGAACATCCTCCCGGTGTGGGGCTATATGCCCATAAAGAAGCAGCACTTCTTGAACTTTTTCCCGCTTCCGCAAGGGCATGGTTCGTTTCTGCCTGTCTTGGGTTTGGGGTTTTGGAACGGAACTTGTTTGTAAAACTGTTTCGTTGCAGGATTCTTGTTAACACGGTACTCCATTTCTTCTGTTGTCATAACTTCGCCCGTTCTCATATCCATTCCTTCACCTCCACATTCATACATGCATCGTGGGCTCTTTTATCCAATTCACGTAGACAATCCGGCAATAGATATGCCGTCTCACCAGGATAAATCACTTTTGTTATAGCATCCGCACACGCCTCTCTCTGCGCCTTCCGGGACTTATTAATTAACTGGATCTGGAACTTGTGTAGTAATTCCAACTCTCCGGGAGTAAGGTTGGGCAGCAACTTATCCAACTCGTCCAAACTATATTCTGCCGAATTGAGGACGGATTCCCACTGTGCGTTTGTTTGCTCACGGGACTCAGCATCCTGCTCCCGGAGAATATCGGAAATTATTTTTGCTATTTCTTTCCGCTGATGCTCGTGAGTGAAAAGATTGTCGGGTTCAATAAGATCTTCTATTCTATCCATTGCCATTTCTGCTCTTTCTTCCATTGAATCAGTCATCAGTCTTTTTCCTTCTTTAGTTAAACTGTTTAAATTAATCAAACTATAAAGTTACTTACTCGTTGATTCCCTCTCCCTGACTTCTCCTATAATGTATTCCAAGCTTGTCACAGTGTCAAGTGAAATATTCCATCCGGGTGAATTTGTTAGTGATTCTCCTTTAGCTACACATCTCGAATAGTTCCTCTTCTTCTATAAAAATAACCCATCAACTTAGTACGTTCCTTCTTTGTCCAGCCCCAAGATTCTTGCTCTTTGGTTACTTTATTATGCTCTAAAGCTGACAATGAGTGATACCACATAGGATTAACTAGACAGTATTCTTCCAAGAACAAGCATCTTTTCCAGGCTTCGTCGGGGTCTGTGTGAAATCCTATCAACGCATAACTGTATATACTTGATTTGTTGACTCCCTGACTTCTTAATAGCTCATAGCTTTCCAACCATTTTTCCCAGTGTTTAACATGATCCAGCGCTAATCTAATTTTAGGATGTTTCAGCCTTCCAAACCTTTCTGCGTGGTAGGCTGTCAACAGTCGTGCATCCAAACCTTGATTGAAGTCCACTTGTTCGGGCCAGTGTTCCAATCTGTCCATTACACGATCAAAGTGAGCTATTGAAGCCGCAAGTAAGTTATTGTCGCAGATTATAGGAAGATCGGGCCAATCCGGTAATTCAACTAATCCTCCTGCCTCTACTTTTCCTGAACCGATTGCACAGAATGCGCACTTGTTGGGACATCCTAAGGTTGTTCTTATAGCTAAAGGATTAAGCATCTGAAGTACGCCGGGAAAATATCGACCTATTTTGACTTGAGGATAATCTTTAAAGAACTCCGGCATTAACTGTGTTGCTGGACCTCCTACTATTACTAAAGGCTCTCCCCGAATCAATTCTAACACTTTAAGAAGATGCCAAGTAAATGATACTGAGATGAATAACACTCCTCCTTCTCGCCATGTTAAAGCTGTTTTAGGCCACACAGACGGTTTGAATAACAATCCAGCTTCCTCCTCTCTATTTACATTGTGAATAATTTTGCTTTATTGATCTGACACTGTACTTAATCATTAACAATATGTCAAGTAACATAAATTTACAATGTACTTATGCCAAGCGAGTTCGGCTATGTGAACGAACCGTCGGGGGGGCTACCCCTTCGGCTGTACATGATGATGTAGTGTAGTGTATTGCATTGTAGGCTGAATGTACGCGTCAAGATGCTGACGTCAATACTTTGACAGTGCAGCGTCGTTATATTGACAACTGACAGTCAACTGTTTGGCCTGCCAGTGTTATGACATTAGTGGTGTCAATTATTTGACATATCAGTGTTGAAGGTGTCGGAAGGCTAACAGACCAGCGTAATGATCGAGCTTAGGACGCTTGAGCTTGCGCTGCTTGGCCAGTGCTTTAACGCGCAGCTCCTGCCAGTTAGCTTCGCATGCCGGGCAATTATGGGCTGACTTGCGGCCAGGTCCGGGCGGAGGAGCCTCGAATATTGAATCGCACGTCTCGCACACCAGGGATAGTGAACATCGATATCCATTGCGTGTTAGCACACGCTGGACGGTCGCCGCGTGTACATCAAATGCTAGAGCTGTTTGGCGAATAGAATAGCCCGTAGTCAGGTAGTACTCTAGAATCGCAGCTTCCTTGGCCCTTGGGATCTTTTTCATGGTAATTCTCTCCCGTAAAATTAAGTGTATTGAATCGCTTTTTTTGCATGTGCCCACTAGCTATAAAATTACTAGATGTTTCACTTACTTATACCAGGCCTGAAAAAAAAAGTCAACGCCACTAGCAAGAAAAACGTTGCAACAGGGGTAGGAAATAGGAATTAAAAAGGAAAACTCAAGCTCCTAAGTGCTTGATATTATTCATAGCCTAGTGGTATCTTTCCTGGAAAGTTTTGTGTGCCCCTGAGTGATCCAGTGCCTATTCATATATGAGAATATATATTATATCATATATATATTATTATTATTATTATGTTTACACGAATTCACGAAATCTGGCTCTAAGACAGGCTCTCACGGGAGGAAATAGAAGGAAGTTTAGTAGTGAGGGGTAATGATTTCAATGAGTTAGATGCGCGAAATTTCCTGGTGAGTTCCTAAGGACAAGTAAATCAGTTCCTGAGCGCTACTGGAAAGGTGCAAGGTGTCAAGTAAATGTGTCTCAAAATGGGGGGGTTTTGGGAACTATAAGAATGAGACAGGGAGTCGGTTTGAGGGCTAAATGTGTCTCGAAATAGGGGGGTTTTGGCGGGATTTTAGTTTGTTTTAGGTATTGATATCATTAGGAGTTTTTTTGAAGTGAATTGAATACACTTTGGGTAGAATGATGGATATTAGTTGCTGCAACGATCTGAAATTACACATACAAGTCTTATGCCAAGCGGAAATGCGTTTTAAGGACTGAAATAGGGCAAATTGGGCAATAGAGGGGGCTGGATAGGTTAGGATATGGATAGAGTGTATTTATTGGATTCTAGGGCATGGTTTATTTGTAGCAATAACAGTAAGTTACAAAATTAAGTCGTGTAGGTAGTAGTGATGAGTAATCAGTATTAGGCGAGAATGGATAGAAAAAGCCCTCTAGAATGGGAATAGAAGGCTTAAAAAGGGAGATTGACGGATTAATGAACTAGGTTAATAATCTAGCATCTTGTCACCGAACAAATGTTCTTTAAATTTTGCTACTATTTCCGGGCCACAGCTATCGATAAAATCACACAGATCCTCGATAATGGCTCGATTCGACTCGTAAAAATCGGCATCGGTTTTTATTTTGAGCATAATCATATCGTAGGCTGTCATAACGGGTTAATCATCTAACTGAAGATCGTGAGAGTTAATAATAAATATCCAATCCAGCGCAATGACGGGCTGGAGCTGGATATACAGAGGATCGAGGGCAGAATTAACAGGAGCATATTAGTTATCCTCCTATTGGTCACATTTACAGGCCGCCGAATCGATAAACTCCTCGTAGTCTTTGCGGGTGCCTTGGAATAAAATCTTAGGCGGTCCTGTGTGAGAACTACCGGAGGTTAGCTCAATATACACAACATCCTCACCGTTGTCATTAATCCACATCCGCACACGTCCACCAATACGCCAGCCTCGTATGTGACCCTGGATGCCTGATGATGATGTGCCTGCTCGTGTGGCTTCTCCTCTGCCGCCCTTGATACCTGCGTAAAATCTGGCCATGATGTTATTCTCCTTTGTGATTGTCTAACAGATAATCCAAATCAACAACAATCTCACTCTCAATACAACTATTACAGTAGGCTACTTCCCGGGTTGCAAACTTTCGAGCGCGCTGTAAAGAGCGAGCAAAAGAGTGTTTGCTGCCGGGCTTTGTGACATAACCTTTGCCGGATTTATCGGCTATTACGTACATAGTGTTTATCCTCCTCTCTAGGCTAAGTGGCCGTTTGCTGTAAATTCGTAATCGTGGGCTTCTATCGTATCGATTACGGTGGCGTCGCTAATTAAATAGTCATATTCCCGGGACAGTATTTTTTGGTAGTTATCGCAGAGGGATTTTAGTAATTCTTCCTCTATTTTCGGTAACTTATCTTCGCTTTGACGGCTTAATAAAAATACCGTCGCCGTTTGGTAGGTTTCACAATCTTTGTCGTGGTTATTTAGGATGTTGCGGGCTACCTCTGTCGCGGGTAAAACAAACTTACCCTCACAATACGACCTACAACCGAGATCAAATGAGGTAATTACAAGCCCGATGTCTTCCGCGTCTGCGTAAATAGCCTCCCACCAATCATCATGGTCAACATTAATACTCCACAATCTATCCAGGGCGGTCTTTTTAGCTTCCGGGGACAGTTCGGAAAACGGGTATACAATATCTATTCGGGTGCGTATTCTGGGCATATTCAACTCCTCCTTTCCAGATTGGTCATACGTTTGATTTGATTCCAAGCGCTTTTCATCGCATGGTCGGGCGACATTCCAAGTTTGTGACGGTAGTGATTGCCCAGCGTGAGTGCTTGGGATGCGATACGTTCCCGCACTTCACGGGGTACGTTTAACAGGTGGATGTCCAAAGTTTGGAGATCGGTTATTCGGGTCATAGTCTATCTTCCTTTCCTCGCCGGAACTGCTGACCTGATGAATAAGGGATTGCGACTTTTCGGTGTGTGGTACTGATACAAATAATGACGACCATTTATTTCATCGACGTGCCTGATCGATTCATCAAGACCGCCATCCCCGATTGTGTAGGTGGAGCCCGGACCGTGAATACGGTATATTTGGTGTCTGGGCCACCATGCGACGACAAAACACTCATCATATCCACCGCCTCGACGGGTCCCCTCGTAAGCGGTTATCCGTTTGTCAGTGTTGCGGCAAGGAGCTACTCGCTCCACTACGAGTCCTGCTCTTTGCATCTGCTCAATAGCTCGCTTCGTTTTCATTTTCTCTCTCCCCTTAGGTGGTATGTGGGTTATTTGTCTCGCCTCAAAATCGAGTCTTCTACGGGCTCGCCTCGGTATGGCTCTAGTGGGCCGACAAACCCGCCTCGCCGCTCCTCGGCGTAACAGTCGTCGCAGAGTGCCGGGCCGTTAGTTTTCGGCTCACCAAACAAATTGTCGAATGTAACCGTGTCAATTAGAGCGCCGCATTTCGAGCAGGTGACTACCCGGTGATTCCGGCAGTCATGGCGATAGGTGACGAGGCTGCATGTAAGGCAATCCCCGTTATTTTGTGTGCAATACGTTTTCATTGTCTCTCTCCTCAGTCAGTTGTTAATTCCGTCATCCAATGAGCCCCACCAAAATGATGGGGCCGATGAAGGGCGGGGGTTAGTCGTCCTCAACTTCGAAGCGATATGGGATAATAACATTGCCACACGACGGGCATTCGATCATGTCCTCCTCTCCCGCGTACCCCAGATCACGCGCGCAAAACTCACAATATACCGGGATCATTTTTTTCTCCTCTGCCCGTGGGTGATTAAAACATAAAACACAAGTAGCCAATACTCTGATAATAGAGTACTGGCTATTTTTTACAGCAATTCTGTCATCAATCGAAACCGATATCTAGTACCGATTTCGGCCGTTTTTTCCACGGGTATCCAGGTGAGATACCCGTAAAGTTCTTCAGCCCGTTCCCAACAATCACGTAAAAACTCTCTGACTGTGGGACGTAGATCCCACAATCTGCTTTCATGAACTGTCTCTTCAGTCCACGTATAAACGATCTCCCCGTCCGGGAGGACCGCTACTTTTTCAAACCGCAATCCCTCCTCCGTCATGTACAGGAGCATAAAAGCCCCTGTACTGACTTTTTTTAATAATACGGCGATTTTTCGACCGTTGTTAATACCTATCCCGTATACTCTCACGGGCAAGCAGTTGTGGTTCAGCGCATCTTGACCAGGTGCATCCAAAGTGCGAAAAATATCATCCATTTTACTCATTTTCTTTCTCCTTGTTAGGGGGTTAATAAACTAATCAATCATTCAGTTACATAATAACTCCTTCATTCTACAAGTCAAGCAAAAAATACATTTAATTCGGGGAGGAGTGTAAAATAATTTCCAGCGGCGGGTAGCTCCATCCGTCACTCGCACTATAAGGATATATTTCATTATATAGGGAGATCAGAGAGTCAAAACTTTGACACATGGAGCGGGATGATTGTCAAACAATTGACATTACAACATGTTATGAGAACTGGTTGCGTGGGAGAACTGTTATCCAGTAAATTGCACTGCCTGTATCGGATGAACTATTTGATTGAGGGAATTCAAACGGTTGAGCACGTTGTGAGCTGGTGGTTGAAGGATTGGTTGAGGGAATTGCCTGGGGTGGTTGAGGAAATTGTGGATTTATTTTGCGATTGAATGTATTTTTCTGTTGACAACGGGAAAGTGGAGGAGTATATCTGTAGTCAACAAGGTGAGAGATTGATGAGTCGATTGAACAGGAAGAAAGGAGAACAAATCATGACATACACTGAATTGGAACACAGAGTAAATAAACTATCAACTAGAAGAGTTGTCACGGAACAGATGGGATCATGGAAATGGCAAAATGCTTACCGAGTGGCTACCTATAAAGCACATTTAGCCCAAAACGGTCGAGTGTTGTGGGTATCTGTGAGCCATTCTCCGAAATATTCCCGGCCTCAGTTAAAAAGAAAGGGGTGGGATTCGATAGATTCGGGTAGTTTGCACAATGTTGGAGTAAAAAGAGAAGAAGCTGTTAAAGTACTAGGTATCTCGTTTATTTGGTCTTTGGAGTCTAGGGGTTGGAGTTTTATATTTAGATAGGAGAACAAACCATGATCCAGGTAAATAGATCAAACGAATTGAGATCGGTTAAACAGCTAGAGAAAATGAGCGCTAATTTGAGCGAGAAGTTCGGAGATTATTGTTCTGTTGTGGTCTATGCGGCGCATCTTCAGGGTAAACTTATCCAAGAGTACCGAATTTGGCTGGGATCTTTAAATTTTATTCATCAGTTCAAAACTTGGCGAGAATGTCAAGACAAGTATTTTGAACTGATGCAAGAGCCGGAAGCGGTTGAGGCGGTTAAGGAAGAGATTAGAGAATATATTTAAACTATTGATTGAAGGGCGGGAATAATTGTGTCTGTTCGGGCTGAAGGTATATGAGTTATTGTGTAGTTTCTAGTAGTTTATTTAACAGGAAGGTGGTGGTAGTCGTGGCAAATGTAACAAAGGGTAACATCAAAGGACCGACCAAGCATTTCGGAATACCGAGATTCAGGGTGGACTTGTTTAATAGGCTGGTTGAGCTCAAACGCTTTCGAAATGCGACACGTAAGGATGGAGAAAAGGTCACGTTGAATGAGATAGTCAATGAAATGATGGAGTACGGGATCAAGATGGAAGAGGGGATGAACAGAAGAAGGCAGGCGGTTAAGGAAGAGAAAAAACGAGTCAATCAGGCTATTAGGGATTCGCGTCAGGAAAAGGCGGAAAGAGAATCAGTCAAGGAGGAGTATTAATGAGTGAACAATCCAGGGAAACAAGGAAAAAATACAGGAATCAGGTTCGAGATAAGTTGCAGGGAGCAAGAAGTTTACTTGATAGCATTAATCGTAAGCATGAAGCTCAATTGACTCATTACGAGCAAGATAAGTTGTACTATGTGTTGGAGGATTTACAGGCAGTGTTGATATTTTGGGATGAACAGACGAATATTTATTTAGCCAGGGATACGAGCTATTCGAGTCATTCGAGATATGAGACAAGAGAAGACTTAGAGGAAGAATAACCATGACTGAGGAACAATGCGAGTATCAAGTGATCGTGAGTAGAGCGAGGAAAAAGGCCAAGCGACAATTTGCCGGCGTCAGGAGTTTGTTGGTAAGCTTGGAAGCAGGTAACAATAACATATTGACTGCTCAAGAATTGAATAGATTGTACTACGTGTTGGAGGATCTAAAGAACATGCTGGACGCTTGGCATGGACAGACAGCTATCTATTTAGTTAGGAACGCAAGTTATCCGGAAAGTGAGGAATAAGATGATAAACAAAATCATTCTTGTTTGCTGTAATTGCCGTAAGCTGTTTGAAGTAGAAGAAGCTCCCTTAAGTAAGGAAATGTGTCCTTTTTGTACTTCAATTAACCATCAACCACCTAAAGTGTTTAACTCCTTGGCGGACGCTTTTAACTATGAAATGAAAGATCATTGGAGCGTTGCAGTGGACTGTCCGGAATTAGAGGAGATGGTGCAAGCGGCTTTGTGTGTGTGACTGTTTACAAAGGGGTATTTGGATAATCGAGGAGAGAAATGATGGCTAGTTCTAAGCCTCCCTATGTAGGAAAGCTACCGGGAACATCTGAATGGATGGATGTGTGGCGAATGTATCCAAGCTGGCAGGAGGAGATGCTGAGTTATCAGGAATTGGTGAAGATCGGGATCAATCCGGTTGAGCCGGTTGAGGGATTTCGGGTGTCGAACTCTGCACTGGAGTGTGCCAGTTGCTCAGTCAAAGCGTTGTTGAGGTACGGATATAGAGTAGTAGTACAAGAAGACTTGTTTCCGTTGCTCGTGGGTAAGGCAATTCACAAAGGATTGGCTGTTTATTTTAAGCAGGGTGATGGAGAGCTGGCTTATCGCAAGTTCTTGGACAGCTATCCTGAAGGCGCTCCGCCGAGTGATTTGGCAAGGCTGGAGATCGACAACGTAAAGACGATCATGCATCATTATTTCACGGAGATCCTGAAACAGTTTCCTTATTACGTGCATCCAAGTTTGGTTGAGATATGGTTTGAGCAGGCTCTGAGCTACGGGAATGAGGAAACGGGAGAGTGTCCGATTGTGCTGGTTGGAAGGATTGACTTGTTGCCGGAAGATCCTCAGTCTAAAAGTCTGCTCGTGTGGGACTGGAAAACTACAGGCAAGATCAGTGGTTGGCGGCTTAAGAAATGGAGAATGAATACAGGGTTGGACGGGTACCAATGGGCAGCAAGCCGTTTCATGCCAAGTCAGTTGGCGCCAGGCTGCGGGGTGGGGGCGATTGAACTGCCTAAGCTACCAGTACCTGGAAGGAGGTGTGGGACACACGGGTTGGATTACTCTGAGTGCAGAAAGTTCCATGCTCAGCATCAGACGTTCTTGGTTAATACGGAACCGCACATGATCGAGGAATGGCACCGGTTGGCGCTAGGGCAGGCAAGAAGGTTGAAGGATTTGATTGATAAGTATGCTGTCAGTCCTGAGGGGGTGAAGTACGTGAGAATGACTGGCAAGCTTAATGGAATGTGTACTTTCTGTAGCTACTTGGATTTCTGTCTTGCGGGGAGGCCGGTTGATTGGATCGGAACCGTGCTACAGAAGCGAGAGGACTTGGAAGGGATCGAGGGCTAGGAGGTAAGTATGTGCAATAACTCACTGGAATATTGGGAAAGTGTGATGGCTCAAGCTGACAAAGAAGTCTATGATCAAGACGAGTTCCAAGGACAGGAGGTAACGAGCAAGGAGTGGGCAAAACTGGTGAAAGAGTGGAATGAATTGAAACGCAAGAAGGAACAAGTTGAAGCTGAGCCTGTTGATTGGGAGTCTGCTGTATTGGATTCTCGTCTTGATGATGAGTATTTGCCGTATTGACAAAGGAGGTGAATCAAAGTGAGTGGTCAACTATTCAGACCAAAGTTGAAAGTTATCGTATACGGGCACACCGGAGCGCGTAAATCAAGCTTTGCCAAGACGTTCCCGAAGCCTATGCTGGTGTGGCAGTTCGATGCGCACGGGAAGGATTTTCCGTACTGGAGAGATTCCGAACATAACATTTTGCCTCCGGAGGCTATCGGTGAGTTGAATTCCTACCAAATCGAAGGTACGAGTATCTTTATTCCGTATCGAGACATTCAACATCCTGATGGACCCGTAAGGATTGAATATTACCATGACGAAGACCCTGAAAAACCTCATGCGTATAATGATTGGAAGATTCGGAAAAAGAATTTTGCGCTTGAGGCAGAACAGTGGGCGACACTGGTTGATGACAGTCTTACTAGTCATGAGCTTACTACAAGGATGTATTATAAATATGTACTCAATCCTCAGACGGACAAGGAGTTCAAGTCGAGAAACCCTTTGCAATGGTTCGGGAATTCTACGGATGCCTTAGAGGAAGCCTTGAAGGGAAGCTACATGAGCTATCAATGCAATGTAGTGATTGTGGCTCATGTGGATACAGAGAGGGATGAAAGCGCAATGGTAGGGCAGTCGGCAAGGAACCCTATGGCTCCGGGGCGGTTGAGAGGGGGATTGGCGCAGCAGTACATGGAACTGTACTATGCGTATGTCTATACCGACCCGCAAACCAAGCAGACTATGGGATTGCTTCAAACGCAGCCAAATGGACAATTTCACGCCAGTACGCAGATCGGGGCTCCGAATCCGTGCTACGGGCACTATGAATCTCTTTGGGAATTGTTTGATCGAGAGCAAGCTGGAAGGAGTCAAGGATGACAGTCGGAGAAGCTTATTTTTGGTCTTTCTACATTTTTGTAGCCACACAGCTTACTTTTTGGCTTGGCTGGTGGTTGAGAGGAAAGCGAGGTTGGTAGAATGACAGTCGGAACCGTGCTGAAGAGAGAAGAGGAACAGTGTTTAACCTGTGAATGGCTGAGGATTGAGAAGGAAAGGAGAGCGAGTGGAGAGAATGGAAAAGTTGGTGATAAAGAGCATAAGAATGATTGGTGTGAAATGTTTGAAACTGCGCCAATGGGAATGTGCGTAGGTTGGGTGAGGACGGAGAGAAGAAGGTAAGAATAAGTTGATAGTACAGATTAATTTACTCAATTCAATTCAAAGAAAGGATTCGTTATTTATGCTTTTGACAAGAGACTTGACTGTAGAATGGGACAAAGTGCCGGACACAAGTGGCGGAATTCCTGCCGGGATGATTCAGTGGAGGATCAAGGATTACGAGGAAGCGATGTCCAAGGATAAACCTGGAGAGACTGACCAGGTCGGAAATCCTGTAGTGGCAAAATACATGCTGTTGATGCACCTGGAGGGAGTTGCGCCGGATGAGGCTGTGGGATGTACGAAGACAGAATATTTCGTTCTCGGCTCCAATACTGACCCGATGATGCAAAATGCGCAGACTTTCTATGATGCAATCGGTGCGAAGAGTTGGAAGAAGACTTTAGGAGCTGCACAAGTTCCGTGGTCAAGTAGCATTGTAGCTACAGCGAACAGCAGCGTTGGAGCGATGTTTATTCAACAAGTTACGCACAAAGTCGAAAAGAGCTTTCGGGGTGAAATTGATGAGAGCACTGGAGAAGTTCGTAAGTTCGTCCAGTCCAATCTCGGTAAAGTCTACAAAATAGGTGAAATGGCTCCGAAGCTGATTCCGTGCGGGATCAAGGAGTGCAATACGTGCGATAACAGCGGGCAGACAGGAAGCGGGGCTGTGAGTGCTCCGAGTACTGTGTCTCCGATTCCTCCGATGAGTCCTCCTGTGGCGAAAGCTCCAGCAGGACCTCCTCCTGTAAGTGCCGCTCCTGCGCCCAAGCCGGTAAGTGCGCCTCCGTTGAGCGGGGTTAAGTCGCCGGGGGGAGCTTCAGCAGCAACGACTCCTGCGGCTCCTGTGCCTCCCGTCCAAGCTGCTCCTGTAATCCCGTCCATCAACTGCCGGGTGTGCGGAGAAAATGTGACGCTGGAAGCTTATCCAAGTCATCTTGAAGCTTGCATGGCGAAGCAGTTTCAGCAGGAAGCGTAGTAAGCAGGGGCTAACTGTGAATAGTCAGTACGTGGAGACAGGTTAGCTGAACTGGTCTCTTTCGATTAAACCTTCTACAAGGAGCGCTATGTAACCTAGAGCAACAAAAAAACTTAATATTTGACTTCGTGTATGTTCGTGAATTCAGATGTAGATGTATGTGCAGTAAATGGTAACTAAACTATTAATTTTCAAGTTGCTGTAAGGGTATTGGACCAGAGGGAGCGGGTAATGGTGCTCGTTCCCTCGCTTTAAACTGATAATGAGGGAGGAAACAATGAATGAAATAGAGGATACAGAACGATACTGGGATCATACAGAAGATCAAATTATAGAACGTTACGGAGGTCCGATCCCGATGCCTGCGTCGCAGGCTGAAAAAGCTTCCGACTTTCGAGCGCCGATGACCCCGGAAGCGCTGGAGCGTGTGAACAAGATGATCCAACGTTCGGAGTTGATAACAGCGCAGATGACTGCTGATTGGTTGGCAAGGGAAGAATACCGGAAACGTATTGCTGAGAGAGTGTGTCCTTGGCGTAGAGGGCAGATACTCCAACTAAACGACGGTACGGGGCCGATGGATAGGAGAGTTGTGGTTGGAGTAGTTGGAGGGTGTACGGAGGAGGGGGAATTCTATCGGGTGAGGACGCGGGTGTTAGCTAAAGGAATGAAGATCGGAAAGCGTGAAGTCGGGTTGATGCTGAAAGCGGATCTGAAGGTAAGCGTGGTAGGGGAGTTTGATGGCGCATTGCCAGAGGTTTGTTCGGTGAGCGGGAAGAGGGAAATATAAATGAATGAAACCGAAGAACAGGTCCGTTTTTGGGAAAAATGTACTGAACTAGAAAAAGCTTTCCATGAAATGTTTTTAGCTACACAGCAAGTAATGTTAAGTATTCTAGAGGAGCAGGAGACATCTAATGGCTGATTTCTGTAAAGATTGCTCAATCAAAATTTTCGGTGAAGACTCAGGCGATTTCCGGGGGCTTACTACAACAGAGGATTGGAAAAATGGTTATGCTTGTGTAGTCCTTTGTGAAGGCTGTGGGGGTTATATTCAAGTCGATCCTGAAGGAAAGCGAGTAACCCGGGTAAGGAAGGTGAGCTGATGGCTGATCTCTTAGTTCCTCCTGACGGTCCATTGACTGCTCGAATTGCTCTCATCGGCCAAAATCCCGGCAAGACGGAGATTAATCCTTATGTGAACAAGCCTTTTCAAGGATACTCTGGCAATCTGATCAAGAAATGGTGGGCAATGCTGGAGCCTCCGTTGCGTCGGGAAGAAATCTATGTGGATAACTTAATCCCTTATATGTGTGAACCGGAAAAATTAAATGAAGAAGAATTGCGATACTGGGAAGAAGAACTACACAAGCGTTTGTCGATGCTATCCCGATGCAACGTCATTGTCCCGGTCGGAAACCACGCCTGTTATGCGCTCATCGGCAAAGGAAGAGTTGCCGGAGCAAGTAAAAAAGATGCAGTCGGCATTACGTCGTTACGCGGCTCAATTTATACCTATGCTCAGAGAACAACAAGAAGAACGATTAAGGTTATCCCGACTTTGCACCCTTCAGCCTTGTTTCGGCGAGATAACTCCAGAAAAATGGGAGTCACCAAAGGACTCCTCGAAAAACGAGTCTTCCGGGATTGGCAACGAATCGCTTATGAATCAACCTTCCCTGAGATTCGAAAGCCTGAGCGCTCCTACTTCATCTCTCCTTATGAAACTGATGTTGCAAGATATACTCAAGACGTCGAAGAGCAAGCCGACTCAATACATCTTGCCGTAGATATTGAAACTTCCAATCGCAAGATTGACTGTGTAGGATTTAGTTATGATTCTTCTTTTGCAATGGTTATTCCTACTCAAACAAAAGCGGAACGGGAAACATTCTTTCCTTACATCAAACGTTTACTTGACTCATCTTCCTTGAAAGTATTCCAAAATGGACATTATGACACGTATTGGCTCCATCATTACGACTGTCCTGTGCGCAATTGGATTTGGGATCTCATGTATATGCACGTTATGCTTCATCCTGCTGATAATCAT
>Ga0172380_10003899_pt1 | contig 19825 bp, 18 predicted proteins | sample Leawe162metaG_FD_119747 | JGI IMG/M metagenome (GOLD analysis project Ga0172380, IMG submission 119747) | Leachate microbial communities from a municipal landfill in Southern Ontario, Canada - Leachate well 162 metaG | ecosystem: Engineered > Solid waste > Landfill > Unclassified | place... | reverse complement strand
CTATTCTAAATGCATTATGAGGGGCGAGCTTAACTTGCATAGCTAAGCTTATGATGTTAGTTTAGTTGTTCGTGAGATTCCCCTGGGGGGGCCTGTGCATCCATCGACCCTGCGAATGATACTCAAGCCCAGTTTGTCGGCGCTCGCGCTGACGCTGCTGCTTGCCACGCCGATCGGCGCTGGCGCGGCTGGACTCGGCAAGTTGACCGTCCTCTCTGTTCTCGGCCAGCCCCTGCGCGCGGAGGTCGAACTCAGCGCCAGTCGCGAGGAACTGACTTCACTGGCGGCCCGCCTGGCGACGCCCGAAGCCTTCAAGCAGGCGGGGATCGAATACATTCCAGCGCTGGGCGGGATGCGCTTTACGGTGGACAAGCGTGCCAACGGCCAGCCCATCCTGCGCCTGAGTTCGGACCGCTCGATCAACGAACCTTTCCTCGACATCCTGGTGGAAATGAGTTGGTCCTCCGGTCGCCTGTTGCGCGAGTACACCTTCCTGCTCGACCCCCCCGAGGCCATGCCCAAAGGGGGGCAAGCCACACCGGGGGTGGCCCTGCCTGAAGCGCCGCGCGAGGCACCTCCCGCCGCGCCCGTGGCCGCGCCGGCGCCGCAGCCGCCGGTGGCGCCCGTAGTGCGCGAAACTTCAGCGCCGGCCCCGGTCGCCACGCCGGCCGAATTGACACCGCCCAAGCCCCTGCCCAAACCGCGCCTGGAGGCCGCCAAGCCGCCCGCGCCGGCAACGCGAGTTGTCCAGGCGGGCGATACGCTGGGCAAGATCGCATTGCAGACCAGGCCGCAGGGGGTCAGTCTCGATCAGATGCTGCTCGCCCTTTTCCGCACCAACGCGGACGCGTTCGACGGAAGCAACATGAACCGGCTCAAGGCCGGCCGCATACTCAATGTTCCCGAAGCTGCCGCCGTGCAGGCGATAGACGCGCGGGAAGCCAAGCAGACCGTGCTGGCTCAATCGGCGGATTTCAATGCCTACCGCAAGAAGCTTGCGGATGTTGTTGCTGGCGCGCCGGTAAAGGAGACGGCAGCAAAGCAATCCTCGAGCGGCAAGATCCTGCCCAAGGTCGAGGATAAGGCCCCGGCGCCGATCGCAGGCAAGGACAAACTCGAGGTCTCCAAGTCGGCGGCGTCCAAGGATACCAAGGCGGCGGCAGACAACGCGAAGCGCATCGCCTCACTCGAGGAGGATTTGGTGGCGCGCGGAAAAGCGCTGAAGGAAGCCAACGATCGCATTGCGGCACTGGAAAAGAACGTCGCCGATCTGAAAAAATTGATGGAGTTGAAGAGCCAGAGCCTGGCCCAGGCGCAGCAGCAAGCACAGATTGCTAGCGCTGCCAAGCCGGCACCGGCCAAACCGGAGCCAGCCAAGCCGGAGCCAGCCAAGCCGGAGCCAGCCAAGCCGGAGCCGCCCAAGCCCGCAGCGGAGAGTGCTGCGACCGCCAAGCCCGAAGCCTTGAAACCCGAAGCCCCGAAGGTGGAAGAGGCCAAGGGCGAGCAAGCGAGACCCGAGGCTCAGCCGCCCAAAGCCGCCGAGCCCAAGCCTGTCGCTGCCAAGCCAGCAGCTCCGCCCCCGCCGCCGCCGAGCTTCATCGATGAGAATCCAGAGATGGTCTACGGTGGCGCAGGCATTGTTGTGCTGCTGCTGGCTTATCTCGGCTACTCCTCCAGGCGTCGCAAGCAGCTGCAGGCCGAGGGTGACGCTGGTCCGCATAGCCATGTCGGCGATGCAGTGGTGACGACCAATTCGGTGGTAGGGAGCACTGGTGGTCAGAGCGTGGATACCAGCAATATCACCGACTTCAGCCAATCGGGCATGTCGGCCGTCGACTCCGAGGAAGGCGTCGATCCGGTCGCAGAGGCTGACGTCTACATGGCTTACGGGCGCGATAACCAGGCCGAGGAGATCCTGCTCGAAGCGTTGAAGACGGATCCCGCCCGTCATGCAATCCGCCTCAAGCTGCTCGAGATCTACGCATCGCGCAAGAGCTTGAAACAGTTTGAGAGCGTTGCCACCGAGTTGTATAGCCAGACGGGCGGAGCCGGGCCAGATTGGGAGAAGGCCGCAATCCTGGTGCAGAAGGTCGATCCAGAGAATCCCCTGTACGGGCGCCGACCGGCGGAACTCGGAGAACCGCTCGGTGGGTTGCCCGGGGAGCCGTCCCAGGCCTTTGGCCTGAGTGAGGAAGCGGAGACTCCCAGCCTGGCGGCTGAGACCGCGCCCGCAGTGGCGGCGGTAGCCGAAGAGGAAACGCCGATGTCGCTGGATTTCGATCTCGACCTCGGCGGCCCGGAAACAGGCCCGGCCCAGTCGGTAGCGCTGGCCGACAAAGAACCGGCCGTACTCGATTTCGAGCTGGAGCCACCGGCCGAAGCCATTGCAGAACCCCTCGAAGCCTTGCCACCCTTGGAACGTGAGCCTGGCGCCGAATTGGACTTGGCGCCGGCCGCCGCGGCGGATCTGCCGACCCTGGGTGAGGCTGAACCCGTTGCCCCAGTTGCGGAGCGTGAGCCGATAGCGGCCGAAGGCGGCGTCGACTTCTCGATCGAGACCCCGGCCCGCGCCGAAGCGGCGGTCGAGCCCATGGCCCCGGGCGAGAGCGCCGAGGCAGAGGGCGGCGCAGCGCTCGACTTCGATTTCGACCTTGAGGCGAAGGACGAAGCGGCTAGCCCAGACGCGGCACCGGCTGCGGCAGCGCCGAAGTTCGATCTCTCCGGCATCGATCTCGACCTCAGCATTCCCGCAGCGGACAAAGAGGCTCCCGTGCCCGAGATGCCGGTTGCGGCTGCAGCCGCAAGCGCGTCTGCGGCGAGTGAGGAAGTGGCGACCAAACTCGAGTTGGCGCACGCCTACGAGGAAATGGGAGACAAGGAAGGGGCGCGCGAGTTGCTCGAGGAAGTCATCAAAGAGGGCAATGCTGAACAGCAGGAAGCGGCTCGCGTCAAGCTCGCGCATTTGGGCTGAGCCAAGCTGCAGGCGGCAGGCCTGCGCTGGCGCTCGGCTCGATGCCCGCATCGCGCAGCGATGACCAGAATCGCCATTTGCCTCGAATACGACGGCAGCGGTTTCAAGGGTTGGCAGGCGCAGCCGCACGGCAACACGGTGCAGGACGCACTGGAGCGCGCCCTTGCGGCGGTGGCTGCAGACCAGGTGCGGGTCAGCTGCGCCGGTCGCACCGATGCCGGCGTGCATGCACTGGCGCAAGTCGCACATTTCGACACCGAGGCGGTACGGCCACTGAGTGCCTGGGTGCGCGGCGTCAATGCGCACTTGCCGGCACAAATCGCCGTGCGTTGGGCGCAAGAGGTGGATGCAGAGTTTCACGCGCGCTTTTCGGCCCGCTCGCGCAGCTACCGCTATCTGCTGCACAACCATCCGGTGCGGCCGGCGCTCTACCACGGCAAGCAGGGCTGGTTCCATCAGCCGCTCGACATAGAGCGCATGCGCAGCGCCGCCGGCTATCTGCTCGGCGAGCACGACTTCTCGGCATTTCGCGCCGCCGATTGCCAGGCCAGGTCGCCGTTGAAGACGCTGCACCGCGCCGACATCTCGAGCTACAGCGACATGGTGGTGTTCGAGTTCCGCGCCAGCGCCTTTCTCCACCACATGGTGCGCAACCTCGTTGCGGCCCTGGTCGCGGTCGGCAAGGGGCGCTGTCCACCCGAATGGCTGGCCGAACTGCTCGCTGGCCGCGATCGCACCCGCGGCGCGCCGACCTTTTCCGCCGCTGGCCTGTATTTCGCCGGCGTCGAATACGAATCACGCTGGTGCTTGCCGCAGGGCGGTCGTATCATCGCGCCTGCACCGGTTCTGGTGCAAGGCTGAGGGCGGGAACATGCAGCGCACGCGGATCAAGATTTGCGGCATCACGCGCGACGAGGACTTGCATTGTGCAGTCGCCGCCGGCGCAGACGCCATCGGCCTGGTCTTCTATGCGCCCAGCCCGCGCTATCTGGCGGCTTCCCGTGCCGCCGAACTGGTGCGTCGTCTACCGCCTTTCGTGACCACCGTCGGTCTCTTCGTGAACGAGCCAGCCGCCAACGTCAAGGCCGTTCTGCAGAAGCTGCCACTGCAGTTGCTGCAGTTTCACGGGGAAGAGGACGAAGCGTATTGCGCTGCCTTCGGTCTGCCCTACATCAAGGCGGCGCGGATGAAGCCGGGGCTGGATTTGCTAGAATATGCGAAATCCTTTGCCAGTTCCGCCGCGCTATTGCTCGATGCCCATGTCGACAGCTATGGCGGTAGCGGCAAGACCTTCGACTGGTCGCTGATCCCAGCCGGCTTGCCTTTGCCGTTGGTGCTCTCCGGTGGTTTGCATGCGGGCAATGTCGCGCAGGCCCTGGCGGCAGTCAAGCCCTGGGCGGTGGACGTGAGCAGCGGCGTCGAAGCAGCACCAGGCGTCAAGGACGCGGAAAAGATAGCCCGATTCATTGCAGAAGTGAGAAAGGCCGATGCCTGAGATGGCTTACCAGTTGCCCGATGCGCGCGGCCATTTTGGCCCCTATGGCGGCAGCTTCGTCGCCGAGACCCTGGTGCCGGCGCTCGCCGAGTTGAGCGCGGCCTACGTCGCCGCAAAGGCGGATCCGGCGTTTCGCGCCGAGTTCAACTACGACCTCAAGCACTACGTAGGGCGCCCCAGCCCGGTCTACCACGCGCAGCGCTGGTCGGCGTTGCTCGGCGGCGCGCAGATCTATCTGAAGCGTGAAGACCTGAATCACACCGGTGCGCACAAAGTGAACAACTGCATCGGCCAGGCCATGCTCGCCCGGCGCATGGGCAAGCCGCGCGTCATTGCCGAGACCGGCGCCGGCCAGCACGGCGTGGCCACGGCGACGGTGGCGGCACGCTACGGCATGGAATGCGTCGTCTATATGGGCTCGGAGGACATCAAGCGCCAGGCCGCCAACGTCTATCGGATGAAGCTGCTCGGCGCCACGGTGGTGCCCGTCGATAGCGGTTCGAAGACGCTCAAGGATGCGCTGAACGAGGCGATGCGCGACTGGGTGACCAACGTCGCCGACACCTTCTATATCATCGGCACCGTGGCGGGCCCGCATCCCTATCCGATGATGGTGCGCGATTTCCAGGCGGTGATTGGCGAGGAGTGCAAGCTGCAGATGCCCGACATCGCCGGGCGTCAGCCCGATGCGGTGATCGCCTGCGTCGGCGGCGGCTCCAATGCCATGGGCATCTTCTATCCCTATCTCGATGTGGCCGGCGTGAAGCTGATCGGTGTCGAGGCGGCGGGCCTCGGCCTGGCGACAGGCCGGCACGCGGCGCCGCTGACGGCCAATAGCCCGGTCGGCGTGTTGCACGGCAACCGCACCTACCTGATGCAGGACGAGAATGGGCAGATCGTCGACACCCATTCGATCTCTGCCGGCCTCGACTATCCCGGCGTCGGTCCCGAGCACGCCTGGCTCAAGGATAGCGGCCGCGCCGAGTACGTTGCTGTTACCGACGACGAGGCTCTCGCCGCCTTCCATGCACTGTGCCGCCTCGAAGGCATCATTCCGGCGCTGGAGTCGGCGCACGCGCTCGCCCATGCGGCCCGTCTGGCGCCGACCCTGGGCCGCGACAAGATTCTTCTCGTGAACCTCTCCGGGCGCGGCGACAAGGACATGCATACCGTCGCCGAGAAATCGGGAATCAGGTTCTAGCCATGTCGCGTATCCAAAGCACGTTCGAATCCCTGCGCGCGAAGCAGCGTTGTGGCCTGATCCCGTTCATCACCGCCGGAGATCCCGATCCGCAACTGACGCTGCCGCTGCTGCGCGCCCTGGTGCTCTCCGGGGCCGACCTGATCGAGTTGGGCGTGCCCTTCTCCGACCCGATGGCCGATGGACCGACCATACAGCGCGCCAACGAGCGCGCTCTGCGCCACGGCATGAGCTTGCGCGGCGTGCTCGAACTGGTGAAGAGCTTCCGCGAGGAAAACCAACATACGCCCCTGGTCCTGATGGGCTACGCCAATCCGATCGAGGCGTATGGCGAGCGCTTCATCGCCGACGCGCAGCAAGCCGGTGTCGATGGCGTTCTGACGGTCGACTACCCGCCCGAGGAGTGCGCGGAATTCACGGCGAAGTTGAAAGCTTCCGGGATCGATCCGATCTTCCTGCTGGCGCCGACCTCGAGCGAGCAACGCTATGGCGAAGTCGCGGCGCTGGGGTCGGGCTACATCTACTACGTGTCGCTGAAAGGCGTTACCGGTTCGGGGCAACTCGATTTTGAGCAGATTGCCCAACGCCTGCCGCAAATCCGGGCCAAGGTCGGCATGCCGGTCGGCGTCGGTTTCGGTATCCGCGATGCCGCCAGCGCGGCCAGGATTGCCGCTGTCGCCGATGCTGTGGTGATAGGCAGCCGCATCATAGAAGAAATCGAGAATTCGCCGCGCGATCAGGCGCCGGCGAAGGTGGCCAAATTCATGAACGAAATTCGCATGGCCATCGACAGCGCTCGACGCGCCCCCTCCCGCGGGGCAGGGGGCGAGGGGAGGGGCCACGGGGGGAGAGTCCAATGAGTTGGCTTCAAAAGCTGCTGCCACCCAAGATCAAGCGCGCCGAGGGCGCGCACAAGTCCGTTCCCGAAGGCCTCTGGTGCAAGTGCCCGGCCTGCGAAGCGGTGCTCTACAGTTCCGACCTGGAGGCCAACCAGGGCGTTTGCCCCAAGTGCAGCCATCATCACCGTCTGCGTGCACGCCAGCGCCTCGACCATCTGCTCGATCCCGAGGGCCGCTTCGAGATCGGCGCCGAGGTGCTGCCGGTGGATGCGCTGAAGTTCAAGGACAGCAAGCGCTACTCTGACCGCCTGGCGTCGGCGCAGGAAGACACCGGGGAGAGCGACGCCCTGATCGTCGTGCAGGGCGCCATCAAGACCCTGCCACTGGTAGTGGCCTGCTTCGAATTCGATTTTCTTGGCGGCTCGATGGGTTCGGTCGTCGGCGAGCGCTTCGTGCGCGGTGCCCGCTGCGCCCTGGAGAACCAACTGCCCTTCGTCTGCATCACTTCGTCCGGCGGCGCGCGCATGCAGGAGGGATTGTTCTCGCTGCTGCAGATGGCCAAGACCACGGCGGCGGTAGCGCTGCTGGCAGAGCACGCTTTGCCTTTCATCACCGTGCTGACCCATCCGACCACCGGTGGGGTCTCGGCCAGCTTCGCCTTCGTCGGCGATGCCGTGCTCGCCGAGCCCGGCGCGCTGATCGGTTTTGCCGGTCCGCGCGTGATCGAGCAGACCGTGCGGCAGACGCTGCCGGAAGGCTTTCAGCGTGCCGAATTCCTGCTCGAGAAGGGGGCGATCGACATGATCGTCGACCGCCGCGAGATGCGCGACAAGCTGGCCTCTCTACTCAGCCTGTTGCAGCGCTTGCCCGCCGTCGGTCAGGCTTGACCCAGCTACGCCACTGGCTCGCTCATCTCGAGGCGCTGCATCCGCAGGGGGCCGCGGGTATAGAGTTGGGCCTGACTCGGGTCAGGGAGGTGCAGGCGCAACTTGGGCAGCGGCAGACCTCACCCTTGATCACCGTAGCCGGGACCAATGGCAAGGGCTCCACCTGCGCCCTGCTCGAGTCCATGCTCTCGGCTGCCGGCTATCGCGTCGGCCTCTATACGTCGCCGCATCTGCTCCGCTACAACGAACGCATCAGGATAGGCGGCACCAGCATCGGCGATGCCGATCTGTGTTCGGCATTGGCGCGTGTCGAGGCGGCTCGCCAGCGGGCCGGAGCGACGCCGCTCACCTATTTTGAATTTGGCACTCTGGCAGCGTGGGAGTGCTTCGCCGCCGCGCGGGTGGACGTCATCATCCTCGAAGTCGGGCTGGGCGGCCGCCTCGACGCCGTGAATTGCTACGATGCCGACTGCGCTGTCATTACCACGATAGACCTCGATCACTGCGACTACCTGGGTGCGACCCGCGAGGCCATCGGCTTTGAAAAGGCGGGCATCATGCGCGCCGGGCGGCTGGCGGTGTGTGCCGATGCGGCGCCGCCGGCAAGCCTGCTCGATCAGGCGACAGCGATCGGTGCGCAGTTGCGATCGATCGGCCGCGACTTCGGCTTCGAGCGGGCAGCAGATGGGCAGCGCTGGCACTACTGGAGCGCGGCCGGGGTCCGGCTCGATTTGCTGCCGCCGGCACTAGCGGGTGCGCATCAACTGGCCAACGCCGCCGCCGCTCTCTGCGCCCTGGAGAGCCTGCGCGATCGTCTGCGGGTGAGTCTGGCCGACATCGAAACCGGACTGGCACAGGTACGCCTCGTCGGGCGTCTGGAGCTGCGTCCGGGCGAGCCGCAACTGCTGCTCGATGTCGCGCACAATCCGCAGGCGGCCCGGGTCCTCGCCGCCGGCCTGGGGGCTATGCCCTGTGCCGGCGAGACGTGGGCGGTATTCGGCATGCTGCGCGACAAGGACATCGCCGCGGTGATCGCGGCGATGCGCGGTGTCGTCGCTCACTGGCTGCCTTGTTCCCTGCCCGGACCGCGTGGAGCCAGCGCTGCCGAACTGGCCGCCGCCCTGGTCGGCCTGGGCGTTGCGAGCAAGCCGCAAGCCTTCGCCAGCGCTGCCCGTGCCTTGCGCGCCGCCCTGAACAGGGCAAATGAAGGTGATAGAATTATCGTTTTTGGATCCTTCCTGACGGTTGCGGATGTCCTGCGCCAACTGGCGCGAAAGGCATGAAGTCCATGGCGGAGAGCAGCTCCACTGACGATGGCCGGGTGGATTTAAAGAAACGTGCGCGCCGCCGCCTGGTCGGTGCCGTCGCTCTGGCGCTGCTCGCCGTCATCGTGCTGCCGATGGTGATGGAACAGGAGCCGAAGCCGCTTAGCCAGGACATCCAGATCCGTATTCCCAGCCAGGACAGCGCCGCGCCCGCGGTGCGCGCACCCGTCCGCACCCCTGCGCCTGATGCGGCCCCGCCCGCGGTCGCGGAAGTCAAGTCCGAGCCCAAGCCGCAGACATCGGGCGAATCCAAGCCGGAAAGCAAGCCCGAGACGGCCAAGCCGACACCGCCGTCAGATCTCGTCAAAGCGCCGGAGCAAGCCAAGCAGCAGGCTGTGGAGGCCAAGCCCGAGACATCGGTCGCGAGCAAGGCCGAGGCGAAAGCGGAAACCAGGCCCGAGCCCAAGTCGCCGGCCAAGGCCGACACACAGCGCGAGCAATGGGTGGTGCAACTCGGCGCTTATCAGGAGCAGGGCAACGTCAAGGTGCTTCTGGCCAAGGTCAAGGAACTCGGCTATCCAGCCTATATTGAAAAAGTGGATACTGAACATGGGACGCGCACGCGCGTCCGTGCCGGGCCGTTCGCGACGCGCGAGAAGGCGGAGAAAGCGCAGGCCTCCTTGAAGCGCATTGGTGCCGGCGGGCCCTCGGGCGGTATCGTGGGGCCGAAGTAGATGTGTCGATGACGGGATTCGACTACGCGGTGCTGGCGGTGATCGGCCTGTCGGTGCTGCTCGGACTCTGGCGCGGTGTTGCCAGCGAAGTGTTGGGGCTCGTGGCGTGGGTGGCAGCATTTTTCGCCGCCCGCTGGTGGGGTGGCGCCGTCGGCGGGATGTTGTCGCCGATGCTCTCGGAGCCAGTCTGGCGGCAAGTGGCGGGGCTCGTCGTGGTATTTGTCGCGACCCTGCTGCTGTTCGGACTGGTGCGCCTGTTATTCTCCCGCCTGCTGCGGGCGGTGGGCCTGGGTCTGGCGGATCGCCTGCTCGGCGCCCTGTTTGGCGTGGTGCGCGGCGCCCTGGTGGTGCTGGCGCTGGTGCTGGTCTGCGGCATGACGGCTGTGCCGCGCCAGGGCTGGTGGGCCGAGGCGTGGCTGGCGCCACCGCTGGAGACCGCGGTGCTGGCGGCCAAGCCCTGGATGCCGCTGGCGGTGGCACACAGGATACGTTACAGATAGGGGCGGGACGATGTGCGGAATAATCGGCGTGGTGGCAACGACACCGGTGGGCCAGCTGCTCTATGATGGCCTGCAGGTGCTGCAGCATCGCGGTCAGGATGCCGCGGGTATCGCCACCGCAGCGGGCGAACGGTTTCACATGCACAAGGGCCAGGGCCTGGTGCGCGATGTCTTTCGCACGCGCAACATGCTCAATCTCGTCGGTAACTGGGGCATAGGCCACTGCCGCTACCCGACCGCCGGCTCTGCCCACAACGCCGCCGAGGCGCAGCCCTTCTACGTCAATTCGCCCTTCGGCATCACCCTGGCGCACAACGGCAACCTGACCAACACGGCGCAACTCAAGCAGGACATCTTTCTCCAGGATCTGCGCCACATCAACACCAATTCCGATTCCGAGGTGTTGCTCAACGTCCTGGCGCACGAACTGCAGGCGGCGTCGACCAAGTACCAGGTCGACGCCGAGACCATATTCAAGGCGGTGGCTGGTGTGCATCGGCGCGTACGCGGCGCCTACGCCGTGGTCGCGATGATCGCCGGCTTCGGTCTGCTGGCGTTTCGCGACCCCTACGGCATCCGCCCCCTGGTGATCGGCCGCAACGACAGCGATGACGGCGCCGAATACCTGGTCGCCTCCGAGAGCGTCGCCATCGACACCCTGGGCTTCAAGATCCTGCGCGACGTGGCCCCGGGTGAAGCGGTGCTCATCGATACCCGCGGCAACTTCGTCAGCCGCCAGTGCGCCGAGCGCACCACGCACGCGCCTTGCATCTTCGAATTCGTCTATCTGGCGCGCCCCGACTCACTGATCGACGGCATATCCGTGTATGAGACGCGGCTCAAGATGGGCGAGCTGCTGGCCGAGAAGATCCGCCATACCCACCCGCATCTGGCCATAGACACGGTGATGCCGATACCCGATTCGAGCCGGCCTGCGGCGATGGAACTGGCCAAGCGCCTGCATCTTCCCTATCGCGAAGGCTTCGTCAAGAATCGCTACATCGGCCGCACCTTCATCATGCCCGGCCAGTCCACACGGCGCAAGTCGGTGCGCCAGAAACTCAACGCCATCGCCCAGGAGTTCAAGGGCAAGAACGTGCTGCTGGTCGACGATTCCATCGTCCGCGGCACGACCAGCCGCGAGATCGTGCAGATGGCCCGCGAAGCAGGCGCCTTTCATGTCTATTTTGCCTCTGCGGCGCCGCCGGTGCGCTATGCCAACGTCTATGGCATCGACATGCCGAGCCGCTCGGAACTGATCGCCAGCGGCCGCAACGAAGACGAGATACGCCGCGAGATCGGTGCTGACGCCCTGATCTACCAGGATCTCGATGGGCTCAAGGCGGCTCTGCACGCCGTCAATCCCCGCATCAGCAGCTACGAAACCTCCTGCTTCGACGGGCAGTACGTCACCGGCGACGTCACTCGCGAGTATCTGTCGAGCATAGACACGGCGCGTCGCGAAATTGCCCTGAATGGTGGCAGTGACGACGGCGACGGCGGCCAGTTGGACCTCAATCTGGTGGCCTCCGAATGACAGTCGGGATCGCCCCATGAGCGAGGATTTCCAACTCGAGACGCTGGCGGTGCGCGCCGGCCAACAGCGCAGCCAGTTCAACGAACACGCCGAGGCGCTCTACCTCACCTCCAGCTTCGTCTTCGACAACGCGGCCCAGGCGGCGGCGCGCTTTTCCGGTGATGAACCGGGCAACGTCTACTCGCGTTTCACCAATCCGACCGTGACCATGATGCAGGATCGCCTGGCGGCGCTGGAGGGCGCCGAGGCCTGTCTCGCCACCGCCTCCGGCATGGCGGCGATATTGGCGTCGGTGATGGCGCTGTTGAAGAGTGGCGACCACATCGTCGCCGCGCAGAGCATCTTTGGCGCGACGTCACAATTGTTCGGCAACATCCTGCCCAAGTTCGGCATCAATACTCAATTCGTCGTCGGCACCGATGCGCAGGCCTTCCGCGCCGCGCTCACGCCGCAGACGCGTCTCGTCTTCATCGAGACGCCCTCGAACCCGCTCACCGAGGTATTCGACATCGCGGCGCTGGCGCAGCTGGCGCACGCCGCGGGTGCCCTGCTGGTGGTGGACAACTGCTTCTGCACCCCGGTGCTGCAACGGCCGTTCAACCTCGGCGCCGACCTGGTGATTCACTCCGCCACCAAGTATCTCGACGGCCAGGGAAGAGTCCTCGGCGGCGCCGTGCTCGGCCGGAAGGCCTTGATCGACGAGGTGTTCAAGTATCTGCGTACCGCCGGACCGGCGTTGTCTCCCTTCAACGCCTGGGTGATCCTCAAGGGACTGGAAACCCTGCCGCTGCGCATGGCCGCGCAGTCGAAAGCCGCGCTCGAGCTTGCGGGCTGGCTCGAATCGCAGCCCGCGGTGCAGCGAGTATTTCATCCCGGCCTCGCTTCGCATCCGCAGCACGCGCTGGCGCTGCGCCAGCAAAGCGCCGGTGGCCCCATCCTGGCTTTCGAAGTGCGTGGCGGGCGCGAGGCTGCCTGGCGCGTCGTCGACAACTGCCGCTTGATCTCCATCACCGCCAACCTCGGCGACACCAAGACCACCATCACGCACCCGGCCAGCACCACCCACGGCCGCATCAGCGCGGAGGCACGGGCTGCGGCCGGCATCAGCGAAGGTCTGCTGCGCGTGGCGGTCGGCCTGGAGGCGCTGATCGACTTGCAGGCCGACCTGGCCCGGGGGCTGGCGTCGATCGCTTGATGTCTGGCCGGCGTCACCCGTTCATCGAAGATGGCCATTTAGGCCAGCGCCGATCCCGCCAAGCTGTTACACTGCGCCCCGCGCGGCTCATCATCAGTCTGTACGCCGCACGCCGCGAGTGGATGTTCCGCCGCGTCGTATCCCCATAGAGATTCTGCCTGGACTGATCCGTGACTAGCACGGAGGGCCGTATCCAGGAGTATTCCATGAGCTTTCCCCAACTCGGCCTGTCGGCCGAGATTCTGCGCGCCGTGACCGACCAGGGCTACGCCACGCCCACGCCGATACAGCGACAGGCCATCCCGGTGATACTCGCCGGTCGTGACCTGATGGCCGCCGCCCAGACCGGCACCGGCAAGACCGCCGGTTTCACCCTGCCCATCCTGCAAATGCTCAGCGCGCGTTCGGCCACCGGCAAGCGCAAGCCGCGGGTCCTGGTCCTGACGCCCACCCGCGAACTGGCGGCCCAGGTCGAACAGAGTGTGAAGAGCTACGGCTGCCACCTGCCGCTCACCTCGCTGGCGATCTTCGGCGGTGTCAGCCTGGTGCCGCAGATACGCGCGCTCAAGGCCGGGGTCGACATTCTGGTGGCGACACCAGGACGCCTGCTCGACCATCTCGGACAGCGCAACGTCGATCTCTCCGGCATCGAGATCCTGGTCCTCGACGAGGCCGACCGCATGCTGGACATGGGCTTCATTCCCGACATACGGCGCATCGTCGCGCTGCTGCCGAAACAGAAACAGACGCTGATGTTCTCCGCCACCTTCTCCGATGAAATTCGCGCTTTGGCCGCCGGCTTTCTGCACAATCCGCAACGCGTCGAGGTCGCCAGCCGCAACGCCACCGCCGATCGCATCGAGCAGCGGGTGTACCACGTGGACAAGACGCGCAAGCGGGACCTGTTGATCCAGTTGATCAAGGACCACAACTGGCACCAGGTGCTGGTGTTCACCCGCACCAAGCATGGTGCCAACGCCCTCGCCGAGAAGCTGGAGAGCGCTGGCATACGCTCGGCGGCGATCCACGGCAACAAGAGCCAGGGGGCGCGCACCAGGGCGCTCGCCGACTTCAAGAGTCTCAAGCTCAACGTGCTCGCGGCCACCGATATCGCCGCCCGTGGCCTGGACATCGATCAACTGCCGCACGTGGTCAACTTCGATCTGCCCAACGTCGCCGAGGACTATGTGCACCGCATCGGCCGCACCGCTCGCGCCGGCCTCAGCGGCAACGCCGTCTCGCTCGTCTGCGTGGACGAGCATGGGCTGTTGCGCGATATCGAGCGCCTACTGAAACGCGAAATCGAAACGGTGAGCGTGCCGGGTTTCGAGCCTGACCCCTCGATCCGCGCCGAGCCGATCGAGAACGGTCGCCGCAGTTCGGGCCGCAGTCATCCCGGCGGGCGTGCGGCGGCGCGCAAGCCTGCGGCGCGCGCTCCGGCCGCGCGTGGCCAGCGGGCGCGCTGAGATTCGCGCAAGGGGAACTGCAGTATTTGGCTACCTGGGCCAGGGCATGAAGCTGCAGCCGGACTCGTCGCAGCGCAGGTAGCTGCCGGTCTCATACCAGTCGCCCAGCACCCAGCGCTCGCAGCGACGGCCATCGACGATGTGCTCGTGCAGTCCGGTCCGGTGCGTGTGGCCGTGGATCAGGCGTGGATAGGCGTATTGGCGCAACAGGGAATCGACCGCGTCGTTGGCGACATCCATGACCGCAGCCGGCTTCAAGCTCTTTTGTTCCTCGCTCCTGACGCGCATCGCCTCGATCTCGGCGTGCCGCTCGGCCAGGGGCCTTGCCAGAAAGGTTTCGCGCCAGGCCACGCTGCGCACCTCGCGGCAGAAATCCTGGTAGGTGCGGTCGTTGGTGCACAGACTATCGCCATGCAGCAAGAGGGTCGGCGTGCCGCAGACGCTGGTCAGGTAGGGTTCGCCCAGCACTTGCGTCGCGCTGGCGACGGCAAACCCCGGACCGAGCAGAAAGTCGCGATTGCCGGCGAGCAGCGACACCTGCACCCCCCGCCCGGCCAGCTTCCTCAGCGCTGACGCCACCGTGCCGTTGAAGGGATCGTCAAGGTCGTCATCGCCGGCCCAGTAGTTGAACAGGTCGCCGAGTATGCAGAGCGATTCGGCCTGCCCGGGGACGGCATCGAGGAAGTCGAGGAACAGGCGCGTGGTCACCGGCCGCGTCGGGCACAGGTGCAGGTCCGAAACGAAGATGGCGGCTGACACGGGCTTCTTGCGCCTAGACGACTTCGGCGCGCTCGATCAGCACGTCCTGCAACGGCACGTCTTGCTGGAAGCCCTTGGCCCCGGTCTTGACGGCCTTGATCGCATCCACCACCTCCATGCCCTCGACCACCTTGCCGAAGACGCAGTAGCCCCAACCGCTGCCGGTCGGCGCCGTGTGATCGAGGAAGCCGTTGTCGGCGACATTGATGAAGAATTGGCTGCTGGCCGAATGGGGGTCCGAGGTGCGCGCCATGGCGATGCTGCCGCGCAGGTTCTTCAGGCCATTGTCGGCCTCGTTCTTGATCGGTGCCTGGGTCGGCTTCTGCTCCATGCCTGGCGCAAAGCCGCCGCCCTGAATCATGAAGCCATCGATGACGCGGTGGAAGAGGGTGTTGTCGTAGTGACCCGCGGCGACATAGGCGAGAAAGTTCTTCGCCGTCTCGGGAGCGCGCGCGGTATCGAGTTCGATGCCGATGATGCCATGGTTGGTGTGCAATTTGATCATGTCTTTGTTCTCGATGGAGGGGTCATTTCTTTTCCGGCAGCAGGCGCACCGACTCTATCAATATAGTCGCCCGCGGCACATCGCGAAACATTCCGACGTTGCCCGTGGGCTGCTTGGCGATCTTGGCGACCGTCTCCAGCCCCTGAGTCACCCGGCCGAACACGGCATAGCCGGCGCTGCCGGCGCTGCGGTCGAGCGGGTCGTTATCGACGAGGTTGATGAAGAACTGCGCAGTGGCCGAATTCGGGTCGCTGGTACGGGCCATGGACAGGGTGCCGGCACTGTTCCTCAAGCCGTTGCCGGCCTCGTTTTCGATCGGTGCCCGGGTGCTCTTCTGCTTCATGTCGGCGGTGAAGCCGCCGCCCTGGATCATGAAGCCGTCGATGACGCGATGGAAAATGGTGCCGTCAAAAAAACCATCTTTTACGTACTGGAGAAAGTTGGCGGCGGTCTTGGGCGCCTTGTCGGCGAAAAGCTCGGCCACGATGCTGCCCTGGTTGGTCTTGATCTCCACCATCGGGTTGGCGGCCCAAATTGGCAGGCTCGCGATCAAGCCCGCGGCAAGCAGGTACAGTCTTTTCATGATTTTCCTCGGATCGTGGGTAAGGCGCGCCGCCTGGTTCAGGTGGCGCCTTCGTAGGCGATCTTCCAGCGACCGCTCTCCTTCAGCCAATACTGGCGTTTCTTCATGACGTTGGCGAGGTTGTTGCTCCGGTAGTCCTGGTCGAAGGTGACCACGACCATCTCTTCCTTGCCCGGATTGCGGAACATGCTGACGTTGTCGGCGCTCACCTTGATCCAGCTCTTGCCGCTCGCCACCTGGCGCTTGCGCGCCGACCACCGGTCGAGATCCATGCCGTCGCCGAGGAACTTCTTCGAGTAGTGGCCGAGATAGCGCTCCACGTCCCGGCTCTCCCAGTCGGCTCGCCACTGCTCGATCTCCTTCTTCAGGGATTCGCGTTCGGCCTGCCAGTCGTCGAGCGATAGCCATTCGACGCTGTTGCTGATGATCACCGGCGTCAGGCCGATCTGCAGGGTCTTGGCCAGCGCGTCGAGATCGGGATTGGCCAGGACGACGCAGCCGTCGGAGGCCAGGGGCGGCCGCGAAAACGTGTCCGATGGCGTGCCGTGCAGCCAGATGCCGTGACCGTTCCTGCCGTTGCGCTTGTCCCACTCGTTCGGGTAGCTGATCGGATAGGCGCCGCTGCCGTAGAAGTCGCCCAGCTTGGCGCGCGACAGGCTGCCGGTGACGTGGTAGACCCCCACCGGCGTGCGCCTGTCGCCTTCGCGCGTCTTGTCGGCGCCGAGCTTGCCCTGGGAGACGTAGTAGTCGGCGACGAAGCGCGGCGTGCCCTTCTCGTTCTGGTAGAGATAGAGGCGCGACTTTTTGGTGTCTACGACGACGGCATACTTCTGGTCGGGTGGCATCTGCAGCAGGTAGCGCGGCACGAAGTTGGCCGGCGGCTTGGAGTGATAGGCGTTGAGCCGGGCGATGGCTTCGGCGCGCAGATCGGCGAGCTTGTCGGCGGGAGCGTTGGCTACGTTGCCTATGGTCTTGATCGGACCGGAGCGCGAGAGCAGCAGATCGCCCTTGATCAGGTAAGCGAGACGGAAGTTCGGATAGGCCTTGATCAGCGCCTCGACCTGCAGCAGAGCGGTGTCGAGGCGGTTCTGTTCGATCTGCTCGAAGACGCGCGCCAGCAGCGACTCCGGTCCGGCCTCGGAATAGCGTGCATCGGCTGCGGCCAGCGGACCGCAGGCGAGCCAGACCGCTGCGGCGACGAGAAGCCTGACTGCGCTGTGCGCTAGCGTTGTCATCACTTGCCCACCCGCTCTTGCTGGATCAGCCACTTGCCGTCGTGCCTGGTCATCACCAGCACCTTGTTGCTGCTCGTCTTCAGCGAAGCCGAGCGGTAGTGCTGGCGGTAGCGTGCGACCGCGCGGTCGGCAGTCTCGGCCGTGACGCGCAGGCCTTCGATGCTCACCTGGATGCTGCCTGGCTTGTTGATGCGCTTGGCGCGTTCGCCTTCCCAGGTCGCCCGCGATTCGCCCCTCGGCGTCTGGAAGTCGCGCGCGTAGTAGGCGAGATAGGCCTTGACGTTCTTCTTCGACCAGGCCGCAGCCCAGGCATCCAGCGTCTTGGCGATCTCACCGCTGGCATCGGCGACCTTGGAATCACCGGCCTTCGGATCGGCGGTCGTCGGCGCCACCACCGGCGCGGCCACCGGCTTGACCTCGGCCGGCTTTTCCTCGACCGGCTTGGTCTGCGGCTGCACCACGGCGACCGGGCCGATGGCGGGCTTGCTGGTCGGACGACCGCTACCCATCAGTTCCCGTATCATCGACAGCTTGGTCTGGGCGCTGGCGTTCGACGAATCGATTTGCAGCGCCTTGTCGTAGGCCTGGCTCGCCATGCGGGCGTAGATGTCGCCGAGATTTTCGTGCGCCGTGGCGTAGGAGGGATGGGTGCGGATGGCCATCTCCAGCGCCTGCTTGGCCTTGTCGTACTGCTTCTGCTGCGCGTAGATGACGGCGAGGTTGTTGTAGGGCTCGGGCAGTTCGGGATAGTCCTCGGTGAGCTTGGTGAACACCACGATCGCATCCTGGCCGCGGTTCATCTCGGTCAGGATCAGCCCCTTGAGGAAACGTCCCTGCGCATCCTTGGGCTTGGTCGCCAGATACTGCTCGGTTTTTTCCAGTGCCTGTGCCGCCTGCCCCTGCTTCAACAGCTTGGAGGCGTCCTGCAGCACATCGGCGCGAACCGGCAGTGCCAGTACGCTCAGCAGCAGGGCGGCGGCGAACAACGCCAGCCCCGGCTTGGTGGCGCGGCAGGGAGAATGGATGCGGGGCAGGCTGCGGCGAAAAAAGCTCATGCTATACTGGCTTCCAGCGCGAATTTAAAGGCTTTCCGAGCCGCGATTCTAGCAAGAAGGCAATAGCCTCTACAACACGAATAGAAGGCTTTTCTCCCGTTTCCTAGGGAGATGTCGTGCATTGGCCGAAAGCTCGAGCGAAATGCTGAAAATCCACAATACCCTCACCCGTCGCAAACAGGAATTCGTGCCCTTGCAGCCCGGAACGGTGCGCATGTATGTCTGCGGCATGACGGTCTACGATTACTGCCATCTCGGCCACGGGCGCGTGCTCGTCGTGTTCGACATGGTCGCGCGCTGGCTGCGGGCGAGCGGCTATCGCGTCACCTACGTGCGCAACATCACCGACATCGACGACAAGATCATCCGTCGCGCCGCCGAGAACGGCGAGAGCATACGCAGCCTCACCGACCGCTTCATCGCTTTCATGGACGAAGACGCGGCGGTCCTGGGCGTGGCCAAGCCGGACTTCGAGCCGCGTGCCACCGAATTCGTGCCCGACATGCAGGCCATGATCACCTCGCTGCAGAAGAACGGCTACGCCTATGTTGCCGCCAACGGCGACGTCTGCTATTCGGTGCGCAAGTTCGGGGCATACGGCAAGCTCTCCGGCAAGTCGCTCGACGATCTGCGCGCTGGCGAGCGGGTGGACCTGGTCGAGGGCAAGCAGGACCCGCTCGACTTCGTACTCTGGAAGCAGGCCAAGGCCGAAGAGCCGGCCGATGCCAAGTGGGACTCGCCCTGGGGCAGCGGCCGGCCCGGCTGGCATATCGAATGTTCGGCCATGAGCTCGCATCTGCTCGGCACCCACTTCGACATACACGGCGGCGGCCAGGATCTGCAGTTCCCCCATCACGAGAACGAGATCGCGCAGAGCGAGGGCGCACACGCCGAGCCCTTCGTCAATTACTGGATGCACAACGGCTTCGTGCGCATAGCCGAAGAGAAGATGTCGAAGTCGCTCGGCAATTTCTTCACCATCCGCGACATACTCAAGAGCCACGACGCCGAAGTCGTGCGCTTCTTCATCCTGCGCGCCCATTACCGCAGCCCGCTCAACTATTCCGACGTGCACCTCGACGACGCGCGCCAGGCCCTGACCCGGCTATATACGGCCTTGAAGGCGGCCCCTGGCGGCGATACCGCGGTGGATTGGCAGGAGACGCACGCGCAGCGCTTCAAAGCGGCGATGGACGACGATTTCAACACGCCGGAAGCGGTGGCCGTGCTGTTCGATCTCGCCAGCGAGGTGAACCGTGGCCACGACCTCAATTTGGCGGCTCAGCTCAAGGGGCTCGGCGCCGTGCTCGGCGTGTTGCAACGGGATCCTGTCGTCTTCCTGCAGGCCGCGCCGACGGGGGGCATGGCCAGCGCCGAGATCGATGCGAAGATTGCGGCGCGGGCAGCGGCGAAGAAGTCGCGCGACTTCGCCACCGCCGATCGCATTCGTGCCGAGCTCGCCGCCGCCGGCATAGTGCTCGAGGATACGGCGCAGGGAACGACCTGGCGCAGGGAATGACCGCGCCCCAGTGGCGAGCGCTCGCGACCTGCCTGGGGGTGGCCATGGCCACGGTCTCCTGTGCCGGCTTCGATCCGCT
>Ga0172380_10003898_pt1 | contig 19840 bp, 22 predicted proteins | sample Leawe162metaG_FD_119747 | JGI IMG/M metagenome (GOLD analysis project Ga0172380, IMG submission 119747) | Leachate microbial communities from a municipal landfill in Southern Ontario, Canada - Leachate well 162 metaG | ecosystem: Engineered > Solid waste > Landfill > Unclassified | place... | reverse complement strand
TTCGGTATTGACGAGCGGTTGCAAATCAGCGAGTCTCGCACTTAATGCAAATGACGAACTGCGCCCGGAGGCTCCCGCTTCTGGGCGTTTCGCGTTTCAGCGCCATCTCTTCCCTGTCGGGCCAACCGACCTCCCTACTAGCCCGGTGTCACGAGATGCCGGGCGTTTTGTTTGGAGCATCCACCATGTTGCACAAAGCCAATGTTCTTCCGCGCAACGAACGCCATGGCTGCTATTGCGGCGGCGTGGTGAATTGGCGGACGGCTGTTGTCCACTACGTGGCAAAGGCAGTTGGTCTTCATGTGAAGATCGAAGGCATGCCGCTGGGCACGAGCCGGAATCTTGACCGCTCTGTTGTCGACGAATGCTCGGTCTCATCGACCGCTCAAGCGCTGGGCTAACACCATGACTAAAATCGTCGTCCCATCGCGCATCCCATCGGCCAAGACTGCTGCCGAGGCCAAGCGCATGATCGCCGCCGCCGAACGCCTCCTCAGGGCCGCAGGGGCGAAGTAGGGCGATATGACCGGACGGCCTTCCTCATTCACGCAGGAGACAGCAGATACGATCTGCGAAAGACTGGCGCTGGGTGAGAGCCTGCGGTCGATCTGCCGCGACGCCGCGATGCCATCGCAGTCGATGGTTTTCAGGTGGCTTTCGGCAAACCAGAAGTTTCGGGAGCAATACGCGCACGCGCGTGAGGTTCAAGCTGATAGCTGGGCCGACGACATCATTGAAATTGCTGACGATAAATCCGCCGACGAGATTACTGACCCGGAAAGCGGGAACAGTCGGTTCAACAGCGAATTTGCCGCGCGGTCCCGCCTTCGCGTCGATACCCGCAAATGGCTGATGGCCCGCATGGCGCCGAAGAAGTACGGCGACAAAATCACTCAGGAGGTCACTGGTGCAGACGGCGCTCCGCTCGTCCCGATCATCAACCTCACCGGACGCCCTGAACCTTCATCTTCATCCTAGGCAATGGGACGCCTTCGAGACTAAGGCCACGGAGTGCCTGTACGGCGGAGCGGCAGGAGGCGGTAAATCGCACCTGATGCGAATTTCCGCCATTGTGTGGTGCACGGCGATACCGGGCTTGCAGGTCTATCTATTCCGCCGTGTGCGGGATGACCTGATCAAGAACCACATGGAAGGCCCCAAGGGCTTCCGCGCCATGCTGGCGGGGTGGGTCAATCAGGGCTGGTGCACGATCGTTGAGGACGAGATTCGCTTCTGGAACGGGGCGAAGATTTATCTCTGCCACTGCAAGGACGAGAAGGACATCTACAAATACCAGGGCGCGGAAATCCACGTCCTGCTGATTGATGAACTGACGCACTTCACCGAGACGATGTACCGGTTCCTCAGGAACCGCGTGCGCATGGTCGGTGTGGTATTGCCGCCGCAGTACGTCGGGCAGTTCCCGCGCATCCTGTGCGGTGCCAACCCCGGCAACATCGGTCATCTGTGGGTCAAGACGACGTTCGTCACCGCCGGTCAGCCGATGGAATTGCGGATGATGCCGGCCAATGATGGCGGCATGTTGCGGCAGTACATCCCGGCGCGGCTCGAAGATAACCCGAGCATGTCGGACGACGATCCGGGTTACGAGATGCGGCTTGAGGGCCTTGGCTCGGCAACGCTGGTCAAGGCGATGCGCTGGGGCGATTGGGACGTTATCGAGGGCGCGTTCTTCGATTGCTGGGATCCACAGCGACACGTTGTCAGGCCGTTCGAGGTGCCTAACCATTGGATGCGGTTTAGGTCTGGGGATTGGGGTTCAGCGCGACCTTTCAGTTTTGGTTGGTGGGCTGTTGTGTCCGACCCTCACCGAGCGGGCGATATTGTTCTGCCGCGTGGTTGTTTGGTTCGATACCGCGAATGGTACGGATGCCAGCCGGGCAAACCAAACACGGGCCTGAAGCTGCACGCTGAAGCTGTAGGCAAGGGAATTTGGGACCGCGAGGAACGCGACCCGAAGCTATCGTATGGGGTGCTTGACCCAGCGGCGTTTAGCGAAGACGGCGGGCCGTCGATAGCAGAGCGCGTTCGGATCGGTTCGGGGAACAAGATTTTCTTTCAGCCCGCCGACAACAAGCGTGTTCCGGCGCGCGGTGCGATGGGCGGCTGGGATCAAATGCGCGGCCGTATGGTCGGCGATGATGACGGCAACCCAATGATCGTCGTGTTTTCGACGTGTGTGGATACGGTCAGGACAGTCCCTGCGTTGCAGCACGATCAGAACAAGCCGGAAGACCTTGATAGCGATATGGAAGATCATGCGGCGGACGACATTCGATATGGCTGCATGTCGCGACCGTGGGTTAAGGCGGCGACAAAACCTCCGTCTCGCCCGCGTGACCGCTGGGACCGCGTTGAGGACGACTCGGCAGATTGGAAAGTGGCATGACGCCTGAAGCTGACAATCTGCTCGACGTTGGCGATCTCTGCCGCATGTTCGAGGAAAGCGAGGACGCGACCTATCAGGCGCGGATCGAATCCGAACGGGATCGCGATTACGTCGATAACAAGCAACTGACGGCCGATGAACTGAGCGCGTTGAAGAAGCGCGGCCAGCCGCCAGTCATCGACAACCGGATCAAGACCAAGGTCGATTTCCTGGTTGGCTTGGAGAAGCAGCAGCGGATCAAACCGAAGGCCTTGCCCCGCACGCCCAAGCACGAGACGGACGCGGACGGCGCGACGGAAGGCCTGCGCTACGTCGCTGAGGAACAGGACTACGACGCCAAGCGCTCCGGCGTGTGGCGCAACATGCTGGTTGAGGGAACTGGCGGTATCAGCGTCTCGGTGCAGGAGGGCATGGATTACAACGGCCAGCCGGGCATTGAGGTCAAACTTCAGCGTATTGCGTGGGATCGGCTGTTCTACGACCCGCACTCATCGGAGTCTGATTTCTCGGATGCCGGGTACCTGGGCGTTGTGGTCTGGCAGAATTACGACGATGCACTAGCGCAGTACGCCGACAATGAGGACGCCAAGGATATTCTCGACACGACGCTGGATGGCGCGCCGAGCGACACCTACGACGACAAGCCGAAGTTCAGTCTGTGGGCGGACAAGAAGCGCAAGCGTGTTCGCATCTGCCAAATTTGGGTGAAGCGCGACAAGGAGTGGCACTTCGCTGAGTTCACGAAGGGCGGCATCCTGAAGGCCGGATCGTCGCCCTACCAGACCGACAAGGGCGAGAGCGACTGTGAACTGGCGTTCCAGTCCGCCTATGTTGATCGGGACAACAACCGTTTCGGCCTCGTGCGCGAAATGATCACGTTGCAGGATGAGGTCAACAAGCGCCGGTCGAAGTCGCTGCATCTGATCAGCGTCAACCAGACCATCTACGAGGAGGGGGCGGTCGACGATATCGATGTGTTCCGGCGGGAGAAGGCCAAGCCTGACGGCACGATGCGGGTCAACGCTGGCGCGCTAAGTGGCAACAAGATCGAAACCATCAGCGGCGCCGAACTCGCAACCGCTCACTTCCAGCTCTTGCAGGAGGCCAAGAACGCCATCGACCTGAAAGGGCCGAACGCGACCGAGATGGGCGACAAGACGCAAGGTTCGAGCGCTGCGTCGGGCCGCGCCATCGTTGCGAGCCAGCAGGGCGGAATGATTCAGATTGGCGACCTGATGGACAACCTGCGCCATCTGGACAAGCGCGTATTCCGAATGATCTGGAACCGCATCCGCCAGTACTGGACGGCCGAAAAGTGGATCCGCGTCACCGACGACGAACAGAACGTGAAGTGGGTCGGCATGAACGTCGATCCCATGCAGATGCAAATGCTGATGCAGCAGAACCCGGAGGCTGCGCAGAAGATCGCCGGCATCGTCGGTAATGTAGCCGAACTGGATTGCGATATCATCATTGACGAAGCCCCGGACAGCCTGTCGCCGCAGCTTGAACAGTTCCAATCGCTGGTTGAACTCAAGAAGTTCGATACCGAGGGCGAGATTCCGTTCAAGTCGATTGTCCGCGCCGCGCCGAACCTGAAGAGCAAACAGGCCATCCTCAACGAGATGGAAGAGCGGGGCAAGCAGAAGGCCCAGCAAGGCCAGCCAGTCGAGCAATTGAAACTGCGCGGTGCAGTCGCCGAAGTGCAGGAAACCGAATCCAAGACCGCCCTGAACCTCGCGCGGGCACAGCAGGCGGGGATGCCACAGCAAGGCGCACCGCAGGACGATCAGTTGCCGCCGGAGCTACAGCACGCCGAGACGCTGGCAAACATCAACGACAAGGCCGCGAGCGCCGATCACAAGCGCGCGCAGGCCGATCATTTGAACCAGGAAACCGCACTCGCGCCGTTCAGGCTGGCGCAGGACGTACGGATTCACGAACAGCAGATGCAGCAGCGTCAGCGCGCACCTGTCTGACCTATCCCGCCGCCGGGGTTACGGGCGTTTGAGACGATGGCTCATTAAACATCGGATGCCGCCGGTCTTCGGGCGTATGTGACCTATCACACGAACAGGAAGCCACATGACCACGCTGGACAACATCTTGTCCGGGCAGGGCGATGCCGTGTCCGACACACCCGCTGTTGAGGAAAACGTAGCGCAGACTGAGCAGGTCGAGGGCCAGCAGGCCGGAGATACCGAGCAGTCGGCAGAAGCCAATCAGGATGGAGCACCGCAGGGCCAGAAGATGGTCCCGCATGAAGCGCTCCACGCTGAGAAGCAGAAGGTCCGCCGCTATACGGATGAGGTTGCCGAGTTCCGGCGCTCAAACGAGAACCTTCAGCGACAAGTCTCCGAACTTATGCAGCGCATTCCTGTGCCAAAGCAGGAACCGCAGCAGGCACCGGATTGGTTTGAAAACCCGGAAGCCGCGACGCAGCACACAGTGCAGCAGGCGGTCATGCCTCAGTTCGACCAACTCTCGCAAACGCTCATGGCGAATGCGCAGATCGTGGCCGGCCTGAAGTACGGCGATGACAAGGTGGGCGAAGCCGAGAAAGCCTTCATCGAGGCTGTTCAAAGCCGCGCACTCGATCCAGCGGATTACCACAAAGTGGTGACCAGTCCTAACCGCTATGCGGCGGCTGTTCAGTGGCATCAACGCCAGCTTGCTCAGAAGGAAATCGGAGACGACCCCACAGCCTATCGGGCCAAGGTCGAAGCCGAGATTCGCGAGAAGGTTTTGGCAGAACTTCAACAGGGCGAAGGCCAACAGCAGACGCAGCAACAGCCACGTCAGGTCATGCCCTCCAATCTCGCAGGCGCTCGAAACATGGGCGCTCGTAGTGGCCCGGCATGGTCCGGCCCGCCAACACTTCAGGACATCTTCGACCGCAACCGCGCCGGGTAAGACCGGGGCTGGTCGGCTGTCCGCTTCCAAAAGGAACTGAACAATGGCTGACACTCGTGTTGCCAGTGGCCTCACTGTCGAACAGTGGGACTCCAAGTACTTCACCGAATACCTCACCGAGAACCGTTATGCCGGTGAGATGGGGACCAATGAAAACTCCATCATCCAGGTCAAAGAAAACCTGATGAAGAAGCCGGGCGACCGGTTGAACTTCGCCCTCGTCAACAAGCTGACGCAGGACGCCATCACGGGCCGCAACGTCCTTGAAGGCTACGAAGAGGACATGGCCTCCCGCTCGTTCGAACTCGCCGTTGACAAGCGCCGTAATGCGGTGCGCGTTGCGGAGATCGACGAGCAGTTCTCGGCCATCGGCCTGCGCGATGCCGCCAAGTCGGTTCTCAAGGATTGGTCGCTCAAGGATACCGAGCGTCTGATTTCGCGAGCGCTCGGCCGCATGAGCAACGGAACTTCGTCGGTTGACATGACCGTTGCGGACATCACTGCGGACGGCGGCACTATTGCCGACGTTTGGCTGTCCAACAACAGCGATCGTGTGTTCTTCGCCAACAGCGCCTACGCGGCATCGTCCGGCGATCTTTCGGCCGGCCTTGCCACTCTCACGAAGGGCACTGCGGCCGAATTGCTGACGACCGCGAACCTGGACACGATGAAGTTCATCGCACTCAATCGTGCCAACCCGAAGATTCGCCCGATCCGGGTCGAAGCGAACGGCCGGCACTACTTCATCGTTTACGCGCACCCGCTGGCGTTCCGCGATCTTCAGTCGAACGCGGCCATCCAGCAGGCGCAGCGTGAAGTCCGGCTCGAAATGGAGAACAACCGCCTGTTCAAGGGCGGCGATCTCCATTGGAACGGAATGATCATCAAGGAAGACTACGACCTTTATGAGTATTCCACCTTGACCGGGCTGGGCGACACGTCAACGGTTGCTCCTGTCTTCCTGTGCGGTGCGCAGGCAGTCGGTGCGGCCTATGCGAAGCGCTGGACTTCGAAGGAACAGACCTTCGACTACGGCGACAAGCGCGGCGTCGCAATCGAGGCCATCTACGGCATCGACAAGATGCGCTTCGGCACCGCCGCCGGTAACGACACCGGCACTCCCAAGGACCATGGCGTTGTGACTGGCTTCTTCGCCAGCTCGACCGACGCGTAAGGAGAGACGACAATGGCAATCGGAACTGTTTCTTCTGCTCAGGTCGCAACCGGTAAGCCGGTCGCTGGTCATGGGTTCGCCGGCAATCTGAAGGTGGCTTACGGCACCTACAACATTGGCTCTGCGGTTGCGCAGAACGATGTGATCCAGATGTGCCGTACCCCGAAGGGCGCCGTCGTTCTTGACGTGGCTATTTTCGGCGCTGACATCGATACGGGCACGGAAGCGCTCGACTTCGATGCTGGCTACGCCGCAAACGGCTCGGACTCGGCGGACACCGACGCGTGGGGCGTGTTCGTCAACGTCACGGGCGACGGCATCGGCAACGATACCGCTGGCGTTCGGCTGTTCGGCGGTGGCGTTCTTGCCTCCGGCGGGCCGAAGACCTTGGCGGCCGAGACTGTGCATCAGATCCTGTTCAATGCTGCGGCGAATGCTGGCGGCACGGGACGGCTGACGATGCTGGTCTACTACATCATCCCCTGACGACTACGGGCGGCCTCCGGGCCGCCCTTTCTCTTTGCGGGGTGAGCCATGTCCTCCACCAAGACCGCCGATAATCTCGTCTATGAGGCTGCGGGAATCCTCGGCAAAGCCATGGCCGGTGAGGCCCTGGGCGATGTCGAGTACGACACCATAGACGGGAATATCGATCCGGTTCTGGGTGAGATCGAGGACATCGTTTACGTCGGGGACCGGGACGAAATCCCGAACCGATACTTCCAGACCATTGCAAGGCTTGTCGCGATCCACTCTGCGGCGAAGTTCAGCAATGCTCCGGTCGATCTGGCGGCGGTGATGCAGCACGAGCAGCGGTTGCGCCAGCTCGCGGCGGGCCAGCCGACGTATCAGACGCTGAAGACTGAATACTTCTGATGGCGGACCTCAACCTCGCGCGGCTTGGTATGTCGCCGCTTCCGCCACAGGACCAGCCAAGTTTAGCGAACCTTGGCCGGTACGGGCCGCGTGAGCTGCCAAGCGGATACAACACGCAACTGCCGCTGATGGATGAATTGCAATTTCGCGGCTGGCTTCAGAAAAACAACGTCCCATTCGACCCGAATGCGGGTGCGACGGACTATGACATGCGAGGTTTTTATCAGGCGGCGCAACAGCAGCAGCCGAACGTGCGAGCGTCGGTAAACCCTGTGGACCAACGGATCCACTATCCAGACCGGTTTAAGACTCCGATCCATCAGTCATTCTCGAATGAGAGCCAATGGGCCGGTCCGAACGCGCCGCAATGGATCGACGAGGCCAGGATGGCGGCTCCGAACGGTCGCATTGTCTTTGATGAGCGCAATCGATGACCGACGTGCCGTTTCCGATCATCTCGGCTCCGGGGCGTCATCCTCAGACGAGCGGCGGCCGGCTAGTCAACTGCTACGCCGAAAAGTTGTCGGCAACGGCGGGCAAGCAGGTCAACTATCCACGCGCGCCGGGCCTGAAAGCGTTTGCGACGTTGAGCGGGGACAATTTCCGTGGCGCGTTGCAGGTCGTCAACACGCTCTATGCGGTCGTCGATGATGTGGTGTTCACAATCGACGAGGATGGGACGGTTGCTCAGTTAACGGGCGATCCCGTTCCGGGCACCGCGAAAGTGTTCATGGCCCGCAACAACGCGGCCAACCCGGATATCGTGATTGTGTCGCCGGGTGATGGCGCCGTGATAATCACGGGCGGCGCGGTCGATGAATACCCGGACTCCGATGTGGGGCAGCCGAACTCGGTCGTGTTTCTCAAGGGCGTTTTCATTTTCACCTATGGCGACGGGACGGTTCGCAACTCCGGCGTCAACGCCACCAGCATCAACACGCTGGACGTAGCATCGGCCGAGAGCAAGCCAGACACGCTCTACCGCCCGATCCCGCTGGGCAATGGTCAGCTTCTCTTGGTTGGCTCGTCGTCGATGGAAGTCTGGGGCGGCCAGAACGATACGGGCTTTTTCTTCTCGTATATCGCGACCATCAATCGCGGCATCGTTGGGCCTTATGCCATTGCAGGCCATGAGGACGGCTTTGGGAAGGGCATCTTCTTCGTTGGGGACGACTTCAAGGTCTACACGCTGAACGGCTACACGCCGTCGCCTGTGTCGTCCACGGACGTTGAATTGCAGATCGAACGCGAGCCGGACAAGGCGTCAATCAGCGTCTCGGTCTTCGTCGCCAACGGTCACGGGTTCGTGGCAGTGCAGGGTCCGACATGGTGCTGGGTCCATGAGACGGACGGCGGAACGTGGCACGAGCGCGAGAGCTATCTTGAGACGTATTGGCGTGCGACGTGCCCGGTCAAGGCGTTCGACAAGTGGCTGTGCGGGGATCTGAAAACCGGCGACCTGCTTGAGATCGACGGCAACACGCAGGACGAGGTGGGCGACCCGCTGAGGATGCGGATTGAAACCGGATCGCTGGGAGCGTTCCCGAAAGCGCTGCGGATCAACAGCATCGAACTCTATCTGACGAAGGGCGTCGGCATCGCAACGGGTACTGACCCGGTGCAGACCGATCCTGACATTGAAATTTCCATCTCGCGCAATGGCGGCCAGACGTGGAGTAGCCCGCGCGCCGTCAAGGTCGGGCGACAGGCTCTTACGGCCGGCCGCGTTCGTTCTTCGATCTGGGGGCAATGCGACGTGCAGGGCGTGCGCTGGCGCTTCGATGAATCCAGCAACGTCCCGTTCGGCTTCATGGGAGCCGACATGCTTTCGGACACGCTGCGATGAAGATCATTCTGCCCGGCTACGACGTGCCGATGATGCTTCAGGGCGGTGTGATCAATCCAATTTGGTACGAGCGCCTGCAAGCCCTTGCGAACAAGGTCAACAAACTCGATGCGCGCGGTCTTCTCGATGCGCCTGATGTGAACAACACGACACCGATCACTGACGGCCAGGTTCTCGTCTGGGACGACACTGACGGCGTTTTCAAACCCGGCACGAACTAAGGTTTACTGACATGGCTGGATTATTCGACAATCTGTTCGGTGACGGCGCGCAGGGCGACGCTGCGCGAGAGAACAAGGGCCTGTATCAGAACTATTACAATCAGGGCCAAGGATATCTCGACGCTGGCTATGCTGGTGCCAAGGGCAATCTCAATAAGGCTGTGGGTGCCTTCTCGCCGTTAGCCGCGCTTGGCACGAAGTACGGCGCAGGCACCGACCTTTATCTGAACGCGCTCGGTGTGAATGGCGCACCTGCCGCCCAGCAGGCGCAGCAGTCGTTCACGACCAGCCCTGGATATCAGCAGGGCATCGACGCCGGGATTGACGTTCTCAATCGTCGCCGCGCGGCAGGCGGGATGCTGAACTCTGGCAACGCCGATATCGACGCGCTCACCTTCGGCCAGAACCAACAGAACCAGCAATACAATGGCTGGCTGGATCGGCTAGGCGGTCTGGTATCGCCCGAACTGTCGGCAACGGCCGGCGCGGCAACAGGGCAGGCGGCGGGTTATGGCTCGCTCGCCAATCTTGACCTCAACAACGCGACCAACAAAATCGGCCTGCTCGGCAATTTTACGAGCGGCACGGCGGGCGCGAACAACCAACAGGCAGCGGCGGAAACGGCGGGGGCGAAGAACCTGCTCGGCTTCGGCATGAACCTCGCTTCGCTGGCGGCTGGTGGGTTCGGCGGTGGCGGTCTTGGATCAGCGCTCGGCGGCGGGGGCGGTTCGCTCGGCGGCCTCGGGCTTGGTGCAGGCGGCGCCGGCATGACTACTGGCCGGCTTTACTGAGGGGCTTGATAGATGGCCGTTCCGACACTTCAGATCCCGGGCTACGCCGCGCCGACGACGAGCGACTTCTCGCCGTTGGCTAATCTCGGCAAGACCTATCGGGAAGCCGAGAACCGCCAAACCTTAGCCGATCTCGGCAGGGGGCTTTCAAACGGATCAATCGATTATCGGCAGGCAGCGGGCAGGCTTGCCTCAACTGGTAATCTGAGCGGCGTTATGTCCCTGTTACAGCTTGGCGAAGCGAAGGACAAACTCGCGCGGGAAGCCGCTGCGTCAAACGCCTTCACGGCAAGCCTTGGCCCGATGTTGGGAGGCGCACCCCAACAGGCACCAGCTACACAGCCGGGCGCCGCTCTTGCCGGTCCCACTGTTCCCAATGATAGCAACGCATTGCCGGGGCAGGCGGGTATGAATTTGCGCCTTGCTGATTTGTCGCAGGATTTCATTCAAGATAATCCCGGCACTTATCAAAGCAGCGGCGTTCGCAGCACAGCAGATCAGGCGCGGCTTTACGCTGACCGGGCGAACAATCCGAATCCGGTTGCACCTCCCGGCACGTCCCGTCATGAGCGCGGGTTGGCGGTCGATATCGGCGGTATGTCGCCCGAGCAGCGCGCGGCGCTTTCACAATACGGCCTTTCCCAGCCTGTCCCGAATGACCCGCCGCACGTCGAACTCGCCCAGAGCCAATCGGTGCCGCCCGTGCAGGTGGCGTCAAATGGGTCGGTGCAGATTCCGGCGCAGTCTCCGCAAGGCGCGGGTATTGGGGCGGCCCAAATTCCCGCGCTGCTTTCGGCCATGTCGAACCCGAACTTGCTGGCGGCTCAACGCGACATCGCCAAGACGCTATTCACGCGCGCGCTGGACGAAGCAAAACCGTCCGAGAAGATTCGAACCCTGCAAGCGATCAAGGCCGAAAGCGGCTATCAAGGGACAATTCTCGATCTTGAGAAGGAAATCAAAGCGGCCGGCAAGACGACCGTAAACGTCGGTGACACGGCTGACACTGCTTATGCCAAGCAATCAGCCAAAGATTTCGCGGAGATGAACCGCAAGATGATCGAGGGTGCGCAGCAGTCGCGCATGAAGCTCGGAACGCTGTCGCGCATGGGCCAACTTCTGTCTGATCCAAACATTTACACCGGTACGGGCGCTCAACAGGTCCTCTCCGCAAAGAAGCTGGCGAAAGCCATCGGGGTTGATGTGGGTGATGTCAGCGGGCCGGAAGCTATTCAAGCGATCGGTAATCAGTTCGCCCTCGAACTTCGCAACCCGGCTGGCGGCGCAGGTATGCCGGGCGCCATGTCGGACAAGGACCGCGAGTTCTTGCAGGCGAGCGTGCCGGGCCTCGGTCAAACACCGGAAGGTAACCGCAAAATCGTTGACTACATGAAGCGTGTTGCGCAGCGGTCGCTTGATGTAGAGCGTCTTAGGCAAAGTTACGTTCGTGACAATAAGCGTCTTGATGACGGATTTTATGAGCAACTTGAGAAGTTTTCGAACGCTAATCCGATGTTCCCGGAAGCCGCCCAGCAGGGTGCCGCGCAGGCGCCATCACAGGCTGCCCCGCGCCGAGCGCCGGATGGAAATATGTACGTCCCTGATCCGAACCGCCCCGGCAAGTATCTGATGGTGCAGCCCTGATGGCGACACTTGTCCCTGTCGATCACGATCCGTTTGCTGAGCAGCCGCAGAGCGGCGGTGTACGAACCGTGCCGGGTCAGGACGGCGGGCCGACGCGCGTCATCATGGATATGTCTACCTCAAAGCAGCCAAAGCTTGTCCCGGTGGATCATGACCCGTTTGCTCCAAGTCTGGCAGACCGCGTGATCGGCCTCGGCAAGTCTTTGGATGCCGGTGTCGCCAGAGGTGTTGCTGGGCTTGGCGGCCTGGTGGGCGATCTGACAAACCACGGTGCATCAGCAATCGGGTCGGCAACAAACTTTGTCGAGCGGCATCTTGGGTTGCCGGAAACGCCAGTCCCAGATCGTTCGAACTCGGTCCTTAGCAAGATTCCCACGAGCGCCAGTCTGCAAGAAGCTATACAGCGTCAATTCTATAATGGCGAAAGCCCCTACGAACCTAAGAACAGGGGAGAAAAATTCGCCCGCACTATAGGTGAATTCGCACCAGCCGCTGTCGGCGGCGTCGGTGGTGCCATTCAGCGGGTCGCCCAAGTGGTCTTGCCTGCCGTCGCAAGCGAATCCGCCGGGCAGCTAACCGAGGGAAGTGCGGCCGAGCCGTATGCTCGTTTTGCTGGCGCACTTGCGGGCGGCGTCGGGGCTGCACTTGCTTCACGCCCCAGCACAGCGGCGGCGGCTATTCGCCAGCAATTACCAGAGGGCGTCACGCCCCAAATGGTCGATCAGGCGCAGACCCTGATGACACAGGCCCGGCAGCAGGGCATCGATCTGGCGTGGCCGGAAGCGCTTTCTCAAGTGGCGCAGCGTCCGGTTTTGACAAATACAATGCGAAGCCTTGAGGGCGCACCGCAGACCGAAGCGCAGATGTCGGAATTTTTCGCCCGGCGACCGCAGCAGGTGGAGCAAGCTGCGCGACAGCAGTTTGACCAATTTGCGCCGGTTAATCCCGCTCCTAGTACAATTGGCCGTCAGGTCGGCCAGGCCGCCGAAGGCGAAATTACGGATACTCGGCAAGCCATCAATGCTGCGTCGCAGCCATTCTATGATCGCGCTTCGCTGACCCCGATTTCGGCAACTGACATGGCGCGGGTTCGAGCCGTTCCTGGATATGAGATTGCGCGCCGAGCTATCGCCAATGATCCTCAACTTGCGCGGTATGTACAGGGACTGCCTGAAAACAGCGTCGGCTATGTGAACGAGATTAAGAAATATCTCGACACAGCAGCAGAGAATGCGGCGGGGCCGATGAATGCCCAGCGCAATATGCAGCGCTCGGCAGGTTTTGGTCAGGACGCTACGCTGATGCGGCAGACAGGGATCCGTAATTCAGCGGATTATGAAACCGCGCTCGCGATTCAGACGCAAGGGCGGGAACAGTTCTTGCAGCCCCTGCTTGATGGCTACATTGGAAAACTGGCGGCGCGAGATACGACAACCCAGAACGCCATCAACGCACTATTCCCGAAAAACCCACTGCCAAACTCTCAAGCCGAAATCGCGGATACTGTAGGTCGTCTGGCGCAGCGCAACCCGCGCGCCGCTTCCGATCTCGTCAGGGCTCATGTCGAAAGCACGTTCAATCAGGCCGCGAAGGACTTGCAGACCGGCGCCAATCAGGCGGGCGGCGCGAAGTTCCGCACTCAGCTAATCTCAAACCCGCAACAGGAAGCCAATCTACAGGCTGCCGTTGAAGCGCTCCCAAATGGTCAAGCGCGCTGGACTGGATTTAATCGTTTTCTCGACATTCTCGAAGCCACAGGGACACGGCAGGGTATCGGCAGCAAAACGGCTTACAACGAACAGTTTTTCAAGGAAGCAGCGAAAGGCGGGATCGCTGGCGATGTGGTGAAGACCGGCGCCAACCCTCTCAGCATGGGCCAACGGTTCGTTGATCGGTATCAACAGTGGAAGTTGGGCCGCAATCTAGGGCAGCTTGCGGATATTCTGACCAATCCGGGGTCTGGCAATATGCTCCGGGCCATCGCCAGCGCGCCGAACCAAGCCGCTGCTCGATCCGTCGCGCTCCGGCTCGTCACGTACAACAACGCCTCGCGGCGTTCTGAGCCAGTCAACAAATCTAGCAAGTAGGCCAGTGGCGAGCCACGCGATGAACATCGCTATGGCGCCCGGGGCCAAGCCGAACTCGTCAGGATTATCGACCATGCTACGTGCGCCCCACAGCGCAAGCAGCGCAACGACGGCCTGAAACGCATACCACCCTAGTTGTCTTCTCATCCAGTTCTCCAAGCCGTCCCTCGGGGCGGCTTTTTCTTTGGGGCATCCGATATGTTCAAGCGACTGCTCATAAGTCTGGCGATTCTAACCGGTCTGGCGTTCCCGGTCCATGCCGCCGGGACGCTCCCGGGCTTTTCGTTAACGCCGCAGTTTGACGCCCATGGGAACGTCGCGCCGGGGTGCAAACTCTATGTAATCCAGGCCGGGACGACATCGACCCCCCAAAACTCCTATCAGGATAGCGGCCTAACCAATGCGCTGCCGAACCCCTTGGAGTGCGATGCTTCGGGGCGTCTGCCGCAATTTTACCTCGCTGATGGACAGATCAAGGTTCGGCTAACCGACAAAGACGGCGGTCAGATTTTTGTCGGTGACAACCTGCTGGTAATCGGCCCGAGTTCTGGCGGTGGCGGTGGCGGCGGCGACGTTGACCCAACAACCATTTTCGAAACCGGAGCAATCAAGGCCAAGTATGGCACCGGTTCGTTGTCTGGCTGGGTGCGCATGAATGGCCGAACGATAGGCTCGGCTACGTCCGGCGCGACTGAGCGGGCAAACTCGGACACGCAGGCTCTGTTTGAGTATTTGTGGGGTGCCGACAGCAACCTTGCGGTCAGCAGCGGCCGGGGCGCGTCTGCTGCGGCAGACTGGTCCGCGAACAAGACGATTGCACTGCCTGACGCGCGGGGGCGAGCGTTGGCGGCTCTTGACGACATGGGCAACAGCGCGGCTGGCCGATTGACCACAGACTTTTTCGGGACGAGCGCAACTGTCCTTGGGGCGGCTGGCGGGTCAGAGAAGCACACGCTTACGAAGGCAGAGTTGCCGGTTGTCACGCCGACCGCGACCTCGGTGTTCACACCGGCCGGAACGACATTCATGCAGAGGTCAGCCACGGCCGCTTTCAATGTTGGCGCGGACGTTACCATCCGCACCTCCAGCGTAGATGGTATTCCGACCGGCACGGTTGCAACAACTATAGCGCCATTCGGTAGCGGTGATGCTCACGCCATCGCGTCTCCGATGTTGCTTGTCACCATTTACGTAAAGCTTTGATCATGGGCATCTCAATCACCGAAAGCGCCGTCAGTAATCGTGACTGGAAGGCCCATGTTGAATGCACGGATGAGGATACCGGCGATCTCATCGATTTCACAGGCGCGTTCATTGCCATGGCTGTTGAGGATTCCAACCAATGTCAGAAAATTTTGGCGACAACCGACAACGGCAAAATATCCATAATTTCTCTTGGGATATTCGAACTGAGCATCCCGTATTCTGAAATGACCATGCCTCCGGGCAGCTACGATATAGGTGGCTATTACCAAGTAAACGGCGAGGTAGTCGATATCTTGGAAGGGACCATGTCCGTTCGACGCGGGATACCCAAGCCATGACCATTCCCGTTATCAAGGTAAAGGTCAGGCGAAAATCCGTTATAAAAACCAAGATGGACGTTCGCTTTCCGGCTCGGGCTGACGGCGGGACCGGCATTGAGATTACCAAGGCGAACGGCATTTACACGATCGACCTCGATTTCCTTGAGTTTGGCGAGACGACGATCTTCAACCCATCGGAAGAATTTGTTGCGGTCGTCAGCGCGGACGGTGAATACCAACTCCTTTCCATCGCCACGCTCATCAACAACCCGACCACGACGATTCAAACTGTCACAGAAGCGGGAGACATCAACGTCGGGCCAAATGTCCAGTTGCTTGTCATGAACAGGACGGCGGACGAAAGCCCGAGTAATATCGTGTTGCCGCTGTCATCCGCCAAGGTGGGCAAGATCAAGATAGTCGATTGGAAGGGAAATGCAGGCACCTATCCGCATACGATCAGCCTGCAAGGCTCTGACGAATTCCAAGGTGGATTGACCGAATGGACGCTCGGCGGCGACGGCGCGTCTGTCGTGTTCGATCCGATTCCCGGCACAGGATACGCGGTGTAAAATGAAACTTCTTCGCTTTCTCGCGGTCGCTTCGGTGGCCTTTTTTGTTGTCTCGTCCGCCTCGGCTCAGACCAGCGGCACTGTGACCAATCATGCATTTGCCATCGGCAAGGGCGCCGGTCAAACCGGGTTCACGTCGCTGCTCTGCGCTGCGACGCAGCTTGCCGTGGGCCAGACCTCAGCTAACCCGGCCTGCAAGACGCTCTCGGGCGATATGACGATGGATGCGGACGGTGTGACCGCCATCGGGGCCAACAAGGTCACGAACGGGATGATGCGCCAGTCAGGCGCGTTGTCGATCATCGGCCGCTCTGCGAACTCGACCGGAAACGTTGCCGACATTTCTGCCGTCGCCGGGTCTGGCTGCGCCTTCCGCGAGGCGAGTAACGTTGTCGGCTGCGGCGAACTGGCAACCGCTGCGCTCGGGGTGAACATCGTCACCAACGCCAAGCTGGCGCAAATGGCGAACGGCACCACGAAATGCCGGACTACCAGCGGGACAGGTAACGCCGAAGACTGCACCGCGTCGCAGATGCGGACGCTGCTGTCGCTGGTCGTTGGGACCAACGTGCAGGCATGGGATGCTGATCTGGATGCGTTTGCGTTAAAGACCGCGCCTGCGGGCGCTGTCGTTGGGACAACGGACGCTCAGACGCTTACGAACAAAACACTAACGTCGCCAACGCTGACTACGCCGTCGCTCGGAGTTGCGACCGCGACCAGTGTCAACAAGGTTGCGATCACAGCCCCGGCGTCGTCGGCCACTCTGACGATTGCCAATGGAAAAACACTGACCGCGAATAACTCGCTGACGCTATCTGGCACGGATTCCACCACGATAACGTTCCCGTCATCGAGCGCCACAGTCGCCGCGCTCAATCTTGCCAGTCAGACTTTATCCGGCGGTGCTAACGTGACGCCGCAGTCACTCTCGACCGGCTCGATTACAGCCGACTGCGGAACGCGATCGATCCAATATATCACGGGCGCAACCAGCGCATGGTCCATTACGGCGCCAACATCGGATGGGTCTTGTTACATCCTGCTCACCAATGCTGCGTCGAGCGCGGTGGCCCCGACCTTTTCCGGCTTCAGCATCGGGTCAAACACCGGCTCGCCTCTTACAACGGTTGGGTCTGATAAATTCACCATCTCGATCTGGCGCATCAACGGCGTAGCCGGATACTCGATCTTCGCGCACCAGTGAGCTTTCGCATGGCCTCTTTGTTGAAGATCGTGCGGCAATTTAGCCGCGCGCTACTTTTCCCGCTATCGCTATCGGTTGCGCTGATGTTTGGCGCGCAGGTTCGCGCTCAACTCGGCCCATTGCCGGGAATGGCTCTCCTACAACCATTCCAAACATCGGGGACGCCTGCGGCTCTCGACTGCTCTGGCGGCACGATCACCACGTCGGGTAGTTATCGGATCCACACATTTACTTCTTCGGGGACACTTTCCTGCACCGGCTACGGTTCAGCTGATTATATCATTGTCGCAGGCGGTGGCGGCGGCGGTGCAAGCGCGGGAGGAGGTGGCGGCGCGGGAGGGCTGATTTCTGGAAGCGACAGCTTATCATCTGTTTCTTATCCGATAACAATCGGCTCCGGCGGTGCGGCCCAAACTAGCGGCGGCAACTCCACGTTCAACGGGTTGACTGCTATTGGCGGCGGCGGTGGAGCCGCCGTCACTCCCGTAAGCGGCGGATCGGGCAACGGCGTTCGAGGCGCTACGGCAGGCGCGGGAACGGCAGGTCAGGGTCATGACGGTGGCACCTCGGCTTATACGTCTGGCTCAGGTGTAGCTTCGGGCGGTGGCGGCGGCGGTTGCGGGTCTGTTGGCGGGAACGGCGCGTCCGGGAAGGGTGGCACGGGCGGCGCTGGTTGTTCTTCGAGCATTACCGGAACTACGGTGATGTATGCCTGCGGCGGCGGCGGAAGCGTTTATGTGAATCTCACCGGCAGCGGCGGTGTGGCTGGTGCCGCTGGCTGCTCGACTGCTGGCGCTGCCAACATCAACGGGTCGGGGTCATCGGCAGCGAACGGCTTTGGGGGCGGTGGCGGCGGCGGCCTGCTGTCGAATAACGGAGGATCATATGGCGGTGGCGCTGGGGGGGATGGCACAGTTATTATTAGATACCTGCCCTAGCGGCTCATCGGCTGACACGGGCATGACCTTGAACAAAAACAGCGTGCCAATCGGACTAACGCTGTCGGTTCACTGATCGATCACCACGACATTACCGAAAGATACTCGTCTATCTCGGCTTGCGTCGGCTCTCGATATTGCCACTTGCCGTTGATCTTCCGGCGCATGAGTTGTCCGCTCGCCTTCTCGCCATTTGGCAGGGTGGTCACGCTAAAAAGAGCGAAGTGCATGCGCCATTCATGGTCGGGCTGTTTCATCAAACGCTCCCGTCAAAGTGCTTTTTCCGTTGAAGCGGTGAAGGCTCGTCGTCAATTTCGCCTGCGCCTACGCGATCAATGAAAAACGACCAGATAAAGCAGACGATTCCCGCACAAAATAGAACAGAGCCCCACTTCATTGAAACAGTGTTTCTGCGGGCATCCCCGCTGCTGGGTCGTGTAGCCGATAACGATCATTCCACATGGCGTAAAAGAACAGTACCGCGCCGGAGACGATAAAGACGAGTGCGATCCGCCTCAAGAGCGGCCCTGACCTCGGTTTGCAATCTCGATCCATTTTTCACCTCAGCCCACGCACATCGTAGCACGACATAACGGGCAGATTCAGCACCCGAATACCTCACGGAGATTTACTCATGCCCAACGCTGCCCCGGCGGCGCTATCCGCGCTGCCTGCTCAATACCGCTGGCTCGAGAAAGAGCAGGGGCCCCGGATGCTGCAAGAGGCTCTGGCTCTATTCGGCACGCTGGAAGCGCCGGGATCGAAGGATAACCCGGCCATCCTCGCATGGGCTGCTGAGGTCGGTCTGTCCCGTACCTACAGCCACGATTCCATTCCCTGGTGCGGCCTGTTCATGGCTGTGGTCGCCAAGCGCGCTGGCAAGCAGGTGGTCGATAGTCCGCTCTGGGCGCTGTCATGGGCCGACTTTGGCAATCCGGCCAAGGCTCCGATGCTCGGTGACGTGTTGACCTTCAAGCGCAACGGCGGCGGACACGTCTCGCTGTACGTCGGGGAGGACGCCACGGCGTTTCACTGCCTTGGCGGCAATCAGTCTGACAAGGTTTGCATCACCCGGATTGCGAAGTCGCGGCTCTATCGGGCCCGGCGTCCCGCTTACAACGTCCAGCCGTCGAACGTCCGCAAGGTGCGGCTCGCGGCCAACGGCAAACTCTCGACAAACGAAGCTTGACGACCGCGCGCGGGCGGCCTCCCGCGCATCACATGGAGAACTGACGTGAACACCAACCTGATTCACAACGTCCTGAATATCGCGATGATCGTCGTCGCCGGTCTTGCCGGTTTCGATTTCGTCGGCCTCGGCATCGACCCTGCGCTTGCCGCCAAGATCGTGACCGGGCTTGGCACGCTCAAGATGATTATCAACGTCATCCGTGACGGCTTCGCTGGTCTGGTCAAAGAACAGCCGCCCGTCCAGTGAACGCAACCTCCATCCTTGGGATCATCTCTGCGGTTCTCGCCATCGTGAAGTTCTTTGTTGAGTACGCTCAGCAGCAGAAATGGATCGATGCCGGGACCGCGCAGGCAACCTTGAAAGGCTTGCAGGATGCAAACGACGCCATCCAACGGGCTGCGCAGGCTCGTGAGCTTGTTCGGCTCAATAATGCTCGCGACCCT
>Ga0172380_10003897_pt1 | contig 19842 bp, 24 predicted proteins | sample Leawe162metaG_FD_119747 | JGI IMG/M metagenome (GOLD analysis project Ga0172380, IMG submission 119747) | Leachate microbial communities from a municipal landfill in Southern Ontario, Canada - Leachate well 162 metaG | ecosystem: Engineered > Solid waste > Landfill > Unclassified | place... | reverse complement strand
GAGACAGTATCCGGCGAACTGCTGGAGAAGTCCGGCCAGGTCTTCATCACCGCTTGTCAGGTCGGCCATAAACTTCATCCACATATCACTGTCCTCTTCGCCTTCCCATTTATAGGGAAGTTGGTTCATCGAGTAGTATTGATGGCTATGATCCATCAAATGGTAAGGATAAACGGACCAATCGAGTAAGCCGTTTTGTAGATTAAGAATGCAATCGGTTTGTATGGTACCATCCAGACTACAGGGTGCGGATTGATTTTCGGATATCCATACTGATGGCATATAGCTGATCTGAGATAGGACGTTGCTGATGTTGTGCTGTGTAGCTTTGATGCGTTCTCTTCTTTTGCCTTTTTGTACCCAATACGAGTTCATTTTTTCAGACACCATACATCGTATTGTCTCCTCATTCCGCTGTTGATAGCACCCGTTCGTATAGACGGTCCATCCATCTCGGATATTGTATTTGAGTGGACTTGATATATCTATTAGCGCCTGAATAGCAATAGTGTCAGGGTAATCATCCACAATTTGTTGATGTTCTGCCTGCGGTTGCTTCATTTCGCTGGCGGCGGGCGGCTTGATAAGTTCGCTGGTATCGAGTAGGGCCAAAAACTCCTCTTTGGTGTGTTTATCTTCTCGGATATAGTCATGCAGGTCTTTTCCGTGTTTTGGCACGACATCATAGGGCAGCGTAACAATGCGGCATTCTTTGGCTACGATGGCGATCCGCTCAGCGTGCCGGCGGGCGCATCGGACACCCGTCTCGTCGGCATCGAAGATGAGATAGACGATTTTATCCTTAAAGAAGCTCAGCCAGTCGTCATCCCACGATCCGGCTCCATGGCTGTTTGCGACGGAAACGAACGTTTTATAGCTGAGTGCGGCCAGAGTGTCTTTCCACGCTTCGGCGTAAATAACGACGTTGGCGTCCTTGCATTTAGCCGCGACATTAAGCCCTATCAGTGATTTGTTGGTGCCGTCCGGGTCTTCTTTGGCGATTAGCGGGTATTTTTGCGGCTTGCCATCCATCATAATTGGCGACCCGTCTATTGTATCCCTCAAAAAAGCACGTGGTCGGCTCATATCGGACGGGTCATACCCTGGGATAAGGATGTAACCGGGTGGATCACGCATTATCTTAGGTTCTAACGCGTTAAACGCGTCGAGGTCGATATTCTTACGCTGGCAGTACGCGGACGCCTCCTCGGCCAGTAGAGGCCGGTAATCGGCTTCTTTGATACGCGGCCAGGTCTTTTTCTTGGGTGCCGGTGGCCTTATCTCTTTCCCGTCCCAGAGTCCGTGCCGTTTCAGGAGTGCGGCAACATCCTTCTTCTCACTCCCCGGTCGCATCGCGGCTGCCAGCGTCCATGCGTTGCCAGTCCCGCATCCGTGGAAGCATCGCCAAAGGGCTGTCTGGGTATTGACTGACAGACTGTCTTTACTTGCACACCAAGGGCAGCCGCACAGCAGCTCACGTCCTTCCGCCTTCACAACGACAAGCCCTAACTCCTCGATAAACGCCTTAATATCTGACATATCGTTCCCGTCCGTGGTTATTCGTTGCTTGGTTCATCATCCTTAACCGGCTTTGACTTCTCGGCCATTTTTCGCAGGATGTCATATTTGAATTGTTCCATAAGTCTTATTGCGGAGTGCGGCGAATAGGCCGACTTCCACTGGTTATAGGTGGTAAAGTGTCCGGCAATCTGTTTGCCTGCACAGAACACCGCCACATCGTAGCGGCTCATCAGCTCAGCGACAAGGTCGCTGGTTGGGATGAAGGCGAGGTCGGTCATTTTTCTATTTCCCTTCACAATTCAAGCAATCCGGGTCGGTGTCCTTTTTGCTGACCATGCAAAATGATTGTGGATTATGTTTACATGTCCGCTTATAGGCAGCTTTACAATCGACAACATACTCGCCGCCGCATGGCATGAAGTCTCCAAGATGGCAACCGCAAGGATCTCCTTCGGTATTCATCAGTCCATCAAATCCATTTTCGTTCAGCCATTTCCGAATAATGTCAACTGTGTTCATTCCCATCAACATCTCCTCCTTAAATTACCTTCGGCATAATAAGTCCACGACCACCGTCAAACATAAAAAAAACAGGTGTTTTGTGGTCGTTTATTGTTTTAGGAACATACAACATTGGGTTTGACAGTTCCATGATTAGAGAAATGTATCTACCGTCGATTACGAAACCGTCACAAATTGGGGTATCGTCGTAGGTCTTGCCTGTAGCATTGCAGAATCGGCATGGTTTTGTTTTGTCTTCGCCCTCGCCCTCGCCCCGACAGTATTTACATTCTATGTCTTGTCGGCACGTAGGACATTCACTGCCTCCCGTGCCGCCACAGTGTGGGCATGGAGAATATTCGTATTTTTTGCATGCTTTCTCGCCAGCAGCAAAGTCTTTTTTAGAGGTTCCATCTCTCTCACATGCGAACATGTATTGTACGCTTGGGAATTTTTCAGCAAACTCCGTCGCGTCTGTATCACTAACCTCGATACAAATCCGGCCGTCGGTATAATAGAATTTATCCCCAACTTTACCCGGCTTATGAATATCATAGTTCGTTTTGTGTTCTGCCAAAAATCGTTTAAGTAGCTCGTTTTTCATTTCTCAGCACTCCCTATCATAAATCTCAAGTATTTTGTCTATTTGCGGCTCTGTGAAGTCGCTCTTCCAGTCGGCGAGGTTGTCCACGAAATCACACTCCCAATCAGAGAGACCGTGACTTATCTCCAGCAGGGCGTCGAGGCAGTCATGCGCCTCGACTTGTCGCGGGTATGGCTGCGGGGCTGGTGTATTAAACGTGTTATCTGGGATCGTCAGCGGCATAACAACTCACCTTCCTGGAAGCAGTTTTTGAAAGCTATTTTCTTTCGCCTGTTGATATAATGTCTTATTTGTCGACGGATTCAGAATATACGGGAAGAATACTTCAATCACATCTGATTCGGTCATCTCCACCTCTGACATAAGTATCTCAACTTTGTCACTCACAATTTTCCACGCAGTTCTTGCCGCCTGGAACCATGCTTTTTGTATTGTTTCTGGTCGGGTTCGACTGGTAAACGACCGCTCTATGATGTGAAGGCAATCGTCAATCCTGGCGGACAACTCAAAATATAAATCAATCCCCTTAAACGGGATGCAAAACCTGATCGCCGTTACTTCTTCATTGTTCCCGAAATCCTTTTGGATTCTCTTGGCCCCATGGGCCACAAGTTTTTTTTCAATGAAAGCCACTGATCTGGCTACTGAAACAGTGGAAGTATAATTTTTTATAGCCATTTTAAGATTTTCCCTTTCTCATATTCCTACCATTGCCGGCTTATCCATTAACTCTTCTTTGGGTCCGTACCATACTTCAACGCAAAACCACTTTCGGCAATACTCACCATAAGCGATTAACGCTTCTTTTTTCGTCATTCCATCCAGAAGAACGCCTTCTTGTCCGGTAAGCTTATTAACAAATTCGAGGATGTAGTGGTTCATTGTTCAATCCCAAACAAATTATTCTTTGGAAGCGGCTTAAACGCAGGTTTTTGATTTAATATTTTCCGCACTTCTTGGCACCAAACTTTATATGGGTAATGTTTTCGTTCGCCGTAAGGGTAGGCATCGAACAGAGCTTGTTTAAGTCGTTTCTGGTCATTCAGTCCAACCTCATCCACAACCTTCTGGATGCGCTTTTGTGCAGCCTCACGCCACGTCATTGCTTAAATACCTCCACTTCTCGCCGTCCCCACTGTAACGCTTCCTGGTGGGTAGGAAACAGCAGATCCAGCCGCTTCCCTTTAATAGAGCCACCCCGGTCTTGTACCGTCGCCCATCCATAGCCGGGAACATACAGCATCGTGCCAAACGGTATTCCGGGCGGGGCGGCTATCAAGTGTTCACCATCCTGGATAATATGATTATTGGCCGTTCGTCCATCCGACCATTTTCCGCAGCAGCACGGACCCGCACAGTACGCCGTTACAACCCATGTGCCGATGGATTCATGGGTATCTTGTGGAAAAACGAACGGGATAAGCAGAAATACCAGCGAAATCATAGGATATCCCACTTATTACCGATCCGATCCGCAATTCCGGGTTTCCAGTCGATATATTTTGTGCCGTCAAACCGGAGAAATTTACCGGTGGGACGAATATACATCACAAATTCGTTCCGCGGCCATTCGATATTAGAGGCCCGTGAACCTTCCTGTCCCTTCAGCCACGCATCCACCTGATCCCACGTCTTCGCTGTTTTGTCGATGATACTCGACGACTGCCGTTTCGGACTCTTCTTCCAGAATTTCAGCCATTCAAACATTTGCTACCTCGCTTTCTTATTTCCATTTTTTCTTAAATAATCGCTTCCGATATTGATATTGTCACTTCCACACGGGCAACATAAACACCACATACGATGTATCCAGATATGCTGGCAGACATAGCAGTAATGCGGCGTGAATATCATTGATTTTAAGATTTTGAACATGTTCCATCTTTTGGTTTCTTTTCCGCCCACCGCATGAGTGTTCTGTACCGCGAACTGTCGATTATAATTTTTCGTCCACTTATTCCCGCAGGACTGTCTGACATGATACGATCAATTAAGGCGTTCTGCTCATCGTCGTATATGTCAGATGAAAAGTAATCAAACCAGAAAACATCATTTACAGCCTTACGCTTTCTGTGCCAGGCCCTTTCCTCATCGCAACGGCGATCTGCTTCCATCACCCAATCTGATTTTTCAGGGACCAATAATTCATCAATCCATTTATCAATTCGTATAGCGAAATCATCGAGTGTTTCACGATAATCTTGATCTAAGATTCGATTCCAGCTTGATGAATCGTGTTTATATCCATAGGCGATTACTGCTCGCCACCGTTTCAAATAACTACAAAATACCAAGTAAAAACAATAAACCCACTTCGCTTCTGGATGGCAGGAATTTGGACTTCCTTTGAACTGACGACCATCCATCAAAAACCAGTTGCAACGCGGGAAAATCTTTGGACGCCAACCGTGGATTGCGATTGGTTTTGACAAGTCGCCCCATTTTTTTATACCAACATACTTTAGCAGTTCTGGAGAGTATCCTCCAATAATATATTTAAACAAATGAGCTAAATGTTTCCGTGGCTGATCAATATCATACATTGGGAAAAAGTTCCAATTATTGACACTGCTGGTATTATTGAGACACTGATAAGGATGATTTTTCAGTTCTAAGACTTTTCTGCAAAAATGTTCGTAAGTCATCCACCAGTCAGAAGGTTGATAGAGTCGGGATTCAAATCCGTTCATTTCGGCGATAATTGCATCACACGGTAATATCGTAAACATGTTTTTATCTCCCTAATTCATCCAATACATTAAAGATTTAGCCGCCCTGGTAATGGCCGTATATTGCCAGCGTCTTGCTTCCCAGGAGCCGGATATTTGGTTCATTACGATAACATTGTCCCACTCGGACCCTTGTGCCTTATGCGTTGTGATGCAATAGCCATAGTCGGCATAAACCCACTCCTTCTCGGTCTCATCGCTATCAAGGTCCAATAGGCCGGGGTAGTCGAATTGTTCGCGGATGAGTGGCAGGTCGTGGCCCTGTCCATCCTCATCGATGGCTTTAACGGTGATAGTCATAAGGTCTTTATTGACAATCTCTCGGACGGTGAGAATCTGGCCGTTAAACACGTCGTGGCAGTAATTATTCCGCAGTACAATGATTTTTTCCCCAGAAACCAGCAATTCGTCTTTTGGATACCCTTTTAATTGTCGCATCTTCCTATTGCACTTGATTCTGGTATTATTGAATCCGCAGAGTATAATATCCGCTTCCAGCATATCCTTCGGGTTCAGCTTCCCGCCGCGAAGCATCGTAACGTCCGGGTATTCCGGCTTCCACGGGTGCCCCTTTCGTGTATCCGTAGCAAACTGGATGATGCCATTACCCTCCGCTTGACGGTGAATCTGGGTAAGGGTGATGTCCGGGTGGTGCATCAATTCAGGGTCGCCGCCAATCGGCTCAAGCTGGCCGGGGTCGCCGATCAGTATGATGGGAAGCTCATAACTGCATAAATCACGCCATATCTTTTCAGATATCATGCTGGCCTCGTCGATGAGAAACCAGCATCCATCCAGCTCAGACCGATGCTTCTTGGTGCATCTCCATGAGTATGGTTCGACATTATAAATCGTCTTGTGAATCGTCCGAGCTTCCTTAATCCCTTTCTGTCTAAGCCGGCACGCCGCTTTGCCGGTGAGAGAGCATGGCATCCCGCCGGGGATGGTGTCGAAGATGGCGTGAGCCAGTGTTGTGTTATGGGTCACAATATAATTATCTGTTAAATAAAGACCATCTTCTGCGTCAACAGAGATACATTGATGTTCCTCGTTTCTAACTTTCTCGATTCCAACAATCGCCCTGGATGGCGGGTTTTTCAACGATAATTTCCAGTTTTTTGCTTTACTTTCTATATAAAAAGGATTTTCAAACGTTTTGATATTAACGCTGTACTCAATGCCCTTTTCTCCACGATCATATTCATGCTTAATCGCTGTGCCACCTAACGATTGAACAAGCGAGCAAATATCATCGGCGAGTCGCGGAGATATGGTTGAAAAGGAAATCCTATTCCCTCTTGATGTTCCATCTGTATCCATAAGGCCGCGAAGCATATCCCATCGCTGACGAATTGAACCACACAAATACATTTTAGGGATAAACTTTTCTTTTGATAAAACATTAAGCTTCATGTTCTGAATTGATTGCTTGAGAGGATTTTCTTTAAATTTTGCTGGATCTACAATATTATACAAAACACACCCAGGTTTGGTGCGTTCAGTGAGTACATAATCTGGGTTTTCCAATCTGATTCTATCAGCGATTTGTGGATCGCTTAAAATCAAACTGAATCCATTACCACACAGTGCGCCATCCCCAATAGCTGCTCCCAGTGTGTAAGGGGGAACAGGCAGTTTTTTTTCTGGATATTGAACGGGTTGACATAGCGGGATATAATATTTATATGACCCCGATCTAAATGTAAGACCGTTATCCATCATATCTTTTGTTGTTACAATTCGTGGTGGTCGTTTATTTTGCTTCAATTTTGGTGTATAAACAGCCCAAAGATGATCCTTGCTCGAAAGTGCGGATGTTTTATCCCTGAAAGTTATTTTATAGGTATCCTTTTTTCCTTGAGGATAAATGGCTGTTACCAGATGTCCATACCCATCGGTCCCAAATACTATCATGCCAGGCTTAATATTACCCATTCTCATGGGTCCACATGGTGTCTGTATTATGGACGACAAAGGTTGACTTTTTCCTGTTCCGGCGTAACCGCCGATCTTATACACTCCTTCGCCGCTTCGCAGCACGGCCAGGGCGCCGTCAACGGCAGCTTGCTGAGAGTCGGTGAGTTGGGGGGTGTCTGGTTCTATCATGACATTGTTTTCCATAGTTCCGTCCATGCTTTGGCCACACATTGCGGCACTACTCCGTTTCCGAGAAGTCGAAGCTGGTCCACCCTTATTTGGGTTATCTCGCATGATTTCTGCCAATAGATGTATCTTTCATAAGCACCCAAGACCCATTGACCCACTTCTTCGTTAGATGCGGATCGCCATATTTCTTCACTCTTTGATAATGAGCCAGACACATTCCACGGTGAGTACGGCATGTTTTTCCGCATACTGAGCATGTTGGTCTTGATTTTTTCACAGCCCTCTTTCCATTCTCCCAGTGCCATTTTGCGTGGCAGGATGCGCATAATGTCATCAAGTTCTTTTTTGAGTTGTCTGAAATGTTTCCGTTTACGTGGTGTATTTGTAATTTTTCCACAGTTCCACACAACTGGCAACTCTTCTTCCTCAGCTTGCTTGCCCTCTTCAGCAATGTCGATTTTTTGGCATCCTCTTTTATTCTGTTCTTTGCAAAACAAACCATATCGCAGTATTTCCTGCGTGAAAAAATGCCATAATCTTCCAACCTGCCATTGAATCGTTTCCGTACCAATGGTTTTCGACAATAAGAACATTGTTTTTGCAATCTCTTCATTTCTTTTTACTCCTAAAACCGCATTATATAATGCGGTTTTAGTTACGTCAAATATAAATTCGTCCAATATACCGGAATCCCCATCAAACAGCTTACAAACTCCGAATTCAACCGTCCTCGGTTCTTCCCAGTCGTATTGTTTTTGTCCGGGGCGGGCCGGCCATCTTCCACGACCGCACAGAGATAATGCTTGTCCAGCATGTGTTTCTGGCTCTTGCTTCCCTTCGGACCCGTTCCTTTGTATTCGCTGTTTCGGGGCGTCGTCCAGTTGTTCACCTGCTCCAGCAGATTCCCCTCGACATACTTCCTGCCGATGCTCTCCCGATACGCCTTCCGCTTCTCCATTCCGTCCGGCGTTCTGTCCATTTCGGTCACGGTCGGGGTTAGCCAGAATTGTTCCGCTACCTGCGTTTGCAGGTCGATTCCCCCTGCTCCCCGATTGGTCTTGCTCTGTCGGCTCTCCGGTCCGCCTGTCGGGGTTCTGGGGGTTGACCAGTTCACCTGATTGCTCAATCCCTGCTGGTTGCTCTTGTCGCTCCGCCTGTCTGATACGTCTGATGTCGCCCAGTTCTGTTTCACCTGCTGATCGAGTTTCGGGGTTACTGTACCATCTTTTTGCGTGTCCCCTCCCCTGCTGACCTGCGGCGACCGCCAAGATAAACAATCGCTGTCGTTTGTGAGTGGCTCCGACTTCTGCCGCTGTAAAGAGTCCTGCCTCAACTGAGTAGTGTAAATCTCGAAGGTCTTTGAGAACCTCATCGAATCCAAGGTTGAGATGTCCGGCGACGTTTTCGAAGAAACACCAAACAGGTCTAATTGTACGGACATGCTCTCGTATAAACGGCCAAAGGTGTCGAGGGTCATCGGTTCCCTTTCGCTTTCCGGCGTAGCTGAATGGTTGACAGGGATAGCCGCCAGTGATGCCGTGTATCTTTCCACGAAACTGTTCTGATGGGAAGGTTTTAAGGTCCGTCCAAACAGGATACGGCTCCAATGCCCCCTCTTCCATCTTTGCAACCAGGTTAGCGACCGCATAGGTTTCGATCTCACAAGCAGCGACAGTTCGCACATTGACGCCAGCGAGTTTGAGTCCAATCTCAATGCCTCCGTATCCGGTACAAAAGCTGATAATGTTTTCGGTATTATCCACACTTCACCCTCTCCTTCACATCCTCAACGCTTGTGGCGACGAAATATATTCCATTAGCTAAGGTGATACGCAACCCTTGTTCTTCTTGAATTGTTGACTCTTCCTCATCCGGCCTCTTAACCTCAATGCCGACAAACCGCCCGTTGTGGCAGCAGAGCACGTCCGGGACGCCTCGCTCGTTGGCTTGCATCACCTTCCATGCAACCGTGAATGGCAGACCATTGAGATAGTCGAGGATTTCCTTCTGGATTTTGGATTCGGGTTTATGTTTAGCCATTAGTTCCTCCTCATCTCTGCACATCGTTCCGCATCAGAATCACCACACCCGCTTTCTCCATATCCAAAAGCAACGCACATTGTTGGCCTTGTTTCATAGATTGAACACTTATTATCGACAAGTAGTGGGCATGGTGTCGGCAGCGTCCATACCTTATAAGCTTCACATTCGTCCTCCTGCCCATTGCATAACTTGGCATATTGAACCAGCTTCGGCTCACGAAGAACGTCCAGTCCCCATATTTCCAGTATCATCCGCTTGCAGCAATTGCCGCATTGTTGACATTGGAATTGTGCGGGCTTATTCGAAGCATCCTGCGAGCGTGAGTTCCGTCTCTGCATTAGTTAAAGTTCCTTTACTTATGGTTTATTGATTACTTTTTGAACTTTATTCCAGCGGGCAGACACTCTTTTTAATTCATTCCGGTGCTTACTCTGTTGCTGTAACATGTTTTCCCACTGCGATGTCTCAGTTAATTCCCCAACTTCTTTTGTAATCAGTTGCGTGATTATTCGAGGTTCCAGCGCGTCCAATTCCCACGACTCACGACCGTACTTGTAGATGTAGCCATTACACCGGCTGTCTGTTAATTTGGCGGGATTCGGAGGCGGACTGTACTGCTTGATCTGTTTCATTGTCAGAGCAATTCGTTTAACGGCGCATTGGCTTTCGAACAATTCCAGGCGGCTCTGGATGTCCCGGCTCATATCGACCCCACTTGGATCGTGGTCTCCTAAATGCAGCAAAACGGTTGTTTTTCCAAATTCCTTCTCCTGATGGATGAAACGCTGAGATGCTTCCCACATACTACTTTGGCTGACATACCCACGGCAGGAAAAATACGGAACATCCAGTTTGGTGCATATCCCCTCAAGCACGCCAACAAGAGCATCTTTTTCGACCCATACTTCGATGTAAAATGGCTGATCATAACGAGTGTCAATCCGAAACTGCTCAGAGCATGACTCAATGATTGCTTGCGGGTTATCCCAATGTGAATTGATACGGATAGGTCGCGTCCTGTCAGTGATGGCATCCCAGTCAATATACCCAGACAGACGAGCGTCGTTGATTATCGACCCTAATCGTTTGTATTCCTTATCGCTATTTGCAATCAAGTCGCGGGCTACAAACTGGTAGTACAATTGCCGAAGTGTTAGGTCGTAACCTTCTTTGGCATATTCCATAATGATCGCATTGGCATAATTGATGACATCCAGTGATCCATCCTTGAAACGAACATTTTTATATTGAATTATCGGCATTAACTTGTTTTCCTTGTCATTCAAACACCCCTGCCACACAGAGGCTTGATTCGGTGTTTGTGAAGTTGCCTTCTTCTCGTGAGTCTCGCAAATGCGGCATAGTTGTTTCTGATATAATTTGACGATCTGATTTTGAAAAGATTTCTCTGGCTGAATTGAAGTCTGGAGTTTGTCCATTCTGGATTTTGACTAAACATTCCAGAAAAGCATTTACCATCCTCTCTTTTTTGAGTTGAGCCGCTCTGATTGGACCATCAATTGTATTCTTGGCTATGAGTATATTATGTTTACATCGCCTTATTTGTCCCATTCTATAGATTCTCCGTCTTGCCTGAATAGCAAGTTCATAGGAGTAGTTTTGGCTATATGACGCATCCCTACAACAATTTACAAATGTTAATCCATGCCCTGCTGATTGAGGGTTTGCAACTAAATGACGTATTTTACCAGCTTTAAAATTCTTTATAATTTCGTCCCTATTATTTCCTTCAAGAACCACACAATCCTTAATTTCCTGTGATAAAAGACGAGATTCTTCTTTGAAATTAACCCATATCAACAAAGGGTCTTCCCGGTCTTCTTCTATGATTGACCGCAACTCATTTAACTTTGATGATCCAACACGATAAGTATCTTCGTTTCCGTAACAAAACCCGCTCGAGAGTTGTCGCAACTTCATTACTTTTGTGATGGCAGTGGCTGATAGTATTTTTTCTGTTCCAAAATCCAGTACGCATTGATGTTTCATTTCGTTATAAGCAACACGTTCCTTCTGACTTAGCTCTACTTCTCTATGAACAATATCATATCCAGGCAGATCGAGAACGTCTTCAAGTCTTGCCACGTGAACAGCTTGGGCTAATAAGTAACAAAACTCCTCGAACGTGTCCTTTCTGAATATCCACATATTTTGTCCAGTTAATCCAATTGGAACCGAATAGAAAAACCGTGCCCTGAATGAGTAAAAATTATCACTAAAAATTTGGTTACCGGGCCCCGTAATCAGCTTCACTTGCGACCAATACTCTATGGGCGAGTTGGGGGCTGGGGTACCGGATAAGGCGTATCGATGCTGGATGGGCATACCCGCTACCTTGAAACCAACACCGCCTTTTGCGCGCGATTTAAACCCTGAAAGCGCTAAGACCGCCCGTGTATATTGAGATGTATGGTCTTTCAGCTTAGAAGATTCATCGATGAACATCGTCTTGAATCCGCGATCTGCAATCTTTGAATACATATTCTTGAATGTTTCAGGAGAGACACAAAATATATCATGATCTTGTTTTAGGATGTCGTATCGTCTATCTGGATTTTTGTTACATAGACTCACAACATCTAAATCGGGTGTAAATTCGTCTGCATCCTCTTTCCATGCCGATTCAATTAGGTTTGGTAACGTGATAACTAAAGCAGGCCAATTACCGATGGAACGATGGTAACGAGCAGCCAATAAGCTGGTTAGTGTTTTCCCCGTTCCACAGTCATGGATAAGTGCAAGGTTTCGGTCTTTGGCAATTTTGAACGCCTCAGCTTGGTTTGTTTTTAATTCGACCATCCCATAAATCCTTCTACTGTGAATCCTTGCTACTGTTCAGTTTCCCATTTTCAAACCAGTACCACATATCCGGCTTGATAGTTTGGCGTTTAATCTTTTGGCCGACTTTGGCGTGATAGATTTCATGGATAAACCATTTGTCTTTTTTGTAACGCCAGTCCACAACAACAATCCAACCATTTATAGATTTTGCTTTCGATTGGATTCCCAACGAACATGCTATTGCTTCATCGCCGCTGGTCTGGCTGTGCGAACGATCGCCGCTGGTCTGGCTGTGCGAACGATAGCCGCTGGTCTGGCTGTGCGAACCATCGCCGCTGGTCTGGCTGTGCGAACGATAGCCGCTGGTCTGGCTGGTTGTTTTTGACATATTGACTTTGTCAAATACAAACTTAAATCCTATGTCCAGAATTTGCCTAAATGACAACTCAGCTTTAATTTTGATACTTTGCGAGACAGTTTTGTCGTCTCCTTTAGTGATGTTTCCTTCTTGTTCGACTTCAAAAAATCTATTCTTACCATCTGGCGGGTAATAACTAAAAACATCAAACGGGTTTTCGCAGGCATGAAAGCCGTAGTTACAAAGTTGAATATCTTTGTTCGTTGAATATTCTTTTCCGAGTTCATATTGAAATCCACGACATTGCATGTTCTTGTCTGTTCCCTTATAGGCCATTTTCAATCTCCTCTCCCACGTCCAGCAGCGAGCATACTGCAAACACGATTGCGAAATAGATAATGGCAATAAATTCAAAGATCCGTTTCATGGCTTTGGTTCCTTATTATAAAGTTCAGAAATATCGGGCAGGCGGCTCATCCAGCCGCCCACCCTCTCGGTGCCGGGGGAGGCAAATCCCCATTAGATTGGTACGTCGTCGTTTACGTCGTCCGGGACAGCATCGCCGTTTGTTTCATCCTGTGTAAAAGTCACCTCGAATTCCTCTTTTAGACGATTGTAAAGGCCGATCAGAAGGTCAAGCTGCGCCTGTTCCTCGACAACACCTTTCTTGTCGATAATCAGAAGGTTCGTGTCAAAGCCGCCTATCTTCGTCTTTTCGAGCGACAGTTCGACGTGGACGGTCTGATACTTCTTGGCCAACGCAAAACCGGTCAAACCGCAGTTGGTAAAGAACTTTGCCAGCGACGACTTTTTGCCGCATGACGTACTTCGCACTCGAAGCAGGTACGGTACCGACTGGCCATCTTCGAGGAACAAAACCAGCGTGGATGACCGGCAATCCTGCACGTTCTTGACAGCGCCGGTCTTCACATCTGTTTCTTTGCGCCACTCACGGCGTGAACACTTGGCGCACATATCACACTGCTTTTCCTCTCCGAAGTCAGGTGCCGCGTGCCGACGGATATTTGTGTTGGCACAATCCGGCATTGAGGTCTCGCTTGTCCCGTAGGGATTAGCGAAGAATGCCCGCGTCCCAACGGCAAAGACAACGTGGCCGGACAGTGTGGCCTTCATTTCGCCATCCGGCATCTCAAACTTTGCCGCATCCTTTGGCATCTTAATCTCCGGCCAGCTTACGCTTTCGACCGGTACATCAACGGCTTCCGAGCCGCCGAACGCTGCGGCCAAAGCCGCTTCGTTTTTTGTTGCTAATTCTGTTGTATTCATGGTTTTTACCTCCCGAAATAATGGTTAAAAAAGTTATTGTTACATTGGAGCTTGCAGGAGTCGAACCTGCGTGTTGCGTACTAAATACCCGCTCACCGTCCATCGGAAGCCCCGATTTGCCCGTCTCTCCGGGCTGTCGCGTTTGCAATTTTCGGTCAAAGCAAGGAAACCCCGGTATGCCTTTTCCGCACGACGCGGCATACTCACGTGTTTATCGTGCTGGATTCACCCCGGCAGGACTCGAACCTGCAACCAACTTCTCTACAACACGTCTCACGTATCAGCCAAAGTCACTCTACCAACTGAGCTACGGGGTGAAAAATACCATAAAATGCCATATTCACTTTTCAAAAATAGATGCTTCGAGTTAGGTCAGAAGCACCAAGAGACCAGCCGTTTCGATTTTTTGACTTTATTCTTGCAACGGCCAGAAGCATTGAATACTTTTATGTGCGGCGGGCAGGATTCGATTTTTACCTGCATATCGACATCGTTCAACTTCCCGTTATTTTTACAGTCTTTGCCCACGGGATTAGCCGGGCAACCTTGGCTTTTGCAAATATCTATAGCTATCCACAAATTTACCTACTCAGTCACCGCCGCATAACTATTCAATTATCAAAGAAAACTCGTCGTCGTCTCGTCACGTCCGGAACATGAGCCGTACAAGTTGCATCCATTCCCTTTCGTTGTTTCAGACGGTTTTTGTTGTGAAGATGATGCTCTCGACACTCTCCATCGCAGAACCCGCCACACGCACATCGATCTTTTTTTGTCTTATCCATATAAACCTTTCAGTTTCTAAGTATGGAGGCCGCAGGAAGGAGCGGAACCCACGACCTCCACGATTGGAAGGAGGAGGACTTAGTAAACAATCTTTAATTCTGGATACTCGCCTTTGATGATCTCGCCGATCAGCGTCTTGGCGTTTTCTTCCGGCATCTGGTGTTTAGCGAACACACCAAGAACCGTTCGGTTTATTGTTTTGCGGTGTTCAATATCTTCCTGCCGCTTGCGTTCGATTTCGGCTTTGCGTTCAGCTTCCGCCTTCTCAGCAGCAATCCGCTTGGCTTCCTCGGCCTCACGTTCTGCTTTCTCGTGAGCAGCCTTTTCTTCCGCGGCTTTTAAGTCAGCGATTCGCTTTGCCTCAGCCGCCGCCAATTCCCGCTGGTGTCGTTCCTCGGCCTCACGTTTCTCACGTTCAGCTTTCTCGACGGCGAGCCGCTCCGCTTCCTCGGCGGCTTTCTTGGCGGCTTCTGCTTCACGGACAGCGGCTTCACGGGTGGCAATCTCGGCTTCTTTTGCGGCCAATTCGTCACGTTTGGCTTTCTCTTCTGCTTCCAGAGCGGCTTTTCGAGCGGCCTCCGCATCCGCCTTGGCCTTTTCCTCGGCCTTAATTTTAGCTTGTCGCTCGGCTTCCTCTCGCTTCAATGCCTCAAGTCTCTCGGTTTCAATTCTCGCCAAAGATTGACGCCTTGCCGTTTCTTCGGCTTCCAGAGCGGCTTTTCGAGCAGCGAGTTCCGCTTCCTGCCTGGCAATCTCATCCAGACGGGCTTTCTCAGCGGCTATTTTTGCATCCTCAATTGCTTTGAGTCGAGCGGCTTCGGCGGCTTTCTCGCGTTCCTCAATTGCCCTGATAGGCTTGGCATGGACCTCAATCATCTCATCGACTGCGGATGTTAATCGGTTCTTTTTATCGTCAATCGCCCGTGATAAAGCCAAAACATTGGCTTTGACTACTTTGTGAATATCAGCAATCTGGGTTTTGACGCGTCGCATCGAGAAAATGTGAGATCGAGCATCCTTATTACCTTTTGGGTCTTCATAGTCAAAGGCAAGGTTCGCGTTCTTTTCCTTAAACTCCTGAATCGCCGCTTCGACCGGGTCGAATGGAGCGAGTATTGATTCTTTTTCGATTAGTTCAGTTTCTGACATAATAATCATCCTTTCTTTAAGGTTTTATTGGTCTAAAATTTTTCTTCTCTTTCAACAGTGTACTCCCGCCGTCGCGGTGAGGAAAGTCGGATTGCTGCACCGTTTGACTTCGCATAGGTTAGAGGCCATTTTTCTGCGCCTCAAGAAACTTCTTCTTGTTGTACATTGTAATCGTCTCAGTCTCGGAGATTTTGAACAGGTCTTCCGGCACCGGCCCGCCCAGCCCCTCAAACTCTGCAAGGGCACTCTGGAGGGTTTGGAAGTGGACGCGGGGCGAGGTGTCGATAATATCTTCCAAATTATTGCCTTTCAGCCAGTCGAACACCGGCTCAGTATTCAAGCCGCTAACCGCATAGAAGGCACGCTTGACCTTCCGTTTGGGGGTTAATCCGCAGGATAGCTGAGCGGATTCCATACCCGCCTCGTGAAGCATTCGTGAGATGTCGCCTTTTGCGATATCAATCTTCAATTCACGTTGCTTCATTTCCTCTGCGATGGCTTCGTTCTTGGCTTCTTCGAGGACAACAAACTTCGCCAGTTCCTCAATGGCCTTGAGGTTCACCGTCTCGGTGAACGATGATGTGTCAAGATTTAATTCCGTCATGGTTTTGCCTCCCAAAAAAATTTAATTTAAACACGATTCACGATATTCACTCTGGTATTGTTCGATAAACTCCTCGTTCAGCCCCTGAAGTTCATAGTTGCAGAACAGATGTGTCAGCGTTACTCGACCTTTACCACATCCGATATACGCCTCATGGCCTTCAACGTCCCCGTTCTCGTGGACGGTAGCACCGACCGTTACATGCAATTCGGTGAAGCCGGGGCAATCGAATTCCTTCTCCAGTTCGATGTATTGACTTTTCATCGCATCGCCTCCCTTACCTCGTCGATGCTGTGTCCGTTGCAAAACATCGCTTCGGATAAAAGTTCTTCTCCCATAAACAACAAGGCCATAGTGTCCATGCTGGCATCGATGAAATACTGGTAAGTGGCGGTAATGACTTCGTTGTTAAGCCGCTCATTGAGGACTTGCTCCGTGGTCATTCTTGCTCTTGACCGCTGGTGTTCGACTTCTTCTCTTAAAAAAGATACTTTCATGGTTTTGCCTCCCATTTGACACGTTTATTCAGTTTTTTGTTCCTTTGCCTTTCGTGTTGCGATTGCTTCTTTCAGGAGAATAATTGTCATCTTTGTTTTGCTACGAAGAGTCTCCTCTGCCATCTTCGTAATCTCATCTTCGACTTCTTTAAATTCTTCGATATCTGGTAAGTTTATGGCCACTGGTATGCTCCAAAATATTTCATTTATTAATCTTACAAAATCTTACATAATCTTTCGGTTTGTTGCAAGCAAAAACTTGATGAATTTCCAAAACATTTACGCATAAAGTCATAAGTCATTGAAAAATCAACAGCTTATGACGTGAAGTTTTTTTGTGACTTAGTATCCGGTTGGCTTTGACTTTGAGGGTTTTAGGAGCTTTTCGATTTCTTCCGGTGTCATCGGCTTCCGGTTTTTGGCTCGTTGCATGGCCTCTTTCCCTATGGCTTTTTCTCGAATCTTAGCCTCTTGCCACTGAGCCTCTTTCCCTGCTTTCGCCTGGCCGGCAACACGTCCAGTTGTCTTTGAGTCACGTTTGAGTGTTGACCATTCCTTCGTTTTAAGTATCTCATCGGCCAGAATGTCCGGATCGGTTGGACGACCCCACCATCCAGCAAAATAAGCATATAGCGTGTCCTCAAATTTACGCTCTCCGGTTGCTGTTTGGTAAAACTTCTTAGCATCCGTTCCCATAATATCTAAAATGGCCCGCTTTGCGGCTTCTCTGCTGGCTGGCTTAGCAACCATATAGGATTCAAAGACGTTCGGATATGTAGAAACGCCACCGACAGTCGTTATCGTTGCCTTGATGAACGGATTCAATGCCTGATACAGCTTATTGAATGGCGCCCTTGCAATAACCTTCGACGCCTCAATAGAAGCCTGTTCTTTTGTTAAGAAGCCTGCATCATATCTGCGTTGTACGCCTGCCAACTCAGCATAATCCGCCCACTCTGCGAAATCGCTCAATGCCGTTTGTCCCCACAATGTCATATCTCCAATATTGACATGCGGCATGGATCGTTGCCAAAATGCAAGCGATTCTTCTTTTTTACGAGCCTTCTCGTCTCTGTGGTTCCATAGATGAGCGGCAGCATAAACCCAAAGAACACGAATCAGCCATTTAGATAGATTGATACCAGCCCCAGCCGTACCATAAACAAAGCCCTTTCCAGCTTGTCCTTCTTTGGCGGCGTTTATCATGGTTCGAGGCCAAAAGACCGTGTTAATCTTCATCCATGAATAAAACGGAGCAATCCCCTGCCGCAAATAATCTTCTTCAAACGGCGTGAAGTTTCCATAATCACCCAGTGTTTCACGTGAAATCTTAGAAGCCGCTCTCGCTTTATCCGTTTTGGCTATCTCATTTATATCCGCCAATTTTCCAGCCCAATGACGTACTGGTTTCCCTTCTTTCAATTTATCATAATTGTTGATGAAAACAGCAGCACGGAGAATGTCCTCTCTTAACTGTGTTAGGTTTTGAACAATACTTCCTATCTTAGACAAAACTTTTAAAGGGGTAGAGAATGCTTTTGCCGTCGCTTGTTTAAACGTTTTGTTCTTGGAGTAGTCCTTAAACCTCTCAAACTCCTTAATAGTTGAAACATCGTTCATTTCATGCCATAAAGTTGATCCAATTGCTCCATACTTCTGCATTAAATCATAATATTCACCTTCTTTAGTGACAAGATATTTAACTGCCTTTGGAATATTCTTGATTGAGCCAACCTGACCAGATGCTACCCATCGCTCAACGTCACCCAAAATATTCCTGAAATTATAACGTAAGGCATTAACACGTAAAATCCACCTTTTCCAGAATTGAACAAATGGTTTCGTAAACGACCGAACCACATAGTTGCTTCGCCGGTTAACCGGAAGATCATCAAGCTGCTTTGCCAACCAGTCGGGGATAATCATCCCTTTTCGGCGACCCATCACCAGAGCTTGTCGCATCTTGTCTTTTGGAATATGAAGCATATCGCCAACCTGCTCAGCGGAGCTTTCGACCATGGCCGCAATCTGCGATTCAGTAAGAGTGTGCGCCCGATAAAAGAGGTTTGGCCGCTTGTAGTGCCATTCAACATACCCATCCTGCTCCGCTAATCGTTCTGGAGATTGGTACTCACCACCCAGCGTATTGCGTATCATCTTATCACGCTCAGCCATTGCTTTGAAGACGCCGCGAGCCGCCATGCCTCTATCTGACTGAGGTTCTTCCTTGGAAACTTTAGCCAACTCACGAAACAGTTTGCCATCCTCTTCGATGTCGCCGGCATCCATGCCCTTCTTAAATTTCGACATGTGCATCGCAATCCGCTGACGATAGGGATGAGTCGGGTCAAGATCGGTCAACTCTTGAATCCATTGTTTTCGTCGCAGTTTTTCATCCGATTCGTTCTTATCCGGTCTGGACTGCGATTCCTTAATCATTGAACGCAATTCTTTGATTCTGGCTACATTGTCCGGTCCACCGACAAGCTTCTCGAAATTAACCGATTTCGCTTGCGATGTGTACTGTTTTCGCTTATTCGCAAGCTCTCCCACCTTGTTGGCAACATCCTCGACGGCGTTATCCTTATAAATCTGAGCCAATGCCCGGACTTCAACTTCCAGATAGTCGGTTGAAATGTCTTTTGTGGACCCTTTTCGCTGTTTCTTATATGCCCGATACGGCTCAGATAGTCGTTTCCGCTTGAATCCGGTCGGTCCATTCTTTTCAGCCAGGTCGAGGACGAAGTGACGGACATAATGCTTATTCGCTGCCGTCTCTTCATCTAAGACACCACGTTCTAATAAGTCCTGGCTAACAGATTCCCATAACTTTTGTCGACTTTTATACGCCTTTT